>ULTP01038423.1_pt1 | contig 19403 bp, 16 predicted proteins | sample 1957721 | NCBI WGS metagenome assembly ULTP01 (sample SAMEA4835737, study PRJEB28245) | human gut metagenome | biome: gut microbiome; material: fecal sample | place: Denmark | collected 2008 | reverse complement strand
CATCGAGCAGAGTTTTACACCTAATTGGGGATAAAACAGCTGATGGCAGGCGGCGGGGTGGCGCTGATTGGCACTACCCTTGTTCCGCTGCTGTCCGGTCTGTTCGGATGAACAAAGCACCATCTTTCACCCGCTTCCGGAGGATAACGGAAGCGGGTTCTTCAGGAGGGATGTCCTTTGAATTTCATCTGGGATAAAATCACGGAATGGCTGAAAGGGCTGCTGGTCAGCGGCATCATCAGCAACCTGTCTGGTCTGTTTGATGCCATCAACACCCGCGTGGGCGAGGCGGCGGCGGTCGTCGGCACAACGCCGCAGGCATGGCACGGCGGCATCTTCCAGATGATTCGCAGCCTGTCGGAAAACGTCGTTGTGCCGATTGCAGGCATTATTCTGACCTTCATCATGTGCTTAGAACTGATTCAGATGCTTATTGACCGAAACAGCCTGCATGACTTTGACACCTTCCTTTTCTTCAAGTGGATTTTCAAGACCTTCGCCGCAGTGCTGATTGTCACCAACACATGGAATATCGTGATGGCGGTTTTCGATGTTGCGCAGAACGTCGTCAGTCAGGCATCGGGCATCATCATCGGCGATACCGCGCTGGATGCTGCCGCGCTGCTTGGAGACATGGAGCAGGCGCTGATGGCAATGGAAATCGGCCCGCTGTTCGGGCTGTGGTTTCAGTCCTCGCTGATGGGCATCTTGGCGTGGGTGCTGAGCATCTGCATCTTCATCGTCATATATGGGCGTATGATTGAGATTTACATGGTCACATCCATTGCGCCGATTCCGATGGCGACGATGGTGAATCGGGAATGGGGGCAGATGGGCAGCAACTATCTGCGGTCGCTCTTTGCGCTGGGTTTTCAGGCATTCCTCATCATGGTCTGCGTCGCGATTTATGCGGTACTCGTGCAGGGCATCAGCGCCGGCGGCGACATCGGCACCGCCTTGTGGACGTGCATCGGCTACACGGTGCTGCTGTGCTTCACGCTCTTCAAAACCAGCAGCGTCGCGAAATCTATTTTCAATGCGCACTGACCTCTCATCCCCAAAACAGCAGCAAAGGTTTCTGGAACAGCTTATCCACACTGCATCCACAAGCAATCCACAAGAAATCCACAGGCACTGCAAAGACTGTGGAAAACAGCGGCGCAGGGAACAAAACCTATGCGCCGCAGGAAGGAACAATAGGCAATGGCATATGTCTCGATTCCCAAGGACTTGTCGCGCGTCAAGTCCAAGTTTCTTTTCAACCTGACGAAGCGTCAGGTTGTCTGTTTCGGGCTGGGGGCGCTGATAGGCGTTCCCGCCTTCTTTCTGGCGAAGGATGCGCTGGGTGTCAGCCCTTCGGTCTTGCTCATGATGCTGCTTATGCTGCCGTTTTTTTTGCTGGCGATGTTTGAACGGCATGGGCAGCCGCTGGAAGTGCTGATTCGGCATTTCATTCAGGCGCGATTCGTGCGTCCGCGCATCCGCGTCTGGCAGAACGACAATTTCTATCAAACGATTGAGCGGAGTATCCGCAATCAGCAGGAGGTGCAGAAGATTCTTCGTGGCAAACAAAGAAAAAATCAAGCTGACAAGGGCTGAGAAACGGCAGCTGCAGGCACTCATGCGCAGCCGTCAGCAGCGGAAGAAACCGCCGCATTCCGTACAGGAGACGATTCCGTATGAGCGCATGTGGCCGGATGGCATCTGCCGCGTCAGCCCAAGTTACTACACTAAGACTGTGCAGTTCTGGGACATCAACTATCAGCTGGCGCAGAACGAAGATAAAAGCGCCATCTTCGAGGGCTGGTGCGACTTCCTGAACGCCTTTGACAGCAGCGTGCACTTGCAGCTCTCGTTTCTGAACCTGACAGCGAATGCGGATGCCGTTGAGCAGCGCATTCTGCTTCCCGACAAGGCGGACGGCTTCGACGCAATCCGCCGCGAATACACGGAAATGCTGCAAAACCAGCTTGCCAAGGGCAGCAACGGGCTGAGCAAACGAAAGTACCTGACTTTCGGCGTGGAATCGGAAAACTACCGGACGGCAAAGCCGCGTCTGGAACGCATTGAGACGGATTTGCTCAATCACTTCAAGCGCCTTGGGGCGGCAGCTGCTCCATTGGATGGCAGAGAGCGCTTGAAGCTGATGTACGACATGTTTCATCTGGATGCGCAGACACCGTTCCTGTTTGACTGGAAATGGCTTGCCCCCACCGGACTGCGCACGAAGGACTTTATCGTTCCCTCTTCCTTCAAATTCGGGGAGCGGCAGCGTTTCGGCATGGGCAGCAAAGTGAGCGCGGTCAGCTTCTTCTCCATTCTTGCGTCCGAACTCAATGACCGCTGTCTGGCGGAGTTTCTCGCAATGGATTCCTCCCTTGTGGTGAGCTTTCACTTGCAGGCGATTGACCAGACTGCAGCCATCAAGGACATTAAGCATAAGCTCACGGCGCTGGATCAAATGAAGATTGATGAGCAGAAAAAAGCCGTCCGCGCCGGATATGACATGGAAATTCTGCCGTCTGATTTGGCTGCTTACGGCGGCGAAGCAAAAAAGCTGCTGGAAGAATTGCAGAACCGCAACGAGCGCTTCTTCTTGGCGACACTGCTGGTGATGAACACGGCGGACAACCACCATCAGCTGGATTTGGACGTGAAGCAGGCGCAGAGCATTGCTTTGCAGCACAACTGTCAGCTGATTCCGCTGGACTACCAGCAGGAGGCTGGCATGGTGTCCTGCCTGCCGCTGGGCGAGAACCAAATCCAGATTCAGCGCGGACTCACCACTTCGGCGGCGGCGGTCTTTATGCCGTTTACGACGCAGGAATTGTGTCAAAACGGCGCAGAAGCGCTGTACTACGGCTTGAATGCGCTGTCCAACAACCTGATTATGGTGGATCGGAAGCAGCTGAAAAATCCCAACGGGCTGATTTTGGGTACACCCGGTTCAGGCAAATCCTTCTCCGCCAAGCGCGAAATGAGCAATGTCATGCTGGTCACGGACGATGATGTCATCATCTGCGACCCGGAGGGCGAATATGCACCGCTTGTTGCGCAGTTCGGCGGTCAGGTCATTCAAATTTCGCCGACCAGCAGCAATTACATCAATCCGATGGAAATCAATCTGAATTACAGCGACGATGACAACCCGCTGTCGCTGAAATCGGATTTCATTCTGTCCTTGTGCGAGCTGATTGTCGGCGGGCGGGACGGCTTGCAGCCCATTGAGAAAACGGTGATTGACCGTGCTGTCCACATTGTGTATCAGCCGTACCTGAATGACCCGCAGCCGGAGAACGTGCCGATTCTGGAAGATTTGTACAACGCGCTTCGTCAGCAGACGGAGAAGGAAGCGCAGACGCTGGCAACGGCGCTTGAAATCTATGTGACGGGCTCGCTGAATGTGTTCAACCACCGCACGAATGTGGATGTAAACAGCCGCATGGTCTGCTATGACATCAAGGAGCTGGGAAAGCAGCTGAAAAAGCTCGGTATGCTGATTGTGCAGGATCAGGTCTGGGGGCGCGTGACGGCAAACCGCAGTGAAGGCAAGTCCACCCGGTATTACATGGATGAGTTTCACCTGCTGCTTCGCGAGGAACAGACCGCTGCTTATTCCGTTGAAATCTGGAAGCGATTCCGCAAGTGGGGCGGCATCCCGACGGGCATTACGCAGAACGTCAAGGATTTGCTGGCCAGTCAGGAAGTCGAGAACATTCTGGAAAACTCTGACTTCATCTGCATGTTGAATCAGGCATCCGGCGACCGGGAGATTCTGGCGAAGAAGTTAGGCATTTCGCCGTATCAGCTATCCTACGTCACGCAGAGCGGCGAGGGCGAAGGGCTGCTGTTCTACGGCAATGTGATTCTTCCATTTCAGGATCACTTCCCGAAGAATACCATGCTGTACAAGGTGATGACCACCAAACTGTCGGACAAGGCAGTGCAGAATGAATATTAAACACAGGAGGTGCATTCCATGACATATGGTTTGGTGCTGGGCAGCTGCATTTTCTGCACCGTGCTGACGCTGGCAGTGTACGCGCTGCTGCGTGCGGCAGCGGAAGCAGACCGCGGGAGCGAGGAAGCGTATCAGCGGATGCAGCATAAGGAAGGGCGGCGCTGATGGAAAAGGAGCGCCATCGCGGCACATCCCGCTTGCAGTTCAGCAAGGAGGAACAGATGCAGGCAGTACGCGCCGGTCAGCCTGAAAGAAGCCATTCGCCGCTGCTTCACCAAGGTATTCATGCAGCCCATGCCCAACTCCATCATCAGGCGGCAGAAGCCAATGAAGATGAGAACAGCGCTGTGCAAGCCGCGCTGACAGCAGACGACATGCAGGAAGAAGCGTTCCGGGCGGCGGCGCACGCGGGGAAAGCCCCCAAGCGGCACAATGCCCGCTGGCAGCAGAAACGCGCCATCCGGCAGGAGTATGCCGCCGCAAAATCTTCCCGCAGTCCAGCCAATCACATTGCTCCCGCGCCGAAGGTAGCAGCAAATGCAGTTCCCAAAGCCGAAAACATCAAGAAAAGGCTGCGCCAGACGTTTGCCCGCCATCCGACGGCTTGGGCGGTGCTTGCGCTGGCGGCGCTGCTCCTTGCGGTGATGAGCAGCCTGCAATCCTGTACGCCGCTGGCGCAGTCGGTGCTGGAATCCATCGTGATTGGCACTTATCCGGCGGAGGAAGCGGACGTAAAAGCGGCAGAAAGTGCGTATGCCGACATGGAAAGGCAGCTCAAAGAGGAAATGAGCAATTACGCCCGCCATCATCCGGAATATGATGAAGTGCAAGTGGATGCAGACGAAATTTGGCACGATCCCTATGTGCTGATTGCCATCATCTCCGCCTGCTTCGATGGGCAGGATTGGACGCTGGAAACCGCTATGCCGGTGCTGGACAAATACTTCAAGCTCCAGTACATCGTGACAGAATCCGTAACGAGAGAAACACGATACCGCACGGAGACCGAGCAGCGGTACAACCCGGAAACAGAACGCTTGGAGATTGTGACGGTTCGCGTGCCGTATGCTTATACAGTCTGTCATGTGCGGCTGGAAAACAAAAATCTGTCGCACCTGCCCGTTGTCAGCATGAGCCATCACACGATGGGCATGTACGCGCTGTACATGGCAACGCACGGCAACATGGAGGGCATTTTCCACGGCAATCCCTACGCTGCCCCGCTCAAAGACCCCACATTGTACGACATTCCCGACGAGACGCTCGCAAGCAGCCCGACTTTCGCCGCACTCATGGCGGAGGCGGAAAAATATATCGGCTATCCGTATGTCTGGGGCGGTGCATCGCCCGAAACCAGTTTTGACTGTTCGGGCTTTGTCAGCTATGTATTCACCAATTCCGGCGTATACAATACGGGCAGGCTGGGCGCAAAGGGACTGCGGAGCTTATGCCGGAACGTTCCGGCGGCACAGGCAGAACCGGGCGACGTGGTGTTCTTTGAAGGCACGATGGGCGACGGCGTGGATGGCATTACGCACTGCGGCATTTATGTCGGCAATGGCATGATGATTCACAGCGGAAGTCCCATTGGCTACGCGAATTTGAACGATGCTTACTGGAAAAGCCACTTTCATTCGTTCGGGCGGATGCCCGGTCTGTAATTTTCGGGGAGTCCAGCGCATGGACTCCCTTTTTCCTACCCAATTTTGATCCACATTTGAAAGGAGAACAATATGCAGAGAAACATGAACCGTTCGATTCCCGCAGAAGAAGCAATGGATATTGCCAAGCAGGTGCTGCTTGCGATGTTGATGCTGATTCTGCTGTCCGTGCTGATTCCGGCGCGGGCAGAAGAAGCAGTATCCCCGATGATTGTCAGTGAGACGGCGAACAGTCCGGAATATCCTGCGCTGGAAGCGGATATTCCCGTCATCACCTCGGAGGGAAAAAGCAATGTGAAAATCGCCGGGGTCAAGTCGAAAAACAAGCTGGTGCGCTACACCATCCCGGAAACGCTGCTCCGGGCAGACGAAAACTTTCTGGCGCTGATGGTGGAAGCGGAAAAGTACATCGGCTATCCGTATGTATACGGCGGCAGCAAGCCGTCCACCGGGTTTGACTGCTCCGGCTTTGTGTGCTGGGTATTCCGCCAGTCGGGGGTCTATGATACCGGTCGGCTGGGTGCAAAAGGGCTGTATTCGCTCTGCACGGATGTCAGCCGGGACGAGGCGCGCCCCGGCGACTTGGTATTCTTCACGAAAACGATGGGCGCAGACGTGAAGGGCATTACCCATGTGGGCATTTATGTCGGCAATGACATGATGCTTCACGCGGGCGACCCGGTTGGTTTTGCGGATTTGCAGAGCGACAAATGGGCGAAGAAAATCTATGCCTTTGGCAGACTGCCCGTCCAGCAGGGAGCGCAGGCGGATGAGTGAACCCAAGAAACGCTATCCCGCAGACCGCATCAAGCTCCATGCATTGCTGGAACGGAAAGAAAACGAGCTGTGCCGATTAACCGAAGAGGTCAATCAGCTGCGTGCGCGCGTGAAAGAAGCAGACCGCACCGCCATCAATGCCACCTGCGAGCTGTATGCGCTGACGCCGGAAATGCTCTCGACCTTCCTCCGCGCGAAATTCGGCACGCAGGACAATGCCCCTGAAATCCCCGCTGCACCCCAATTGCCCGAAGGAGAAAATGAATGAAGCGAAAATTGAAACAATGGACAGCTGTCCTCTGCCTGCTGATGCTGCTGGCGGCGAGCCTGCATCTTGCGCGGGCGGAAAGCGCGCCGGCGCAGGAAGAATGCGCCCCGTACCGCATTGTGCTGACAGCCCCGGCGGCTGGAACCGCAGCAACAGCGCCATCATCACGGTGAGCGTGAAGGACGAGCAGAATCTTGGCTGGTACCAAATGGCGTACCGGATGAACGACGGCGACTGGACGGACTGCGAGCAGCTGTTTGACAAGAGCAAGGCGGAAATCGCGGTGCATGAGAACGGTACGTTTACCTTTCGCATCACCGACCCGCACGGGCATACGTTTGAAGAAAGCATCCGCGTCGCCGTCATTGACCGAAGCGCACCGACCGTGAAAGCAAGCATCACCGGGACGACCTTGCAGGTAGAAGTGCAGGACGACCTCTCCGGCGTGGCAGGTGTGCAGGTCAACAGCATGCTTTTCACCGAGCAGCAGGCAGGGAGCATCATCCGGATTGCGCTGGATGATACGCTGGCGCGGTACGACACGCTGTCCATCCGCGCTTTCGACTATGCCGGGAACTTCTCCGAGCCTGTGCTGCTCAATAATCCCTGCTACGAAGATAATTCGCGGGTGACGGCTGCACCGACCAATTCGCCGAAACCGACGAAACAACCCAATTCTACGGCGGAAATCACCATCCAGCCGACGGCAACGAAGCGTCCGAACGGGCTGGGCGGCTCGCTGATTTACGTCAACGAAGAAACTGCACCGACAGCAGCGCCGACACAAGCGCCGTCCCCGACACCAGTCATTCAGTACGTTCCTATCGGGCCGGGAATGCCCTACAAGGCGGACGGCAATGCCCATACGCTGGATGTGTTGTACAGCGCTGCGACCAACAAACAGTTTATCACCCTGCAAAGCAAAAACGGCAGCACCTTCTACCTCGTTATCGACTACGACAAGCCCATTGACGAAGCTGCGGAAATGTACGAGACATACTTCCTTAATTTGGTGGACGAGCGCGATTTGCTGGCGCTGCTGTCCGATGAAGAGAAGGAAGAACTGCCGACCCCGTCGCCCGAAATCATCTATGTAACGCCTGTTCCCACGACCGTACCGATGCCAACTGCCGTGCCAGCTGTGCCGGAAAAGGCGGGCAGCCCCGATCGAATGACGGCAGTGCTTGCGCTGGGCGCTATCCTGCTGCTGGGCGGCGCGGGCGCTTTTGTGCTGGTGAAGTACCGTAGAAACAGCGCGCATCATCGGGCAGACAACGATTTTATGCTGGATGACGACGACGAAAGTGCCGAATAAGGAGGAGCCGCATGGAATTGTATATCGCAGAAAAGCCCAGCGTGGGGCGCACCATTGCCAGCGCCATCGGCGCAAACGAGCGAAGAGACGGCTATTGGGAGGGAAACGGCAGGATGGTCAGCTGGTGCATCGGACATCTGGTAGCGCTGGCGATGCCGGAAGCGTACCGCAGCGATTATCAGCGCTGGCGTTACAGCGATTTGCCCATTCTGCCCGACAAGTGGCAGTACAGCGTCGTCGCAGAGACGAAAAAGCAGTTTGAGCTTCTCCGCCGCCTGATGCATGACAGCCGCGTGACGAGCCTTGTCTGCGCGACCGATGCAGGACGCGAAGGCGAGCTGATTTTCCGGCTGGTCTATGCAATGGCAGACTGCCGGAAGGAGGTGCGCCGCCTATGGATTTCCTCAACAGAAGAAAGTGCGATTCGCCAAGCACTTTGCCGGATGAAGCCCATGCGCGACTATGATAATCTTTATCGGGCAGCGCTGTGCCGCGCACAGGCGGATTGGCTGATTGGCATCAACGCCACGCGCCTGTATTCGCTGCTGTACGGGCGGCCGCTTCCGACGGGGCGCGTCATGAGCCCGGCGCTGGCGATGCTGGTGCAGCGGGAAGCGGCGATTGCTGACTTTCACCCCACGCCATTCTTTGCCGTAAAGCTCGAAACTGACCCGCTTGCCGCAAAGTCGGAACGCATGGATGACCTGACCGAAGCCCGTACCCTGCTGGAATGCTGCAACCAAGCGCCGTATGCAGTGGTGCAGAAGATTGCGCGCAGGCAGCGCAGCGAAAATCCGCCGCTGCTGTATGATTTGACCACACTTCAGCAGGATGCCAACTGGCTGTTCGGCTTTACTGCCCAGCAGACGCTGGATTACGCCCAGAGCCTGTACGAGAAGCAGCTGCTGACCTACCCGCGCACGGACAGCCGGTATCTGACGCAGGACATGCAGGAGAAACTGCCGGAACTGGCTGCCCGCGTGTGCCGTGCGCTGCCTTTCGCATCCGCCTTGGAACTGCAGTTGCATCCCGAACGGGTTGTGGATGACAGCAAAGTCAGCGACCACCCCGCCATTATCCCGACCGCCGCAATGCACGCTCAGGCGCAGCGCATCAATGCCTTGACGACGGGCGAACGCGACTTGCTCCACCTCGTCTGCACCCGGCTGCTGTGCGCGCTGGAAGAACCTTTCGTGTATGAAGAAACAGCCGTCATGCTGGTGTGCGGTGCGCATGAATTTGGGACGAAGGGCAGGCGGATTACCCAGATGGGATGGAAGCGCATTTGGTACACCTTCCGCGGAAGCCTTGGCGGACGGATGAACGAAGAGGAGAAGATGCAGGAAAACGTCATCTCGGCTGACCTTGCAGAAGGCGCGAAACTGCCGATTCTCCGCGCATCCATTGAGGAAGGAAAGACCACCCCGCCGCCGCATCATACCGAAGGCACGCTGCTGCACGCAATGGAAACCGCCGGTGCAGCGGACATCCCCGAAAATGCGGAGCGGAAAGGCATCGGCACACCTGCCACCCGTGCTGCCATTTTGGAGAAGCTGATTGAAACGAAGCTGATTGAGCGCATCGGGGAAAAGCGGAAGAAGGTGCTTGTGCCGACGACCAAGGGGAAAGCTCTTGCCGCAGTGCTGCCGGAAAGTCTGCGTTCACCCCTGCTGACATCTGCATGGGAGCAGCGCTTGCAGCAAATTGAACAGGGCGTAGAGAAGTCCGAAGATTTCATGCGGGATATTCAGGCGTTCGTAAAAGAGCTGACGGTGAATCCGCAGCGAGTTGAACATGCGGAGACGCTGTTTCCGCCGCTCCGGGAGAAAATCGGCAGCTGCCCCAAATGCGGCGCGGCAGTTACGGAGCATCCCCAAGGGTATCTCTGCGAAAACCGTATCTGCGGATTCGCACTCTGGAAAAAGGGCGGTATCCTTGCCCATGCGGAAATACCCCTGACTGCTGCCGAAGCAAAGACGCTGCTGACAAAGGGGACTGTCCGCAAAACCGGCTTGCACTCCACCCGCACCAACGCCCGCTATGATGCTGTGCTGCATCTTGATTTCGACAAGGATGGCAGGGCAATCCTGCGCCCGCGTTTTGACTGATGAAAGGATGATAAAAATGAAGAAACTCATGGCGCTCCTGCTCGCGCTGCTGACCTGCTTTGCCGCTGCCTTAGCGGATACTGGAAGTAGACCGGAAATTCCGCAGGGAACGCTGAATGCCGAGGTAACGCCGTTTACGCCGGGGCAAACCTATGCGGTGTATTCCGCGCCGGACAGCAGAAGCATCCGCGGCGCGAAGGGACGCGCGCGGGTCAGCACCAACGGCTGGATTCAGGTGTTCGGCGCGGAAGGCGACTGGCTGCTGGTGCAGTATGCCATCACCCCGGAGCACTGCCGCATCGGGTATATTGACAAGAATGCACTGCCCCAAGATGCCGCTGTTCCCGCACTGGCGCTGGAAGCCGTGCCCGCCATCGTCAGCTATGACGTTTCCGTAACGGATGACCCGCTGATGAGCCAGACGCCGCTGACCCGCCTGACGGAAAACACCAGCGTAACGGCGCTTGCGAGCATGGGCGACTGGACGTACATCGAAGCAGGTACGGGCAAGAGCCGCTTCCGCGGGTTCGTCCCCACCGAGTGCCTGCTGGGGACAGTCACCGACACCCGCGAGGCGAACCGCGCCATCCTCGGCAGCTGGAAGCTGTATGCGGGCAGCTCCGTGGATGCGGAACAGATGACCTTCCTTGCGGATGGCAGCATGACGGGCTGCGCAGTGCTGGCAGATGGGACGCGCGCTGATTTCTGCGGTACATGGGAGATTCAGGAATACGATACCCGCCGCGAACGCTACTGGAACGAGTCGGAGTTTGAACTGACGCTTTCGCGCGGCAGCGCTGCGGAACAGTATGGGCTGCGGATTTGCCGCCAGATGACGGCGGATGGCGGATATAAGTACGCACTGATTCTCTCCGACGGCACAAAGGAAAGCAGCATGGTACTGGAATAAAGGAGGCGTGATTTCTCCCAAACGACAGCCGCCCTCCCGATTTTTCCGGAAGGGCGGCTGGGGTCAGTTCCATTCAGGCTGCGTCAAAAAGTCGCGGATGTTTCGGTGCTTGATGCCGTCGCGGCTCATGTCAAGCTCGTCCATCGACACCACATATTTGGGGAAGTTGTCCGGCACGGAAGCGTAAACGCCAAATTCCCGCTGAATCGTCTCGTCGGAAGCCAGCAGATAGCATACCTGCACATAGAGCTTTTCGTGCTGCTTCTGCCCGACGAAATCAATCTCCCGGCTGCCGATTTTACCGACGGTGACGGTGTAGCCGCGGCGCAGCAGCTCCATGTAGACGATGTTTTCAAGAATGAGGTTGATGTCCTTCATGTTCCCGCCGAACACCGCTTCCCGCAAGCCGTGGTCTGCCATATAGTATTTCTCGTTCGTCGCGAGAATCTGCTTGCCCTGCAAGTCCTCCCGATTGACCTGATAAAATAGGTACGCTTCGGTGCAGTACTTGATGTAATTCAGCACCGTTTCGGGCGTAACCGTGCGGTGTTCGCTTTTCAGAAACTTCGCAATGGATGTGGATGCGAACGTTGTGCCGATATTGCCGATGACATACGCCACAATGCGGGCGAGCAAATCCACATCGCGGATTTTGTTGCGCCTGACCACATCGTTGAGGACGACCGAATTGTAGATGTCATGCAGATACTGCCTGCACGGTTCGGGCGCATAGCGGAGATTGGCAAGGTAGGGCATCCCGCCCAGCGTCAGGTACTGCTGAAAAGCTGCCGCGTCGGATGCAACGGGTTCAACTGTTCGGTAGAGTTCGAGAAATTCGGCAAAAGAGAAGGGGTAAATGGTAAATTCCACATAACGCCCGCCCAGCACGGTCGCCAGTTCGCCGGACAGCAGCTTGGCGTTGGAGCCGGTGATGTAAATGTCGCAGTCCAGCTCAATGCGGAAGGAGTTAATGGCTTTTTCCCACTGCGCAACTTCCTGAATCTCGTCAAAAAACAGGTAGACTTTGCCCTCGATGGCAGCTGCCTGTTTCAGCACCTCTTCGTGCAGCGCCTGTGCCGTGCAGAGGTGCGCATTGCTCATGACCTCGAAGTTAAACGAAATCATCTGCACATCCTGAATGCCCGACGCTTTTAGCTCATCCTTAATGAGATTCAGCATGACGGACTTGCCGCAGCGCCGGATGCCGGTCATCACCTTCACCAAATCTGTCCCGATAAACGGGCGGATACGCTTCATATACATTTCCCGCTGAATCATGCGGCACAGCCTCCCTTCGATGATACACATAGTATGGCACATCTGCGAAGAAAAATCAAGCAGAAACAAAAGACTTTTTCAGCTATAACTGAAAAACTTCATCTTTAACGCAGAAAATTCACTTACAGATTATCTCACTTGCGCTTTTCCTGCGCCGAAGCACTCATACCACCAAAACAAAAAGAACGAAATGGAGCGATAAAAAACAATGACATACCTAAATCAGCTGATGCGCGCCCGGCGCCTGACCAAGGCGGAACTTTCCCGGAAGAGCGGCATCCCGGACACCACCCTGCGCGATTTGCTCAGCGGCAGCGTGCGGCTGGAGAACTGCAAGGCGGGCACGATTCTCCGCCTTGCGCGCGCCTTCCATGTTTCCGTTGAGGAACTCCTGATGCACGGCGGCGAACACCCTGCGGATTATCCGGAGCATCGTGCGCAGTCCGTGCCGGAGGACGAGCAGACGGCGCTCTGCGCGCTGCTTCATGCCCTCTCGCAGCTGCTGCCCGATTCCTGATGACCGCGCAGATGGTGGACTGCATCGGACTGCTTGCACAGCAGGAATGCCCGCGCTGCCGGCAGGGATTCTGCACGGAAACGGACGAGCGCTGCCGCCTGATAGAGCAGGACGAACGCAGCTTCCAAGCCGGAAGCCTCGACTGCGCCTATTTTGCTGACTGCGTAATGCCCGCCGACTGGACGCTGACCGACCTTGCCGCCTACGCGCTGTGGTATGCGAGCGGCGCAGACTGACGCAGAGGAGAAAAACATGCAGACAAAAGTACAAGCCTATGTGCAGCTGGCGGATGAAACAGCGCTGAAAATCACAGGCAATTACCTTGACTGGTTGTCGTTCCTGACCACGGCATCAAGGCTCTATAAATATCCCTATCACGACCAGCTGATGATTTATGCGCAGCGCCCGGATGCAAGCGCCTGTGCCGCGTATGAACTCTGGAACGGCACCATGCACCGCTACATCCGGCGCGGCGCAAAGGGCATTGCCCTGCTGAACCCCACCGCCAACGGGATGCGCATCCGGTATGTCTTTGATGTGTCGGACACGGGAACGCGGGCAGATTCGCGGAATGTAGACGTGTGGCAGCTGACGGAAGCAGCAGAACCGGCTGTCCGCAAGATGCTGGCAGAAGAATTTTCTGCGGATGCGTCGATGCGCCTTTCCTCGCAGATCGACCAGCTTGCCGAACGTCAGGCGCTTGGCTACTGGAATGAACACCGCCGCGACATCCTCGACAGTGTTGACGATTCGGCATTATCGGAGTACGATGATTTTGCGGCGGGGGCATCCTTCCGAAAAGCAGCGGCGGCAAGCATCTCGGCTGTCATCCAGACCCGATGCGGACTGGAACCGGAGCTTCTGCGGGAGGATTTTCAAGAGGTCATGGACTGGAACACGCCCGCAGCCGCGGCGGAACTGGGCAAGGCAGTCAGCACGATTGCCGAGCAGGTGCTCCGCCAGATAGAAAGAACCGTCCGAAATGCGGAAAGGAGCATGGAACATGAGCGAACTGAAGTACACACAGCACGGGGATTGCCTGCTGCCGGAAATGGACCTGACCGAAGAGGAACAGCAGCCGCTGGGCAAGTACGGGATGATGCGCCAGCAGTATCTGGCGAGCGAGCGTCCGGGGCTGTATACGCGGCTGCTCCTGAGCGGGCGGCTGATGACGCACCTGCACGAAATCGAGCAGAGCGCGCAGAATCGGCTGAACAGCCTGATGCACATCCTGCCGAAGCAGAGCGGCGTGACCGAGGACATGAAGGCGGAGAACCCGATGCGCTGGGCGGCGCAGATGAACAGCCTGAAACATCAGGCGGAGGAAATGATTCTTTCGGAGCTGATTTACAGCTAAGCGGTTATACGCCGCAGCTGGAGCAGATGAGTTTTTTCCTGCCGACAGAAAACGAGCAGATTCAACTGGTGGACAATTTTGAGGCGGAGAGTGCGCAAGCACCCTTCGCTTTTTCTGTACCGCAGGAAGTGGTGGATGAGTTTCTGCGCAGCGGCAGCAATACGACAGACCATCGGATGAAGGTCACGGCGGACTTTGCCAAGCAGCTTTCGCCTGAAACCATTGCCCAGCGCCTTCCGCGGATTTATCACGGCGGATTCGGCATGATGTACATGGGCAAACCGTACAGCGCGTGGTATGACGAAAGAGGCATTCGGATTGCCAGCGGGAAAAGCGCCCGCGATGTACCGAATGCGCAGCGGATTGCATGGGCGGATGCCGCACGGCGCATCGGGGAGCTGCTGGAATCCGGCGAATTTCTTGGCATGATGGAGCTGGCACAGACCCCGGTGCATGAGCGTTCAATGGCAGCACAGGGGCTTTGGTACATGTACCACGATATGGCGAAGGACGGCAAGGGCTATTTTCCCTCCATGAAGAGTATTCGCGGAAGCAGCTTCCCCGAAGAAACAGCGCGGCTGACGGAGCAGCTTGCCAACCCGGAATTTCTGTCAAGGCTGACAGCAGAAGCAGCGCAGTTTGCGGAAGATGCGCGGGAAAATCGGAACCTTCTGCGATTTCCCTTCCACAACCCGGAGGCTGTCCTGAACACGCTCAAAGAGCTGGCGTTTCCGCGGCGCGGCTATGACTCCCTGCTTGTCGAAGTCCCCAAACCGGACGGCTTCATCACGGAGGATGAAATCGACGATATCCTCAGCAGCGGCGGCAATATGTCGGGCGGCAAACGGCGCATCTACCAGTATTTCACCGAAACGCCTGCACGCTCGATGACCGAAAAAGCGAATTTCCTCAAAGACGAGTATGGCATAGGCGGGCGTTCTCCTGCGGTATCCGGTGCGGATGGCAGCAATGAAGCGCATGACAGCAAGGGCATTGTGCTGCAAAAAAACGGCTGCGCGCCTGTCAAAATGCAGTGGACGAAGGTGGCGGCGCGCATTGACACGCTGATTCGCCGGGGGCAGTACCTGACGCAGGATGCAGCCGCCGACCGTGGCAGACAAGAAGCTGCCGAAGGTGCCCTCCCAAAGGAAACAGCGCCGGATGCGAACGAGGAAAATCGGGCGGAGCAAGGCGAAGAAGCAGACGAACCTGTTTCCACCGAAGACAGCGCCGCAACTGCTGATGCCGCTGAAAATCCAGCTTCATCAGAAACTACCGCCTATGCGGTCGGCGATACGGTCTATCTGGACGACACGCTCTTTGTGATCGAGGCAAAAAGTGCGTTCGGCGTTCAGCTGCGCGACCCGTCCCAGCGCTATCCTATTTTCCGAGCGGAAAGTCTGCCGCGCTTTGAGCGGCTGCTGGCAGCGGACGAACGGAATGCACATTTCCTGCCAGCAGCAGAAACCGCGCTGCGGAATATCGTGCTTGATTTGTCCGCCAGCGCATCCGAACAGCGCGAACCAGCGCCCGAACCGCCAGCGGCAGAAAACTTCCGCATTACGGATGAACATTTGGGAGAAGGCAGTGCAAAAGCGAAATTCAGTGCGAACATCGAAGCCATTTCCGTGCTGAAGATGGTCGAAAGCGAGCATCGTTCGGCATTACCGCAGGAACAGGAAGTGCTGTCCCGCTATGTGGGCTGGGGCGGCTTGCCGCAAGCCTTTGACGAGCGCAACGAGGCGTGGCACAGCGAATACAGCGCGCTGAAATCCCTGCTGACGCAGGAAGAATACGAAGCTGCCCGTGCATCCACCCTGAACGCGCATTATACCAGCCCGCTTGTCATCCGTGCCATTTATGCGGCGGTGGAACAGCTGGGATTTCGGTCGGGCAACGTGCTGGAACCCAGCTGCGGCGTGGGCAATTTCTTCGGGATGCTGCCGGACAGCATGAAGGAAAGCCGCCTGTACGGGGTGGAGCTGGACAGCATCACAGGACGCATCGCCCAGCAGCTGTATCCCAAGGCGCACATCACCATTGCAGGCTTTGAAACGACTGACCGCAGGGATTTCTTTGACCTTGCCATCGGCAATGTGCCGTTCGGGGCGTATCAGGTGCAGGACAAAGACTTTGCCCGCCACAATTTTCTGATTCACGATTACTTTTTTGCGAAAACGCTGGAACAGGTGCGTCCCGGCGGCGTAATTGCCTACATCACTTCCAAGGGGACGATGGACAAGCAGAATCCGGCAGTGCGCCGGTACATTGCAGAGCGTGCCGAGCTGTTAGGCGCGATTCGGCTGCCGAACACAGCGTTCAAGGCGAATGCCGGCACAGAAGTCACGTCGGACATCCTCTTTTTGCAGAAACGCGAGCGCCCGCTGGCGGTCGAACCCGATTGGGTGCATCTGGGACAGACGGCAGACGGCATTCCGGTCAACAGCTATTTCGCGGCGCATCCTGAAATGATGCTGGGGACAATGGTGCGCGAACCCGGTCTTTACGGCAATGAGAATGAAACCGCGTGCATCCCGCTGGAAGGGGCAGTGCTTTCCGAGCAGCTGACCGAGGCGGTGCAGCATATCCTCGGAGAATATCAGGCAGCAGAACTGCCGAATGAGCTGGAAGGTGAAGCGGCGGCAGACACGATTCCAGCTGACCCCAATGTGAAAAATTACGCCTTCACAATGGTGGATGGCGAGGTATATTACCGCACCAACTCTGCTATGGTCAGGCAGAAATTGCCCTTGCCTGCACTGGAGCGCATCCGCGGTATGATTGACCTCCGGCAGCAGGTGAACGACCTCATTCAGGCGCAGCTGGACAATGCGGATGATGCCGCCCTTGCGCCGATACAGGCACGGCTGAATCAGCGGTATGATGCGTTTACGGCAAAGTACGGGCTCATCAACGCCCGCAGCAATGCCAACGCGTTTTCGAGCGATTCTTCCTATTATCTGCTCTGCTCGCTGGAAGTCCTCAATGAGCAGGGCGGATTGGCACGCAAGGCGGATATGTTCACCAAGCGGACAATTCGCCAGCAGACGACCATTACGCACGTCGATACAGCGGCGGAAGCGCTGGCCGTCTCCATTGCGGAGAAAGCGCGGGTTGACCTGCCCTACATGGCGCAGCTGACGGGCATTGAGCCGGAACAGCTGACCAAGGAATTGAACGGCGTTATTTTCCCGGTTCCGAATCAAGACATTTATGTGACTGCCGACGAATATCTGTCGGGCAATGTGCGGCAGAAACTGCGGGAGGCGATGCAGGCAGCAGCGCAAAATCCCCTGTATCTGCCGAACGTAACCGCTCTGAAAGCCGCGCAGCCCAAGGATTTGGATGCTTCCGAAATCGACGTGCGGCTGGGGGCAACGTGGCTGGACAAGTCGGTGATTCAGGACTTCATGCTCGAAACCTTCGCTCCGCCGATGTATCTGCATCGGGTGATTCATGTGAACTATTCTGAATATACGGCGGAATGGAACATTTCGGGGAAATCTGCGGTATCCGAGAGCAATGTGAGCGCGTATGTGACGTATGGCACAAGGCGGGCAAACGCCTATCGGATTCTGGAGGACACGCTGAATCTTCGGGATGTCCGCATCTATGATATGGTCACTGACCCGGATGGAAAGGAGCGGCGCGTCCTCAACCAGAAGGAAACGACGCTGGCGCAGCAGAAGCAGCAGGCCATCAAGGCGGTGTTCCGTGAGTGGATTTGGAAAGACCCGAACCGGCGCGAAACGCTGGTGGCGCAGTATAACGAGCTGTTCAACGCCACCCGTCCCCGTGAGTACGACGGGCAACACATCACCTTCGGCGGCATGACCCCGGATATTCAGCTTCGCGAGCATCAACGGAACGCTGTTGCACACATTCTGTACGGCGGCAATACGCTGCTGGCACACGAAGTGGGGGCAGGGAAAAGTGCGACACGTTCGTAACTGAAAAGGTTACGCACAAGTCAGCTAACAATAGAATCGGGAACTGGAAAGGAGTCCCTGAAAAGACTTGGAGAACTAATATTCTGATAGGTGGAATGATGGGGTAACGCCCTGAAACGCCTACCTTATAAACTGCGATATGCGGCAGTCCTCTGTAACAAGGATTGCGGTATAACGCTCGCTAAAGTCGGCGGAAATGCACCCAAACGGATTATGCCGTGGAAAGTGTCCCAGAGGTGGGATATGTGCATGATACGCCGGAGGTCTATAAACTGCCTATGGTCAGAATGTCATGGATGACTGACGAAATCCCGAATGTACGGGTCTAAAAGGCGCAGGAGCAGAAATGCTCCTTTCCGATTACGGAAGTATGTGAGGATGAGTAAGAATTTTTACTATGAAAGTCCTTGCGGTGTTACAGGCACCGCCCAGCATACAGGCTCAGAGGGACACCTAAGGGCAGATATGTACAGATAGGAATATTGGAACGTGGAAAGGCTGGAACACGGAGCCAGTTACAGGCTATGAGGTGTTGGATTGGAAAGCGCATTGCGTATAACAATCCTTTATCCAGCTGAGAGAGATGGCACAGTACCGTTGAAGCCGTGGAAACACGGTGGAGGGATGGCCATTAGTCGTCAGCAATCAATAAATTGAAAACTATACAGACACAAAGGTTCGAGTATGACTAAGAAAAGCGAAATCCCCCATACAAGGAGGAAAGTACCTGACTTTGGCAAACAAGAAGAAACCCTTGAAGAAACAAAAAATCCGCAATTCCGAATACTACGATATGCAGCTCGCTCTTGACGAATTGTATGCCGCAAGTGTCAAGGGGCAACGGTTCTGCAATCTGGTGGAACTAATAAAACGCCCCGAAAACATCAAGCTGGCCTACAGAAATATCCGAAAGAACAGCGGCAGTCGAACGGCGGGTGTGGATAATAAGACAATAAGCGATTTGAACAAATGGAACGAAAATGCTCTGGTCGCCCATGTTCAGCGCAAGCTGGACTGGTATGTTCCTAATGCTGTCCGCAGAGTTGAGATACCAAAGGACAACGGGAAAACCCGTCCCCTCGGAATACCCACGATTATGGACAGGCTCATTCAGCAATGTATTCTGCAAGTATTAGAACCTATCTGTGAAGCAAAATTCTTCAAACGAAGCAATGGTTTCAGACCAAACCACAGTGCAGAAAATGCCATTGCCCAAGCGGAGAGAATGATACAGAACGTCGGTTGCCACTATGTCATTGATATAGTGGAGTAGGGAGGCACCGCCTTGCCATATTACTATG
>ULTP01060315.1_pt1 | contig 19779 bp, 16 predicted proteins | sample 1957721 | NCBI WGS metagenome assembly ULTP01 (sample SAMEA4835737, study PRJEB28245) | human gut metagenome | biome: gut microbiome; material: fecal sample | place: Denmark | collected 2008 | reverse complement strand
AAAATAAAAAAATATTAATATTAGGATTTGGAAAAGAAGGAGAATCAAGTTACTTATTTTTGAGAAAACATTTTCCAGAAAAAAAACTAGAAATTGTAGATAAAAATATGAATCTATTAACAGATAAACCATATTTATTAGAAGACATAAATGTTGAAGTTGTACTTGGAGAAGATTATTTTAGAGATATTGATTATTTTGATATAGTTCTTAAAACTCCTGGTATATCATTAAAAGATTTTGATATATCAAAATTTGAAAATAAAATTACTAGCCAGTTAGAATTACTATTGGAATTTGTACCTTGTTATACAATAGGTGTTACTGGAACAAAAGGTAAAAGTACAACTAGTTCTTTAATTTATCAGATGATAAAAGATCAAGGAAAAGATGTAATGCTACTAGGAAATATAGGAGAGCCAATATTTAATGATATAGATGATATGAAAAAAGATACTATACTTGTTTTAGAACTTTCTTCTCATGCATTAGAATTTGTGAAAAAATCTCCTAATATTGCAATATTATTAAATATATATGAAGAACATTTAGATCATTATTCTTCAATGGAAAAATATATTGAAGCCAAATTTAATGTTGCAAAATTCCAGTCTGAAAATGATATTTTTATATATAATGCTTCAAATAGATATATGCAAGAATTCAACTTTGATTATAAAAAAAGTGATTATGCAATAATAGAAGAAGATAGTGAACTTTCTAAAACATTAAATTTAAAATCAGATAATTATGTATTAATTAATGAAGACAGAATATATTTTAATAAAACAAAATTATTTGATTCAAAACTAAATATGCAATTAAAGGGAAAACATAATGAAAATAATGTTTTATTTGTACTTACTGTTGCAAAAATATTAAATCTAGATATGGAAAAAGCTAAAAATACAATTGAAAATTTTAAAAATTTGGAGCATAGAATGGAATTTGTTGCAGAAATAAATGATGTTAAATATTACAATGATTCAATAGCAACTATACCAGAAGCAACAATAAATGCTGTTGATGCTTTAAAAAATGTAAATACATTACTTGTTGGAGGTAAAGATAGAGGAATAGAATTAAATAGTTTGTATGAATACTTAAAAAAATCTAATATTGAAAATATAATATGTTTGCCCAAAACAGGAGAATATGTATACAATAATTTAAAAGATACAAATAAAAAATGTTATTTGGTTAAAGATATGCCAGAAGCAGTAAAATTAGCAAAAGAAGTTACAAAGCCAAATACAATTTGCTTACTTTCACCAGCTGCTTCAAGTTATGGATATTTTAAAAATTTTGAAGAAAGGGGAAAAATATATAAAGAATGTGTTTTATCAACCCAAAATAGCTAAATGAAATAAATATAAATTATTATATAAAAGTAAAAATAGTATGAAAAATAAAGACGTGAAAAATTTCTTTTTTGCAATTTATTATAATGCTCATTTTGCTATTTAATATATTAAGATATTATTTTGAACTTATAAAACATTGAATTTTGAAAAAAGATAAAAAACATATAAATATTGAAAAATAAAGCAAAAAACATAGTTTACAAATAATAAAGTAACATAAGAATTACAATAAAAACTACTTTAAAAAACATATGAAATAAAATCTGAAAATGTAGTAAAATCAATGACTGTAGAAATACCAAAAAAACATAATTTTGTAAAAAATATGAAAAATATACAATTTTATGTAGACAAAAGAAAAAAAGTATGCTATAATTAAATTGTTTTTAGGAGAAAAACGAAGATAAAAAGAGCATTTAAGAGATACTGTAGATAAATTTAAGGAGGAATTAAATTGAATACAAATTATTCAGAAAACAATCACTTAGTTTTAGTAGGAAATATAACAAGTGAGAAAAAGTACAGTCATGAAATTTATGGGGAAAAATTTTATGTGTTTAATATGGAGGTTGTTAGATTAAGTTCAACAACAGACATAATACCAATTACAGTTTCAGAAAGATTATTAACAGATATTGATTTAACTATAGGAAAAAAAGTTTCAGTAGAAGGTCAATTTAGATCTTACAACAATTACGAAAACGAAAAAAATAGATTAATATTAACAGTTTTCGCAAAAGAAATTACAGAAATAAAAGAATCAGATGAAGAAGAACAAGAAGAAGTAACAAATGAGGTTGTTTTAGTTGGATATGTATGTAAAAAACCTATATATAGACAAACACCATTTGGAAGAGAAATAGCTGATGTTTTATTAGCAGTAAATCGTGCTTATAACAAATCTGATTATATTCCATCAATAGCTTGGGGAAGAAATGCAAGATTTTGCCAAAATATGGAAGTTGGAACAGAAGTAAAAATTACAGGTAGAATTCAATCAAGAACATATGAGAAAAAATTTGAAGATGGAACAAGCGAAACAAGAGTAGCTTATGAAGTTTCAATAGCTAGTATGGAAGTAGTAAATCAAGAAGATAATGAAGAAGAAAGTCAAGAAGTAGTTTAAAAACTAGATATATAAATTTTAGCAAATTATATAATGCTTATGTGCTAGCAAAATGTTGGTATATAGGCGTTTTTTTTAAGGAGGAATTAAAATGATTACATTACAACATTCACTTGCAACATTATATGGATTAAGGGGAAATTGTGAGGAATTTGATAAAGAAATACCATATGTTTTATTACCAGATGCAATAAGAAAATACTGTGGACCTAGACAATATACTCACTTTGAAGAAGCATCAGATAAAACAGATATTTCTTGGTACAAATTTCCCAAAACTATAAAAAATATAGAAAGTAAAGATGAAGCTTTAAATACTGATTTACATTTAGCAAATTGTGTACCAGCAGCAATAGGAGAACAAACACATATAGAAGAATTTGAAGCACATAATCAACATTTATCACCAGAATATTATGCTGGAGTAAAAAAACATTTAACACAAGATTGTATTTTTGATGAATTCATAAGACAACAAATAGATTGCTCTAAAAAATATGAAGACAAGTATACTTTTAAAGGTACAGAATATGATGGCAAAGGTATAAGAAAAGTAATTGGAGATATAGAAAATCAAGGGCTTTACATATTAGCATATATGATGGATAAATCTTATGGAATAACAACAAATCAAGAATGGTTTGATAGACATGTAAAAGATGTATTAGATAGAGAATATTCAGCAGATTTAGCTGAAGGAACTTATAAATATATGCATATTCCAGAAGAAATTAATAAAAGAATTACAGAAAAAGATTGGTCTCACTTAAATGAAGGAATACTTCCATTAAGTGAATATATGGAAATGTATAAAGAAGTAATTACAGAAATGCCTAAGATTGATATGGAAAAATCTGAAAGAGAAAGTGAAATAAAGAATTCAGAAAAAGCAAAATCAAATACAATGGCAGAAGGTCCAGAAGACAGATAAAATTGAATTATATTGAATAAAATAAAAACTTTAGAATTTATTTCTACAGTTTTTTAGATTATTGCTAAAGTATATAAAAATTTTAAAATAAATGTTATAATAAATTTGTCAAAAAAATAGGATAAGGAGATTTTACTATGAAGAAAAAAAGACAAATATTAATTATAGCATTTTTTATTTTTATAATTCTATCAGTTCATAACCAAGTAAAAGCTACAACTGATATAGAAGAATTACCAGACAATATAGGCTATAAAGAATATCAAGCAGATGTTATAAATAGTGGAGAAGATATTGAATCAATAAGAAATACGCCACAAAAGTATAATTCAAATCAGGGCGCAGAAAGTTTGGATACTAGAATATATAATGCTTTAATAACAGGAAGTGCAAGTTTCTCTGTTGAAGAATACAATATGACAATAGGAGAAATTTCAAAATATATTCAATATATGATAATAAAATATCCAGAGACTTATGTTTTGAAATCATGGACTATATTTTACAATTATACTAATAGTATAGCTACAAAAATAAAACCAAATTATTTTATAGACACAGATTCAATACAAATGTATTATCATCAAGCTGAATTTGGTGCAAATAATTTTGTTGAAACAGTACCAAAAGATTCTACAGATTTAGAGAAGATAATATATATACATAATTATATATGTTCGAATACAGAATATGATTTTGAAAATTTAAACAATAATACTTTACCAGATATTGTACATACAATGTATGGATTTTTTAGAAATCAAAAAACAGTATGTGATGGTTATTCTGCAACATTTAATTATTTAGCTAAAAAATTAAATTTGGAATCATCAATGGTTACTAGTGCAACAATGAGCCATGCTTGGAATATAGTAAAAATTGGAAATAATTATTATCATTTGGATTTAACATGGGATGATGAACCTTATGGCTCAATTGACATTTATGGACAATGGAATTACAAATATTTTTTATTAAGTGATGCAGGAATGTTACAAAAAGAACATTATAAATGGTATAGTGAACAAAATTGTAGCAATACAGACTATGATAATTCTTTTTTTAGTAGACTAAGTGGACCAATTATAGAATACAAAAATAGCTGGTTTTATTTAACATATAAAAATAATCAATATTTAGAATTAAATTATAGAAATAATATTGAATCAAGTGATTCAAATATATCATTAGGTAAATTGGAAAGTAATGATTCTTGGCCTGTTATTTTAACAGATGGAAATGATTTATATTATACAAATGGAAACTATATATATAATATAGAAAAACTTGATAATGGTATAATAGCAGTTCAAAAAATATCAACTCTTTCAGAAGATATAAGAGGATTTAGATTTTTTAATGGAAGATTTAGAGTACAATATTTCCCAAATAGAAAAGCAATAGTAGACTTGCCAAGTAAAATTTCAATAGGTACAAAATCTGGAACAGTACAAGATTTTAATTTAAATCCAATCAATGTTGGAGAAACTTACAAAATAAATGCTATTAATGCAAATTTAAGTGATATAAAATCATCTAATGAAAAAGTTATTACAGTAAGCAATGGTATTGTAAAAGCAGTTGGATCTGGAAATGCAAATATTATTTTAACTAACAGTAATAAAACTGTGAAAATACCAGTTTGTGTAAAAGATACAGTAAAAATAAGCATTGAAAAAAATAATGATTCAGGTAATGTAATTGTAAATGGAAATACAGTTAGTGACAAATATATATTGTGTACTAAAGGTGCAAAAGTAAATATAAAGGTAGTTGCAAATAATAATGCAAAAATAAATAAATTTAGTATAGATGGAAAATTATATTCAAATTATGATGTTACTTTTGATAAATTAGAAAAAGATATAACTGTAACAGTAAATTTTGAAAAAAGTTACACAAGAAAACAAATAGAAGACTTAATCTTTGACTATAAATTTTATGCTGATAAATATTCAGATTTAAAAAGAGTGTTTGGATATAATCAAACAGCGCTAAAAAATCATTGGATAAATTGTGGAATAAAAGAAGGTAGACAAGGTTCAGCTGTATTTGATGCAAAATACTATTTATACAATAATGATGATTTAAAAAAAGCTTTTAATAATAATTTGGAACAAGCATATAATCATTTCGTAAACAATGGTTGGAAAGAGGGAAGACCAAGTTCAAGTGAATTTTTTGTAAATTATTATAGAAATAATAACAAAGATTTACAAGATATGGATAATTATGAATTGATGCAACATTATAATGTATTTGGCAGAAAAGAAGGCAGAAGAGGAACTAATTTAATAGATAAAACACCAGTTGATATAAAAAATTATTTATTTGACTATAGGTTTTATGCTGATACAAATGCAGATTTAAAAAGAGTATTTGGATATAATCAAACTGCACTAAAAAATCATTGGATAAATTGTGGAATAAAAGAAGGTAGACAAGCTTCAGTAGTATTTAATGTGAGGGATTACTTGAATTATTATTCAGATTTAAAAAATGTATTTAAAAATAATTATGAAGCTGCATATAATCACTTTGTAAATTCAGGTATTAATGAAGGAAGAAAAAGCTCAAAATTATTTGATGTAAATTATTATTTAAATAATAATTCAGACTTAAAAAAAGCTTTCGGAAACAATTATTCAAAAGCACTACAACATTTTGCTTCAAATGGAATTAAAGAAGGTAGAAATGCAAGTAGCACATTTAAAGTTACAGTATATAAAAGCAAAAATTTAGATTTACAAAGAGCTTTCGGAAATGACAATTTAGCTTATTATATACATTATATAAATTGTGGATATAGGGAAAATAGAATTGTTTATTAAAATTTAATATTGTAGGTGTAAAATCCTGTAATTATTAAAATAAGTAATCACATAGTTAATAAAAAAAATCATATAAAAATATGTAATATTCTAAACAGAACTCGAAAAGTTAAATGCTTTTTGGGTTCTGTTCAATTAAGCCTGTTTTTTTATTACGGAAATAATAGAATGTCCACTTTTTTTCTTGCTATATTATGAAAGTTTTGATATAATTTTCTCGATAAGAAAAGAGGTACGATAGATGAAAAGTGAGAAAAAAAGTAAGATAATATTCACATTACTAGCTATTGTTTGTATAGCTATGTTTTGTTTTTCAATAACCCCAAAAACATTACAAAATGATACATACTATACTGTAAAAATAGGAGAATATATATATGAAAATGGAATATCTGATTTAACAACAGATCAATATTCTTGGCATGATTTACCATATACTTATCCACATTGGTTGTACGATTTTGGAACATATGTAGTGTATAGAGCTTTTTCATGGGAAGGAGTATATGTACTTACAATTATATTGTGCATAATTTTAGGATTATCATTGTTTTATATATCAAATAAATTTTCAAAAAATGAAGTTGTATCATTTATTGTTACTATAGGAGCAATGTATTTATTAAAACCATTTGTTGCAGCAAGAGCTCAGCTTTTAACATTTATATTATTTGCATGGACAGTGTACTTTATAGAACAATTCTTAGCAACACATAAAATAAGATATGCAGTAGGATTAATAATAATACCTTTAATTATTACTAATGTGCATTGTGCAGTATTCCCATTTTATTTTGTATTGTATTTGCCATATATAGGAGAATACTTTATTGCAGTACTTGCTGATTTAGATTTAGATAAGAGATTAAAAATAATAGTTTTAAAGATTGCTAAAGCTTTTATGGAAAAAGTTAAAATAAAAAAATCTTTACAAGAAAAAATAGATAAAGAATATGAAGATATAAATTTAAGAAAAGTTAAAAGACAAAAAATTAGAGAAAATCCATATAGAATAAAAATTCAAAAAAATCATTTTGTACTTGCATTAATAATTGTTGCTATTATAGCAGCAGGTACAGGTTTAATAAATCCAGCAGGATTAGGTGCATATACTTATGTTCCTAAAACATTAGACGGAAATACAACAAGATTAATAAATGAACATTTACCACTTACTTTATTAGACAATAAAGAATTTACAGTTGCAGTTGTTATATTTTTAGCAATATTAATATTTACAGATACAAAAATTAAATTATCTGATTTATTTATGCTAGGTGGATTAACATATTTGTCTTTCAAAATGAGAAGACAAGTATCTATGTTTGCAATTTTCTGTAGTTTTATATTAGCAAAAATGATTTCAGGATTTTTGGCTAAATATGATAAAGATTTATGTAAAAAAATAATAAAAGTAGAATCTACATTTATAGGTGGCTTATTATTAGTGTCTATAATAGCTTATGCATCTTATGATTTGTATAAACCTATAATGGATGATGTATTTGTTTCTACTTCTACATATCCAGTTGAAGCTTCAAAATGGATAAAAGAAAACTTAGATTTAAGCACATTAAAATTATATAATGAATACAATTATGGAAGTTATTTATTATACGAAGGTATTCCAGTATTTATTGATTCTAGATGTGATTTATATACACCAGAATTCAATGGAAACGAAAAAGAAAATATAGCGGGAAGAGATATTTTCTCAGATGCTTTAAACATAGCTGGTTTATCAGTAAATTATGATGTTAAATTTAAAGAATATGGAGTAACACATATAATATGCTATTCAAATTCAAAATTGGCATTAATACTAAGAAATGATGATAGATATAAATCTATATATGATGATGGAAGTTTTAGAATATTTTCAAGATTAGCTGCAGTAGAAAATAATCAATAAGAGGAGCTAAATTCTAATGAATAATAAAATAAAAAAAATGACTATACTTTCAATAATTTTTATATTGATAGATCAAATTACTAAACTTATAGTACCAAGATTTCAAAATTTTAGTATTGGATTTTTCCATATAGAAGATGTGCACAATACTGGAATTGCTTTTGGAATAAATTCATCTAATATGACAAATTTATGTTTCGTAATAATTGCATTAGCAATGATTATTAATTTTGTTTATCATCAAAAAGAGAGATTAGATAATAGAACTACAATTGCTTTAGCATTAGTTATTTCTGGTGGTATTGGAAATTTAATAGATAGAATTTTTAGAGGTTCAATAGTAGATTTTATAGGTATAGGAAATTTTCCAATTTTTAATTTAGCTGATGCATTTTTAGTAATAGGATGGTTTTTATTAATAATTTCTGTTTTAATTATTTTTAACAGAGATATGAAATTATTAAAAAATGACAAAAAATAATAGAGGTGTAATAATTTGCAAGAAAAAGTAAGAATATTAGGAGTAGATATAGATAATATAACAGAAGATGAAGCTGCAAGTAAGACAAAAGAATTAATTGAAGCAAGTAATAAATCATGTAAAATAATAGTAGCACCAAATGTAGAATTTATAATGCAAGCTCAAAAAGATAAAGAATTTTTTGATGTTTTACAAAAAGCAGAATTAGCTACACCAGATAGTATAGGAGTAATTATAGCTGGTAAATTGCAAAAAAATCCATTTAAGCAAAGAATACCGGGACAAGCATATTTTAGAAAGATATTAGAAACTGCTGAAAAGGAAGAATGGACAGTATATTTATTAGGTGGCAAAGATGATATACCACTAAAAGCAAAAGAAAATGTAGAAAAACTATATCCTAAATTAAAAATTGTAGGATACCATGAAGGTTTTTTTGAAAAAGATTCAGAAGAAGAGGTTATAAAAGAAATAAATAAATTACAACCTAATGTCCTTTTTGTTGCAATGGGAGCTCCAAGGCAAGAAAAGTGGATTGCTGAACATCAAAAAGAATTAAAAGTTGATGTTGCTGCAGGGCAAGGTGGAACTTTTGATTATGAAGCTGGAAATATAAAAAGAGCACCAAAATGGATTCAAAAAATAGGAATGGAATGGTTTTGGAGATTAATACTTCAACCTTCTAGAATCAAGAGAATGTATGTATTACCAATTTATTTATTTAAAATAATATTTACAAAAGATATGACAAAAAGTAAGTGGGAAAAGGAGGGGAATCTTAAGTAAATATGAAAGAATTTATTATAGAAAATGATTTTATAAATACAAGATTAGATAAAGCAATATCACAAAAAAATGAAAATTACTCAAGAGTTGCAATTCAAAGAATGATAGAAGAAGGTAATATTTTAGTTAATGGTAAAAAAGCCAAAGCATCATATAAATTGCAATTGAATGATAAAATCACAATAGAAGAACCGGAAGTAAAAGAATCTAAAATAGAAGCAGAAGATATACCACTAAATATAGTATATGAAGATTCAGATATACTAGTTGTAAATAAACAAAAAGGATTAGTAGTTCATCCACGGAAATGGTAATCTAAATGGAACTTTAGTAAATGCAATTATGGCACATTGCAAAGAATCTTTGTCTGGAATTGGTGGAGAAATAAGACCAGGAATAGTTCATAGAATAGACAAAGATACATCTGGATTATTAATTATTGCTAAAAACGATAAGGCACATATAAATGTTAGTGAACAAATAAAAAATCACAAAGTTAAAAAAACATATTTAGCTTTAGTAAGAGGAAACATAAAAGAAAATGAAGCAACAATAAAAATGCCAATTGCAAGAAGTCTAAAAGATAGAACAAAAATGGCTGTAAATAAAAATGGAAAAGAAGCTATTACACATTTTAAAGTATTAGAAAGATTTGATGGATATACATTACTTGAAGTAAATATAGAAACAGGAAGAACACATCAAATTAGGGTACACATGGCTGAAATAGGATTTCCTATTGTTGGAGACTATGTTTATTCAAATGGAAAAAATCCATTTGATGTAAAAGGTCAAATGTTACATAGTTACAAATTAGAATTTAAACACCCAACAACAAATGAAAATATGAGTTTAAAGGCAGATTTGCCAGAATATTTTGAAAAAGTATTACAAGAACTTAGAAAAGAAAATAGTAAAAAGTAGTAAATTAAAGTGAATAAAAGGAGGGTGCTAATTTAGCATATACATAAATGGAAAATGTAAGATTACAAAAATATATGGCCGAATGTGGAGTAGCATCAAGAAGAAAATGTGAAGAGATAATTCTTTCAGGAGAAGTGTATGTAAATGGAGAAAGCGTACAAGAATTAGGAACAAAAATAGATCCAGAAAAAGATGAAGTTATTTATAAAGGAAAAAAATTATCAGTTCCAAACAATAAAGTATATATTCTTTTAAATAAACCTATTGGTTATGTTACAACTGCTTCTGACCAATTTCACAGAGATACAGTACTTGATTTAGTAAAAGTAAAAGAAAGAGTTGTTCCAGTTGGTAGATTAGATATGTATACATCTGGTGCTCTTATATTAACAAATGATGGAGAATTTGTTAATATAATAACACATCCTAGTCATGAAATAGAAAAGACGTATACAGTTACTGTTATTGGAATTGTAACAAAAGAAGAAGTTCAAAAGCTAGAAGAAGGTGTTGTTATAGATGGAGAATATACAACAAAACCTGCAAAAGTAAAAATTCTTAGAACAGATACAGAAACAAATAGATCTAGATTAGAAATAAAAATTCATGAAGGCAAAAATAGACAAGTTAGAAAAATGTGTGAAGCAATAAATAAAAAAGTAGTTGCTTTACACCGTACAAAAATAGGAAATATACAAGTAAAAGATTTGAAAATAGGAACATGGAGATATTTAACGAATAAAGAAATAGAAAATTTATTAAAATAATTTGGCAACAATTATTTAATAAAATTGTATTTTATACTTGAAAAATTTTGAATAATGAAATAATATAAAATAAACATACAAAAGAGGAGTAAGCTATGGAATATCAAAAATTTATTCCAGAAGGTTGGAAAGATACAAATGAAATGTATACTAATGCAACAATTAAAAATGCTTTCGAAACTGGACAAATAATGCAAGGTAAGGTTGCTTCATGTGATACAAACTATAATTTACATATCCATTTAGGAAATGGAATTGAAGGCATAATTCCAAGAAATGAAATAGATGCAATTAAAAAAGATGAATATGGTTTAACAGAACCCAAAATTTGTAAAAACAAAGTAAATACAATGGTTCAATTTAAAGTAAAAGAAATATATTCTGATAATCAAATTTTGTTATCAAGAAAACAAGTTGGCGAAGAAGCCTTAAATTGGGTAAAAAACGAATTAGAACCAGGAATAGTTGTAAAAGGTATTATAAAAAATATTAGAAAATTTGGAGTTTTTGTTGAAATTGGTGGAGGTATGGTAGGATTATTGCACATTGAAGATATATCAATATCTAGAATAAAAACTCCAGAAGAACGCTTTTCCATTGGACAAAAAATTGATGTTATGATAAAATCAATAGATAAACAAACAGGAAAAATTATTTTGTCTTATAAAGAGCTACTTGGTGATTGGTATGAAAATATAAAAGAATACAAAGAAAAAATGATCGTTACTGGAACTGTTAAAGAAACAGATAAATATAAAAATGGTATATTTATTGAGTTGAAACCAAATTTAGTAGGAATGGCTGAATATAAAGAAGGCTTTTACTACGGACAAAAAGTAAATGTTTTTATTAAAAAAATTATAGAAGCAAAACAAAAAATTAAATTAATTATTATTTAAGCAGAACTATTTAAATAAAAGGAGGCTATAAAAATGGTAGAAGATGAAAAAATAAAAACTACCGTATCTCCATTCGCTATTAGAGAAGGAGAAATTAAAACATTTGATGGTAAGGATGGGTATGTATCTATAAATCAAATTATACACAAAATAAACTTAGGACATATTTCAGATATACATTTTGAAATATTAGACTTAGTAAATGAATTTGAATTTATGACATCAAGACAAATATATTTTATGCTTTTAGCAAAAAATGTAGAAATAAAATCACAAGACAAATTAAATACTAAATTAGATCAATTAGTTAGAACAAAAATTCTAACAAGATATTATTTTTCTTCAGAAGAAGGAAAAGGAATATATAGAGTATATTGCTTAGAAAAAATGGGAAAATATTTGCTAAATTCTAGAGAGAAAGAATGTAAATGGCAACCAACAGATAATACAAAACCAGTACCACTTATTAAAAAGAGATTAGCTGGAAATCAAGTAATTATTGCATATTTAAGGAAAGCAAGTAATTTTAAAAGCTATGTAGTAAAGCCTACAATTAATGCAAAAATGTCTGGAAAAACATTTAAAGCTCATGGAAAAGTTACTGTTGGAAAAGCAAACAAATCTATTGATTTATTATTTGAATGTGTTAGAAGAGAACAAGATTGGGAAAACAAATTTGCTGAAAGAATGAATTACTACAAAGATTTCTATGGCAATTTTGTTCCAGGTGATTCTGGATTTATGGCTATGCCACAATTAATACTTGTTTGCGAAGATGATAAACATATGGTAGAAACTCTTAGAGAAATACTTAGTAGAAATTTAGTAATAGATAAAATAAAATTATACTTTACTACAGATTTAAAACAAAATACAACAACATTAGATAAGTCTTTAACAGAGTTTGTGAAAGATGAAACTACTGGAAAATTTAAAGCTATAAATGTTGAATTTAAAGTTTTAGGATAAAAGAAAGAAACTGAAAATTAAGATAAAAAAATCCCCAATATAGGGGATTTTTTATTTGTTTAGTTATGTTTATTATCATTGTAAGTTGTTATTGCATCTTCATTATCAAATGTATATTTTAAATTGTTAGTATTATTTTGAATTGGATCCATATCATTTGGATTGTTTGGATTTTCATTAAAATTAATATGTTTCAAATCAAATTTTGGTTTTGAATTTTCGTTTGATTCACTATCTTTATTAATTATACCATTTGTAAACTTAGTAAAGTTATAAGTTTTAATTTTTTGTCTTTCTTTATATTTTGATTCTAAGAAATCTACTTTTGCAGATCCAACAACGTTTTTACCTTTTAGATCTTTTGTTTTATAAATGATGTTTTTAAATTTAAGAGATTGAACTTTACCAGCTCTATAATTTTCTTTCCAAGCCCATTTAATACCTTTATAAGTTGAATCATATTCACCTTTATCAGTTTTGTAATCATTTGTAAATGTCCATTCTCTTTTGTCTCCAAATTCTTTTTGCCACCATTCGTTGTCTTCTGGAGTGTTGTTACCAAAGACAATTTTGGTTGTACAGTTTGCTAGTAATGTTTGTCTAAAGTTGTAATCATTATTAATACCAAATTGTGATAAGTTTTGTGCAGAAATTATTGTTCCTACACGATATTTTCTATATAAAGTGAATATATCTTCAGTTGCTCTACAAACAAATGGAGGAAATTCATCTACATATAAGAAATGAGGTATTCTTGTTTTTTCATTTCCTGGTCTAGATAATACAGAATGTTGCATAAGTAGTAAGAAGAATAGTCCAAATGCTTTGTGAATACTTGCGCCTAAATCACCACGTCTTGTACATACCAAAATGACTTCACCGTTTTTTAAAGCATTATCATAATTTATATTGTTTGTTCTGTTACATAAAATACTTCTAACACCAGGGTAACGAAGTAAGTTTTCTAATTGAGCAGCAGATGCTTGTAAATATTTTGCTGTTTCATCTCTACCACTTGCACCTTGATAGAAAGTCTTTTTAAAGTATCCTAATTGAATTTCATATTTTTGAGCTAATTCTGGATCTTTTTTCATTTGTTCTGCCATATCTTCAATTAGATCGAAGTTATTTAATAATTTCATTAAATCTTCTAGGTTTGGTATATCTCCGTTGTGTAATCTTGGATACATTTCTTTTACTAAAAGAGTAATGTTTTCGATTGCTTGTGTTGTGATATTTTGCATAAATGCTTCATCTACAGATGTATTATTATTTAAGTTTACTTCTGAATGATACATTCTTTTTAGTACAGAAGATATTGCAATTGATGTTTTAATAGGATCTTCAAATGTAAATGGGTTTAAGCCAACAGAGTTTGGATCATTTGGATCTATTAATTTATATTTAATACCAAAATTATCGGCAACATCTTGAATACGAGATATTGATTCAAAATCAGGTGCCATATAAGTGATACCTAAATTTTTATATATTGTTTTTTCACCAGCATAATGATAAATAAGTTTTTTCATATATGCTTTATATAATTTTTCCTTTGCAGGAATTGGTATAAGCATATTTAAACTAAAGTTTTCATTTATGTAATCATTAGAATATGGTGAATTTAGATTAGCTAAACCTGTACGTAAAGCTGTATATCCCATTTCTTTTGATGCTTCTTTAAATAAATATTTTTTTTCTAAATCTCTGGCAATCATAGGTTCAAATATCATTGAAGTTTTACCAGAACCTGAAACACCAACTACAAGAGTAGATTCAAACCTTCTAGATTCTGGAGTTTTTATAACTTTACCAGATTCCTTATTTTTACACAAATACATTTCGCAAGTATAAGGTCCCCAACCGTCTGAGTTAGTTGATAAGTCGATTCCACCATAATCAAATATTGAATCTCTTAAATCTTTAGTATCGTTTATTTTCATATATATAAACTGAAATAATGGATAGAATGAACAAATAGGAATATACCAAGCAAATGCTGACATAGCTGGTTTTATTAAATCCATAAAGTTCAATATAATATAACTATAGTTTGGTACAGATATTAGTAACATCCATTCTAGTTGATTGATCCATTGGATAATCATAGAAATAACCATTATATATAGACCTATCATATATATATATGTAAATGATAACTTTTTCCAATCCTCTGTTACAAATTTTGAAGCAAAGGAAAAGTAAAAAGCAAATACAGGGCATGCCATTGCTAAAGTATATTTTATTGGGCCCCAATAAGATACAGACATACCAGTTGCACCAATCATAATAATTTCTACAATTCTATCTATACAAAGATAAAAAGAAATCAATGTTAATACATATGTTAAAAAAGTATTTCTGTCTGTTTTTAGTTTCTTTAAAAAACTGTCTATGTATTTCAATTAATTCACCACTTTCGCTAAAAATTATACACTTATATTATCTTATAAATTTGCAAAAAAAACAAGAGCTTTTTCAGAAAAAAACAAAGTTTTTAAGGGTTTTGGGTGGGAAATCCCTTAAAAAATTTGTAATATATTTGAAATACAAATGTATAAATAGAATAAAAGAAAAATAAGTGAGAAAGGAATGATTTTTACGAAGAAGAAAAACAACTTTATAAAAGGAGTAATTTCACTTATTGTTTCACAGATTATAGTAAAAATTTTTGGAATGATATATAGTCTATATTTGGTAAATAAAGAAGGATTTGGAGATAGTGGAAATGCAATTTATATTAGTGGTTATCAAATATTTGCACTATTTTTAACAATTTCATCAATTGGTGTTCCAAATGCAATATCAAAATTGGTGTCTGAAAAATTAGCTTGTAATGATATAAAAGGTGCTGATAAAATTTTTAAAGTGGCTTTCACGGAATTCGCTATTTTAGGTTTTTTAGGAACTGCAATATTGTTTATGGGAGCTGATTATATTGCAAATACATTATTGCAGATTCCAGAAGCTAAATTTACACTTATGTTTTTATCTCCTGCAGTATTTTTTGTTTCTATTTCAAGTGTTATTGAAGGATATTTTAATGGAAGAAGAGAAATTTACAATACTGCTAAAGCTCAAAGTATAGAACAATTTTTTAAAATGGTATTAACAATTGCAATTGTTGAGTTAATAGGAAATATTAGTGGGAAAAATACAGAATACATGGCAGCAGGAGCAAATTTAGCTACAAGTTTGGCAACAATGCTATCTGTTAATTATTTATGCTTTTTACTAATAAAAGTAAGAAAAAATATAAAATTTAAAAATTTTAGTTTATGCAAATCAGAAAGTGTTTATAAAATTTTAATAAATATAGCAAAAGTTTCTATTCCACTAGCAATAGGTTCATTATTGTTAGCATTAAATAAAAATATTGATGCAGTTACTGTTGTTAGATTATTAAAACCAGTTTTAGGAGAAGAACTTGCTCAAATAAAATATGGAATTTTGACATCAAAAATTGATGTGCTATTAACAGTACCACTTAGTTTTAATATGGCTTTTTCAGTTGCATTAATACCAGAAATAGCAAGTGCGAAAGTAAATAATAGAAATAATGAAATTAAAAGTAAAATTTTATTTTCTTTATTAATATCTATTTTAATAGCAATACCATCAATGATAGGATTGTATGCATATTCAGATGAAATTTTAGGTCTTTTATTTCCAAAAGCAAATAATGGAGCTGAATTGTTAAGATTAGCTGTTTTTGTAATTCCTTTTGAAATACTAGTACAAACAATAAATGGAGCATTACAAGGATTGGGAAAATTAAAAATAACAACATTTGCTTTGTTTTGTGGCTGTATAGTAAAGTTTATTGGAAATATGTTATTTTTACAAAATAGTAATTTATTAGAAAAAGGAGCTATTATAAGTACAATTTGTTGTTATGCAACAATATTTATAATAGTATGGTTTAATTTGAAAAAAAGTTGTAAATTAGAAGTTAAATTATCAAAATTTATAATGAAACCATTAATAGCTGGAATGATAATGATGTATTTTTCGAAAATTGTATACTTTTTACTTATAAAAAATGGAATCTATGAGAAATATACAATTATAATATCAATATTAAGTGCAATAATTTTTTATACTATTAGTGTAATTATGTTAAAAATATTTTCGAAAGAAGAAATTCAGATGTTACCAAATGGAGAAAAAATTTCAAAAATTATTTATTGAAATGTATTAAAAAATTAAAAAATAGCAAATTATATTACAAAAATATTACAAAAACACAAAAAATGTTGAAAAATAAGAGAAAAAATAAAAATAATTCAAAAAAAAGAAGGATTTTAAAAGGAGTTGGCGAATATTGATATTGTAGAATAAAAAAGTAATAGTTTCTACATACTAAACACTATTAGGAGGTAATTTAAAATGAACAAAGCTGAATTAATCGCAGCAATAGCTGCTAAAACAGGTGAAACTAAAAAAAGTGCTGAAGAAACAGTTAACGCTTTTGTAGATGTTGTTACTGATTCTCTAAAAAAAGGAGACAAAGTTCAATTAGTTGGATTTGGATCTTTTGAAGTTAGAAAAAGAGCAGCTAGAAAAGGAAGAAACCCACAAACTAAAGAAGAAATTAAAATACCTGCATCAAAAGCTCCAGTATTTAAAGCTGGAAAAGCATTAAAAGATTTAGTTAATCAAGATTAATTAAGAATTATATAATATAAAGTATATATTCAAAAAAAGATATAGTTTTGGCTGTATCTTTTTTTATTTGTAAAAAACTATTGCAAATAAATTTAATTAATAATATAATCACAATATATTAATATACAAAAGAAGTAGGTGATACTATGGAAAATGAACAAATAGAAGTTATTTTTTTAGATGATGATAAATTAACTGTATTAGATAGACAATTTGTAAAGTATGGTGATAGTGTAAAATATAAAGGTGAACAACCAGAAAAAGCACCAACTTTAGAAGGTACATATACATTTGAAGGTTGGTCTGATGAAGAAAAAATGGAATGTGTTACTCAAAGACTAATATTGATAGCAAAGTACAAATTAGAAATAAATGCTGAAACCAAAAATGCTATGTTTGAAGCTTCGTTAGAAAATGTAGAAAATTCTAATCTAAATGAAACAATGGAAGCTGGAAAAAAAGTTAATGAACAACAAAAAGCATTAGAAAAAGATCCTAGAAGTGTTACAGAAATAGTGAATGACATATTAGAAAATGGACAAACAGAAATCGGAAATGATATAGACAAAAACAAAGAAAGTGTAGAAAAATAATACAAAAGATAATGGGGGAAAATCAAATGAGTGTAATAATTACTTTAGAAGATATACAAGCATATGCTGAAGTAGATTATATAATTCATCATATGAACGAAAAATATATAGAAAAAATACCAAAAAAATTACTTGATTTTTTTTCTAATATAAAAGATCCAAATTATGAAGTTTATGTTGATCCACATAGACCACTTCAAAGTCAAGGATTAAAAAAGTATACTTTAGAAGTAATTGCAATATTGCATGTTAAATATTGGTGCGAAAATGAAGAAAGAAAAGCAGAATTAATAGCAAAAATGCAAGAAAATCAAGACAAATTTGAAGAACAATTACGTGAACAATTTAGTGTTGAAAAATTATTTAATAATCCATCTGCAAAAGTAGTTACATCTTTAGATGATTTAGAAGAAAAAGAAGATTATAGTAAACCAAGAACTGTAACAAAATTTGCTACACAAGAACAAGAAAACGAACCAATAGAAAATAAAATAGAGGGAACAAGCAATGTTGAAGAAAAATATCCTCAAAAAATAGAAAAAAAGCAAGGTTTATTTGCAAAAATACGAAACTTTTTTAAAAAGAAAAAATAATTTAGAAATTTTGAAATAAAAAAGAGAGTTTGAATTTTTATTAAATTTAAACTCTCTTTTAATTAATAGAAATGTATTTTACACTTGATTCGAAAAAGTGATATGTATTTGTTTTTAGATTGAAAAACCTTTTGTGAATTATTTTATGAAATTTACATTAAGCTTTTAAATTTTATTTAATAAAACTGATATTCAAATTGTTATCAGTTTTTAAAATATTACCTTGTGTTAAAATAGAACCTTTATTATTTGAAAGTGGTATATTTAGAGTAATCATAGATTTGTATTCTACATTATTGTTATCTAATAAATGTATATAAAAAGAAATTTTTGAATCAATTACAGAAGTGTCTTTTATTAAATTATTTAAAATAGTGCCATTTTGTACAAGTGAATTTGTATTTTTTAAAGATAAATTACTAGATACTGTATTAACATATTTTAAAGTTAATGGTGTAGAACAATCTGCAAAAAAGATAGGCGTATTATATTTGATAGAATTATCTTCATTTTTATCATTTAAAACTGTAAATTCAAGTGAATCTGTAAAAGGAAATTCTGTATTAATATACTCTGTTCCAAACTTTAAAGCATCTTCGTAATACAATGAAACTTTACCCAAAACTGGTGCAACTATATTTAAAGAATCTATCCAAATCTTTTTAATAAAATTATTAGAATTTGAATTAATATAAATTGCAAAATCTGTATATTGATAAATTTCTAAATTCCAATTGCTATCATTAAAATTAGTATTTTTACTTTTTCCGTAGGCATTACTATAAGCAATTACTTTTGAAATATTAAAATTATTTGATTTGTTTTTATTATAAAAAGAAATATAAGAATTGGTAACAATAGATTTGTTCTTTATATTTAAGTAAATAAATTTATAACTAATGATTGAAATAGCGATAAGCAATAAAATTTCAATT
>ULTP01037738.1_pt1 | contig 20161 bp, 10 predicted proteins | sample 1957721 | NCBI WGS metagenome assembly ULTP01 (sample SAMEA4835737, study PRJEB28245) | human gut metagenome | biome: gut microbiome; material: fecal sample | place: Denmark | collected 2008 | reverse complement strand
GGCTATCGTTATCACCACTATGGCTGCCATCACATTGCAGGGCGCGAGTATTGGATATACAACACCGAGTTGGCAGAATATAAAGGCTATTCTCCCTGCATTGATTGTTGGGAAGATGGGCTTTTGACAATTATACTGAGCTGATAGCGAAGCAGAACACCGCCGGGTCTCCCCGGCGGTGTTCTTGTCTTATCCCTTCGGCAGTACCAGCCCGCCGGTGTAGCTTGTGCCATCCGGCAGCACGATGCCGCTCTCTGTCTCAGCATTCAGCGCATCGTAGACTTTCTGCCCCACGCTGGTGCTGTACGGGTTTTTCGCAGGCTTCCAGCTCTTGTTTGCCAGCTGCCACAGTGCAGCCTGCTGCGTCACCGTCAGGCTCTGCCCGCCGCCTGCTCCCGGCAGCACGATGCCGTTACCGCCGCCCATAGAATCAATGGCCGCTTCCACCTCTTCCTGCTTGAACGTGCCGTTGCCGTCAAAGTCGAACTTCGGCAGCAGCTCCCGGAATGAGACATACGCTTCCGGTGTCACGCCGTAGCTGTATCCCGTCTGCAGCTTGCTGTACTCGCTCTCCTGCATCATCTCGCCCAGCACGCTCATCTGCTCTTCGGTGCTCAAGCCCGCATCCACCACTGCGCGGTAGCGCTGCAGGCCGCTCACGCTGTCCTTGCCGTCCTCCGGCTCCAGTGCGTTCAGGCTGTTTGCCAGCTCATAGGCTGCGTCATCACTCAGTCCCGCCGAAACGAAGCTGTCGTACCGTGCCGCCTCCGCCGGAATCTGACTGTAATACTTGAAGCAGTCCCGCACGGTTTCCGCCTGCTCTGCGGCCAGATTCTGACTGTTCACCCAGCGGGAGAACTCCACCGCCTTCTCTGATGCGCCGCTGTACTTCTCGTTGACGGTGGTGTACTCGTTCTGCACCTTCAGGAACGTATCAAATCCCAGTCCCGCCTGCTCGAATGCCATAATGTCATCGTCTCGGCTCGTGGTGTAGCTGCCGTCTTCCTGCTTCTCGCCGAATAGGTATCTGTACATCTCCCGCTTCTCGTCGTCCGTCAGTGGGCTTTCTGCCAGTGCGGTGCGCTTTGCGTTGGATGCTTCTGCTCCTTTCAGGCTTCCCGCGTTTTTAACATCCAGCAGTACCTGCGTCACCGCGCCCATGTCTGCGTCGCTGTCGGCCAGTGCGTCCATCAGCTCCCGTTCCTTGTCGGTTGCCATCAGCCCATAATAGGCCACGCTCTTTCCGTCGCCGGAGATGTCTGCGGCCTGCAGCACTCTTCGTTCTGCTTCGGCCTTGCTTTCCGTCTCCGTTTTCTTTGTTCCACGCAGTTCCTTCAGCAGGTTGTACGCATCTTCTTCCGGCACGCCAGCCTCCGTCATTCCCTGATAGGCAGCAGTCTCTTTTGCGCCGAAGCTCTTGAATCCGCTCTCTACCCAGTCCCTTCCGGTCTTCAGTGAGGTTTTGCCGAACAGCATGGCTTGCCCCGCGTTCAGTGCGGCCTGCCACGGGCCATCGTTGTATACCGGGTACTGTAGCAGATCATTGCCTTCTGCATCCACCGAATAGCTTCCGCCTTTGATCGTGGCGCTCAGTCCTTGGTAAATCTTCTTCAGCTGTCCGCCGCCGAACGGAAGCGCCAGATAGGTCAGCGGGTTCATCAGCTCTTTGCCAGCCGTGGCCAGCTTCTTCTTGGTGCTCCATGTGTCGCTCGTCACAGTCTTCAGCAGGTTGTCCCAATCCGGCAGAGCGCTGCTGATCGGTACGCGCCCACCGCCCAGCACGCCGCCGATGAACGGCAATTCCTCCGCCACATCGCCCAGCGTTTCGGTCACGGTGTCGTAGGCGTTTTTCTTCTCCGTCTCAAAAGACGGCATATCGCCTGTCACAGCACCTACGCCCAGCTCCACAAGGTTCGGCAGCTCATATCCGGTGATGTCGCCCACGGTGTCGTTCAGGATGCCCAGCGGGTCAAGCGCCGGTCTGCGCCCGATGAAGTATTCGTAGACTTCATCATACAGCCATGCGCCGAGGAAGAACTTGAACAGCGCCATCGCCAGCGCCGCCAGCCCCTTCTCCTTGTATGCGCGCGGCATATCCTTGAAGAGATAGCTCAACTGGTTGTTGACCTCCAGCTGGAACTGCGTGAAGACCTTCGTCAGCGGATTGCTCCGATTGAACAGTGTCGGCGTGGAGCCTTTGCTGCGGTCAGCCATCACGCCCGCCGTCCAGTTGTCCGCCTCCGTCATGGCGGCAGTCTCGCTCATCCCGCGCTTCAGGTTCTGGTTGTACCGCGCACGTACCAGACTTCCGGCGGTAAACTGGTCGATATACTCCATCGGCGAAGACATGGTGGCCGATGCTTTCTGTGCCCATGTCCGCACCAGCGGGTCGCTGCCCTTACGGTTTGTCAGGAAGGCAGACGCATCCACAATGCCGTCGTTTTCTTTGAAGCTCTGCAGCGTCTGCCACATGCCGCGCAGCAGTTCCCCACGGTCAAGCATCGCGCCTCCCTGCGTCAGCGGGATGAAGTTGGTCAGCCACGATGCCGGGTTAATGGCCACCATGTTGGCAGCCACGCGGCTCTCCAGTCCCTTCACAAGGTTGTACATGTTTCTGCCCAGCGCCTGCTCCATGTTGCGGTCTGCGCGGCTCTTCTTGTTGGCCAGCAGGTTGGTGTACTCCTCCAGCTCCACCACGAAGTTCGACAGCGCAAACCGCCCGTCTTCGTAGATGCTGTCGATCTTGCTGCGTTTCTCTTCCTCTGTCAGCCGCGTGTCGGCGTACACCGTGTCCACCTGCTTGCGGATGCCCTCGTCGCCGGTGCGGTAGCGCGCCTGCGTCGCCAGTGCCCGCAGCTTCTGGATGTTGTCGGTCTGATAGATAACGTCCGCCACGCCCTCGATGTATCGGTCGAAGCCCTCCACCGCGTCATAGGCCGTGTCGAAGCCGAGGCGCTGCTGTGCATTGCCGAACCACTGGATGCCCGGTCGGAAGGTGTGCGTCAGTCCGTTGATGGTGGTGGGCAGTGCCGTCACCTGTGTGTCAATGCCCAATGCCCTGCCGAACAGTCCCATGATGCCGTCGCCGTCACCCGGCTGGAAATGTGGGAAGTAGCCGCTGCGGTAGTTCACTGGCTCGTACCCGTTGCGTACTCTGGCCTCGTTCATCTGCTGGAACAGCTCGTCGTAGATGCTTCGGAACTCCTCCACCGCGTGCTCGATCTTTGCCTTGTCCAGCTGCGGGTTCTGCTTCCACATCTCCTGCACAATACCGCGCCAGTCGCTCAGCGTCTTGCCGTCCCGCTCCGCCATGCGCCCTCTGCTGTTCTCCAGCATCCGGATGTTGTCCATCGCTTCGCCCAGCAGCTGCACGGCGTGCGCTTCAGAGATTTTCCCCACCTTCTGCATGGCCTTCGTTTCTTTGGTGCTCAGGTTCAGTGCCCGTACCCGCTCGCGCATTTTGTTCTTCAGTCGCGTGGACTTTGCCTGCGCCTCGTGCACCGGTGTGAAATACTCTGCAATGATCTCCTGCGCCAGCTTCTTGTCCTTCACGATGTCAAGGATATTGCGCTCCATCGTTTCGCGGGAATAGAGAATACCAGCTTTCTTGTCCTTCCAGTCGTTTGCTGTCTCTAAGAACTTGTCCGCCTCTTCCCGCAGCTTCGCCCGCTGGCTCTGCTTGTACTCCGTCAGCAGCTTCACCAGCCGTTCATACTCCGTCGTAGCCTCGTATACAGCGGTGATGCCCTTCACATTGTCCGTCTTCGGGTCAAGGTGCTCCAGCTCGATCTCGCCCTTCAGCAGCCGTCCCAGCTGCACATTGTCGTGGTCGGTCAGCAGGTTCTTCGCTTTTGCTTTCTCCGATTCCCACCGCGCCTTCTTCAGCTGCTTGTAGGCTTCTGTGACCTGTTCTGTTGTCATCGGTGTCTCCGCCGTCGCGTTTGCCTTTGCCGCACGCTCGTCAGCATAGCGTTTCACAGTGCGCAGGTCTCCAATGGTGTCTCCGATGGCAGCATCAAAGTCATTCTTCGCCCAGCGCTTGAACTCCTCCGCATCCCGTCCATAGTATTCGCTCAGGGATTTCTCCGTTTTTTCGATGCTCTGCGCCACTTCAAACATGCGCACCAGCTGGTCAGCCGGATGCGTCAGATCATCCGGGAACAGCTCCGGTGCCATGTCCTGCAGCTCCTGATACGCCACACCCACCGGCAGCCCGCCCTCGTTGACGATGCGCAGCCGCCCGAAGGCGCTCTTTCGGAAGTCATTGAAGTCCGCAATGTCGTGCTTGTCTTCCTCCGATATGGTCACAGCCTGCGTGCGAAGGTGATCTTTGATGTCCTTATACTGCTGGTAGAACTCCTCATCCACCACAATGCCCTCGCTGTATGCCTGCTCAAACAGCTCCGCCGCCGTCTCTTCCGAAACGCGCCCGGTGGTCAGGTACTCCTCGCTGATCTGCTGCGCGATCTTCTGCAGGTATTCCCTCTGTGCAAAGCGCGGCACGCTCAGCGCGCGGCTTACGCGCCCAACAAGGGCGTTTTCAGCCCGCTTCAGGTAGTCCTGTGCCTTCTTTGGCAGCGATGTACGGATGCTGTTCTTCTTCTCTTCGTCCTCCGCCGTCGGCAGCGTCTCCTCCGCCGTTTCCCCCTCTGTGACGGAATATTGCAGCGTCCGTTCATCAGTTGGCATGGTGAAATGCTCCACCACCGCATCGCGATTTTCATAGCTCAGCGGCAGCAGGTTATGCACCCGCACCTCCGCGTCAGACCATGTGCCACCGAAGTCCTGCCCGGTCAGCGTCAGCTCTCCGATCTCGCTCTTGGAATACTTGTTGGAGGAATCGAACAGCAGCACCGGGATTTGTTCCACGCCTGCATTCCGCATGGCCACCGCGCGGTGCCGCCCCTCATGTCCCTGTACCTCTCCGGTTTCGTGGTCGATGTTCAGCTGGATAGGCTGCCACCTTGTGGCTTCGCCCAGTTTCTCCGCGTCCAGTTCCTTGCTGTGCTGCTCCACGATCTGCCGTCCGCCCTCGCTGGTAGTCAGGTTCAGGAAGTCATCCGGTGTCATGTAGGCAATGTACGCCTTCGCATACTTCGGGCTGCTCTTTGCTGCATAGTCTCTCAGATAGGTGTCAATGGTGCTTTCCTTCAGTTTGACCGCTCCGTCATACTCTCCGCCTTCGCTGATAGAGAACCGGATGTCCGGATTGTCTGTCGGGTTTTCGTTGGTGACGCTCTTGATCTGTTCCGGGGAGAAGGCGATGTATACCGCGTCCGGCGTTCCGTTGTCGTCCATCTCGATGTCAGTGGACTTTACGATGATACCGTCATGCCCGCCTTCCTGCGCCCAGCGCTTCAGGTCTCCGTGCCGGATGTCTGCCTGTCCGATTGCACTGCCCCAGCCTTCGTCCTCAATGACAAGTGGGTTTTTCAGGTTCAAATAAACCTGCATGATTTCCCCCTTGCCCTTGTAGCCGGTGGCCTCTCGTGCATACCCGGTTGCATCCTCAATGTATGGGCTAAAGTAAAATCCGAGATCACTGCCTCTGTCTGCAAAGTTTTCCCCGATGTGTGCCTTATCGAAGACCGTAAACTTTGTTCCGGTTCCATGGTAGAGCGTCAGCAGCCGTCCCTCGCCATCCACCGCTTTGCTGTCCTTGAAGAACTCTTGCTGTGCTTCCGTCAGCTGTCTGCCGTCACTGTCCTCGCTGATGGAGAACTTCACCCCCTCCAGCCCGTTCACCAGCGCCTTCCGCTGTTCGTCGTTGCCGGTCTCGTACTGTATGATGTTCACGCCGGTTGCAGCCTTCACCGCCGCGATCTCTTCCGCCGGTGCGCTGGTTGGCGCGATGATGGCCGCCGCCTCGCTGAATGGGACTACTCTCTGCGCCTTCGCCTCGTAGTATCCCGTAGGGATGTTGGCTGCGCGTTCGATGAGCGTCAGGATGCTCTTGGCGTGCCCGTCGGATATGGCATAACCTTCCTTGTGGAACGCCGCCTTCACCGCCGCCGCAGTCTTCTTGCCTTTGGCCGCCTCTGCAATGATGCGGCTCAGGTTCTGCTCTTCCTCGAAGGTGTTGTCGAACTGGTGTTTTGTGGTACGCAGCAGATCGTTCACCACACGGTCAAGGTAGATGCCGAGGTCTCGCAGCGCCTTCTCGTGTTCCTCTTCGCTCACCGTGCGCAGTCTCGCCTCGTCCGCGTGCATCTCGTCCACGTTCCGGTATTCCCGTGTGGCCGTCGCCGCCAGCGTCTCCGGTGTCACACCGTACATGTTCGCGCCTTTGGCTGCCGCCATGTTCATGGCCTTCACGATGTTCTCCGCCGTGTAGTCCCAGTGTGTCTGTGCAAAGCTGCGTCTGCCGCTATCGGTCACTGCATCCTCGCCGTTGTAGATGCCCCGCTCGCCCAGCAGCCCCTCCAGCTGTGGCTGCACCCAGTCTTTCACTGTCCGCAGCGCATCGTTCCAGCTTCCGCCCGGTGCGATCATCTCCATCATCTTGGCCGCCGTGGCTTCCTTGTCGATCTCGCCCGCGCTTCCGCCGCTCTCATAGAACTCCTGCGTGCTCCGGATGAAGTCCTCCACCCGGTTAGGGAACACGTTGTTCTTCATGTAGTAGTCGATGCGCTTCTCCTTGGATTCCGGTCTGCGGTTCAGGAAGTTAGCGTGTTCCTCTGCATAGACCTCCCTAATGGCCTGCTCCGCCGGTTTCATCTCTTCCGCTGTCAGGCGCTCGCCGGTCATCAGCTTCACCGCCAGCCGCGCCACTTCCTGTTCGCCCACCGTGTCAAGGTATCTCCGGATGGTCGCGTTGCTGAAGAAACGGTCGAACTGCTTGTCGCGGTACACCGGTTCAAGGCTCTTGCCCTCGCTCTGGAGGAATGCCGCCTGCACCTCCGGATGGTTCGCCAGCTTGTCGGCGATCTCTTCCGGCTCCCATCTGGTCTCATTCTCCAATCCGATCTTGCCCAGCGTGCCGCTGCCTTGGAAAACGCCGCCCGCAAACTGGCTGGACAGGTTCTTGATGTTCTCATCGAACGCCCGCCGCGCCTCGTAGTTCACCTCGCGCTCCACCAGCGCATTGTCCTTTGTCGGTGTCCATGCGTCGCCGCCGTACACCTTGTTACGCGGGTCTGCCTCCGGGTCTATGGTGGCACGTGGGAACACTACGCTGGTATCTCCGTACTTCGTGTGCCCCTCCGCCGCGTCCACGATGGCCACGGAAGGGGATGGGATGCCGCCCCAGTTCAAGGCCGCGTCACGAATAACAGACCAGTCCTTGTTGTGTACGGCGATCAAGTCCTTCGTCCGCTCCACCGGCTCGTCGATGGAGAAGCGCTTCTTGACAGGCGGCAGCTTCTCTGCTACACTATCGTCAGAGACGGATGCAGTGCTTCTGGCAGCTCCCGGTGACGGGTTCGTGCTTATTGCTGCATCCGCCTCTTTTTCTGTAAAAGAGGTCGGCTGCATGTTTAGCACATCATACAGTGCCATGCTTCCATTTTTCTTCGTGCCTACCACCACGTCCGCCGTGTAGTCGTTTCCGCCCACTCGCAGCAACACATTACCTCTGGCGAAGTCCGTGATTCTGTCCTTGCGCGGATGGTTTAGCCCTTCGTTCACCCAGTCCGTCGTTGCGCGCAGGATTTCGTCGGCATTGTCCGTGGCGCGTAGCTTGTCCGCGTGCAGCTGCGGGTCGTTGTTATAGAGCCACTGCATGTACCGGGAGAAAGTCATCTCCTGTCTGCTTCTGCCGTCAATCTGAATTTCGTTGTTCCCCACGGTGATGCCGTTGGGGAACTTTTTCTTCAGGTTCTCCTTGACGGTCTTCACCCAGTCTGCCTCCGGCACGCCCGCAAGGATGTCCTGTTCTACCTCCACGAACGGCTTGTTGTCCGAGGTCTTTCCGATGGCGTAGCCATCCCCACTGTCAGCAAATACCGTGTCCTCGCTGCCATAGTCAGGCGATGTCTCCCGGCGCTCCTGCGCCGTCAGCTCCCGTCGCTTCGCAGTGTCCCGCGCCTCGATCTCTCCCGCCGTGTCGCGGTACAGGTCGGTCGGCATCCGGCCTCCGTTCCTCGCGTTGCGGTCGATGCTGTCCCGCAGGCTGTACCAGTCCCATACGCGGTCGCCGTACTGTTCCTCCAGCTGGTCTCTGCGCTCGTCGTAGCGCACCCACTCCGGCGGGTCTGGCTCGATCTGCTCCCATGTGTTCAGGTCAACCTTCCCGCGCGGCACCTTCGGTGCCATGGCATCCAGCTCTTCCATAGCCGCAACGAACTGCGGGTCGCTCTCCCGTATCCGCTCATACTGTTCCTGCAGTCGTGCGCCCTCGCGCCGTTCCTCCGCCGTCCTGCTGTCAAATCCGTTTTCCATTCTCCGGTTCCAGTAGGCGGGGTTTGCCCCGCTGGCAAATTCTTCCCGGTTCTGGATGGCGTGCTGCGCCTCATGGATGAGGGAGTTCAGCAGCGCCTCCGGTCTGTTCTTCAGGTCGCGGCTCAGCTCGATGCTGTCAAACTTCCGGCTGTATCCGCCGTTCTGTCCGTCCTCCAGCGTGTGGAATGTCACACTCAAATCCGCCATATCCGGATAGGCTTCAAACAGCTCCGGCGCATCCACCAGCTCTCCCAGCGTGGTGTAGTTGGGAATATCCGCCGCGTCGGTGCGCAGCTGCATCCTGCTGTCGTCGATCTCGAACCGCCACTTGCCGTCCGCAAACTGATGCCAGCCCGTCGCCTTGCGGATGCTCTCCATGTCGGCTCCGGCCTGCTGCATCTCCTGCGCTTCCCGCAGGCTTTCAAGGTTCGCGCCGTTGGCGTTCGCCCCGGCATAGCTGTGCTGCAATCCGCCCAGCCCCTGCTGCATGTCGATCTCCGGGTCATACATGTCGTTGAACGCCGCTTCTGCATCCTCTTCAGAGATTTCCCCGTTTGCCATCTGCTGCTGCAGCGTGTTCATGTTCTGCGCCTGCGCAGCGGCTCGCTGCTGCATGTCTGCGGTGAAGCTGCTCTGTGTCTCCTGCAGGGCGCTCTGGTAATAATTCTTTGCCTTCGTCAGGAACGCCCGCTCCTGCGCGTCGCTGTTGCCCAGCTTTGCCAGCAGCTCGTTGATAAACTGCAGGATGCGCTGTCCCAGCGTCCGGTTCTGCTGCACCATGGTGCGGATGCTCTGCTCGTCGGTCAGCAGGTACTTTTCCACATACTCCGCCACGATCTCCGAATCAATGGCTGCGTTGTCCGTCAGGTTCTCGCCGTGCCGCGCATACAGTTCCGCCTTCTGCTGCCGCATAGCCTGCAGGTCTCCTCCGGTCTGCCGGATGCGGTTCAATACCAGCTTCTGCAAATCGCTGTAGCTTCCGCTTGCCTCGATGCTGTGTGTCAGTTCGTGGCTGATGATCTGTGCCACCGGGTTCTGGCTGCGTGCGTTGACATAGATTTTCCCGTCTGCTGGGTTGTAGTAGCCGTTGTGCATTCCTCCAGCGCTATCCGCGCCTTCGTCGAAGAATACCACCTCGCGCCCCACAATGTTGGCGATGCGCTGTACCTTGGCGACGGTGTCCTCGTCCACGCCCGCAAGAATGCCCGTGCGTTCCGTTTCCGTCTCGGCTCTCGCAGCTCTCTGCCGCGTTTCCGCCTGTTCCGCCGTCGGCAAAACGCCCAGCCGATCTGCCTCCATAGTCTCTCTCAGCGGCGCAGTTTGGCGTTCCTGCTCCGTTGTGCGCTGCTGCGTCTGCGTTTCTGCCTGCTCAGCTGTTGGCAGTTCCGTTCCGCCGGTCTCTTCCGCCGTCGGCAGCACCACGCCTTTCGTCTGTTCCTGAGCGGTTCCGGTTTGTCCTGCAGTCGGTTCCGTCTCTTCCAGCATTCTGGTGGTCTCCGCAAACAGTCTGCCGATCTCCGTATCCGTCAGCTTCTTGCCCTTGTTCAGCTTGTTCTTCAGCTCTTGTCCCAGCTTGTATGCCTCGCTGTTTTCATCAAGGGTCTCCGCCGTCTCGATGATGCTGTTCACCATCTCGTCGCCCATCTTGCGCAGCGTGCTGCCGGTCTGCTGGTATCCGGCGTTTCGCTGCACCGTTCCGATGCCCACACCCGCCGTGGCCATGGTGCCGCCGGATAGTGCGCCGCCGAGGAAGTCCAGCCCCATCTCCGCCGCCTGCTGCGCCACTGCAAGGCCGAAGGCTTCGCCCTCCGTCTTGCCCTCCGCCATATATGCGTCGATGGTCTGCTGCCACTCGCTCTTGTCCTTGGCGATGAGGATGTCGGCAAACAGGTTGATGAAGTCGCTGCCCACTTCCTCCGCGCCTTCCGTGAACGCATTCTTCAGGATATATTTGATGGCTCCGTCTTCCCACTTGCCTTTCAGCAGCGCCTCGATGCTGAACTTCTCTGTAAACACTTCCGCCGCACCCGCGATGGTTCCCAGCGTGAACGCCTGTGTGTCTGTCAGTCCTCTATCCTTCGCTGCAATGGTGGCATCCGCCGCCGCACCGGTGCCCATAATGGCAAGAGACATTCCCTCGCTCAGTGCGCCGCCTCCGCCGAATCCGCCCGTGATCGCAGTATTCAGCAGGAAGTCGCCCATACTCATGCCGGTCTGGTACAGGAAGCTGCCCGCCTGTCCCCAGTTCCCGCTCTGTTCAATGGTCTCCGCCACCTGATTGCGAATGGCATTGTTGGCGTAGGAAAAGCGGTTGTACGCCGCATTCTGGTCGATGCTTCCGGTGCCGAGATAGTCCGCCGCCTGTGCGAGATAACTCAGTCCCTTCATCGGGGAAGTCAGCACGCTGAACACACTGCTGCCCACTGGCGATTCCTTGGCATAGTCTCTCCAGTACGCCTCTTCTTCCTGCCGCTGGCGATAGTTCAGATCGCCCGTCAGGTAGTCATAGTAGGCGTGTGCCGCGTCCTTGCCCTGCGATGCGTACAGATAGTTGAAGATGGCCACTTCTTCGTCGGTCATCTGCTGCGATTCCGATCTGTTTTCCGTCGCCATGCCGAACAGAGCGCCCAGCGGGTTGCTGTCCCCGCCATAGTTCGCCCCGGCTTGATTTGTGATGTACGCGCCCGCCTCGCTGTTGCCGTTGATGTACTCATACAGCGGGTCATCCCAGCCGCTGGCATCGTCACTGTAGTTATCAAACAGAACGTCGAGGTTTGAGCGCTTCTTTCCGTTTGCCGTGCTCTTGTATTGGCTGCCGTAGTAGAAGTCCTGTGCCCTGTGCAGCTGCTTGCCGTAGGCGTTCGCATCTTCCGGCGTGTCGAACTTTCCGAGGTATTCGCCCGTTTCCTCGTAGTGCTGCAGAATCTCTTCGTCATCGTGGCTGTGGTACGGCTTGCCGTCCTTCATCCAGACGGTAGGCAGAAGCACCTCTTTGCCGTCGATGCTGTAGCTTGTGCTGTCCACGGTGGAGATGCTTCCGTCCGGGTTCTTGTATTGCGGGCGGTTGTGCAGGTCGATGTTGCCCTTGCCATACTGCCCCAGCGCCTTCTCATCCGCCGACAAGTCGGCGTATCGATAATAGTCCGCCCAGCTCAGCTCTTCCTGCAGCAGTGTCTTTGCACTCTCCGCCTCCGCGATCTTGCCGTCCATGGCCTTGGCCTGCGCCTGCAGCGCCTGTGCCTGCTGGCTCCACTGCATCAATTCATTTGTCCCGCCGCGCCGGGAAGATACCTTGTTCATCAGCTGCTGTGCCTGCTTCTGCAGCGTCTTTTGCTGCTCTTGCAGTTTCTTCACATTGCTCTGCGCCGCCGTCAGGTCGGCGTTGATGGCGTTCTCGTCCGTTCGGATGGTCTTCTTCCAGTTGTCGAACAGGTTCTGCTGCTCTGTGCGGTAGGCTTCATAATCCTCCGCCGCCTGCTTGTACCGGTTCCACGCAGGCTCATAGGCGGCATAAGCGGCATCTACCGCCTTTGTCGCGTCTTCATACTGTTTCAGCGTGCTGGCATATTCCTGCTGCATCTGCTGCACAATCCCGGACGCAATAGCGCTGCTGCCCGCGTACTGCTGCAGCTCCGGCAGCTTTCCGCTCAGCTCGTTCAGCTTCGTATAGAGATTGCCCGCCGTCTCATTGGCGCTCTGCAGCTCCTCCGCCTTCTTTTTGGCGTTCGCCTCATAGGTGGTCACGGTGTTGTATTTCCGCTCCATATCCGCGCCCAGCTTCGGCTGCGAATAGTATTTCCCATCCGCCGTCGCGCCCACAAGGTAGTTCTGATAGCTGCCGTACTTCTGCTGCATGGCAGTGGAGCGGTTATACTCGCTCTCTGTCAGCTTATCAGATGCAGCTGCGCGTGCGGCATAGTTCTGCCGCACGCTGCTGTCATACTCGTCTCTGGTTTTCCCGCTCCGGTCGAAGCCTGTGTTGCCGCTGACAGGATTCTTCTGCGTGTCTACCTTGCCCAGCTTCTGATCGCTCCACGCAGAAAAGCTCTGTACCTTTTGCGGCGTGCCGGTCGTCTTCGCTGCGCCGGTCGCCCGCCTTATCTTGTTGTTGCTCCACTCAGAAAAGGATGCCATACCGTGTCCTCCTTACTTGCTGGCGGCGTATTCGCAGTAGTCTTTGATATAGTCCGCGTAGCTGTTGTAGTTCTTTACCTCAGTGCCTCCGGTGCCGTACTGCTGTAGTGATGTCTTCCTGCGGCTCCACTCGCTCTTGGTCATCAGACCAGAGCGCACGCTGCCATCCACACCCGCCGCCTTCATGTAGGCAATGGCGCTGTCGTAGTCTGTCACGCCGGAGACATTCCCGCCGCCGGAATCGCCGCCGCTCTTGGTGAATCCCGCCTGTGTCAGCATTGCCTCTGTAATGCCGGGATTGCTCTGCAGGATGCCGTTCCATGTGTCAGCGTCGATGCTCGTTCCGTAGGCCGCCTTCAGTGCTGCGATGTCCTGCGCGCTCAGCCCGGTCGTCTCGGTCTCCTGCGGCGTTGTGTTTCCGCCGCCTCCACTGCTTCGGCTCCCTCTGGAAGAGGACTTGCCCGCCGCCGTGGTGTTGAATCGGTTCAGCGCTGCTGCATCCGGGTTGATGCCCAGTTCCCGCAGTCCGGAGTAGTCGCCGTACTGTGCAGCCAGCTGCGCCAGCTGGTAGCGCCGCTCATAGTCCGTCGGGTTGTTGTCGGTATTGATGCCCAAATTGTTCAGGAACGAATTGTCGCCCAGCTCCGCCGCCGTCAGTGCCTTGTTCATGGCCTCGCTGCGTCTGGCCGTCTGGCTGTTCACCTCGTCCAGCAGCTGCCCATAGTTGAAGCTGCGGTCTGTGTTGAACTGGTTCAGATCGTTCAGGTACTTGGTGTAGTCCAGCTGCTCCAGCTTGCTGGCCGTCTGCAGGTCGTTGTTGATGCGGTTGTATTCATCCATCCACGCCTGATAGTCGAAGGCGCGGTTGGTGTTGTACTGCTGCATCTCGTTGAGGAACTTGTCGTAGTCATTCTTCTCCGCGCCCTGCACCGCGCCGAGGTCACTGAGCTTCATGTTGTAGTCGTTCATGTACTTGTTGTAGGCCAGCTGGTAAAGCTCCGGGATTTTGTCCGTCATTTGGCTGGCATAGTAGTCGCCCGCCTGCGACGCTGCGCTCGCCGCATAGCTGGACGGAATGCCGCCGCTGGCTGCAGCAGCTGCGCCCAGCGCGTCCTGCGTAGCCCTCTGGCCTTCCCTCGCATACTGCTTGCGGTACTGACTGTAGAGCTGGTCGTTCTCCGGGTCATAGCTGAAGTCCTTCCGGTTTACGATCTGGCCAAGCAGGTCCTGAATGGTGTCATCGTATCGGTTCGTGTACTCCGGCTGCTTCTCCCCGTAGGAAAAGCTGCCGTACCCCAGCTGCTTGTCCAGCAGGCCGCCGATGGTTCCCTCGTAGTTGTTCTGGTAGGTCGGTGCCTTCTCGCTTTGGAAGTCCTTCGGGGAAAGCGGGTCAAGGTAGAAGTTCGCGCCTCTCTGCCCGCCGGTGTACCCGCCGTAGCTGGAGCGGATGCCCTCCGCGCCAAGGTTGGCCAGTGCTCTCGCCTCGTCCGTCGTGGCGTTGTGGTAGTCCTGTTTGTACTTCAGGATGCTCATGCCTGCGTCCGGGTTCTTCTGCGCCAGCTTCATGTCCGCGTCAGAGAACTGCCCGCCGAGGCCGCTGCTCTGTACAGCCTTCTGAAAATCGTCGTAGGTGTATCTCGATGCCATGTTGTCTCCTTTCTTACAGCTCGCTGCCGTTGTAAACTTCGCGCACCAGAGAATAGAGCCTGCATCCGCCAGTGCCGGTTATCCGGATGCGGAAATGGTCGCACCTGCGCGGGATGATAGGGAGGTAGTAGCTGCGCTTCACTTCCGTCTGCAGTGTCTTTACCGTCCGCCACACGCCGTCGCTGTCAAACTGCATGTCGATCTGCACGCTGGAATCCTCGTCCAGCTCCAGCCGCAGCAGCAGTTTCCCGATGCCCTTCTTTTCCGGTGTCGCCGTGGAAGAGGACGAATAGGTGGTGTACTCGTAGAAGTCCGCCCACTCCGCCTTCCATGCCACCAGCGCCTCCTGCGTCGCGCCCTGCGGCACGGTTCTGGCGTTCCCGTTCATCCATAGCTTTCCGCTCGCGTCGAGGCAGTACAGTTCCTCGTTCCAGCCCCAGCCTACCGCCTGCGTGTTGTCCTCCCTGTGCCACAGATTACTTCTGGTGTCGTAGACGAACAGCTGATGCGCCCCTGTCGTGTCCTGCAGCGATACGAAATACTTTGTTCCGTCGCTGCCCGCCACACCGTTGCGGAAGCGCTGCGTGCCGAATGCCGCGCTGATGCTCTGCGGGATGCCGCCGCTCCATGCCGTGATGCCCGTCCTGCTCAGGTAGAACAGCGTCTCACCCGCGATGGCAAGGCTTTTGTCGCTGCCTTTCTCCACGCCCAAGGACGCGCTGCCCATCACCTGAAAATTGGACGGCTTATCTCCGAACACCTTGTAGATGTGCTCCTCTTTGAAGAAGCACGGGTATCCGAGGTAGCTGCAGCACGCCGTAAAATCTCCGGTGCTTGCCACATCCACCGCAAAGCTGTCCGTGGCCACGCCGTCAAATACATTCCAGTTGAAGATGTCGCCCAGCTTGCTGGCATAGATCGTGTCGCCCTTGCAGCCCCACAGCCGGTTTTCATTCTCACAGATATAGTCTAACTCTGGAACCGTGCGGCTGAGTTGCAATGTTTCGCTGTCTCCGCCGTCCGCGATGGTGAAGGTGTTCTCATAGAAGCGCAGGTCGTCCCCGCTGATCTCCCGAATGATGGCGGTCTTGTTGTTCTCCGGATGTTTCACTGCGCCGGAGATCGTCACCGCGTCGCCCTCCCGGAACTTCGTCGCCGCGCCGGAAGCGTGGATGGTGTTTGCCTTTGCCTTTTCTCCCGCATAGGTTCCGTCCTGAATCTTCGCGCCGCCGCTCCACTCCGCCTCCAGCGTGCCGAAGTCTCCCGTCAGCCGGTTGTAATATTTCTTATCCGGCAGGATGACGATGTACGCGCCGAGGCTTGCGAACTTCTTGTGCCCGTCCGTGACGATGCCCTTCAGCTCGCCGTCTGCGTAAAAGCCCGTTCCGTCCACCCAGTACAGCCCATCGTGGGCATACAGTCCGTTCGGCTTCGCCAGTGTTCGGCACGTCCACCGTCTCTCGCGCGGGCTGAGCAGGGGGTAGAAATCGCTGGTCAGGTTCTCCATATCCCACAGCTCTCCGTTCTCCGCTGCAAGCGTGTGATTGTATCCGCCGAACTTTACCTGCTTGCGCTTGCTGATGCCGTCTCCGTATGCCATGGCAGGAAGTCCGATTGCCATTAGCCCTCACCCCCGAACACAATAAACTTCTCCAGCGCTTCCAGCTGCATGGGCGTGATCTTCTCCGGCACCGGCGCGTGCTGCACCGTGAAGTCATCCTCCACCTGTGTCATGCCCAATGCCCTGCGCTCCTTCTGGTATCCCACCGCCGCGTCCGCGTCGCGGTAGGGGAAGGTGCCCCGCTCCGTCCACTTGACGTTGCCCTTCTCGTCCTTCTCTCCGTACTTCTCTGCCAGCTTCATTTCTTCGCTCTGTAGAAACTCCACGTGGCTCTGCAGCTGCTTCTTCACCATCATCACGGCAAATGCCGTCTGGTAGTCCATCTCCTTCTGCTCCAGCTGCACCGCAGCCAGATAGGCGTTTGCGCATTCGATCAAATACATGCTTTCCCTCCTTAACTGCTGCTCACTTGAAGCAGCGTCCCGTTGACATACACATCTCCCGTCAGGTAGATGCCGCTATCGCCTCTGATGGTCATTCTCGTCCCCGCATACAGGAACACGTTCTCGTCCGCCTCCACGCTGATGCCGCTGGCGCTCTGCAGCTTCATGGCAAAGCCCACGCCCCGCACATAGTTGGTGTAGATGAACATGCGGTAGGTGCGCTCGTACTCCGTTCCCGCGCCCAGATCGTCCAGCCGGATGCCGCCCGCCACATATCTGGTGTTCAGGTAGCAGAACTGAATCTCGCCGCCCACAGTGCCATTTGCCTGCAGCACGCTCTGGAAGGTGCTGCCTTCGATGGTGCAGCCGTAGATGTCAATGGCCTCAATGGTGCCCGTTGTGATGTTGTCTCCGTTGATGGTCGTCTCGCCGCTGGTAGACAGGTCTGAGAATGTCACCATGCCGGAGAAGCTGATAGACTGGCTGCTCAGCTGCACGCCATTGGCCAAAAGCCTGATGGTGGAGCTGGCCGAACCGTTGGTCACGCTCAGCGTCATGCCGTTCACCGTCTGCGTCAGGGAAGAGATGTTCCCCTCTGCATCCGAGATACGGCTTGTCAGGCTCGTGGCCGTCTGCTGCAGTGTCGAGATGCTGCCTTCTGCGCTGCTGATACGGCTGGTCAGACTTTTGGATGTAGCCGTCAGCTGCGTGATGTTTCCCTCCGCGTCGTTCAGCCGCGCGCCCAGTCCCGCCGCCGTCACCGTCAGCGCTGCGATATTCGCCTCGTCATCCTTCAGCTGCACATACACCGGCTCTGTGATGATGTTTGCGATCTCCTCCAGCCCCGCGTCGTTGAAGTTCTCTTTGTCAAGGTTTCCCATGCTGTAACGCAGCTGCTCCAGCAGCATATAGAGATAGCTTGTGATCTTCTCAAACTTCTCGTCCGTGCTCTGCTCCTTTGTCAGCGTCGGGAAGGTGCTGTCTGCGGTCAATAGGTTACTTGGCATCCTCGTGCCTCCTTTCGCTCAGAAGGCGGAGACCGGCGGCATGCACCGGCCTCCGCCTGTCTCTCAGTCCTTCACCGCAGGCTCCATGCCCACGGCCTTCAGCTTGCGGTCAAACGCGCCGCCGCGATACTCCAGCACAAGGTTGCGCACCATGTCGTGGCTCAGGTCGATGATGTCCTCGTTGCCCGTCGGGTCGCTGCCGTCGCCGCCGAGGATGTTTGCGTCCATCAACTTTTCGATGATGTCGTGGAACTCCTTGTTCTTGATGTCCCGCAGCCGTTCGTATCTCACCATGTTTTCTTCCTCCAGTCTTTCGTTTACTTCCTTTGCGATCTGCCCGTGATGCTCGTACAGCCAGTTGCCGGGGCAGGACTTGTTTGCAAACCACCTGTGTACGGTCATGTTCTGCCGGTCTACCTGACCTACGAGGTTTTGATCTCCCTTCCACCGCAACTCAGGGATGTGGTTCCGCTTGCAGATGTCCACCAGCAGCTCGATGAGGCTCTTGTATGCCTTTTCCGTGATCGGCCACGGCTCGCCGTCTGCGCAGTTGGCCACCTCGATGGTCACAGCCCGGTTGTCGTTGCTGGCGCTGGAAGTGCACCAGCTGCAGTTTCCCTCGTCCACATACAGCGCGATTCTGCCGTCGCTGCCGATGCCGTAGTTGCTGCTGGCCTCCCGCGATCTGTCTGCAAACAGTCTGCCGCAGCTCTCCACGCTCAGGTTTCCCGCCATGCAGTGGATGCTGATAGTGTCGATTGCATGGTTTCGCTTGCCGGAGTGGTTCGGGCTGAGCCGGGTATAGCTCACCAGCTTACTGTTGCTCATGGTCTTCCTCCTTGCCGGGTGTCGCGGTGCTCAGCATGTCCTTCAGCTTCTTCAGCACATCCACCGCATACGCCGTGAACGCTGCCAGCAGCGCGATATGTACCGCCGTCATCAGGTTCACCGTCTGTCCCTCCGCCTCGATGACCAGCAGATCAGGGTTCAGCCAGCCTGCGTAGTACACCGCGATGAGCGACGCAGCCACCACGCCGCCCTTGATGCAGCCGTTGCGGAACTTCATCATGTCCCATGTGCCCTCCATGAAGGCGTTCACGCTGCCGAGGGCGATGTTTGCCGCGATCAGCAGCACCAGCCCGATACCCAGTCTCACGATTGCAATGTCCGTCATGGTCTTGCTCCTTTCATAAGTCCGTTACCTGTTCTTCCTTCCTGCCGATACCGCCGAAGCTCTCCCGCTTTTCAAACAGGCTCTTCACGCAGTACAGCAGCACCACGCCGATGATCTCCGTCACCGCCGTCCGGCTCAGGCTTTCCGCAATTTCCGTCCTGCCGAGGAAGGCGAGGACGTAGCTGCACCACACCCAGCCGATGCCGTTGATAAGGCACGCCCACACAATACGCTTGGTGGTCGTTGTCTTACTTGGCCGTCTTCTCTGATGCCTGCCCTTCATGCCCCTCTCTCCAGATCGTCAATGCGGTGGTTTGCCACCTTCAGCTTTTCCTCGAAGACCGCCGCCGCCTCTTCCAGATGGTAGGTGCGCTCCACCAAACCGTTGTGCTTCGCTACTTTCTGCTCCAGCTCCTCCAGCCGGTAGGCGATGAGCGCCGCGCTTTTCTTGTTTGCGAAGTACGCCCCCGCCATGGTGCCGATCAGGCTCAGCACAGCCACAATGACCGTCTCCGTCACGCCGTCGCCTCCGTCCATCCATACGCACCCGGCTCCCACACGTTCGCGTCCACATCGCTCGTCCAGTGTTTGCCGTTGTGGCTCACCTTTGCGCCCTTGGCGTAGGCATCTGTGCTGCCCACCGGCTGGCTCCACTCCGGCCATTCCTCCGCCGGGTCGGAGATGCCCACCCACAGCGACGGGCTGTCCTCCGGTTTCCAGTCCCCCTGCGAGGTGTGCGCCTGCAGGCATTTGTAAAGCTTTCCGCTGCGTTCCCTGATCTGTCCTGCGGTGTAGGCCACCGGGTACGCCCACGGGCTGAACAGCTCCGCGTGCTCTCCTGCCGTCACGCCGTCGATGTCTCCCCTCTCTGTCATGGTGACAAATGCGATGCCCACCGCCTCACTGCTGCTCTGCAAAACCGTGCCGGTGTCCTTCTCAATGAGCTGCACTTCCTCCAGTTCATCAAGTCCCGTGTGCCCCATCAGACGGTATACCGTGCCGTCCACGGCCACGCCCTGTGCGTCCTCCTCTTCGCAGAGGATGTAGAAGCCGTCCGCGTGCCTGCGGATGTAGTTCGGCTTCTCTGTCATCGCGATCACGCCGCCGTCCTTTCTGATCTCGTACATGCTTTCACGCTCCTTTTTCCATCAGTCGTTTGTAGAACCTGTCCATCCGCCGCAGCACCCGGTAGCTGTTGCCCCGCCGCATGTGTCCGCGCCAGCTCTCGTATGCCGTGCGGATGTCTTCCTCTGCCATTCTGCCTTCCTCCATCCATCTCCGGAAGGTCTTCAGCTTCCGCCGCATCCGCCTTGCGCTTTTGCGGCACATCTTCCGCCGCACCTTCCCCGTCTCCGTCAGATAGAATCTCGTCTTCAGGAAATGCAGCTCCTGCAGCTTTACAATGCGCGTCTTCTTCTCGTTCATCCGGATGCCGAGGTCTTCGCATACCGCCCGGATTTGCTTCAGGCATTCCTGCAGGTAGTCCCGGCTCTCGTGGATGAGATAGCCGTCGTCCATATATCTGCCGTAGCCCTCGATGTGCAGTTGCTCCTTGATGAAGTGGTCAAGCCGGTTTGGCAGCATCAGCGCGTCGATCTGGCTCACCTGACTGCCGAGGCCGAAGCCCCGCTCGCCAAAGTCCTCCATCAGACCGCACGCCAGCTTTTGCACCCGCTCGTCCCGGATGCGCCGCTCGCTCTCTGCGTAGATCGGCGCGTGCGGCGCGGAGTTGAAGTAGTCCGAAAAGTCAAACACCAGCGCCCAGCCGTCCGTCCCGTGCTTGCGGTAGTACCGCTGCAGGTGGCAGGTCAGCCTA
>ULTP01046408.1_pt1 | contig 20246 bp, 8 predicted proteins | sample 1957721 | NCBI WGS metagenome assembly ULTP01 (sample SAMEA4835737, study PRJEB28245) | human gut metagenome | biome: gut microbiome; material: fecal sample | place: Denmark | collected 2008 | reverse complement strand
GACGACCATCAACCAAAACAATTACGCGGGTATCACCATTGATGGAAACGCCATTGTTATAGAACTGATAACCATATTCACCGCCACGATAGCCGGGGTTTTGGAAGGTTACGCCAGGAATACGTTTGATTGCTTCGGTCAAATCAGTATAATGACGTTTTTCAATTTCTTCGCGGGTGATAACCTTAACGTCACCGCCGGTACGATAGTAGGACTGCTCAGTAATAGTATCGCCGAACTTGTTTTTAACTGCGTCAGCCTCTACTACCATTGCATCCAGGGTATAATCGTTCAGGTTTTCGTCAAATGCTGCGCTTGCGCACTGGCCCATTACCATTACCATCATCATAGCAGCCGCAGCTGTATATCTTCTCTTCATGTTACTCATACACTTCTTTCTTAGATTGTTATGAATGTCGACAAACATTCACATATTCATTTTGAGAGCACAAAAAATGCTCTACTCATCAAAAACATTATCAGAACCGCGCACCGTTAATATACGTAAACGTATAGGTCTGCGCCGTTACCCAGTTGCCAACGCTTTCGTCAGCAAATTTGCCAAAGTTAAGATTCAGCTTACGCGAACCATTGGCAGGAATCTTGCACAGCGGAAACTTTACCGGTCTGCCGGTAAACTGCTTCTGCTCGCCATTTTTGTCTGTGTAGGTAACACGCATAATAAAGTCATTCAGCTTAGTAATGGTCAAATCACTGCGCTTGTTGACAAAGGTACCTGTTACACACAGCTCGCCGCCGTTGACCCATACCTTGGATGTTGTCCAGTCCAAAATCATTTTGTCGCTTGATATCTCAGAAGCACCGGCAAGTGCTGGGCACATCAGCGCCAAAATTAAGGTCAGCAGCATAAATATCCTTTTCATAGCTCCTCCTTTCTCTCGTAATATTTGAGCATACTGGGAAAAAATTTATTTTCATAAAAGCATCTGACCAAGCTATCCTTGTTCCGCTTGTCAGATGTTAATATGCAAGAATAATAAATATACTTCATACAAATATTGCAGTCAAAATAAAAGCGCCTTGCCGTACTGTGACAGCAAGACGCACTTATCCCTGGGAAAGCGCAATCCTGTACATCGCAGGTTGTTTGAAAGGCCCTATATCAGGCAGTTCTTCTGGCTCTGCTTCAACGCCGGCCTCGTCTTCCCGGTTTCCCAGTGACATTATAAGACCGACTCCACATTACAGCTGCGGGACAGCACAGGTTTTGCACCTGTTTACCTATTAAGTATAAATACACCTGATACGCTTGTATTCTTTTGTTCTCTCGTTAGGTTCTTAAATTTTATAGCAATATATCATGCAGTGTTTGCAGTTCCTCAAAGAGGAAACTACTTACATGTAAAACTCTCTAAATTGTTAATTATGTATATTGGCTTTTTTCTTATTTTACAATAACTTTAATTACATAATTAGTCACAGCTAGAATTATAGCATGTTGTCCCCCCCCGTCAAGCAAAAGTACATCGAGTACTTTTGGCTTGCAGGTGCCTACGGCACCTGATAAATCAAAAAGGACTCCGTAATTTTAAAACGAAGCCCTTAATATTTAAAGCATTATTATATTGTAATTATACGTCAACCAACTGACAACTATATTTTTATTCTGACGTAATATACTTGGCCAGATATCATACCGCTATACCTGTTTTTCATATATTTAATTTTCCAGCATCAAAAAACGCTGCAAAGCCTGCTCCACAATTTTATTCAATGAAATGTTGTTCTGTAAAGCGCAAATCGCCGCCTGCTTGTGCATCTCTGCAGAAATGTTAAGGACAATTATACTAGGTTTCATTCTTTCTGTTAACATAAAAAAATATTAACTGTTTTTCTTTCAAAAAATCGAGTAGGAGGTAGGTAATTAATTTACCTACCGACCTCTCACACCACCGTGCGTACCGTTCGGTACACGGCGGTTCAAATACCATAATGCTTAAGTCTTTTAAGCTCGTAATTGCCCGCTAGTTCATAATAGCCTGCTTTTACGAGCTTTTCTTTTGTTATTGACCTATTAAGTATTACACTTCCTGCTACTCACCAATAACCTAGTCGTGCATTTCCCCACATATATGCATACTCCTCTGGTATCCCTAACTTCTTTAGGTTGGTAACCCTTGCTTTAGGTTTCTTCCATTGTTTCCATATATATTGACGGTATCTTCTTCGCAACCATTCATCCCATTCCTGCATTTTGCGTCTTATACTTGCTATGCAGTAATAGTTCAGCCAACCGCTTACATATACTTTTACCTTGTTCATCACTACACGTATATTTCTTCCTTGATTTCTAGCTGTCAGCTCTTTTAATTTTGCTTTGGCTTTCATCAAGGATTGTTTGTGTACTCTTATCATTACTTCTGTTTTGTTCTTGCCTAGCGTAAATCCTAAGAACTTGAACTTTGGTGAGTATACGCTTACTACTTTGCTCTTTTCCATGTTCAACTTTAGCTTGAGCTTATCTTCAAGATATTTTCTGCTGGATTCCAGCAGTCTTTTCGCTGCTCTTTTGCTCTTTGCTTCGACTATAATGTCATCTGCATACCTTACAATATTTGCTCCTCGTCTTGACATTTCTTGGTCGAACTCGTTCAGGTAAATATTGGCCAATAGTGGCGACAACGGCCCGCCTTGCGGCGAACCTTCTTCTGTCTTTACTATTACTCCGTTGTCCATGACTCCGCTTTTGAGGAATTTCTTGATTAGCTCTATCAGCCTCTTATCTTTTATCTTTCTGCGAAGTATGTTGAGCAGTAAGTCATGGTTCAGCGTGTCGAAATACTTGGATAAATCTACTTCTACTACGTATTGGTAGCCCTTTTCCGCATATTCTTTCACGCTTTCCATTGCCTGTTGTGCACTTCTTCCTACTCGGTAGCCGTAGCTTCCTTTGCAGAAAGTTCCTTCATACATCGGTTGCAGTACCTGTGCTATCGCCTGCTGTACCATTCTGTCTATAACAGTTGGTATGCCAAGCTTTCGCACTCCTCCGTCTGCTTTTGGGATTTCCTTGCGTCTTACTGGGTTTGGTTTATATCTTCCAAACCATATGTCAGACACAAGTTCTCGACCATGTTCAGTGCACCAAGGTTCCAGTTCATCGACAGTCATTCCATCAATTCCCGCAGCTCCCTTGTTGCCTTTGACTCTTTTCATTGCTTCGAGTAAATTTCTACCCCGAAGAATTTCTCGCAGTAAATCCTGCGTTGCATTGTCTCTTTCTCTGTTGTCCCGAGTTCCAACACTCGGCACTCCTGCATACCCTTCGCGTTCCACGCTATCCCTTTGCAGGCAGTCCTTTCGGTATTCTGCTTTCATTGTGTTGGACTCCTTTCCCCAGTTATTCAAGACTGGCATTTGTTCAGTCCTTCCCGTCAAAAAAAAAACGGTACTATGACCTCTGCTGACTTCTCACAGCAAGCTTTACTCCGTATTTCGGATTTCCTACTTTACGTCTGTGAGACCTCCCCAGGTAAGAACGATAACTTTCATTCCATGTAGCCGCCTTATTTACTGTATAGAGTTCGGGTAGCATTGGACTTCATCTTGTGCCGCAGACTTATCCACTCTAATTCAGCCTTATATAAGGTTTCTGTTCGTCGGCTCAGAACTTTGCCCGCTGTCGATTTTCCGCAACAGCATCCGGCTTCCTTCAGATTCCACCTCACGATGGACACCCTTGCCTTCGGCTAACGCTTCCTGCTACCGAGCGCGTAGTGGACTTTCACCACCTAGTTATCGCCCATGCTGGGCGCACTGCAACAAAGACGCCGGTAATTAAACCAGCGTCTTCGTTTTCTTCTACCTTTAGAAGAATAAAGATATCAGCTATTATTTAATTTTCAGTTAGAAGCTAAAGTTGATACCAGCATTCAATTTCCATTGATGTTGATAATCACCAGTCAGACTTCTAGTAACATCAGCATAAAAATTACTGCACTTGCTAAGGTTGTAGCTGCCGCCAACAGTGAGCTCACTCCAAGTTCCACCTAAGTCATAACTGGTATGCTTAGCCTCCGCACCCTTTTCCGTACTAATGTAGGTTGCCCCGGCATCACCGCTAAACTCATGTGCCAAGCTCAATTTCGCATAGAAGCCTCCACGTTCATTTTCTATACCGGTTTGTACACCAATTCTGCCTACAAGACTATCAAAAGCCTCTTGGTTAACAAAAAGCTTACCCGCCTTGCTGTCAGCAGCAAAACTGTCACTGCCTAAATGCGCATAAGTTAGTTGTAATTGCGGCTCTAAATAACCTTTTTTAGTATTGCCAAAGCGTTGTCCATACTGTACGCTTACACTGTACCCAGTAGCAGAATATTCGCCATCAGCTTTAACTTCTACAGGAGTGTTGCGGAAATCATTATATACAGTAAATTCATTTTTCACCTTACCTGCTTTCGCCATAAGATCTACATACGCATTATTACCTACATTTTTAGATGCATAAACGCCTAAACTATAAAGTTTAGTATCACCCTTATCACCATTAAGGTAGCTTGCACTGCCATCACGATAATCAATAGCCGCACCCAAATTCCAGCCATTTGCAATAGCCTTATCGAAGCCAGCCTGTCCTGCCCAATATTGGTGAGTGAAGTCTAAAGCGTCATTATCATATTTCATCTTGCCGCCATAGGTTTGTACCCAGGCTCCAGCTTCAGCACCCTCGCGTAAAGCAAGGCTGCGACCATTCAAATTAGCCGCGTTATCGCGCCAATCCAAAGCGGAAGTCATCATTGCGCTACGAACGCCTTTCAAAATAGCATTCTCATAATCGCCCTTAATAATCGGCTTTTGGAAATCGTTTCCATCGACATTGCTTACGCTGCCAGCAACATAGCTGCCCTTGCCGTCAGTACTAGCAAAGGACATATCACCAAGCTTTCTCATTGCGCTTGAAGTAGTCAGACCATCAGCAATGCCAACTTTACCGGTAAGATTCTTCTCGCCAGCAGCATAACCGCTATAAGTAAGCTTCCTAGCCAAGGCGCTCAGGGCTTCCTCAACCTCAGATTTACTTGTTAAATCAATACCATTGTTACCGGTAATAAGATTTACACCGCTGCCAGAAGAAGCGCTTTGAATAACCGTATCGCCTGCTTTATAATCTTCTGCACTAGCACCTGCATTATCATGAGCATAATAAAGATTAGTAAAACCGCTATACTTTCTAATGGTAAGTTTATTGGCGTCAGACTGGAAGATATTGCCTGCCTTGTCCGCACTATCACCACCGACAAGATTGCTTACAATACTGCCCTCAAAGGATTTGCCACCGGAAGATGAACCAATTTGTCCTTGAACCTGATTGTTCCAAGTTGCACCATTCTGCAACCACATATTTACTTCACCAGTAAAGGTTAAATCTCCACTGGTCGTTCCCTCTTCTGGGAAAGCATTGTAAACTGCGCCGGTCAAAGAAGATTCTTTAGTAGCAAGCCCCAAGTTAATCTGGGTAAGCGTACCATTTTTATCCACTCTATTTACAGCACCTGTTGTCGCGGCAATATTGCCTTTAATATTTACGTTCTCTTTGCCTGATGCAATAGCCTTACCGTTATCATCCGAAACGACATTCATATTAACAGTGCCGTCCTCCGCACGAATCGCCGCATATGGGTTAGTGCTGCTGTCCACATCGATTTTACCACCGCCAGTCACAGTAATTACACTGCCTCCGGCATTAGCGAAAATGCCATTACCGACGCCAGAAAGATCAACATTGCCGTCAACAGTCAGCTCACTGCCCATAGAATTGGCCCCCATGTTACTGGTCGCGTAAAGAATTTCGCTGCCATAATAGCTATAACCGCCATTATGCCCATCGATATGAGCCTTAAGGTCGCCGTTTACAGTCAATTTGCTATTACCCATTACATAAGCGCCAATGGTATTATCCGTGCCCTCGGTATTAAGTTCAACATCACCATCAATCACTAACTCAGGTCTACCATTACTGTTGGAGCTTGCTAAATGAATGCCTTCAGCACGACCAGATTCATTAACAACGGAAATTTTAAGTTTTTTAGCAACCACGCTACTTCTGCCATCCTCTGTCTTATTAAGTCCGATATTGGTGCCGCCGGTAGAAGTATTGTCAATAACCAAAGTCTTTGCAACAGCGTCAATAGTAGAAACACTATTAAGGTCTGCGGCAGTTCCACCACTAACCGTAATACTGCTGTCTTTATCAAATTTATAAACATTATCTTCTTTGATAACGCCTGCGTCATCGTACTCCCAATCGGTCTCACGATTGCCGGTAACCGGCGTAGTGAATTCAGTTGTCGGTTCGGTAGCAGGTGCTTCATAGCTGCCCTTACCAGTTTCTGTATTGAAGGTAATATCACCCGTGTTCAAAGTCATGCTAGAAGTCAGCAGACCATCAGCAATAATAACTTTGCCGTTCAAGTTTCTTTCGCCATCAACATAAGCACTATAGGTCAGTTTGCCAGCCAAAGCATTCAACACCTGATTAACTTCATTCAAACGCACTGTATTGATATTGGTGTTGTCTGTAATGAGGCTCACATTGCTTCCAACAGCTGCATTTCCAATAATAGTATCGCCAGCTATATAATCATCTGCCGACGTACCCTTATTTTCATGCGCATAGAAAATATTAGTATTACCGCTATAATTGGTTATATTAATCTTATTAGTATCATTTTGGAAGATATTTCCTGCGGAGGTTGCGGAACTGCCACCTACAATCTTTCTTACCGTGCTGCCGGCAAAATTGCTATTGGTATTGTAAAGTTTATTAGTCCAAACAGCTCCATTTTGCAGCGTAAAATTCAGTTCACTTTTCTCATTGGTGGCTTCATCATAAATAACGCCATTTAAGTACGAATCAGCAGTATTCATATTGATATTAATAATGCTAGCACCTAAATCAGATTTCAATAAGCCAATATTACCATCAATCTGAATGTCTTTTGCCTGTTCACCATTATTGACGTTAACTGTACCGCCGCCCGCAGAAACAGCGTATTTGTTGCTTCTTCCCGGATTAGTTTTAATTTTTACAGCTCCGTTAAGATTTACTTCCGAGCCATAGTTTTCCGCTCCTACACCATTGCCATCGACAACAATATCAGTATCACCATTAACAGTGATATAGGCAGGACCGTAAGTAGTTCCAGTTGCATATAACGCGCGTGGCGAACTATATGATTGAGTCGGAACCAGGCCATAGCCTCCCTCTTCATTCTTCATAGTGACATCGCCATTAATCTCTAACGCAGAATTACCACGGGAATAAATAGCATAAACGGCGAAAGCACCCTGAGCATTCTTAATGTTGACATCACTATTAACTGTCAGCTTAGACTGCTTGTCGGCATATTTAATATTTTGGGCCTCTAAACAGTGCACATCGCCGTTTTTCGTAGTAATATCAATATTAATTTCTTTAGCATTAATAGTAGTATTTACCATCTGGCTTAATACGCCATAAAGCGTGCCATAGGTTGCTACCTGATTACCAACAATATTAATAACCTTGTCCTTAGCATCAACCACCAAATCATCATCCGCTTTAATGGCTTTATTAGCTTTGTTAGCACCAATATCAATTGTGACATCCTTATCAAATTTATAGCTGCCATCCTCTTGACGTAAATTGAGATCAATATATTCCTGGTCGTTGCTCTCTGTACCGGTCAAGGTCGTAACAAATTCATAAGCAGCTTTTTCTGGCACTACATAAGAACCCTGTCCTTTTTCATTCGTAAAGGTAATATCCCCACTCTTCAATGTAGCACTAGAAGTTGTAAGACCATCAGCAATGGTTACAGTACCGGAAAGATTCCTTTCTCCGTCTGCGTAAGCGTTATAATATAATTTGCCAGCTAAAGCATCCAAAACTGCGTTGGTTTCCTTGTCTTTATTCATAGTGATATTGCTGTTATCGGTGATCAAATTAATGGAGCTTCCTTTAGCAGCACCCTTAATAATAGTGTCTCCTGCTTCGTAATCCTTCGCCTCAGTACCACTATTATTATGAGTATAATAAATATTAGTATTACCACTGTAATTAGCAAAAGTTATGTTATTGCTGTCCTTTTGGAAAATATTGCCAGCGGATTCAGCTGTACTACCGCCTACAAAATTGTTAACATAACTTCCGGAGAACTTACTGTCAACAACACCATTCTTCTCGTTAGTCCAAACCGCACCATTTTGTAGCCACAAATTATTTTCACCAGTAAATGTTACTCCGCCAGTAGTTTTTCCATCCACAGGAAAGCCGTTAATAACAACACCATTTAAGGTAGAATACTTTGTATCCAATGCTAAATTGATACGAGATAAGGTGCCTTTTATATCAATAGGATTGACAGCACCAGTAGAAACAGCAATATTACCATTAATAGTAACATCATTACCAGCGCCCTCTATAGCTTTACCATTATCATCCAATTTAACATTCATATTAACAGTGGAATTTTCAGCACGAATAGCTGCGTAATTGTTAACACTACTATCAACATCAATCGTACCGCCGCCGTTAATTGTAACCAATGCATTGCCGATATTGGCAAAAATGCCATTTCCCTTACCGCTAATATCTACATCACCATTAACTATTGCCTGCCCACCTATCGAGTTTGCCGTGTTCAACTGACCGGCAACATATAATCCGCTTGCGCCATAATATCCCCAGCCGCTGTTATCGCCGTCAACATTTATGCTCAAATCACCATTCACGGTCAAGGTGCTGTCACCATAAATATAGCTGCCTAAAGCATAACCGATACCCTTAGACGTAATATCAAGGTCACCATTGACCGTAGCACTGCTATTATACAAGTGTACACCTTCAGTACGAGAAGAACCGGTTACATCAATACTTACCTTCTTAGCTGTCAGCTCCAGTTTTTTCCCGGATGCTGCTTCCACCGCATTAATCTGATTGGTTGCATCTTTCGTAGTAATTTGCAAAATTCTGCCGCTCGCATCAATTACGGTGTCCTTGCTAACATTTATAGCCTGAACATTTGCCGCAGGAGTAATAGTTGTTTCTTCGGCAAATTTATATGTTCCGTCCTTTTGAACGATATCGTTCTCACTATATTCTGTATCTGCGTCCGTGCCGGTAATAGTAGTGGTAAAATCAGTTTTCGGATTCACGACATCGCTCACATCACCGCCATAGCTGCCCTTGCCATCCGTTTCAGAAAAAGCAATGCTGCCAGTCTTTAATTCCGCGCTGGACGTAAGCAAACCATCCGCTATTTTGACAATACCGCGCAGATTATGTTCCCCGTCAACATAGGCACTATAGGTCAACTTGCTAGCCAAGGTATTTAAGACATCTTTCACCTGAGCTTCATCGCTCATGGTAATATTGCTGCTATCGGTAATCATACTGATACCGCTGCCCTTGTTCGCGTTTTTAATTATTACGTCCCCTGCAGTATAGTCATCGGCAGCAGTACCGCTATTACTGTGTTCATAAAAAACATTAGTATATCCACTATAATTAGCGATATTAAGATCACCCGCCTGCGCCTTTTGGAAAATGCTACCAGCATCATCATAACTGCTGCCACCGGCAAAACGTGTAATAGCACTCGCACCTGTCGCGTTCCATTTAGCCTTATCGCTTAAAATAAGTTGAACAGAACCAGCTGTCGAGCCCTCTGTCTCCTGCACTACGGAGCCTGTCCAAGATGATTTATCGGTATTCAAAGCTATGGCTACAATGCCATTTGCTCCGGCCGATCGAATACGTCCATTAATCTCGACATCATTTTTTACGTCTTTAGCTATAATTTCCTTACTATCATCAAGCGCGCTATTGATTGTAATATAGCTATCATAAGAATAAACGGCATTACCTGAATCAGCAACGATAAATTTACCGCCGCCAATACTTGTTTCAGCATAATCACCACATTTAGAATCGCCGAACGCGAGAATGCCAGTTGGTTTATACAGATTCTTGCGGAGATCAATATCAACAAGTCCCTTAATATCCAGTTTTGCCGTTCCAGAATTGCTGTTTACAAAAACGCCTTGACTGAAATATACATTTTCATCAGTACGAATTTTAACAGCATGATTAGGATCGTTATCATTTTCAATTTTCAGCACCGAATTGCCTTCTCCATCCTGATATACACCCAGTGAAGCATCACCGCTTACCTGAATGGCAGTTGTATAAGCCTTTTTGCTATCATGTACATAGATATCTATACCATTAACATTTTTCATCGTAAGCGTATTGCTATTAACGAGAATAGGCCTAATATTAAGATTTACTGAGTCATACTTATCCCCGCTCATATCAATACTCAGTTTATGCCCCTGCATATCAATATTGGTATCGTTGTAACCGCTAACGCCAATAGCAGATACATTCCATAGCCATTGCTGATAGCTTAAATCCTCTTGATTAGTCAAATTCACTGATAATGTAGCATCATCTTTGAAGGTATAATTATGTTTGCCATCGCTAATACCCTCATTTTGCCAATAAGTTCTAAGTACAGAGCCAGCATAATTACTTTCAATAATTTGCTTATTGTAAGTATCTGCTGCCAAGGCACTGCCTGCTTGTGCTGCCAGCAAAGCTAGAGTTATAGCACCAGCCAAGCGTTTGCTGAATTTCCTACCTTTGATTTTCTTCATTTTTCGTCCTCCTTAACTGTCATAACACCGCTGAAGATAAAAAAGATATATAAAAAAGCATGTCAATTCGCAAAATATGTGAATTGACATGCTCAAATAACTTACTTCGCGAATTACAAAAAATCCTATGATATACACCAATAGGACTGTAAAATCGAGAATGTTTCTTCGCATCCCTATTTACGCATTAAACAGTTGGTACCCTGGCTCGAGGTCATTGCTTAACCATCCCTTTGTAAGAGGTAACTCTTTTAAAACAAAGAGTTGCGACGGTCTTGCTCTCTATTACAGTTGCGAAACAGCATCGGAATTACGCCGATTTCCCCATAAAGCATTTGCACACAATACTAGCACAAACGCACCTATCTAATAAGACATACTATTTTATTTTTTTAAATGCTTAAAATTAAAATGATTGAAACTAATTATCAATTGTAATTATTGCACATTTCTAATCTTTTGTCAATAGTTTTCGCTTTGTTATTAACGTGTAATTATCGAAATCAGACTCAAAGACAAACTCTCTCCCAACAAAATAACCCTTGAAATAGGCGTCACCCCCAACACTGTTCGCAATATATTTTTGTTAAAGCAAATCGCCGCCTGCCTTACGGCCGACGGCGCTTGCTTCTTTCCCTTATTTTTAGTTCTTTCCCTTGTTTTCCAAAAAATCTTTCCCTTATTTTGGAGGTTTTTCTAAGCCGGCTTATCTATTATCTGGCACCGGCCTTTAGCAAAATAATATATGCAGGAGCGCTTTTCTAATATATTTTCTCTTCGCCCCGTACTGCCAACTATTTTCTGACCACTATTCACTAATAACTGCTAATCACTTCTCGGCGCGGTTGATAGCGCAGATAATACCGCGCAGCGCTGCCACGTTAATATTAGAGTGAATGCCTACACCGAAGATATGGCCATTATTTTTCTGCTTCAGCTCGATGTAGCAAATACCCTTCGCATCAGAACCCTTGGAAATCGCATGCTCATGATAGTTGACGAATTCGTAGCCATTAATCCCGACACCGGTAAGCGCCTGGAAGAAGGCATCGATAGGACCGTTACCTACACCAACTACACTCTTCTTTTCGCCTGCAACCGAAATTTCACCTTCAAAACGGCTGTGGATGCTGCCGTCAGCTTCGTTAAGCTCGGTAAAGCGATGACGCAGAAGTTGATATTTACCGGCAAAGTCGATGTATTCCTTGCGGAAAAGCTGCACAATCTGCTCGCTGGAAAGCTCGTCGCCGTATTCGTCAGCCGCAGCCTTCACGATATTGCCAAATTCCGGATGCATTTCCTTAGGCAGATTGTAGCCAACGGTATGCTGCAGCACGAAGGCAGCGCCGCCCTTACCGGACTGACTGTTGATGCGGATAACTGGCTCGTATTCACGATGAATATCCGCAGGATTAATCGGCAGATACGGTACCTCCCAATATTCTGTACCGCTGTTTTTCATGTACTCATAGCCCTTGCGGATAGCATCCTGATGCGAACCGCTGAAGGCGGTGAAGGCCAGCTCACCGGCGTACGGCTGACGCTCGGGCACATGCATTCTGGTGCATTCCTCATAAACCTTCTTGATATCCAGGATATGCGAGAAATCCAGCTCTGGATCAACATTTTGCGTAAACATGTTGAGGGCTACAGTTACGATATCAAGGTTACCGGTACGCTCGCCGTTACCGAACAATGTACCTTCGATACGGTCCGCACCGGCCAAAAGTGCCAGCTCGGCGCAGGCAACACCGGTACCGCGGTCATTGTGCGGATGCACGCTGACAATTGCTGCTTCACGGTTTTTAATATGACGGCAGAAGTATTCAATCTGATCGGCATAGGTGTTCGGCGTACACATTTCAACCGTAGAAGGCAGGTTGAGGATAATGGGGTTTTCTTTACTAGAGCCCATTTCCTGCATTACTGCCTCGCAAATCGCAACAGAGAAGTCTATTTCCGTACCGGAAAAGCTTTCCGGAGAATATTCATAGCGGATATTCATACCGCTGCGGGCAACCTCTTCTTCCGTCAGCTGGCGGATAAGGCGTGCGCCCTGCACAGCAATATCGGTGATACCGTCCATATCCTTGCCAAAAACAATTTTACGCTGCAGTGTTGAAGTAGAGTTATAAAAATGGATGATAACATTCTTAGCACCGCGTACTGCCTCAAAGGTTTTGCGGATAAGCTCTTCACGCGCCTGCACCAGAACCTGTACGGTTACGTCATCGGGAATATGGCCGCCTTCAATCAAGGTACGCAGAATTTCGTACTCTGTTTCCGAGGCGGAAGGAAAGCCAACCTCGATTTCCTTAAAGCCGCAATCTACCAAGGTGTGGAAAAAGCGGATTTTTTCCGGAATACCCATCGGTGTTACCAAAGCCTGGTTGCCGTCGCGCAAATCAACACTGCACCATACAGGTGCTTTGGTAATCGTTTTATCAGGCCATTGACGGCCGGTAATTTTTATTTGTTCAAACGGAATATATTTTTTCTCCTGCTGCATGATTAATTTCCCCCTAGCTTTTCTTAGCGATTATAAACAAAAATCCCCGTCCCTAACCTGTGTTATTGATAACACAATTAGGGGCGGGGAACAATTCCACGCTGTACCACCCTATTTCAACAGCACTTCAGCAGCGCTGTCCTCTCAGCCTCCAACAAGGCCTTTGCCTGTAACGTGACCACACGTCCTTCCCTACATATCGGAAAGGCAACTCCAGGATCAGTATGCATATAACCATTGACATCGCTTTACACCAGCCAGCGACTCTCTTAGCCCATCCGGTCATATCTTCTTCCCTTCACCGTTTTTTTAGGGACGATATTTGATTCGTTGAATGCTATTATACGCACTCTGCTTTTAATTGTCAATAATCTTTCTGAAATTTATTTTTTTACAGCAAATTTGTAAACAATGTAACAGCAATTAGTGTGCTTCTATCCACGAATACTTATCCACAGCTTATGTGTTTTACCCACAGATTATCAACAGACTTATCAACAACTGTGTATAACTTTACCTGCTGCTGATAAGCTTACGCAGTAAATCAACAACGATAATGGAAGCGCCAAACAGGACGACAACGCCCCATTCATGCGCATTCAGCGGCGTTGTACGCAATACACGCCCACCAACAAAGGTCAGCAGTACCTGAATTGCAACAATCAGCGCCATTACCTGTAAGAAGCCCTTGTTCAGGCTGATATTCTTTAACAGGTTCAAACCGTCAGTACGCACATTAAAGCCATTGGCAACTGCCATGAAAATGTAGGCGCAGAAGAAGCCCGTGTAGGTATAAATATGATTATCTGCATCACGGAACAGATGGTCAACCCATGCGCTCTTATAGAAGGCAATACCCACAATCGTCATATAAAGACCACTTACAATAACGCTCGTAAGCATCTTTTTGCTGACAAGCGGTGCACTGCGGCGCTTAGGCGCCTCGCGCAGATACTGTGACAATGCAGGCTCCCCGCCGAAAGCAAGCGCAGCAAGGGTATCCATTACCAGGTTAATCCATAAAATCTGCGTAATCGTCAGCGGTTCATCAATATTGATGAAGGGAGCAATAAAGTTAATTGCCACAGCCGAGAAGTTAATCGTCAGCTGGAAAACAATAAATTTGCAGATAGAATTATAAATTGTTCTTCCGTACAAAATTGCCTGCTTGATGCTCAGGAAATTATCGTCCATGATAACAATATCGCCTGCTTCCTTGGCAACCTCGGTACCGCTGCCCATAGCAAAGCCTACGTCAGCCTTTTTCAGCGCCGGTGAATCATTTACGCCATCGCCGGTCATACCGGTTACAAGATTCAGCTCCTGCGCCACGCGCACCAGACGCGATTTATCCATCGGTAAAGCACGTGCCACTACACGCAGATGCGTCAGCTTAGCCTTGACCTCATCATCACTCATCTGTGCCAGCTCGTCGGAGGTCCAGACTACATCCTCCGCGCTTTGCAGCAGGCCTGCATCCTTGGCAATGGCAACTGCGGTTTCTTTACGGTCACCGGTAATCATTACAACCTGTACACCGGCCTGCTGTACTGCTTTAATAGCCTCCACTGCTTCCGGACGCACGTCATCACGGATGGCAACAACACCGGCAAGCGTCAGTCCTTTATCCGGCAGGTTATCAGCAGGTACTCCCTCATAGGTGCACAGTGCCAGCATTCTCATTGCCTGTCCTGCAAGCTCCAGCATTCTGTTATCCAGAGCTGCTTTCATCTCATCAGTCAACGGCAAACGGCTGCCATCTTTTGACCAATACCAATCGGTAGCCTGCAGCAGCTTTTCCGGTGCGCCCTTAATCAGGCAATATGCTGCGCCGCCGTCAGCGGGAGCAACCTGTGCCCAGGAATATTTATTAGTGCTGTTAAACGGAATAAAGCGCTGGCGCTGCGGCAGCTCACTTAAACGATAGGTGCCGACATAATTATTTAATGCTGCTTCCGTCATATTACCGCCGACAATCTTGCCGTCGGTAACAGTAGATGATGTATTAATCAGAACCTGCTGACAGGTCAGCTCCTTAAGACGTGCAGGCAATGATGTGAAATCAGTAATTTCCTGTAAATCGCCGGTTAAAAAGCGTACTACCTCCAGCTGTCCTTTAGTAATAGTACCTGTCTTATCGGTAAACAGCAGATTCAAGCTGCCTGCAGTTTCAATTCCGACCAGCTTACGCACCAATACATGGTCATGCAGCATTTTGCGCATATTGAGCGAAGAAACTATCGCAATCATCAGCGGCAGACCTTCCGGTACTGCCATAACAATAATAATAATCGCCAAGATTACAGCCTGCACCAAATCGGCAATTACTGTTGTCATATCAGCAAAATATGCTGCAAAGCTGCCTGCAAGATAGATTTTGTGCAGCATTACCGCAACTGCTATCAGCACACCGCCGGCATAACCGAATTTACTTATCTGCTCTGCCAATCCCTTCAGCTTCAGCTTCAGCGGACTGTCACGTTCATCATCCTTCAGCTCCTGCGTCAGATGGCCGTAAACGGAATTATCACCTATCTTCACAGCCTGCATCACAGCGGTGCCTTCTACTACAACGCTGCCACGAAACAGCTTATGTTCATCCAGAAAATCAATTTTACCGTCATCCCATTGGAACTCAGCAGGTGCAACAGTTTTTTTAGCTTCCTCGCTTTCACCGTTCAACGCTGCCTGATCCAGCTTCAGCGTTCCTTCCAGCAAAATGCCGTCTGCTGGTATTTTATCGCCGGCCTCTAAGATAATTGCCTCACCAACTACAACATCATCAATAGAGATTTCCTGTGGCTCGCCGTCACGCCATACCTTGCAGCGGATACGGCTAGCTTCCTCCTGCAGCTTCTGAAAAGCATTCTCATTGCTGTATTCGGACCAGGTAGAAACAAAGGTTGCCAAAATTATTGCCAAGAAAATGCCTATTGTTTCAATCCAATCACCATGACCAAGATACACGAAAAAAGCATTTACCAGCAGTGCTACTATCAGGATGCGGATAATGGGATCCTGAAAATTCCCCAGCAGCTTGCTCCAAAATGTTTCCCGCGGCGGCTGCGTCAACGTGTTATCACCGTACTTGCGCCGTGACTCTTCAATCTGCTCCTTGCTTAAGCCATATTTACTCATTTTCTTCCTCCTTTGACCTTACGTCTGCTACTTGTCGAAAATTGTGGTAAATCATGCAAGTACACTCTTCACCTTATATTATATAATAAAAAAGGGCGAGACAATGCTGTAAAATAAAAATTTTACAACAAAGTCTCGCCACTTAATTACAAAGCCGGATTCTTCCGAATCGTACTGACGGCAGTGTAAACACCAGCCCTAAGGCTTGTGCCGGCTACTCCCCTTATCTAAGAAAGTACCATATTATTTTATTTAGCTTATTCAGCCCAAACAGCCTTCATCAGCTTAGGATATTCAGTGTTAAGGTGGTCAACAATAACGTCGATTACTGCATGAATCATTTGCGGTACGAATTGCTCGTCGGTAGAAGGAATGCAGCTTTCAATGATGATATTGCCAGCTTCATCAGCATAATATTTGAATACCTTGTAGTTTTCGTTCAGAGCGTTCAAATGTGCCAGAACTGCAGCCTTGTTAGCTTCTTTAACCAGACCAGCGCCTACGCGAACCTGCAGCATTACATAGATGCTGTCGTCAATTACCAGCATAGTCGGCAGGTTTTGACCTTGGATGCCGATAGCAGAACGGAAAACAACGGGATGCATGAAGCTTTCTTCAGGAACCTCGTCTGCCTTCGGAACTTCGAATACATCGCCCCAGTTAATTTTGTTTTCTTCAAGGAATTTCTTGTAAACTTCAGCTTTCTTATTCATCATAAGACCTCGCTTTCATTGTTATAATACTATTATACACTATTATCGTTATTTGTGTACTTTTTTTATTAGTAAATATATTTGTTTTACACAAAATTCACAGCTCATTCAGCCTTTATTTTTAGGGCAAATTCATAACCATACTTTTCTGCAGCTTCAAGCTCAGCCTGCTGCGGCGTCCATTTGCAGTTAAAACCTGGCTCTACAGCATCAAAACAGCTTTTTGCAAGCAGCTCCTCCATATCCTTCTGCGCACCGCCGCCCCAGCCGAAGGTACCGAAGGCTGCAGCCTTTTTGCCTTTAGCGCCAAGTCCTTTAAGATAAATCAGCAGAGAACCCATATTCGGCAGCATGCTGCAATTGAGCGTTGAAGATCCTGCCAAAAAACCGGAGGCAGTAAAGAGCTCTGCTGCTACCGTACTGTTAGGTGTAGCGCCCATTTTGAATACTTTAACAACAATGCCGGCATTAGCTGCACCACGCGCAATCGCCCGCGCCAACTTTTCCGTACCGCCCCACATGCTGTCATAAGCAATAACAAGGCTACCGTCCTGTACACCGCTGCCCCATTCGCTGTAGCAACGCAGGATATCGGTAACATGCTCCGTCCAGATTACACCATGGGAAGGCGCAATCATTTTAATATCAAGACCGCCAAGCTTTTTCAGCGCATTGCCAATCAGCTTTGCATAAGGCCAGAGAATGTTGGCAAAATATTTTTTAGCTTCGTAGAATAATTCGTCCTGATTTACTTCACAATCAAAGCGCTTGCTGGTAGCGTAATGCTGACCAAAGGCATCATTAGAGAAAAGTATTTTATCATACTCACTATAGGTTGCCATGCTGTCAGGCCAATGCAGCATTGCCATGGAAGCAAAGGTCAATGTACGCTTGCCAATATTTAAGGTTGCTCCGTCTTTAACAACCTCAAAAGCAAAAATATCTCCGTAATGCTGAATCGCCTCGTTTTTACCTTGCATCGTAATGTAAAACTTTGCTTTGGGGCAAGCCTTAGCCAACGCAGGCATAGCACCGGAATGGTCAGGCTCAACATGGTTGATGACAATATAGTCAATGGAATCCAATGGTGTTACCTTACTGATATTAGCAAGCAACTCTTCGGTAAAGGGCGCTTTAACAGTATCAATCAAGGTAATCTTTTCATCCATAATCAGATAAGAGTTATAGGTTGCACCTCTCTCTGTTTTGTAGCCGTGAAAATCACGCACAGCCCAATCCTGAACACCAACGTCATAAATATTTTCTGCAATTTGCAATGGCAGCATAAGAAAACCTCCTTATAATTTTTCAAGAGTAACTTGACGAGTTGATTTATTTAAGCGTAAAACAAGCTCGTGATATTTATTCAGCGTACTGCGATGACCGACACTTACAACAGTAGTCTGCTGTAAACGCTCCTCTAGCAGGCTGTACATAGTAGCCTCAGTGTCTTCATCCAAAGCAGAGGTTGCTTCATCCAGGAAAAGCCATTGCGGCTGCTGGATATGGGCACGTACAAAGGCCAAACGCTGCTGCTCACCGACAGAAAGCACATGGCTCCAGTCAGCCTCCAAATCAAGTTTATCCTTAAGATAACCAATCTGGCACAAATCCATCAGATAAATCAATTCAGTATCATCTATCGGTTTATTTCCCGGGTAATTAAGGGCAGCACGCAGTGTGCCTAATGGCAGATAAGGCTTCTGCGGAATAAACATCAGCTTATCACGTGACGGAAGAAAGATTTTGCCGTCGACGAAGGGCCAGATACCGGAGATGGCACGCAGCAAGGTACTTTTACCGCTGCCGCTGACACCCTTAATCAAAACATTATGCCCCGGATGCAGTGTAAAGCTGATATTTTCCAGAAGCGGTTTTCCGTCCGGCAGATTTATCTGCATATCGTTAACCTCAACCACATCTGCAGCAGCAAAGCGTTCCACATGAAAGCGTTCCGCCTGCTGAGAAACCTCGTGCATATGGTGGCCGAAGTAAGTTAAACGCATAACAACAGCCTGCCATTGAGCAATACTGCTGTACATATCAACAAAATACGAAAGCGAATCCTGCACACGGCCAAAGGCACTGGCAACCTGCATCAGTCCGCCTAGTGTTACTTCTTTCGTAAGATAACGGTTCATGGCTACAACAAAGGGAAAAATGATAGCGATTTGAGAATAACCGGAATTTAAAAAGACAAGCTGTTTCTGTTTATTAACAAGCTTCCAGAAGTTATCCAAGAGCATTTTAAAGCGTAGCTTAAAAACACTGCCCTCCTGCGCCTCACCACGGTAGAAGGCAACGCTTTCCGCACTTTCACGCAGGCGAATCATACTGAAACGGAAATCCGCCTCATATTTCTGTTGGATGAAGTTGATTTTTACCAGCTTGCGGCCAACAATGTGGGTAATATAGGTACCAATGACAGAATAAAGCAGTGATGCCCACAGCATATAACCATTAATTGTCCATGTCTTACCCATAACAGTAAACGTAAGACTGCCGGAAAGATTGTATAAAATGACAACAAAGGATGCAAAGGTGCAAAACGCCTTGAGGATGCCTATACCAAAGCTCAAGGTCATTTCAACAAACTGACGCACATCCTCACTGATACGTTGGTCAGGGTTATCCGTATCCTTACCAAACATCTGCAGATTGTAGTAGGTTTTGTTTTGCAGCCAGATGTCGATAAAACGCGTTGTCAGCCAACGACGCCAATTCAAAATCAATGTCTGCTGCAGATAATATGAGTATACTGCCAATAAGATATAAATAGCAGCTAACCACGAAAAATGAATGAGTTCATCAAAAATCTTCTTAGCATCATAGTTTTGCAAGGCACTGTAGAAGCTGTTATTCCACTGGTTAAGCAAAACAAGCATATAAACCACGCCAAGTGTAAGTGCTATAATACAGCCTAATAAAAAGAAAGCCTTTTTCTTTTCTTCCGACTGCCAATAGCTTTTCGTAAGGTACCAGACATCCCTAAAAAACTGTCTGGTCAGATTAAATCGTTGCATATACTCAAGACTCCCCTTGTAAAGAAATGCTATTCAATTCTTGAACAGTTCTTTTTTATTATACTATAAATATTAGCCTAAGAGTATCGCCAACAATAAAATTTACATTTTAGATACAAAAAAGAGCTCACACTAATGTGTGAGCTCTTGAAGTTAGCTAATGATTATTTGCCAACAGGACCGATCATAGCCAGCATGGTG
>ULTP01031398.1_pt1 | contig 20384 bp, 20 predicted proteins | sample 1957721 | NCBI WGS metagenome assembly ULTP01 (sample SAMEA4835737, study PRJEB28245) | human gut metagenome | biome: gut microbiome; material: fecal sample | place: Denmark | collected 2008 | reverse complement strand
AATAAATACAAAATCGTATTTATATATAATTATATGAAAAAATTTATACCTTTTGTTATAGAATTATTACTAATTTTTATTATTTTAATTATATTTTATTTTGGTATTCGTATGACTATGATTGGTACTGTAATATCATTTAATGAAGAAACATATTCAACGACTTTTTTATGTAAAAATTGTTGGTTTGATAAAGATAAAAATGGACATACTCTTATATTTGTTTCTCATATTCCACTTAAAGTTGGAAATAGAATAAGTATAACATTTAGAATGTTTGGTAATACAACTTCTTCTTATCCACCAACATATAGTGATGACTCTATTCTTTATGTTAGAGTACTTAAATAATTTTTATTAACACGATAATATTATTAAATTTTAAAAAAATCAATATATATTTTTTATTTTTGCAAAGTATATTCGCCAATATCTGGTTCTACAAAAACACTATCATCTACATTGTCAAATGAATATTCAATTATTACTTCTGTATTATCAAAAGTTGATTTTACTACTAAGCCAGTTTCTTTTTCTATAATATGTACAGTATTATTTTCATCATATTCAAAATATGGTGTTAAAAAATCACTTATTTCATAACATGCTTTTCCATTAAATTCTACATTTTTTATTTTAGCTAAAAAGCTATATATAAAAGTTTGCCACAAATTTGCTGTTTCTAAAACATTATTATTCTCTATTCCAACACTCATAGCTTTTGAATAATCTAAATTTACAGTCTTATTTCCATTTTCCTCTTTAAATGTATCTATTCTTTCTCCATTATTATACATTGAAGTTTTTGTTGTTCCTTCTGTAATAAAAGCAGCTTGTTTCTTATCTTTTTTATAATATTTTAAAGCCTTTGTACTACCATCTTTCATATTATACATTTTACTAAATGAATAATTATTACTACTTGTATATTTTTTTAATTCATTTTGTAGTTTAGATATAATAATTGTTTTTCTAATTGTATTTACTAAAAATATAACAACTATTAGTATCAATATAATTACTATGATTTTTAGGACCTTTTTTAATTTCATACAATTCCCTCCTTTTTAATAATTTTAGCAAATAACATTTTTCTTATCAATACATTTTCAATACGAAACTTTTTATTAACATATAGTCAAAAACAATTTTTACTCATATAATATCAATATATATTAATTTTGCAATCATCTAAAAGATCCATAATAAATTAATTTTATAAGTCTTATGTAGTAGACTTAAAATACTATAAATATATAATGTGAGGAATGTTATTTTATGAAAATAATAAAGATGGAAACTAATTTTAAAAGAAATCTATTTTCACATACAGATAATAATATTAAAACTTTTACATATTCTGAAAAATTAGAAAATCAAATTATTCAAATATACCCCAATATTGAATATCAAACATTTTTTGGATTTGGCGGAGCTTGTACAGAATCAGCCTCAATTGCTATTAATAGTCTACCTAATGAATTATCTGAGAATTTATTAAATGAATACTTTTCAACTAGTGGTCTTAATTATCAATTTTGTCGTTTACCAATTGGTAGTTCAGATTTTTCTGCTTCATCATGTTCTTATAGTTATAAAAATGATTTAAATGATTTCTCTATATCACGTGATTTGAATACTATTATACCAATTATTCACAGAGCTCAAAAATTAAATCCAACTTTAAAATTTCTTTCTTCTCCTTGGAGTCCTCCAGCTTATATGAAAGATAATAATAGTTTATATTCTGGTGGAAAATTACAAAAAAATTTTTATCAAACCTATGCAAATTATTTAGCTTATTATATTAAAGCTTACGCTCAACAAAATATAAATATCTCATTTATGACTATACAAAATGAACCGAATGCAAGACAATCATGGGAATCTTGTTTATACTCTCCTGAAGAAGAAATTTTGCTTGCTACTCAATATATTTATCCTACATTCAAAAGATTTAATATAGATACTCAACTATTAATATGGGATCACAACAAAGATAAATTATTGTCACGCAGTATTGCTGAATTATCTAATATATCAGCTTTAAATTCTATTTCAGGGATTGCATTGCACTATTATACTGGTGATCATTTTGAGAACATTGAACTATTAAAGCAATTATTTCCAAATAAACTTATTTTTCATACTGAAGGATGTACTGGTTACTCAAAATTTAGAGTACAAGATGAAGTTAAAAATGCAGAGATTTATGCTCATGATATTTTAGGAGATCTAAATGCCGGTATAAATGCTTATATTGATTGGAATTTAGCTTTAGACTATAAAGGAGGTCCAAATCATAAAAATAATTTCTGTAATGCTCCTATAATGATTAATAAATTCAAATCAAACTATATAAAAAATTTAAGTTTTTATTATATTGGTCAATTTAGTAAATTTATACACCAAAATAGTAAACGCATTGCTTTTTCTAAATTTTCTACTGATATTGAAGTTACTGCTTTTAAAAATCCAGACAACAGTATTGCAATTGTTTTACTAAACAGAAATAATTTTAATAAAGAATATAATCTTGTTATTGAAAACACTGTAATTCACGATAATTTAGACAGTCATGCAATTGTTAGCTATTTAGTAAATTTTGTCGATTTTTAGTGCAATTTAATTGACATCTGAATATAATTTTTATATCATATTTATGAAGCACGTTTATGCACATTAAATGGAGGGAAATGCCTATGAATATACGGTTACCCAAACAATTTTCTTACAAAGAAAAAAGAGGAAATGGATATGCTTATGTGAAGAAGCATAAGCTAATTATCATCGGTCCAGTTAATTTTGAATCTCTAATGTATAAGTTAACTTACGAAATCTACGGAGATGATACTTGTCGTTATTGTGGAGCAAAACTAAACAGAAAAATTAGAACTCTAGATCATATGTATCCTAGAGCTTTTGGTGGAATTAGTGTTCCAAACAATCTTTTACCAGCCTGTAAGCATTGTAATCAGGAAAAGATGGATATGACTTTTGAGCAATATAAAACCTATCAATCGCTCAAAACCCCAGCAGACCGCAAAATTTTTTATACTAGATGCTTTAATAAGAACACTACTCGATTGCAATCTGGTCACTTTATTCTAAATTCGAAATGGATTGAAATGTATGATATATCAAAAATTACCAGTCATTTCACATTTAAAAACATTTCTCCAGAACGAATTAAAGAAATTGATACGTACTACAAAACTTATCATGCATTCCCGCATCCACTTATTGTTTCTGGAAACGACTGGCTTTTTTATGGCAAACATATTTTGTACTATGCAAAGCGGCATAAAATAAACAAAGTATCAGCTATTGTACTTCACAATGTGGAAGTTTTTGACCGATGACCTACAGGCACTTATTTCGACTACGAATAAGTGCCTTCCTCTTTTTTTATAAATTTATATATTTTTCTATAAAATCTTCTACTGTTTTCCAATATTTTTCAGGATCTACTTTGGATGCTCGAATATGTCCTGCATTTTCAATCACCAACTTTTCTTTTGGTGCATTTGCAGAATTAAAATTTTTTTCCAACATATAAAATGGTACAAAGTTGTCTAAACTTCCATGTATAAATAAAATTGGGACTTTTGCATTTTTCAATTGTTTAACTGCTGAAGCTTCTTCTAGAAAATATCCTGCTCTCACTTTTGTAGTAATACTTGCTACATTTAAAAATGGAAATGCTTTAAGTTTAAATATTTTATCCAATTGATACTCAAATTCTTCACAAACCGAAGTATATCCACTATCTTCAATTGCGAGCTTTACATTACTTGGCAAAGTTTCTCCAGTTGTCATCATTACAGTTGATGCTCCCATTGAAACACCAAATAAAATTATTTGACTTTCTTTTGATTTATCTACTATATAATTTATCCAATTTAATATATCTAATCTATCTTTCCAACCCATTCCTATGTAATCTCCATCACTTAAGCCTGCTCCTCTTAAATCTACAACTAATATGTTGTAACCTTTATTAAAAAATATTTCTGCAAAATCTCCCATTTCTAGTCCTTGACTAGCATATCCATGAACAATTATTACCCATTTATCGGTATCTACATGCATACCTTCATAACTATGTAATTTTAAGCCATCATTTGAAGTAATATATACACTTTGAGTATTTGCAGTTAACCATTTTTCAAATATTTTTTCTTCTGTTAAATTATCTTTTCCAATTTCTTCAGTTTCTGAATTCTTGTTAAGTATATCCTTTTTAGATGTTTTTGCGCTTATTGCATAATTATATAAAAAATTTCCTAATATACTTAACATTATTAGAAAAGTAAATAAAATAATACTTAATACAAACATAAATCTTTTAAAAATTTTCATCTTATTCCTTTTAAACAGTAATTTTTTCTTTTATGCTCTCAAACTTTTTATCACCTATTCCTTTTACACTTTTTAGTTCTTCTATATTTTTAAATTTTCCATTTTGTTTTCTATATTCTATAATTCTTTCTGCTAATGCTGGTCCTATTCCATCTATTGTTTCTAAATCAGCCGATGTTGCTGTATTTATATTAATTTTTTCACTTTTTTCATTGCTTTTATTTCCTGATGAAGTTTTTATATTAATTTCTTCAATATCTTCATCCTCTCCGTAGTTCCATTATTTTTTTCATTTCTTCTTTACTATAAATATATATTTTTTCTCCATCTTGTAAAACATAAGCCAAATTTAAATTACTAGTATCTGATTCTTCTGTAAATCCTCCAGCTTTTTCAATTGCATCAACTAACCTACTTCCTTCTTCTAATTCTATTACTCCTCTATTTTTTATTTCTCCATCTATATGAACTTTTATCATTGTTTTTTCCTCCTCTTTTATTGAATTTTCTTTAGTAGTGCTTATATTATCTATATTCTCTATTATGAAATTATCATTATTTTCCTTATTTCTAATGCTTTTTATAAATATAATTCCCAAAATCACAAAAATTATACATATTATTTTTTCATATTTTTTTAATTTATTAATATTTATCTACCTCTTTTCTATGTTAAATTTGCATTTATCTTAATAATTATTGCATTTACATATCTCAATTTATAATTCCCTAATTCTATTATTTTTTATTATCAAAAAGCTTTAATTTAACATTATTCTTGCTATTCTTTTTAAAATGGTTGAATTTTATTTTTATTTAATATATTATTATAGCGTTAGTCAAAAAACAGTTTATTTTATAGGAGAAATTAAATGAATCTAAAGAAAAAATTTATCTATTTAGTATTAATTTTTAGTATTTTAATACCATTTTGTACAAATTATTGTTTTGCAGTTGAAGAAAACAAGCTAAATATTTATTCAGAAGCTGCAATTATCGTAGAAAATTCTACAGGAAAAATCTTATATCAGAAAAATGCAAAGGAAAAACGCTATCCTGCTAGTACAACAAAGGTTATGACTGCACTTTTAACATTAGAAAATTGTAAACTTTCTGATATAGCTACAGTAAGTGCAGATGCCATAATTCTTCCAAGTGGTTATGCTAATGCAAATTTACAAGTTGGTGAAGAATTATCTATAGAAAATTTACTTTATGCTTTACTTGTAAAATCTGCAAATGAAGCAGCAACAGTCTTAGCAGAGCATATTGCTGGGAGTGTTGATAAATTTGCCGATATGATGAATCAAAGAGCTAAAGAATTAGGTTGTGAAAACACGCATTTTGTTAATCCAAATGGAATTCATAATGAAAATCACTATACAACAGCATATGATTTATACCTAATTGCACAAGAAGCTATGAAAAATGAAACTTTTAGAAAAATTGTTACAACAACAAGTTATACTTTACCAGCTACTAATAAATATCCAGAAGCTAATCGTTCTTTTCCAAATACTAATGATTTAATTCGTGTAAATAAAAGTAATCGTGCTGATAATTACTACTATAAAGATGCAATTGGAATAAAAACTGGCTATACTAAGGAAGCTAAAAATTGTTTAATATCAGCAAGTAATCGAGATGGTTTAGAATTTATTTCAGTTGTATTAGGAGCTGGAACTACAGAAAGTGGATTAAGTGAAAGATATATTGATACAATAAATTTGTTTAACTATGGTTATGATAACTATTCTAAAAAAATTATAAAAGAAAAAGGTAATACTATCGAAACTATTGAAGTAAAAAATGGTACAAAAGAAACTAAAAACTTAAACTTAGTATTAAAAGACGATATAGAAGCTTTTGTTAAAAATGATTTTAAAATTGATAATATAGAACCTACTATAACTTTAAATGATAATTTAGTTGCACCAATAATAACAGATGATACAGTTGGCACTATTTCTTATTCGATAGATGGTATTGAATATAAATCAGATTTATTAGCTGGTAGTACAGTATATGCTAAAACTGATATTAGTATTTATTTAGTTGTCGCTGGTTTAGCAATATTATTATTTGCAATAATATTGATGCCTAAGAAAAAACATTCAAAACATTCTAGAAATAAATATTAAATTGATCTTAATATAATTATTATAGAGACTTGCTTGATAAAAAGCAAGTCTTTTTTTAATTACTTTATAAAATTTTTCAAACTTATTTTTTCAAATATTCTACTATATTTTTTCCAATATTTTTATCACCATTAAATATTAAGTCTTGCATATCTTCATTTTTAAAGTTTGTATATTTGTTTAGTAGCATCGTTGGATTTACATTTAAAGCTAAACAGATTTTCAAGAAATTTATAATAGAACATGAATATAGACCTTTTTCAATAGCTCTTATATAACTTTCTGAAAGGAATGTTTTATCAGCTATTTTTTCTACGCTTATCTTTTTATTTTTTCTAATTTTACTTAATTCCATTCCTAAATACTTCAATATACATTCTTTTTCATCTATTAAAATCTCTGTGGTAAAATTTTTATTTTCCATACTATTTCCTCCATTTATATGCAAACACATTTTCGTATGTAAATGTATTATATCATATGAAATAAAAGAAATAAAGTAAAATAAAAAAATATTTATAATGTAATTAGAAAAATAAAAGTCATTAACTATATAATCTGTGTATCATTGTTTCAATTATATAGTTAATGGCTTGTATAATGTATTATTTTCATTTTGTATTTAGACATTTCATTTAATGATTTATTGTTAAAGTTTGTTTAAAATAATCATTGCTTTTTGAAGTATTTAATTTTAAACTTTTAGTTTTACTTATAATATTTTTTACTTTCCATAATCCTAATCCACTATTATGTTCAGTTGATTTTGTTGAAAAATTTTTTTGATAAATTTCTCTTATACTTACATTTTTATTCACATAATTATTTTCAATAACAATTACATGTTGATTATATTGATAATTTTTTACAATCTGAATATATACATTTCTTTGTTCTTTACATTCATCTGCTGCTTCAATAGCATTATCAAATAATATACCTAAAATTCTAGTTATTTCATAAATATCTTTTTTTATTTCTTTTAAATTACACATAATTTCTATATTCATAGTTATATTCTTTTCTTTTGCTGTTTTGTATTTATTCGCTAATAAAGTAAATATAGCACAATTTTCTTTTAAAATCCTTCTAAAAATTTCAGACATTTTTGTGTCTTCACATTCATTCATAATTTTAAAATAATATTCTCTTAACTTCTCCATATCATCGGTTTTAATAAATCCACCAATAACTTGCATAATGTTGTTAAAATCATGCTTAAAAGCTCTTACCGTATCATTTTCTCTTCTTAACATTTGATTGCTTTTTCTTAACTTAGCAATACAATTTTTTAACCTTTTTTTGGATTTTGACTCGAATAATTTTGAAAGTTTTCTTAATTTTCTTAAAATGATATTATTTTTCATATAATTTCACTCCCCTTATAAAATTTTTTCTTGTGTAATGCTTGCATTGTATCATTATTTTTTTTGTTTTTTTAAAAAGAAGAAAAAATAGTAAAAAAATACATTAATTCTACTAATTTTACACTTTTTATAAAAAATTTGAAAAAAATATGAAAAATTTTAAAATTTTTGAAACTTTTTTTGTAATTTAGTTCCTCTAATAGTTATAAAAAGAAAATTCACTTTTGGGAGGAAAAAAATGTTAGATATCTTATTGTATAGTGAAGACACAGAATTGTCTCAATTAATTTCAAGTTATTTGTTAGAACAAAACAAACATTTTCGTATTTTACATGTTTTATCTGAAGAAGCAGATTTAATAACTTTTCTTCAAAAATCTCATTTTGATTTTTTAATTTTAATAACTGATAGAGAAGAAAATTCACATATTTTTGATTACTTAAATAAGTTTAATATTGAAAATCATTTAAATTCAATAATTGTTGTTTCTGGTAATGCAGAACTTAAAAAAATTTTAAGAAAAAGTCGTTTTTTAGCAAAAAGTTTCAACAAAAATACTAACCCTCAAACTCTTGCTAAACAAATTTCTAATGTAATTGAAGAAAAATATGCGTATAACAAAAATATCAAAGCTAGAATTATTCATGAACTTTATTACATAGGTTTTAAGCCATATCATAAAGGAACAGGTTTTATGGCAGAAAGCATTTATATGGTATATCAAAAAGATGCTCATTTATGTGATAATTTTGAAAAAAATATTTATCCTATGGTTGCTGCAAAATATAATACAACTACAACAAATGTAAAATCTGATATTATAAAATCTATTAATTCTATGTATGCAGAATGTGAGCTTAGCAAATTACAAAGTTATTTTCACTTTAGCACAGATTTCAGACCAACTACTAAAATGATCATATATACAGTTATTAGTAATATTGCTCAAAATTAACTTTTTTTACACTTTTTTCAGCTTTTTAGTTTTTATAAGCAATTTTAGTATATATTAAATATGTATTTAGAAATAGATACATATTTAATTTTTATTTTTAGGAGGTTGTTTATGAAAAGTTTAAAAGTAACAAAAATTTTAATTGTTTTTGCAATTTTATCTGTGCTACTTTCTTCATTTGCTTCAATACCAGCATTTGCATCTGGTGATGATGGAATATCAACCGCTGCTTATGAAACTTATTATAGCCAAGCATTCATCGGTGAATATCGCACTGGTGTTTTCTACATGGATGGAAATTATATGGCATTTGAAATTACATGTATTGCTGATGATAACCAAGACCATAGAGTATATGTAGATCTTTATAGAACTTCTACAAATACAACTGTAACTTATCCTGTTCATTCTGATGGATATAAGAGAAAATATGATGGTATTAAACTATATGGTGGTGCTTCTTCTAGCTTTACTTTAAGATGTAATGAAAATGTAAAAATATCATTCAATTTAGTTTTTTATAGTTGGTATTAATATTAAATTATTCAATATACACGAAAATAGATAGGTTTCATCACCTATCTATTTTTTTACTATTTCATATCCATTTGTTTTTCCATTATATTCAATTTCTATATTTATTTTTTGTTTATCTTTTTCTTCATACATATTTACAACAAACAATTTCTTTCCTTGTTCTAAATTTTCAATATAATATATACTAGCTTCATCTTTTTTTAATATTCCTTTTTCAATAACTTTGAAATCTATATCATTAGTTTCTATTAATAAATTTAATCCTGTTTCATCACATATTGCTTTTCTTATTTTTATATCTCTATTTTCAATTTTCTTTTCTACAATGTTATAAGATATTTCTTCATTATCAATATTATTATCTAATTTTATATTATGTTCTAATTTAAAATCTATATTATATTCATTTAATTCCGTATTCTCTTGATTTTCTAAACTATTTTTATAAAATCTAATACTTGAACTATTTATATTTAATTCTTTACTTTCAGGAAATTCACTTACCATTATAAATACTACATCTTTCATATGGTGTTCATCTTGTACAACAGCTTTATTACCCTTAAACATTTTATTTTGATATTTATTATAAAAATATTGTTCTTTTTCGTTTAATATTGCTAAATTGCGAAATTCTATATTATTTACATCTTTTTCATATAAACTAAAATCTGTTTCTATATCAAAAACTATATATAAACTTAAATCATTCATTAAAACATATGAAATTTTTATTCCTACTCCATTTTGTTTAATATAGTCCATATTAATGTTTTGTAATTCACCGTTTTCAATTGCATCTTCTATACCTTTATTTTCAAAATTTATGTCACTTAAATTAAATACATTCATTAAATAATCTAAAAAAGATGTAGCATGAACAAAATATGTTATTCCAAATATGCATATTAATACTGTTGCAGATTGCAATATTCTCATAGATTGTCTTTGTACTGTTTTTCTAAAATTTTTAAATTTTTCTAACAAATTTTGTTTATGTGCAGTAAATGATAAGAATTTTTTATTGTGTTTACTTGTAAAAGCTGTTTGAATTGCATTTTCAAAACTACATGGAACTTCTACAGTCTGATTACTATAATATTCTTTAAGCTTTTTTTCTATTATTTCTTCTGTTTTATTTGAATTCGAATTAGCTTTATTTCCAAATGATTTTATAAAAGATTTTTCATTTGGTTTCATTTCTTATCACCTCCTATATAATTTTGCTTTATTTTTTCCTTGGAACGCTTCATTATTGTTTTTACAGTATTTTCTTTTTTATCTAATATATAAGCAACTTCTTTAACAGTATAATTATTTTGATAAAATAATTTAAATATTAATTTTTCTTCATAAGATAACTTCTCAATTAATTTTTCAAAACTCATATCACTTATAAACTTATCAATATTAGTAATTTCTTCCGAGAGTTCTTCTGGCTCTATATCCCCAAATCCAAATATATTTTTTATTTTTCTTTTTCTATAAATATGATTACATTCGTTAATTAATATTTTTACAAACCAGGTTCTATAAAACTTATTCTTTCGAAGCGTTTTCAACCTTCTAAAAGCTATAATCATTGTTTCTTGGATAGCATCCTCAATGTCATCTTCATTATCTAATCTAGTTCTTGCTACACCATACAATTCGCTTTTCATACTTATAATAATTTTTGTAAAAGCTTCTTCATTTCCGCTTTTCGCTAGATCTAACAGTTCTTCCATTATTTCTTCCTATTTCTTTTATTAAAATCTTGTTGTCAAAGTTATTTCTGTGCTTCCTACTCTTCAATTCTAAATATTTTAACATAATATTGTTGTTTTCACAATTCCTGAATTCGATTTTTTTGTATATTCTTCAAAAAAACTTCTATTATTAGTATTTTATTTACTAATAATAGAAGTCTATTGTTTATTATTTATTTTTATATAATATTTTTAGAATAATTCAAACACAATATTAAACTTTACTTCTTTTACTATTTTTTTAGTTTTAAAGAAGTGACAACCTCAACATGACCGTGTGAATCCAAACATGTCTACTGGTGTTGCTTCAATAATATCATATTTTTCTTCTAATTCTTTTAAATCTCTAGCTAAAGTTGCTGGATTACAACTTATATACACTATTCTTTCTGGCTCTACTTCTAAAATTGTTTTTATTGCTACTTCATCACAACCTTTTCTAGGTGGATCTATAAAAATAACATCTGCTTTTAGATTTTTTGTTTTTATTAATTCTGGTAGAATTTTTTCTACATCTCCTGCAAAAAATTCTGCATTTTGCACATTATTTATTTTAGCATTTTCTTTTGCATCTTCTATAGCTTGTTCAATTGTTTCTATTCCATAAAGCTTTTTTACATTTTTAGATGCGAAAATACCAATTGTTCCAATTCCACAATATAAATCAAATATTGTTTCTTTTCCAGTTAATTTGGCATATTCTATAGCTTTAGAATACAATTTATAAGTTTGTAATGGATTTACTTGATAAAAAGACATTGGTGAAATTTTAAATTTAAATTCTCCCAAATAATCATATATATAACCTTCTCCATATATAATTTCTGTTTCTTCTCCTAAAATAACATTAGTATTCTTTTTATTAACATTTTTTGCTATTGTTTTTATTTGGGGATATTTTTCAGTTATATTTTTTATTAATATTTCTTGATTTGGTATTTCATTTTTATTAACTACTAAAGTTACCATTATTTCATCTGTTTTTAAACCAATTCTAATTATTATATGTCTTAATATCCCTGTCAAATCTTTTTCGTTATATGGTGCAATATTAAGTTTTTTAGCATTTTCAAATATTTCATTTGCTATTTTTTGCGAAATTTCGTTTTGAATCTTACACTCCTTTGTAGGAATTATAGTATGAGTTCTTTCTGAAAAAACTCCCATTACCCAATCTCCATTTTGTGAAATCCCTACTGGATATTGTAATTTATTTCTATAATAGTATGGATTTTCCATACCTATCGTATCTTTCACATTTATTTCTTTTTTTAACATTTTATACAAAGTTGTTTCAACAGCTTGCTTTTTCATTTTTAAAGTTTCTTCATATTTTATGTGTCTTAAACTGCAACCACCACATTTTGAATATGTCTCACAATCGCATTCCTGTCTATTTTTAGAACATTTTATAAGTTCTATTAATTTTCCATATGCACATTTAGAAGTGACTTTTAAAATTTTAATTTTTGCTTTTTCGCCTTTTAATACATTAGGAACAAAAACTGCTATTCCATCTATTTTTGCAATTCCTTCACCTTTAAATCCTGTATCTATAATTTCAACTTCATATTCCTCATTCTTTTTCATAAATTCCACCTTTTTATTATTTCCAATATTTTATACTATTTATGTTGATTTTTCAAGGAATTTACATAATTTAATCTTCTTTTTCTTCAATATTATCTAAATGATTTTGAATTTCTTTTACTAAAGAAGTAGTTTCTTTTTTATTGTATTCGTATACCCATACATCATTATATTTTGTTGATTCACCTGGCAATTGCTCCATTAAAATACTATCAGTATTAAATTCTATTGCATAAGGCAAATATTGTTTTATTAAGCCTTCTTCTACATTTGTATTTACATTTTCAAATACTGCTGAAATAATTTTTTTAGCTTTTGTTATATTTTTTAACTGTAAAGTTTGCTTCATTGTTTCTTTAATAAATTCTCTTTGAGTTTTCATTCTACCATAATCATTATCTCCATACTCTTGTGAATATGTAGATCCATTGTTGTTGTGTCTAAATCTTAGTAATTGTTCTGCTTTTTCTCCATCTATTTTTTGCATACCTTTTTTTAAATGAATATGCAAATTTTGTGTCGGATCATCATAATCCATTTTTATTGGAACATCAAAATTTACTCCACCAATAATATCAACAATTTTTATTAAAGCTTTAGTATTTACTACAGCATAATAATCCAATTCTATACCTGTTATTTGTTCAACTTTTTCCATACAAGTATCTATTCCAGATTTTGAATATACTGTATTTAATTTATCATTAGCTTTAACAGAATTTTTATTTTTTCCAACATACGTATCTCTTGGTATTGAAAGAATTGATGCTCTTTGCGTTTTTGGATTATATGAGCATACCATTATTGTATCTGTTAGTTTTGAATTTAAGTCTTCACTAATTCCAAGCAACAATACATTAATTGTTTTCAAATTGCTTAGTTCAGAAGTATTTTCTCCTAAAACAGTTGCAACTACGCCTTTTAACCCTCCACCATTCTCAAATATTTTTACACCTGTAAAAACTCCTGAAGTAATTATAATTGCTAATATAAATATCGTCATAAAAACTTTAAAATTAGGCGATTTTTTATTCTTTTTTCTATTCTTTTTACTCATTATCTAATCTTCCTTAATATCTAATTTTTATATATTTTTCCTAAATTTAACAATTTTATTCTTAAAATTCAGAACAAAAGTAGACATTATGATAATTGCAAAAATTAAAATATTATGCATATGTCCACGTTTTTGTTCATCGCGCCAAGTTTTTGAAAAAAACTTGCGTACAAAGTTAGCGTAAGCCTTTATATAATAAGAAATGTAAAGCATTTTCTTATTATATAAAAAATGCATCTTAATTCAAGTAGCTATATTACCACAAAATTAAGATGCACAAATTAAAATTAATAATCTATTTAAAAAATAATTTTAATAAAATATTGTTGTTATACATTGCACTTCCAAAAGTTGAATCTTGTATTGCACTAATAATTCCAATTTGACTTATCAAAGGTGAAATTACTGAAAGTACAGCTAATATAGCATACGCAATTATAAAACCTTTTATTACCCCAAAAATTAATCCACCTGATTTGTTAAACATTTTTATGATTGGTAAATTTCCTATCAGTTCTGCAACAAATCTAACAATTACTAACAATGTTCTTGAAATTATAAATAAAGCCAACATTGTTCCAGTATAAATCATCATTCTAGCTAATTGACCTGAAACGTATCCTACAACATTTGTCTCTGCTTTGTGTAAAGCTTCAGTAACAAATGAATTAATCAAATTAACTACTGATGTTGAAATATTGCTTTGTTCAGCATCAATTAAATTTCCATCTGCTAATGTTGTTCCAGATAAATTTGATGCAATTGCTACCGTTAATCTTTCATCCAGAGATGTGTTTTTCATTATAGTATTTGCAACAGGTTTATACAAAACAAACATAATTAATAATGAAACTATAAATGCTAAGACTTGAAAAATCACATTAACCAAGCCCCTTCTATAACCCCAAAAAGCATTTGAAATAACAATTGAGATAAGAACTAAATCTACAAGAATTCCTCCAAAAGCTACCCAATTAATTGCACTCATATGTACTCCTTTCTAATTTTAGATATTTTAAAAGTTAATAATTTCTATTTTATCTTTATAAACTATTCCTGCTATTTTACTACCTAAAACTAAACTTTTTATTTCTTTTTCTGATGTATATTTCTTTATTAGCCAACCATTTGCTCTTACTAATTGAATTTCATTTCCAAAATTTATACCTATATTATTTCCATAGCAAATAATTGATTTTGGCATACTATTATTTAAAATATATAAGCTTTCTGCTTTACTTATTGTTGATTTTATTCTTAATTGATAATCATACGAAAAAGATCCTGAAGATTGTTTTTCAACTAGTCCTATATTATCTTTTAATGTTATATCACAAAATATTGTATCATTTCCAAATTCTAATACTTTTTCTTCGCTAGTTTCAGATACTTTTTGAATGTATGAATTGAACATACAAACTGCATATTCTTTGTTTGAATAATCAATATTAGTAACTATTTCATCAGCATCTGATTCGTATTTATGTACTATAGCTTCTGTTGGACTTGTAGTAGCTAATTGCATTGATAAAATTTTTATATTAGATTTTACAATAGTTCCAGAATAGTCTACATCTCCAATTGCTAAGTATTTATTATCAGCAGAAATATCTGAGCAAATTGCGTATGTAGAAGATAAATAATATTTAAAAATTTCTCTTCCATCTGTATTAAATGTGATTATTACAGATTTGTATGTAGTATTTTTTACAATAATACTTACATATCCATTTTTATTTACACTTACTCTTGAAATTTCTCCTTCTACAGTTGTCTGCCATACTACATTAGTTCCACAAACTAGAAATAATTTTGAGCCATTTTTTTCACCAATTATTAAATACTTGCCATCCGCATCCATTACTGGTGATGCTATATTTACTTCTAAACTAGCTTCTTGTTTACCATTTCCTGTATACATTTTTAGCTGACTTTTAGATAATACTGTTATATATTTATCAAAAGCATATACATTTGGATTGTTTTCGGAATCTATGTCTATATATTTTAAATCATCACTCGACACTTCTTTTTTTATTATTTTTGTATCTACATAATTTCTAAAATCTTCATCTGTTACATATCTAGCAAGCATAATTGATACTAAAATTATGACTAACAATACTGTACAAGCTTTTCCAAATGATGGCATCTTTTTTCTAGCTAATTTTTGAGAATCTTTATCTTCATCTTCTTCATCTTTGTTATTGTTTAAAAGCTTGATTTCAAATTTATCATTTTCTGCTTGCACTCTTGAATTTTTATTTTTTCTTTTTTTCATTTATCTAAATCACCTATTTGATTTATTTTTTCCTTTTTACTATATCAATAATTCAATTTTTTTGCAACATCGAATTTTATTGTAGAATTTTATTTGATTCCACTTAATTTTGAAATTTTATTTGCTCATTTAATATTATTGGATATCTTATTAAATTTTCACTTCCAAGTTCTTCTTTGTTCATATCTATTGCTGTAATTTGGTGATTATTATATGTTGTATAGTAATAAATTCCTTTACTAGCATTGCAACAAGATGTGTATATTGTAATTTCATATTTTCCATCATCTAATTCACAGCATCCTTTTTGTTGATCAACCGAATTTAATATATGAAAGAATTGACTTACACTTTCTTCTTCAGTATCAGATGATTTTGAATTCATTTTTACAAATGCTACTCTTACAAATCTAGATTGTGAAGATAAATCTCCTGGTAGTCCTATTGCGCCCATTCCTCTGCTATATTTTTCTAGGTTTAATTCTTCTGAAAATCTATTTTCAGGAGATTTACTTGAAAGTTGCATATATTTATTTAATTCAAACATTTGTTGATTAAATGGTGGATTATTTGTTAATACTCCTACTGGATTTGGATATACTTTTATTCCTTCTTTTACAGATTCTACTGTTATAGCTTCATTACTATCTGAAATTATCCAATGCAATTGCGCTAATGGTAATTTTTCATTAAATTGTACATTAGTTAAATTGATTTTTTCTATTAATTGTTTAGCCTCTGCCACACTTGCACATTGACTTAATATCCATGGAATAAATTCAAATTGTGCTATATTGTCTTTTCCTTCTACTTTTTCACGATAATACGCATTTCCTACAAAATTTAAGCCTGCCATTCCCAATCCTTTTTCATTTATTGCATCATAATATAATGGATAGTTTTCTGTAACATACGCCATTCCTATTATTGCATAATGTGTTTCAATTTTTTCTTTTTCTCTAAAATTAAACACATAATTTCTTGGTGTTATTGTTACTTCGTCGCCATATGAAAATTCATAATCTAATGTTCTTCCAAAATAAAAATCTTTTGTTTTATATGTTGCTGCTGTACACATTTTCTTTTCCAAAAATCAATTAGATAATTAAAAATTTGCTTAATAAATTAGAGTTAAATTACTAGGCAATTATTAGAATAGTGGTTAATTTTGTCTTATCATTCATTCTATTTTTAAATTAAATAATTGATTAATCCTTTCTTTTAAATTTTTAGTTTTTATTTATTTTTACTTTTGTATTATAAGCTTTTTTGATGCTTAATTTAAAGGCAAATTACAGTTTATCGTATTTTGTGCTTTTGCCTTTACATTTTTCTATTGGATATTTTTTTTCTGATATTTGCATTTTTTCTAATATTACTTCTTTTGGATCAACTCCTATTTGATGACATAACAATATACAATAGTTCATTACATCTGCTATTTCATATTTTAGTTCGTCTTTGTTATAATTATTATTCCATTGGAAACATTCTAACAGTTCTCCTGCTTCTATTGATATTGATTTTGCTAGATTTTCTGGTGTATTATATTGCAACCAATCTCTGTTTTCTGCAAATTTTACTATTTTTTCTTCTAATTCTTTCATGGTTATTACCTTTCTTTGATTTGTAGTTTATATTTTTCAATAATGTTAATGCATATTTTATTTTTCTGCAAATATTTTTCTTATTTTCGCTTCAAGAATTTCCTTTTCTCCACTTCCTGTTGTACTAAGTCTAACTAATGGAATCATATATTTTTCTAATATTCTATCTTTCAATTTATCCCTTTCTTGTTGCTTTGTTCCTTCTTTATGCCAATAATATCCATCAACTTCTACTGCCAAAAATATTTTTTTATCCATTTTATTAAATATTACAAAATCAATATGCGTCCAAACATTACTTGCATATAATTTTTCTTCATTATCTAATAAAGTATCATTTGCTAAAATATCCATTAGTGGAATATGAACAACTATATCTAAATTATTAAAATTATTTTCTTTTAACACTTCTTCTATTAAGTTATATGTTAAATTTTCAGAATCATAGTCTGATTTTCTTTTTTTATTCTTTAAATATTCCATACGCTGTTTCATATTTTCTTTATACAACATATCATATATTGACTTTATATTACTTTCAACTACCTCAAAATTATTATATCGAATATATTTAATCAAATCATCTATATTAGTTCCTATATTCTTTTCACTATTTGATACCACTACTCTTAAAAATTTTTTTGCCCTTGTTACAGCGACATTCAGCATTTTGGGATCATCAACAAACTCCCCGATTTCATTATCTACCGTTGTCAATATTATTGCGTCTTCTTCTCTTCCTTGAAATTTATGTACTGTATTAACTTTTAATTCTGTACCAAATCTTGTTTCTAGTTCATTCTTTTGATCTTTATATGGTGAAATTATTCCTATATCTTTTATATTTACTTCTTTTATAAGTTTTGGCATAATTTCTTTTTGTATAATATCTATTTGTCTAATATTCTTATGTCCTCTTGCATGATTGCCTTTCACAGAAACATATGCTTCTAGAACGTCCTTTTCCCCCTTATCTTCAGTCATTATTATTAAGTTTCCATTATAAAATTTTTTATTACAAAATTGTATAATTTTAGGATGACATCTATAATGCTCCTGCAATAGTTTTTTCGGTGCATCTATTACTGTATTACTTATAGAGGATAAAAAACTATGTTGTAAGTAATCATAATTGTTTGGTATCATATACTTTTTAGAAATTTCTTCTATTATATTTTTATTATTAGTTGTAATAACATTAGGTAACTGTTTTAAATCTCCTACAATTACAGCATTTTTTGCTACAGATAAAGCTAAAACACCTGTAATCAAATCTACTTGCGATGATTCATCCATTATAATGTAATCAAATTTATAATTTTTATTTAAACATTTTTTTATTGAATATGTCGTACTAAAAACAATAGGATATTCATCGTTAAACTGCTTAGAATTATTATACAAATCTTTTATATTATAAATTTTTCGTTCAGTCTTTTGACCATATTGCTTTCTCAAATATTCATTTAATATTTTCATAGAATCATCTATCAATATATTTAATTTATTATCTCCTAATTGCTTTAATTGTTTATCATTATTTTTTATTACATTTTCCAGTTCTATTTCTTTTACTATAAAAAACAATCTATTATAACAATTTATTATATCTTGTCTTTCTTTTTTATAGAATCCACCTTTTCCTATTCCACATAACAACTGACTTTTTATTTTAAACCATAAGCTTATTTTTTTCAGTTCTTCGTATTCTACTTTTAATTTCATTATTTTTTTAGAATTCAATTTTTTTATATTTCCAATTTTAGAAACATCTACATTACTATTATGCTTATTAAAATATTTATATTGTAATTTTATTTCATTTAATTCTTCTCTTAATTTAGCTGTGTTATTTTGAATATCAAATATTTTTGTAATGCTTTGATTTAATTCAGCAATTTCATTTTGTATAAAGTATTCATTTTCTAGTTTACCTTTAAATTCAGGATATTTTCCTGTTTGATTATTTATAAATTCTTCTTTATTTTCCCTCTTTCCTAATCTTGCACACAAATAATCCAAATTATATTTTTTCAATTTTTCATATACATTATCTGTTGCTGCATTATTATTTGAAACAACTGCAACTGTTTTTCCATTTTTTACTATATTTGCAATTATATTCAATATTGTTTGGGTTTTACCAGTACCTGGTGGACCTTCTATTATGCTTATTTGACTACTCATAGCATTTTTTACCGCTTGAAATTGTGATTTATTCGCACCAAAAGGAAAAATAGTATTATTCAAATGTGCATTAATTTTTTGAATGCCATCTTTGGGATTTAAATATTTATATAAAGCAGTGTCATTAGATATAAAATTAATTCCTTCATATTCATTTGTAAGTAAAGATTTTCCTTCTTCTGTTTTTATACTTACTACTTTAGAAATTTCTTTATAATACTCAAATTTATTATTTGATAGAGTTTGAGATTCATTGTTCTTTACTAATTTCAAATTATATTCTGAGCTCAAAATGAATGTACCATCTTTAAAAAATAACTTACAAAGATTTTCAAATTTTAAAATTTTTATAACATTATATACATATCCTTTATTTAGAATTATTTTTTTCTCTTTTATATCTAATTCAATGGGATTTTTATAAAATTGAAAGTCTAGTTTTGAATAAGAATAGATTTTTTCTGAGTTTTTAAATTTTACTTTTATAATATTCTTATTATTTTCATAATTGATAACATCTTCTGTTTTATCCTCATTCTTTATAATTATTAA
>ULTP01015492.1_pt1 | contig 20745 bp, 9 predicted proteins | sample 1957721 | NCBI WGS metagenome assembly ULTP01 (sample SAMEA4835737, study PRJEB28245) | human gut metagenome | biome: gut microbiome; material: fecal sample | place: Denmark | collected 2008 | reverse complement strand
CCTGTCCGTCATTGGCCGTATAAACAGCCTCCTCATAATTCGTGGCATTTTCCTTCTTGCTGCCATCTTCTATGATCAATCCCTTTTGTATAGAACAAGGCTCTCCCTTGAAAATAGCATTCGGATAAATGATCGAACCGCCAAAACGGGCATCCATATTTTGAAACAGCTCCGAAGGATCATCGAAATAAGTGTCCTTCGCTCTTTCTGCGAAATTTGCAGGAGTACCGTCTTTGTGTTCAAACATTTCAACAAATTCCAATGTAGGGTTCATATTGGAAGAAAAACCGTTTCCACGGTATTGGTAAGGAACGAAATAAACATCCCAGCCATGTGCGTTTACATTGCGTTGGAAATATTTACAGAAAATATTCTCTGGGCTGTCCTCGGCAAGGAACAGCTCGGCAAAATTTTTCTCTTTATCCGAGTTCTTCCTATACAACGAAAATCTCTTCGATTTTTCAAGTTCCTTTACAGCTTTATAAGCTAATTCGAAATAATCGTTTGCCAAAGCCTTATCGATACCGACCAAACCATTCAAATCAACGGTTCCATAACGCGCGATACTACCGGCATACAGCATAGCGCGAGATTTCAATGCCAAAGCAGCATATTTGGTGGCACGTCCTTTTCCCAAAATCTCCTCATTATCGGGCAACAGACGGAAAGCCTCGTCTAAATCTTCCGCAATAAAATCATAGCAGGCCTTTTCCGTATCTCTCGGTACTTTCAGCGATTCAATATCGCCTACATACTCTTGCGGTTCTCTCAATATAGGTACACCACCATATCTTTTCACCATTGCAAAATAGCAGTAAGCCCGGATAAAATGAGCCTCTCCCATCCATGCATCAGCAAGAACCGTATTCTGGAAATTGGATTTATAGGCCGGGAAATTTTTCAAAAAGTAATTCACCCGACGAATTTTTCCATAATCCCAACAGCCCCACCAAGTTCCATCACCGATGGTCGAAATATCATCGCTGGAACTACACATAGCCTCACCCGACACATTCGGTAAACGACCTTGCCCTTTACCCGATACATTGAATCCTTGTTGTGTATAGCGAAAGTCCTCTATGGGTAAGTCATAGTAAAGAGTCGTCATATAAGACGTTATACCCGATTCTGAATTAAAAATCGCATCATCTTGTATAATATTAATGGGCGGCACATCTAAGTAATCACACGAATAAAACGATAGGGCCATCACCAATGCCGATACTAATATCTTATTTATTCTCATCGTATTTCAAATTAGAATGATAAATTCAATCCAAAGTTAAAGTTTCTCATAATCGGATACAGGTATCCATAATTCCCTTCCGGATGCTCGGGATCGACGAAATCCAAATTAGATAGCGTAAATAAATTATAGCCATTTGCAAATATCCTCAAACGATCCACTTTGAATTTACGAGTGATATGCTGGGGTATTGTATAGCCAATTTCCACGCTTTTCAACCGTAAATAAGAAGCATCGTATGTCGTCTGTTTACATCTTGCATAATTCACGCTATAAGATCCGGCATCACGGGTCGTAGGCCATTTTCCGGGAATCCAGTTCCCATTTTCGTCCTGACGATATCTGTCATAAAAATGAGCCAAACCGTTTCCACCGAAACACAACGGGTATTGCAATTGCTCGAAATAGATCACATTGAATCCACCACCGCCTTAGAACAACAGGTTCACATCAAACCCTTTCCACTCGGCAGCGATAGTAGCACCGAATGTCATTTTGGGATTTCCGTTATCATTGGTGTGCTCGTACACGTTCGGATAAACATCATTGTCATCGATGATTCCGTCGCCATTCCAGTCTTCATATTTCCAGTCACCCGGCAACTGGGTAGCACCACCCTGACCGTCTTGAATAGGCGACCGCCAAATATCCTCCATCGAAGTAAATTGTCCGTTTGAGCCATAAGCCCACCCCATATCGGAATATCGGTTTGAATATTTATTTCTCCATCTATCATAGGAATTCACTGCATCCCCTTCCTCCAAATGTCTGTTCTGACGACGAGTCAATGCAAAATTCAAACTTACCGAATAGTTGAAATCATTAATCTTATTGCGATGTCCCAATACGATTTCAAAACCTTTATACAAATCTTGATTCAAATTTTCTTCCGGCAATTCAGCACCTATAGTACCGGGAACTTCACCACTTCTCTTTCCTAACAGACCATCTCTGTATCTCCAAAAGAAATCTACCTGTGCAGACAGCATACCATTCCAAAGATCAAGATCGGTTCCCACGTTCAAGGTCTTCGACTTATACCAAGTTATCAGTTCATTCGGTAGACCTCTGAAACCCAATCCTTTATAGACAACATCGCCGAATACATAACTGGCGCCCGGATAATCATATCCCGACAAATATTGATAGGACGAGGAACCATCGTCACCCATAGCTCCATAAGATGCTCTTAACTTCCAATTCGTAATAAAGGACAGCGGAGCAAATTCTTTGATAAAGCTCTCTTCCGAAATTCTATATCCGACAGAGGCCGATGGGAAAAATCCCCAACGATGTCCTTTGGCAAACTTGGAAGAACCGTCATAACGGAAGCTAACTTCTGCCAAATATTTGGATTGATAATCGTAATTGACACGTCCGACTATACCCATATTCGTTACACGATAAATCTGGCCAGCATCGGCATTACCGATTTGCTCTTCTTCGGAGCCTGCAAAAATCTCATCTACGGCATCCATCTCGAAGTTTCTTTTTGCCCACAAGTTATCCTCTTCCTTTGCACTTTGTTCGTACAAAAACAAGACTTTCAAGTTATGTTTCTCTGCAAAAAGACGCTCATAGTTCAAAGAGGCCTGTAATTGATTCTGTGCTCCCTCCCATGATTTTCTGTAAATAGAAGAAGGCGATGAATATATCTGAGAATTATAAACATCTTTCTCCCTATCGTATTTATATAATGTATATTGTTTTTGAAATTCTTTCTGTTGATAGTTCTTATAATCATAAGCATACAAAAACTTAGCACTTAATCCTTTCAAAAAAGGAGCTTTATAAGTCAATGTAAATGTAGTATTCAAGGTTCGGTTTATCCTACGCTTATAACCGGATTGATCGGCATCGGTAATCATAAGCGGATTCAAACCATACATCACGTCATTAGGAAAACTCTCATTATTATTGGCATACGGAGTTTCCGTAGGTTTAAGCATCCAAATAGCTTTGAACTGTTCCCAAGTATCTTTATAAGGTTGATTCTTTTCATCGGACATCGCACCGATCAACAATTCGGCTTTCAAATCTTTTGTAACATCGAAACTCAAATTGGAACGGATATTATAACGATGGTAATTTAAATCGCCGGTTTTCCAAATACCGTCTTCGCCATAGTAACCAAAAGAAAGGAAATATTGTGTACGTTTCCCGCTTCCGCTGGCTGTCACATTGTGATGGGTTTGAGGAACCAAATTTTTCATAGCCAAATCATACTAGTCGGTTCCTCCCTCCCGGCGGAAACGAGCTACATCTTCTTCCGTGAAAGTGGTATTAATACCTCTACCCATATTTCTATCAGCTTCACGAACAAGCTCGGCATATTGAGCAGCATCCAAAACATCAGGCAAGCCCGACGGATTCTGGAAACCGAAACTTCCGGTATAATCAATTCGGGTTTTACCGCTCTCACCCTTACGAGTCGTCACCAATAACACGCCATTCGATGCACGCATACCGTAAATAGCGGCAGATGCGTCTTTCAATACAGACACGCTCTCGATATCGTTAGCTTCCAACCGCTGGAAATCTGACACCTCTCTTACGACACCATCAATAACGACCAAAGGAGTACCCAATCCACGGATATCCATCTTGGCATCATAACTACCCGGCTCTCCCGTACGTTGTTGAATACGTACACCCGGCAATTTACCGGCCAACATATTTTGGACATTCGAAGTGGGTGTAACGGTCAGTTCATCTGTTCCTATCGTACTGACTGCTCCTGTTAAAGTAGCTTTTTTCTGTGTGCCGTAACCTACGACCACTACTTCATCTAATATCTGGTCATCTTCACTTAAAGTCACATTCACTACGGTTTTTCCCTTCAAGGCAACATTTTTCGAAGCAAAGCCGATCAATGAGAATTTCAATTCCGCTTTGTCCAATTTGTCACCAGATACATTCAAATTGAAAACACCGTCTATATTCGACATCGTACCGGTATTAGTTCCCACCATTACGACATTAACCCCGGGTAAAGGTTCCCCGGACTGATCCCTCACTACCCCTGAAATTTTCTGCTGTCGATCATTTTCTGCCAAAACCGTAGCGCAGCCTACCACAACAAAAAATAAAAATAGGAATGAATGAGAATAATGGGAAAGCATTGAAACCGCCTTTTCCATATAAAAGAAATTGTTTTTTTTCATGCGTCCTGTTAGATTATTGTTATTCAACCATTTCCTTAACAAGCAATTGCAATTTTAGAATTTTAAAAAGAGAGGAAAGGAGAGGACCGACTAAGCGAATCCTCTCCTATTTGATTTTTTATTTTACAACCTTAAATGCTTGGGAAGCTCCGGTTGAAACGATATTGACTACATAGATACCTTTCCCGGTCAAAGAAATATTCTCTATTGTATTTTCAGCTATTTGTTTAGCCACCAACACACCATTCGTCGTATAGACATAGATCATTTCATTTCCATTCAAACCTTCTGCTCGGATACCGTCGGTAGTCACATAAACGTTATAAGCGGCTTTTTCGACATTTGTAACTCCACTTGTGCTTGTTTGCCATTTAAATACCGGATAAGGAGAAATAGTGGGATCTATTGTCCATATTTCATCAAAATCCCAACCCATATCGTCTGCATAAAACGATTCGGTCAGTTCCTCTACCGTTTCTCCATTATCGGTATCGATTCCCGTTCCCTCTGTTACGGCTTGACCATTCAATAAAACCGAAGAGTGCGCATAATTATCAGAAACATCTCCACCGTTTCTCTTTCCTACAACACGATGTGTCACTTCGACTTCGCCTATAATATCCTTGTTCAAAGACAAACAGGAAATAACCGCGCCACCATCATTAGCACCGACAATACCACCGACATTGGTTTTACCTTCGATAGTAGAAGTCGAATAACAATACATCACTGTGGCATTTCCAGAACTAACGATTCCACCTACGGCATCCCCGGTCTCACCATCAGTAGACTTAGCCATTACATTACAATCGGCCGTATAACAGTCTGTGATTACAGTAGTACCGGCACAAGGCCCAACGAGGCCGCTGGAATTAGAACCTGTTCCAATGTTCGAACAAGAACTGTTGATAACTCCCACTTGCTCAATCGTAGCATTACGAGTTAATCCCGTCAAGATACCTAAACGCCCGCCACCAATGACAGTCACATTATCAAGCAATAAATTTCTAATCGTACCACCGTCAACAACGCCGAAAACACTCATATCATGCGCACCGGTATCATCTCCATGCTTAGCCATCAAATTGGAAATCTTATGCCCATTACCATCAAACGTACCGCTAAAACGTTGGTCCGAACCATCTCCGCTTCCCCATTCTCCTAACGGCCACCAACCGCCTTCTTTTTCATAAGAAGCAAAATCCAAATCGGCCATCAATTTAAAATAGGAGCCCCGATTCTCGCGTACAGCATCAAACTGAGCTTCCGTCTCAATCAAATAGGGATCTGACTTTGACCCAGTACCTCCGGCATACAAATCACTTTCCTGTGCCCAAGCACTCGAAACCAGCATCATGCTGCAAAAACAAGATACTACAATCTTTTTGTAATCATTCTTTTCCATGACATTAAAACTTTAAATTATTAATAACACTTTATTTAATAGCGGATTTCGGACGACAATCCATATTCGTCCCAAAATCCTTATTCGGTTTATTTCCCATTGTAATAACCAATGTTCCCCCATTCACTATATCGGCATGAGAGATATAAGACTTATCATACGGTCGACCGTTCAACTGAACCGACTGAATATATTTGTTCTCTCTTGAATTATTGACCGTCCTTATTTCAAACACCTTATTTTCTGGCAATTTCAAAGCGACCTTATCAAAAATCGGTCTGCCGAAAACATAGATTCCATTAGAAGGATTGACCGGATAAAAACCTAAGGACGAAAACACATACCACGAAGACATCTGCCCGCAATCCTCGTTACCCTGTAACCCGTCGGGTGAATCATGATACATTTGTGACAATATATAATCGACCTTCTCCGCCGTTTTCCACTGCAATCCGGCATACGAATAAAGATATACGGTATGATGTCCGGGTTCATTGCCATGTGCATATTGCCCTATCAAACCGGAAATATCAGGAGATGCCGCATCGCCCAAATCGGCATTAACCGAAAACAAACTATCTAATTTCGAAACAAAAGCGTCATCACCACCCAACAAAGAAATGAGACCTTCCACATCATGAGGGATTAACCATGTATATTGCCAACCATTTCCTTCGCAATAAGCATCGTTCCGATGAGTTGAATGAACAGGGTTAAACGGAGTAAGCCAAGAACCATCTTGATTCTTTCCTCTGAAAAAGCGGGTATCCTTGTCCCAATATTTTTGATATGCCAAAGCTCTCTTCGAAAAATACTCATAGTCATCTACCTTACCCAGCTTTCGAGCCACTTGTGCAACTCCCCAATCTGCAATGGCATATTCCAATCCCTTAGCTACCGATTCCTTCTCTTTATCTGCCGGAATATATTCAAGTTTTGTCACATACGATAATCCTTTATAATCAGACATCATTGAAGCCTTCATTGCCTGATAAGCCCGTTCGTAATTAAAACCTTTCATATTTTTCAATATAGCATCCGCTATAACAGGAACCGACTGAATACCTATCATTTCATTCGTGTCCGAACCATACAAATGCCAAACCGGCAAACGTCCTTGTTGCTCATAAATAGCCAACATCGAATTAATAAAATCGGGAACACGCTCCGGCTGTACCAACGTATATAATGGGTGAGCCGCACGATACGTATCCCACAATGAGAATACGGTATAATTGGTGAAACCCGGATCGCCATACACATTTTTGTCGGTACCTCTATATTCCTTGTTACAATCATTGAACATAGCCGGTTGTATAAACGCATGATATAAAGCTGTATAAAAAATACGTTTGGCCACTGTATCCGTAATCGATACTTGCAGTTTGGACAATTCGGCATTCCATTTGGCAGTCGTCTCATCTACAACCCGTTCAAAATTCCAATCGGCGATTTCTTGTCGAATATTAGCCGCCGCATTTTCCATACTCACCGGCGATATTCCCACTTTCACATCAAGTTTCTCGACATCAGATGCGACAATTACATTTCCCTTCACGTCGATACCTTGTAAAACATTTCCTTGTACTGGTATCGAATCGTGAAACAAAGCTAAACGTATCGGTTCGGAGAAAACAGCCGTAAAATAGATTTGCTGTTGCTTCGACCAACCAGAGGAACAACGATAACCACTGACAGTAGTATCGTTTACTTGTTCCAGAAATGTATCGGTAGGACGATCGTCGCCATTGGCATCCTTTAAATTAATCATCACATACTTTTCGACATTCTTCGGGAAAGTGTATCTGTGAAAGGCAACTCGGTCCGACGCCGTCAATTCTACTTTTGTACGATGAGTTTTCAATACTACTCCATAATATCCGGGTAAAGCCGTTTCATCACTCTTAGAATAATAAGAAGCATAACCCGATAAGGGATTATCTTGGGTTCCCGGCTGCGTACGCATTTTCCCCGTATATGGCATAAATAACAAATCGCCCGTGTCGCTACAACCGGTTCCATTGAGATGCAAATGTGAAAATCCTATTACAATCGAATCGGAGTAATGATAGCCAGAACACCAATCCCACCCTTTATTTATATTGTTAGGACCGATCTGCACGGCTCCGAACGGAGCAGCGACTCCTAAAAACGTATGACCATGTCCGCCGGTTCCTATATACGGGTCCACATAATTTACCGGAGAAAATATCGCCGATTCGATATTTTCGTCTTTTACTCTACACGATACAAGTAAAAATAAAATAGAAATGAATACAATTAAAGGTTCTTTTTTCATTACAGCATTTTATGTGTGTGAGACAAAAGTAAGATTATAATATTAACAAAAACATTAAGAATACATTAAGAATCCACGATTCAAGCATACATAAAGTAGATTTTTTACGACCGAAACATTAACAAAACATTAATATTCGAAAGGTATCATTTTTCAATTCACTTTTCCCGTTATTCCTCCGACATTCGTAATTCCTTCTATCCGACAAGTCGAGTAACAATCGATGATTTCGCTATCTTTACTCATGGAACTGGATATACCACCCGCACAATCCTTCGCATAAACATTTCCACCCTTCACAGAACAGTTTTTTATCACCGACCGGTAAAGTGGTCCTGTCAAACCTCCGGCATTCGACCCATGATCCGATAATCGGTTTTCGCATTGGCTATCGAGTATATCGACCTGTTCTATCTTTGTAGAAAAGGTAGCGCCTGTCAGAACTCCTAAACGCCCCTCTCCAATGATGCTGCAATTTTCAACTTTCAAGTTGATAATCTCTGCACCTTCTGTCACTCCAAAAATACTCAGGTCATGAGCTTTTCGTTCCACCGACAAATTCCTAATCGAATATCCACCTCCATCAAAAAAGCCACGAAAACGCTCCATAGCATTATCTCCACTTCCCCATTCGCCCAAAGGCCACCAACTTTGGCCATCTTCTCTGACATAATCAGAAAAATCGAGGTCGTTAATCAATCGAAAGCATTGGCTTCTATACTCCCTTATATGGTCGAACTGTTGCGGTGTAGAAATAAGAAACGGATCTTCCCTACTCCCCGTACCACCGGCAAAAGGAGCAGTTTCCTTCAAATAAATCCGCAAAAGCTCAAAAAAAGACGGGGCATCCAACAAACAGATACTATCATCTATTTTTTTCAGTTCCTCGACTACCTCTACATACCACGTGGGAGATTTTATTATATTTCTAAACCAATGAAAAGGCAACCCCTCTCTCTCCCTTATTCTATTGACGATAGCCACCGCAGCATCTTTGGGCTCGACATCATTGATATCGTAATCGGCCCTCAACACAGGCATATTTCCAAAAAGCATACTCCACGAAGATAGTTTCTGAGGAACGATTCCATTGGGACTAAATGATCGATAGCATTCCATTCCTTCCCAATTCAAACCGGGAGCATAACCGTCGACAATAAAGCCGGTAATGCTCAATCCCCATTTCTCATAATAGGGCTTGCAGTGCTCCGCCCACGATTGTAATCCAGAAGGTAATCCCGAAATAGGTCTGGGTTCTTGTAACATTCCGGGGCTCAAATATCCTGCTCCGTTGTCCGATGCGACAAAATAATCATTCTTAGTAGCCGTTTTTCTAAAATTATGTAACACATGAGGCACGCGCTCCTGTAATACCGGACTTATGGCCCACATCATCGGGACTTTTCCTCTATTGGGGTCGTCCCAAGTAAGAGAGGTAAATTGGCTCACCCACGATGACGCATCATAATCCCCCACATAAAATATCAGAAAGTTCCTTCCTTTCACGTCGACTTTACCGTCTTCGGTCAACAATCCTCTTTGCTTCAACTCTTCATGAGTAACCCACGGTTGCGAATACCGTTCCTCCAAAGGGAAATGCTGCCAAAAAGAGGCATTCGCCAACGCTCCGATTGCAATTGCATCGGCATCTTTAAAAGCGTTGTAAGCGCTGATAAGACGTAAAAACTCCCACTCCGTAGGAACATCGTCGTGGATACCGCCGGCATGCTTCGTATATTTAAATGCCCATGAGGGGAACCCTCCTATATAGCAGTACTTTTCACCTTTATTCTGTTGGTATGCCAACAATAGCATTTCTTTAAGGGTAGCCAAATCAGTCCCTACCTTTTGAGTCGGTTCGTCTGTTGCCGGTTCGTCTCCCCACGGTGATAAATCGAAAAAGAAAGCTCGCTTGCTAATGAAAAAATCATGATTAGAAAGCGTATGATGATTCCGTACCGTAGCACCGGGATTTTGTTTCCAATATTGATCCAGATAATAAGCGGCATATTCCGTGTTACACTTGCCGGTTTTCATATAATTCTCTATATACCAAATGTACGGATCGTTTTTTATAGAGCCTGTGCTGTTTCGATTCGTCCCCGGAATCACCCCCGATCCCGTAAACATAACACTTCCATCTTCATTGATCAATCTACGCTTTACTTTCAATCGGGGACCACCCAAAACTAAGCGACTATACAAACTCTCGGAATCAAGATCATAACGGATCGGCAAAAGGTCTTCCGCACCCGCAACGGCAGAAGCGACATTGCTTGTGGACGGAACTCTCTCATCATAAAGTACCACCCCCTTTATGTATCCGGCGTAAGCCGACACCAAGTCTTCAATGGTATTATACGTCACCGTTTCCTTTCGATACAACCACTGCCCTTTCCTACGATACTTATTCAACCAATATTTATCAATATCCAATTGATCCCTATCCACAAAAAAGACATATAGTTGCGGAGCATCCCGATTGACGATTCCTTGCAAAGCCGAAACGACATGTACATCGTCCCAAGCGAAATTGCGTCCCTTTGGTGTCGACAAGTCGGTTTCCAAAGTATAATGCAGGTCATAAAGCCCTATCGCCTCTTGACCGGCTGCCTTATAGCAACCCAATACCCAAAACAGCACTCCATAGATAAGAACACTCTTCATCATGCGACTCACCTCTTAAATTTTCAGACTTTTTATACCACGCCATCAAGATCACCTCCACCGATTTTACTTTTCATCAAGCAGTAAAAAGTAGTTTTCATGAGGTCAAAACATGGTCACCTCCGGTTTATCCGAACCGGAACACCTCGAATGTACATGGGATTTATTTGATTCTTACTTATCCTCGTTAGTCAAAGAATACGGGAAATCTTCATCGTTTATTCCGCGCTCTGTATTAGGCGTATGACTCATATCGAAATCAAGAACAGCGCCGTCCATCAATTCCTCGTGTTTCAACCAATTATGGTTATACTCTTTCCCGTTCATTTTCAGAGAACGTATATATCTATTTTCGTTCGTGTTGTCAGGAGCATTCAAAACGATCTGCTTTCCATTTTCCAACGTAAGAATCGCCTTTTTAAAGAGCGGAGCTCCCATCACATACTCCCCTGAGCCCGGACATACCGGATAAAAGCCCAACGCAGAAAATATATACCATGCAGAAGTCTGTCCATTATCTTCATCTCCACAATAGCCGTCAGGATAAGGAGTATATAGCTTATCCATCACTTCCCTTAACCAATATTGCGCTTTCCAAGGCTGCCCGGCATAATTATAAAGATAAATCATATGTTGGATAGGCTGGTTGCCATGTGCATAATTACCCATATTCATAATCTGCATTTCCTTTATTTCATGAATGCACTGCCCGTAATAACTATCGTCATAAATAGGAGGAACCACAAAAACAGAATCCAACATGGAGACAAAGTTCTCCTTCCCTCCCATCAGATCGATAAGTCCCTGCACATCATGAAACACGCTCCATGTATAATGCCAACTGTTGCCTTCGGTAAAAGCATCACCCCATTTATACGGACTGAAAGGAAACTGGAATGTACCATCTTCGTTTTTCCCGCGCATCAGATTGTTCTCTTTATCGAAAACGAACCGATAGTTTTTACTCCTTTCCCGATAAAGATCGATTTCTTCCTGCGGCCGGTTCAATTGTTGCGCCAGTCTCATAATACACCAATCATCATAGGCATACTCCAACGTGCGCGCCACATTCTCGTTAATACCTACATTATAAGGTACATATCCTTTTTGATTGTAATATTCATATCCCAATCTTCCCGTCGAAGGAACTTGGGGGTGCACATGATTCGCTCCGTGCAGAACAGCCTCATACAACAGATCGATCTTTTCTGTCTGGCATCCTTTCAAATAAGCATCGGCCACAACAGATGCCGAATTATTACCCACCATGCAGTGACGGTGTCCCGGGCTGGCCCATTCGGGTAAAAATCCACTTTCTTCATAACTGTTTGCCAATCCTTCTTGAATTTCTTTGTTGACAGAAGGATACATGAGGTTCAAGAAAGGAAATAAAGCGCGGAACGTGTCCCAAAATCCGGTATCTGTATACATATATCCTCTCCTCACTTCTCCGTTGTAAGGACTATAATGGACAATATTTCCATATTTATCTACTTCATAAAACTTACGGGGAAACAATAAAGAACGATACAAGCAAGAGTAGAAAGTACGTAGTTGTTCATCAGTTCCTCCTTCTACTCTCACTCTATTCATTACATCGTTCCAAGCATTTCGAGCAGACTCTTTTACCTCGTTAAAATTCCTACTGCCCAATTCTTCCAAATTCAACCATGCCTGCTCTTCACTGATAAAAGAAGAACTTACCTTTACACCAATCTTTTCACCTTTATAAGTCTTGAATCCCAACACAGCACCGACATGATTATCCTCTACCTCTCTTTTACCTTTTATAATTTTATCTCCGCTCCATACTTCCGCCGAGGCAAAAGGCTTATCAAATTTCATCACGAAGTAATTTCTAAAATTATCCGGTACTCCCCCGCTATTTTTAGTCGTATAGCCGGTTACCGTGCCATTTTCCTCATCTATCTGAACAAAAGACCCGTTATCGAATGCATCTACTACGATATACGACTCTTCACTTTCTGGGAAAGTAAACCTAAAATAAGCAGAACGTTCCGTCGGAGTAATTTCTGTTTTCACATCATGGTCAGCCAAATACACACTATAATAACAAGGTCTTGCCGTCTCAGCTTTATGAGAAAACCAGCTTCCTCGTTCATTTTGCAGGAACTTTTTACCACCGGTCACCGGCATCAATGCAAACTGCCCATAATCATTGATCCACGGACTGGGCTGATGTGTCTGCTTAAATCCTTTTATCTTGTCGTCGGTATAACAATAGGCCCAGCCATTTCCCATATCTCCCGTTTGCGGTGTCCAGAAATTCATTCCCCACGGTAATGCGACAGCCGGATAGGTATTACCCGTAGACAAGGTAAACTTAGATTGAGTTCCCACTAACGGATTCACATAGTCAACCGGTGAAAAAGAAGTAGAAAGCACCTCTTTACCTCCGCACGATATAAGTAAAACAGATAAAAATATAAGTAAAGAAACTTTTTTCATGGAATCATTTTTTTATTTTTTGTGACAAAAGTAAGCCGGAGCAATTAATAAAACCATTAATAGAATATTAATTATCCATATGCAATACTTATTTCCGAATCAAAAACATTAATAAGGCATTAACAATTCTCATAAGAAAAGGAGCGACATAACAAGATTAATAACAGGGGGGGGGTAACCACTCGACAATCAGCATAAAAACAATTCTTTCAAATAAAGCTATCGAGGTCAACGTTATTGCCTCATATCTTTCCATATATTTTACTGTAAATAGTCACGTGTAGAAAACAACATCGCCTCAAACAAGAAAAACAACTCAATGAAAATTTTCTTGTTTGAGGCGATGATACATTTCTGATACTATTCGCTAATCCGTAAGCCTATTGACACCGACACCGTCGAAAGTCATCTTCACCGGTTTAATAAAACCATTTTCGTCAAAATACATACGGTCGATACAAATCTCTCTATGATTTGGAATCGTATCGCCCAATGGGTGACGATGATAAACAATATACCACTCGTCTTTCCCCGGTATCTGAATGACCGAATGATGTCCCGCACCTGTACCCACACTCTCGTCTTGTTGCAATATTTTCCCAATACGCTCGAAAGGGCCGAACGGAGAATCGGCAATGGCATAAGCCACACTATAATCCGAACCTCCCCAACTGCCTTCCGACCACATAAAATAATATTTGTTATTCCGTTTCAGCATAAAAGGTCCCTCCACATAATTCTCAGGTGTGACAGATTTATAATACGAACCATCGTCAAAAGGAACGAGACTCAATAAATCCGAACTCAATTTTACCATATTACAATGATGCCAGCCTCCATAATACATATAATAACTACCATCGTCATCTTTAAAAACGAACTGATCGATCGGCTGGGCACCGTTCACAATCTTATCGATCAAAGGTTTCCCCAAAACGTCTTTAAATGGGCCTGCCGGGTTATCAGCCACAGCGACACCGATTCCTCCATATTGCTCATCATTCTGGATATCATTCCCTCCGAAAAACAGATAATATTTGCCATTCGCCCGAACAATAGACGGAGCCCATAAGGCAAATTCCAACCATTTTATATTCTCAACAGACAACACTTTGGGATGCTTAGTCCAGTGGACCATATCTTTTGATGAAAAAGCATCCATATAAGTCTGTATATTATAGACCTGATGAATGGCCCGCGTTTCTTTTTGCAATCCGGGAAAATCTGCGCTATCGGCTCCGAAAGGAATATCGGACAACGTAGGATATATCCAATATTCATCATCGAAGACAACCCCTTCTGGATCGGCATACCAACCCTCGACAATAGGATTGCCACTATACTCTTTCTCATGCTTACACGCCACCAACAGCAGCGCCAAACTCAATACAATAATACTTCTCATCATGTGTCGTTTTTAATTAATGTAACAAAAATAAACGTCGGTCATTAACGGAAATATTAATAAACCATTAACAAACAAACTTCGGTACACAGTAAAAATACTCTACCCATTAATAATATAATATTTTTATTATCAATTCCATGAAAAGATTCCATAAATATAATTTTTTTCTTTGTAACCCTCCTAAACCATATTATCTTTGCAAAAAACAGTTATAAGTATTCATGCAAAAGACGCTTATATTTCTGCTCTTAATGTTGGCCCTGATACCGGTTGAAGCACAAAATATTTCATCTGGATTATATTTTGCTGCCCATACCTCCATTAAAGAAGAAAGAACATCGCTTATCCTATCTCCCGAGTTCGACGCCTCAAAAGGTCTAACATTAGATTTCGATATTAAATTCAGACCCGAAGAACATAACTACGGATATGTCTTTCGAATCATAATCGACGATGAAAAGAGTTTCGATTTGATAGCGAATATTACACCCGAAAAAAGAGCGTTGAATTTGATAGAAGGGAACAACGTCTATCTGGCTTTCGATGAAGAACTACTGAATCAATACTCATGGAATAAATGGGCGCATATCCAGTGTTCAATCTATCCGGATAGTTTACGGCTCATCTTCGACAACCAAACATTGCAAGGCCAGTATAAATCCATCAATATCAAAAACGTGAAATTCTACTTCGGATACTCCGATCATGAAAAGTTTCATTCTTCCGATGTTCCTCCGATGTCTATACGTAACATAAAAATCACAGACAATAAAAATAAAACAATTGCATATTGGCCTTTAAAAGAACATCTGTCGTATTCCTGTTTGGATAGTCTGTATCAGATTCCGGCGACAGTCACCAATCCTACATGGGAAATAAATAAACACACCAAGTGGGTAAAAGAAAAAACATTAGCATTACCCATATATACACAAATCTGCCATGCCCCGTCAAAAGGGAATATTTATTTTGCCAACAGCTCATTTGTACTCGTTTATTCGACTATCGACAATACATTAGATACGATTTATCCTGCTCATGGAGCTCCATACACAGAAATAAACAACCAACTCATTTATCAGCCTTATTACGATGAATTATGGTCATACGATTTCGATCCCTTGAAACAGATGTCTATATTCAATTTCAAGGATAACACATGGACAAACAATGACCGTGAAATAAAAAATCCGGAATATTCTCAACACAATACGTTTATATCGCCCAATGACTCGTGTCTGTATATTTTTGGCGGATATGGTAATTATCAATATAAGAACTTGATACTTAAAAAAGGACGGACACAGGACGACTGGATTCCGGTATCGTACAACGAAGAAATACCTCCGCGTTATCTAAGCGGATCGGACTACAAAAACAGAGACACGATATTGGTGTTCGGCGGCTGTGGCAACCCGCAAGGGAAACAAGAATTAGGAGTCATAAATTATTACGATCTTTATGCGATAGACATCAACACATTCAAAACAAAGAAATTGTGGACTATCCCCAACGATACGAAAAACTTCGTCGTCGGTAATCATATTGTTACAGACGAAACGAATAACAAGCTATATGCTTTATGTTTTCCGAATGATTGTTCGAACAGCTATATCCTGCTAAAATCGTTCGATTTGACAGATGGGAATAACTGTACGAACTATGCAGATACAATCCCTTTCTCCTTCAATGATGTAAATTCTTTCTGTACACTCTACTACGACTCGTTACAGTCGAGGCTGTATGCCGTAACCAATTATAACTATAACAACAAATCAAATATAAACATATACTCATTAGCTTACCCCCCGTTAAAAATAGAAGATACGTTGCAAACAGTTGCAGGACATAAGGCACTTGTTACAAAGATAGGGTTCTTCATAGGTATAGGAATTTGCATAATTGCAGGTATGGGCTGTATGTACCTCTGCTACCGAAAAAAGAAAAGAAGAAGAAAAGAAAGCCACATTCCTCACAACCCTTCGGTTGTTACAAATACGGATCGTTCCTCCAAGACAACTACCCAAGACGAAAACTATAAGCCCCAACCGGACATTCACAAAAAATCATCTATTCTTTTCTTAGATGGATTTCAAGTATGGGATAAAAATGGTGCAGATATCACCAAATCATTCACACCTATTTTGAAACAACTGCTCATTCTTATCATATTATATAGCGTAAATAACAAGAAAGGGATTTCAAACGTCACTCTGAGAGAGTTGCTTTGGTTTGATAAAACAGACGAAAGTGCCCAAAATAACCGCCGAGTAAATATCCGAAAACTAAAACTTTTGCTGGAAAAACTAGACGGTGTCGAACTTGTAAAAGAAAGCACCTATTGGGCGTTAAAGTTCACTCACGCTTATTGCGATTATATCGATGTTTGTAATTGGATCGACAAAGTAAAAAACAAAGAACCTATCACAGCCGAAAACATCAATGATTTACCCTTAAACCTGCTATCGGGACAATTATTACCATATGTCCAAACAGACTGGTTGGATTCTTTCAAGTCCGATTACACGAATTCCGTATTAGATATGGCAATAAATTTATCCAAGCAAGAATATATAAAGGGAAACAACGAATTATTAATTCAGATAGCCAACAGCATGTTTGCACACGACAAAACAGACGAGTATGCATTGATTCTCAAATGCCACACATTATATAAACAAGGAAGAACCAGCTTGGCCAAAACGACATTCGACACATTCTGCAATGAATATAAAGCAATGCTGAATACGAATTACACAAAAACATTCAATGAAGTAATTAATTGTCAATTGTAATCCGCAACTACATAGAAGAATAAAAACGAACGTTCATCGAGACCGGTCAATAATCGTCCATATATATTTATTTATATCGGACTCTCGTTAAAATACAAAAAATATACACCGAAAAAATTTTATATCCTGAATATTTCTCAAAATCGATCTTTACTTTCCCTCGTCAATATTAAATTATTGAACCTTCTGAATAATAATTTGTTATTACAAGAAAGGACAATTCCCACCGCTACGCTACACCTCCATATAGACAAATGACACGAGAAAGAAAATTTATACAAAACTTAACATATTGAATAAAAAGCAATTAGGCAATTAGCCACAGAAAATATACATTTGCATCTGAACTCGTGAGAGAAACAAATTAATTATATGAAACAATTCATTCGATATACGATATTATGCGTCGGATACATTTTAGGCTCCCAAAGTCTTTTGTACGCCGAAACGCCAACCGATAGTATAGATACTATTCCTACCGACTCGATTATCGCAAAAAAAGATACCACCGTAAAAAAACTGAACATATTCCAAAAGGTTCTGAAATACTTCGATGACTCCAATGCTCCACGCCCCGATAAAAAATTCGATTTCGGTATCATCGGAGGACCTCACTATTCTTCCACGACAAAGCTGGGAATAGGCTTGGCTGCCTCGGGGACATACCGGTTACGAAGAGACTCGATCACACAACTCTCCAACGTTTCGCTTTATGGAGATGCCACGACCACAGGCTTTCTTTTGATAGGAGTAAAAGGGAATAATATCTTTCCCAAAAATAAATTCAGGATAGATTACGACTTTTATTTATACACATTCCCGAGTGACTTTTGGGGCATAGGTTACGAAAACGGAAATAACAACGCCAACAAAAGCTCCTACGACAGACTGGAAACTATTTTACGTATCGACTGGCTGGCTCGCTTACATAAGGACCTCTACGGAGGAATTTCTACGGGATTTAACTGGGTGAAAGGATCGGATTTCACAAAAATCGAACTACTCGAAGGAGAAGCCCGAGAAGTAATCAGCACGAGTATAGGAGCCACACTTGTATACGACAGTCGCGATTTTATTACCAACGCAGCAAAAGGAGTTTATATAAAAGTTAACCAACGATTCTTCCCCAAATTCTTGGGCAATAAAAAAGCGTTTACTCGCACCGATTTCATTTTCGATTATTATCACCGCCTATGGGAAGGAGCGATCCTTGCTTTTGACCTACATGGAGAATTCAATTACGGCGATGTACCCTGGAATATGCTTGCAGCTTTGGGAGGGTCGGCCCGTATGCGAGGATACTACGAAGGCAGATACCGAGACAAAAATTTAATCGAAACTCAAATAGAACTCCGTCAACACATTTGGAGGCGAAATGGCATAGCCGTATGGGTAGGAGCAGGAAACGTATTTCCTTCGTTCTCAGGTTTTAAATGGGGACATACACTCCCCAATTACGGAATAGGCTATCGCTGGGAGTTCAAAAACCGAGTCAATGTACGACTCGACTACGGATTCGGAAAAAAAGGACAATCGGGATTTTTATTCAACATCAATGAAGCATTTTAATCAAATATTTACACAGAGGCGCATATTTTGGATTTTTTCGGGAATCATGTTGGTTCCCAATATTTTTCTATGTTTTACAGAACAATTGCCACTCCTGTTCAAAGTCTCCTATATCCTCATTCCGGGAGCTTTATACCTTTTGTTATTAATTCTCTCCCGCAAACCGGGAATCACCTTTTGGGCTCTTTTTCCCCTTCATTTCATAGGCGCGTTTCAATTGGTACTACTCTATCTTTTCGGTAATTCCATTATCGCCTCAGACATGTTCCTGAACATGTTTACGACCAACAGCGGAGAGGCTTTCGAATTACTCGATAAATTGGCTCCGGCGGTGGTAGGCGTATTCTTACTTTATCTTCCGGCATTGGCTCTTGCCGTTTACTCCATACGTCGCACCGAGACCCTCACACCTCTTTTTCAAAAAAGAGTGTTCATGTTGGCTATGCTCATGATCGGTAGTGGAATACTTGTTTACACACCTGCTCACCGAAAATATCCTCATACGGCAAGGCTCGACAACCTTTACCCCATCAACGCGTTCAACAATGCCCGATTCGCCGTGGACAGTTGGGAAGCAGCAAAGAACTATCCACGCACATCGAGAAAATTCGACTACCGGGCCACATCGACAAGAGACACCGAACTCCCCGAAATCTATATCTTCGTAATCGGAGAAACCTCCCGCGCCGGAAACTGGGGGCTATATGGGTACGAACGAAATACGACCCCCAAACTCGACGCCATGCCCGATGTCATTCATTTCGACGATGTACTGACACAAATCAATGCGACTCATAAAAGCGTTCCGTTAATGCTATGCCCCGCCGATGCACTCAATTACAATGAGATATACCGACAAAAGAGTCTTATTTCGGCATTTAAACAAGCCGGATTCCACACGTCGTTTCTCTCCAACCAACTGCGCAACGGATCATTTACCGAGTTCTTCGCCGACGAAGCAGACTGTACGATCTATTTCGCCGCACCGAAAAATAAACCGCATCTACATGACGATGTACTATTATCCGCAGTCGACTCGTTACTGAACATAGGTAAAACGAAGCAACTCATTATCCTTCACACCTATGGCTCCCACTTCAATTACTGTGAACGATACAATACCGATTGTCGAATATTCACCCCCGACCACATTAAAGAAATCGATCATAAGAACAAGCAAGCCATGATAAATGCCTATGACAACTCGATCGTTGCCACCGACAAATTCTTGGCACAAGTTATCGATAAACTCGACCGAACCGGAAAAACTTCGGCCATGCTGTATCTCTCCGACCACGGGGAAGATCTGCTCGACGATGAACGTAATCGATTTCTGCACGCCTCCCCCATTCCCACCTATTACCAGCTGCACATACCCTTTGTCATTTGGTTCTCGGATAATTACTCTACTCTTTTCCCCGATGACATACGACAAGCCCGGAATCGGCATACCACCCCATTCGACTCGCGAGTCGTATTCCACACCCTACTGGGTATCGGAGGCATCGAAACCGAATATCGCGATGACCGACTCTCCCTCATAAGTCCGTCGTTTCATCTCGAAAAAAGATATTATGTAGGAGAACAAAACATACCTATTCCCGTTCGACGTTTACCCCTCGAAGAAGAAGACTTACAAGCCTTCGAACGATACGGAATCTCTCCCCGATAATACAATACTTGCATCCTTGATTCTCTTTACTTCTCCTAAATAAAGGAGAAG
>ULTP01056205.1_pt1 | contig 20758 bp, 23 predicted proteins | sample 1957721 | NCBI WGS metagenome assembly ULTP01 (sample SAMEA4835737, study PRJEB28245) | human gut metagenome | biome: gut microbiome; material: fecal sample | place: Denmark | collected 2008 | reverse complement strand
CAGAGGCTATATCGAGCTTGCGGACTGCGGAGCTGACGGCGACAGCGTAATTAACGAAGCATTCCAGAAGATAAACGCAGGTCTGCTGAGATTCGGTCACAAGACGACAAGAGGGTACGGAACGGTCGCTGTTGAGGGACTCCAGCGCATAGGATTCAGCGATGCAGACGACTGGCTCGATTTCGATATGTTCGACGATGAGTGCTGGAAAAACGCTCAGGCTGTGGAACTGACGAAGCCCTCCGACCTCACGGGAATAACGCTTTCGCTGAAACAGCGGGGCGGTATTTCGATACGCAGGTATTCCACGGATGTTTCTGACGGAGAGAATGCAGCGCCAGACTACGAGCAGCTTTCCCTGCGCAGCGGAGTTCCGGTGATACCCGGTACAAGCTGGGCGGGCGCATTCCGGGCAAGATTCTGCGAGTTCGCAGGAGAAGAGAAAGCTGACGGGCTTTTCGGTCATATCGAGGAAAACGTCAAGCAGGCGAGGAATAAGAAGTCTGCCATATATTTCAGCGAAAGTATGCTTGACGGCGGTTACTACAAGACCGTTACGAGAAATTCCATCGACAGATTCACCTCTGGCACGAACGACGGCGCGCTGTACACGGAGAAAACCTATTACGGCGGAAGCACCGAGCTTGAACTGCTGTTCACGGAAAAGCAGTCCGATGACGTAAAGCGTGCCGTCCTCGCAGTAATAGCCGACCTTGACAACGGCTTCCTGTCCGTTGGCGGACTGACCTCGGTAGGGCGCGGAATTTTCTCGGTTGAAAAGCTCTGTATCAACGGTCAGGACATGACAGAGAGCTTCAGAAATTATGATTTTGACAAGCTGCTCGAGGTGTGGTAATGTACGATTTTATCTGTGAAAACGGCAGGGTCGAGGACTCCGGACTTGAGGCGCTTCTTAACTCAAAGGCGCAGTCCGGAATGATATCCTACCGCCAGTATACCACCAGGATATTCTGCGATGAATTCAGCGGCACAGTCGATGATGCAGTACATCTTCTTGAGATACGGCTGTTCAATGAGAACGCGGAGATAAGGGCTTCCCGCCCGGAGATCGGAATGCCGTTCACATGGCGCATTATTGACGACAGCAGATTCCGCGAAGAGCTTTCCGGCGATGAAACATTCGAGGACAGGACATACACCGAACAGCAGTATCTTGATATCGATTCACAAAAATCAGCGGGCAGGAATTATACTGCGACAGGCGGCGGGCATTACACGCTACCGGTGGAGAACGCTGAAAAGCTGGAGATACGGAACTACTGCATTTATGACGATAACGGCATACTGAAAATAGTGGATCTCAGGATAGTGCGTATCCTTGCGAAAGGAGAACAGTAATGGACGACAGATTTGTTAATCCTTACACCTTCGTCCCGCTCCCGAAAGGCGGCGCTAAGCGCAGCGACTGCACAGAGGCGACAGAGCCGGTTTTCAGCGGGGAGATAAAGTGCAGGCTCATCACAAAAACGCAGATAGCCGTGCCGGATATTCTGAAAAATCCCGTTCCGGACAATGTGGAAAGAACCGAGCCGAAGAAATACGACTTCTTCACGCTTAACGGAAAAGCGGCTATCCCCGGCAGCGGAATACGCGGAGTTATCCGCAGCGTATACGAGGTGCTTACGGATTCCTGTATGCATCTTAACGACAAGGACGATGATTATTTTCATACCAGAATGAATAAACCATATGCCGGAATTATTACTTACGACCCTGCAAGCAATAAATATTTCCTCCATAAATCGGAGCGGGTACGCGACAAGACAGGAAGTGATTATAAAACTGGGGATAAAGTCGTATTTAATTCAAAACCCGGAAAGAAGGGCGCTTCTGATTTGGTATCTGAATTTTTGACTTATGGCAGTTCAAACGGGGTTTATCTCAGACCGGACACGTTTGGAGAAGACCAAAAATCTAATCCCAGTGTATTCAGGTGGTTTGAAGACGAAGAAGATAAAAGCGAAATTGATGTCAAATTCATTAAGCGTTTAAAGGCTAACGTTGAAATGTACAAGGGCAAACACAAGGGCGATTACGAAAAGACAATAAATGAGATGGAAAACGGAGAAGGATGGCTTCCGGTGTGGTATTATCGGGATCCTGACACCCGATCTTTTTACTTTGCTCCCTCACAGTGTTCAAGATCTGTTTTCAATAAAACATCGCATGATGTCGTTAAAGCCGCTAAAGTTAATGCGTGCGTCTCTCCTGAAAACTGCTGTGAAGCATGTGCGTTATTCGGATTTATTTCTAATGAGAATCACAATTCATTTAGTCGTGCAAGCCGCGTGAGATTTACAGACGCAGTATGTGATTCTACAGACTGTTTTGATGGTCCATATCTGTTGCCTTTACTTGCTAATCCTCGTCTGTCATCGTTTGAGTTTTATCTCAGCGGAAATTATAATAAGAGAGAATGGAACAGGCTATACGGTCCCGACAGCAGTAAAGTCACCATTGCCGGCAGAAAATTCTACTGGCACGCCCCGCAGAATGTCATCACCAGTGATGACGAGAAAGCTGAGGAGCAGCCTACGATGGCTGCCAGAATGCAGCTTGTCAAAAAAGGAATGGATTTTTCTTTCAGTGTATTTTTCGACCGAATAACAGAAAAGCAGCTTAGAAAGCTCGTATTTGCACTTGACCTCGGTGAGAACTCTGACGATTCCCGGCGTTGCCACAAACTTGGGCATGGTAAGCCTGTCGGATTAGGGTCAGTAAAGATCATTGTAGATCAGATTATAACCAGGAGCTTTGTAGAAAATCACTATTCTCTGAACGATATAACTAAGAATATATTAAGTGAAGCGAACGAGGATATGTTCCCTAAAACTCCTGTGCTCACTGCTTTTTTGGATAAGTTACTTGATTTGGATTATGTTGCAGGGTATGATGTGGATTATCCGCGCTTAAAGGAAGGTGGAGATGTTTTTAGCTGGTTTTCGGAAAACCGCGATCCGCTCGCAAGCAAAACGAACAAGTTTATAAAGGTTCAGGCTGAAAAAAGAATGGAAAGCTACAAGCGTCTTGACAATAAAGGTTATATAATATACTACAACCACCTGCCCAGGATCACTGATCCGGATCCGTCTTTGCCAAGAAAGCCTAAACCAGGTCAGAATGGCGGACAAAATTCTGGTGGCAATAAAGGCTCGTTAAATAACAGAAAATGATCATACGGGGGTGTCCTTTTGATATATCAGTCGGATTTCATAACGGACGATATCGACGCGTCGGAGCTGTATTCCGGGCTTGGGGTGAAGCTCCACGGCGCTGCAATGAAGCTGATAAAAAGCAGCTACGCTGAATTCCTCCATCAGAAGGAACACCACCCGTTCTCAATTTTCGCAGTCCCGAATGACGGCGGATTTGTCATCAGGGTATCCGCGCTGAACGACGAGGCCGCGTGTATTATCGAAGGCTTCCGGAAAGCGAAGCGGCTCAAAATCTACGGCATTGAACAGCCGGTGCGTATCGTAGGGGAGAATCCAGCCCCGGCGATACGCGCCGACAGCTCCGGGGAGCTTATCCGGGGAAATTCCTGCCGCATGGCGTTCGTCACTCCGGCTATGTTCAAGTCGCAGGGGCGGGTGTGCTGTTTCCCGGAGATAGAGCGGTATTTCTATTCCGTGATATGCAAGTTCAGCAAGTTCGAGGGTGCGGAGCTTTCCTATGATGAGTTCTGCGAAGCTTTCGCCGCCGGGGAGACCGGGGACTTTCAGCTTCGCCGGGAGGATTACAACGTCAGCGGGAATATATTCCACGGTATGACCGGGTATGTTGACTACCGCTTCCCGAAAGACCCGGAGCAGTCGCGGCTTCTGAAAACCGTGTTTGCCTACGCGACCTACTGCGGCGTCGGCGGCAAGACCGGCATGGGTATGGGCGGGTTTGTTCTGGCTTAAAATGCTTGACAAATCAAAAAAATTGTGCTAAAATATAGTCAAAAGGGTGGCTAAAATGAAGCATTATAAATGTTTTTTCAAAATTTAAATCCGAGTTTGCCGCATAACCATGCAGGCTTGTGGGTTTGCAGTCTGAACCACCCCCTCACCGCGAGGTGATTGAAACGTCCCAAAAAATAAGGGCGAGTAAAATAGAACGACTTCGGTGTGTCTGAACCACCCCCTCACCGCGAGGTGATTGAAACAAAATCTCCCCCGGAGAAAATATAAAGAGGGCGGCGGTCTGAAGCACCCCCTCACCGCGAGGTGATTGAAACTCTGGGATGTTTTTCTGCATAACCATGAGATTAAGTCTGAACCACCCCCTCACCGAAAGGTGTTTGACAATCATACAAAACCTTGACCACATCTGAAATTTGTGAGGTACAGTCGGTGCGTATTTACATAAACGAACATGGCGCAAAAGTAGGTATATCCAACGGTAAATTAGTTGTAAGCAAAAATGGCGTAAAACTTAAGTTGCTTCCTGCTGAGCAGTTTGAATGAAAACTGCTATTTCCCTGAAGTGGAGAAAACAATATCAATGTTATCCTCAGCCGAGAATAAATGCAGTTCCGGTAGTAATGCCGCCATCCGTGGAATCGAAGGCAGCACTTCCAGAATGTATTTTTCAGCGCTGAGTTTTTTTATTGATAAGAAGTTCGGGTTCTCCGGCAGGAACCGTCGTCCTCCAAGGGACTGTGCTAATGCGGCATTAAGCTATAGCTATTCGGTGCTGTATAATTCCGTTGACGTTATTCTGAGAAACCATGGGTTTGATACTTTCGTGGGATTTATGCACACTTCCCAGAGCGGTCATCGTGCCCTTGCTTCTGATATGATGGAGATATTCAGACCTCTCATTTCGGATCGGGCGGTATTGGATTTCTTGAATTCTGCAAATATCGAAACCGATTTTACATACAATGGAGTGGCAGTTTATCTGTCAGACAAGGGCAGGAAAAAGCTTATCTCCTGCTTTGAAAAAGCGATATCTTCTGCTGCGTCTGCTCCTGATGGATATGAGCAGAGCTGCAGGGGGCTTATGCTGTACCATGCGGATATGCTGTCTTCCGCTGTTGATAACAAAGATGTTTCACGTTTTGATCCATATATAGAAGGTGAAAGCAATGCACGTTCTGGTGATATATGATGTTTCTGACAACAAAAAGCGGCGCCGTATTTTCAGAATACTCAATGGCTGCGGAACGCGGGTACAGGAATCCGCATTTGAGTGTATCATCTCCGAAGCAAGAATTTCCGCACTTGAAAGAAAGCTCTCAGCATTGATCGACAGAACTGATTCTGTAAGATTTTACAGGCTTCCCGTCAATGCAAGGATGTCTGTTTATGGTGATACGACCAATGAGGTATTCAGCAGCAGTTCATATGTTGTTATTTAGAGAATATTATATTGACAATATTGACAAATCAAAAAAATTGTGCTAAAATATAGTCAAAAGGGTGGCAAAAATGAAACAAGATAGATGTTTTTTTGAAATCTAAATCCCGGTTTGCCGCATAACCATGCAGGCTCGTGGGTTTGCAGTCTGAACCACCCCTACACCGCGAGGTGATTGAAACCAGAAGAATCCCTCAGGGTGTGATACTCGTCGAGATGTCTGAACCACCCCTACACCGCGAGGTGATTGAAACTTTCTTTGCTGCCGTTTCAGCCGCAAGCTCCCACTGGTCTGAACCACCCCTACACCGCGAGGTGATTGAAACCCTGTCATGTTGAGAGTGTCGGGTCTTAATGGATAATAGTCTGAACCACCCCTACACCGCGAGGTGATTGAAACTCTCTATCAATATTAAATGTACAAGTAAAGTTGTACTGTCTGAACCACCCCTACACCGCGAGGTGATTGAACCGAAAAATCCCGATATCCGAAAAGATACCGGGATTTTTTCTATAAAAAAACTTAAAAATTCAGCACAGCCGGGTATATGTAGTGAAAGGTGGTGATAGCGATGTCCGTTCCTGCATGTATTATTGCTGCTGGTATTTCTGGTGCGTGTGCGATTACTGCCGCCATCATCAACAACGCCGGCAAGTGATTCAATGTTCCCTCATCGTTCCTCAATGTGAAAGGAGTTCAAGATGTCTCTTTACAAACCCGGCAGACCTACCGAGGTCAAGCCCCTCGACCCTGCCAACACCCGCAAGGTTCCCTCGGCAAAGGGCGAATACCGCATTATCAATTCCAACACCCGCGAGGTGGTTTATGTCGGCGTCAGCAAAGACCTCAACCGCCGTATGCACGATCACATCCGGTCCGGCAAGCTGAGCGGCGACAATTCCATTTTTGCCTACAAGCAGGCGGACGGCAGGGCTTCACAGGCGCGCATCAACGACCACGAGCGCTCCAAGATCGAGCAGCACAAGCCGGAGCTGAATCAGCGCGCAGGCGGTGCCGGCAGACCCTATAAGCGCTGATTCGGGTATTGACTTTCGGTTGAATTTGTGTTAAAATAGGTGTATAAGGGTGGCGTTTATGAACTGCTGTAAATGTTTTTTAAAATTCAAATCCGAGTTTGTCGCATAACCATGCTGGCTTGTGGGTTTGCGGTCTGAACTACCCCCTCACCGCGAGGTGATTGAAACGCCTTGAGCCTGCTCTTGTCCTCGTCCGTGCCTGCGCGTCTGAACTACCCCCTCACCGCGAGGTGATTGAAACTCACGCCATTGCGGTCTGTCAGCCCGGTGAACTGAGTTTGAACTACCCCCTCACCGCAAGGTGCTTGAACCGAAAAATCCCGATATCCGAAAAGATACCGGGATTTTTTCTATAAAAAACTTAAAAACCGCAGGGAAACTGGTATATATAGTGAAAGGCAAGAAGGTCAGCCGGAATCTCAACTACTCAACGTGTTGACACTTGTCTGATTTTGTGGTAAAATCAATTCAGAGCGGCATGACGTCAGCAGTACTTCATGCGGCAGAAAGGAATACCAGATGAAGAACATTCTAATTTCCTGCATAAGCAAATTCGATAGAAATAAACTTGATCAGGGCGCATATACCTACCAGAACCACGACCTTACCATCACTGCATTCCAGACCAACGAAGCCTGCCTGAAATATCTGCTGAGCAGGCTGGGCGCAGATAATCAGCTTGACGTACATATTCGTGTGCAGAGCAACGACGTAGCCGCTCCCGGGGATTTCACCATGGAGTACCTTAATGGCGAGATAAGCCGTTTCTGTGGGGAAAACGGATTTGCAGTCCCGAAGTACTTTGATGTATTCCTCGGCGAGGACGAGCAGTACCACAGGTTCGACAGGGTGCTCAGCGAGATATCCAAGGAGGTCCAGCGAATTGCCGCAGACGATCCGGATATCACGATACATCTTGACATGGCAGGCGGAAAGCGTGATAACTTCATCTTCATTCAGCTTCTGACGAAATTGCTGTCCTATTACGGCTATTCGATACACGCATATTACGCCGACGCAGATTTCAGGACAAAAACCGGCACTATTGTGAATACGGACCGCTCATTTCAGCATATGGAAGTGCTGGACGCAGTGAACGATTTCGTACAGCACGGTTCCGCAACGGCGCTGAGAGCGGCGTTCAGCAAGGTTGAAAGTCCGTCGGTCAAGGCGCTGCTGAAAACCATGGAGGAATTCAGCGATTCTATCCAGCTCTGTGCAACGGATCTTTCAAAGAAGCTGGAGCAGCTCGATCAGCAGCTTGAACAGGTCGAGAAATACGTCGAGGACGACAGCAACGGTCTGTTCATGATAAAGGCGATGATACCGCTGATACGCAGCAAGTTCCATATTTCGCATGATTCCGGCAGCCGCGGTATTATAGGTATCGTCCGCTGGTGTCTTGAAAACGGACTTGTTCAGCAGGCGCTTACCATCTACAATGAGAATATCGCAGACATCATATATTATGAGAAGCTGATTTCTATTGACATGAAGGTGCATGGCACTGAGATAAACCGCATGATGAAAGATCGCCACCCGTCAGAGGAAAACAACACGCGTCTTCTTTATGTCCTCGGAAGAGTGTTTGACAATATGTTCGATTCGCCGGACGAGGCCGACAAGGAACTATGCTCAACGCTCGGCAGATACAGGAAGAAATCCAAGGAGCGCACCGACAGGTACGGAAACCGAAAATACAACAACTACGAGTGGACGATCGCCGCAATCTTTTTCGATGAAAAGTATCTTCCGGTCGGCGTAAGGCTGAATGTCCCGTCAGAGCTTATGCAGCGCATATTCAGCGACAGCAGATTTGCGGTCTGCGCAAGGAACCGTGTGAATCACGCTTCAAATATTGACACCTATGAAAATCTTATCATTTCGCTGTTCAATGAGAAGCGCTATCCGTTCTCGTCTTACCCGAATACATTTACTCCTAAGAATGTGACCAAGGATATGAAGCGTGCGCTTGATAATCTTGAAAAAGCGCTCGATGGAAAGGAATGATATTTATGAAGCATTTTATTACTGCGATAAGCCTTGCAAAGGATCTGAAAACTACGGTATATAAAAACGCTGAAAGCGTTGAATTCCTTGAAACTGACCGCGAATTTTCCCACCCGATACTTGTTCCGATACAGAATCTAGCGGAGAGCGGTGAGAAAATCAAAGTGACCGTGATCCTCACCAGCAAGACCAGTCCGTTTGTAAAGCAGAATTACGAGCATTTCGTGGGTGAACTCAACAGACTGCGCGATGAGATCGGCTTTGATTACGGCGAGATAAACGTCATAGAAGCAAGCTATGACGAATCCTCGTCCAAGCACTTGAAGCTTTTTGAGAGCATAATAAACAGTATCGGCAGCGACGAGCTTATCACCGCCGACGTCACCTATGGCAACAAGCCTACTTCGATGGCTCTCCAGCTTGCGCTGACCTATTCGTACCTTTACGGCGACAATACCGCTGTGAAGGCGCTGGTTTATGGCGAGTACAACCACGATACCAACTGTTCAAATATTTTCGATGTTTCTGCGCTGTTCTATATCAACAATATTATGGGCAGGCTTTCTTACGCAAAGCCCAAGGATCCCCTTGCATTCATCAGACCGCTTCTGAACCACGGAGAGGACGGCGATAAGGATGAGTAATGTTGATACTATCAACCGGCTTGCAAAGGATATCGCGGAAAGATTCGGCAGCGATATAAATGCGGCTTCCGAACAGGCTTCATGTGAATTCAACCAGCTGTATACGAATATCCTGATAGAGGTGGACAGAACCTTCGGCAACAACCGGGATTATTATGAATTCTGCGAGGTTATATCGGACACATTTACGAAAGTAATGGAAAAGTACAATCCGCAATATGATTTCTGGAACTTCTATGTCAGCTCGCTCAAGAAAAAGGCTATATCCCGTATAGATAAGCGCAATCGTGAGAAATACGAAAAAACCAAGAGCGACGACGGAGAAAAAAGCATACAGAACGTCAGAAAAAGAGAATACAGCTTAGACGAAGCAATATCCGGTGATACTGAAGGTCTGACTGTTAACGACTCCGTTGAAGATACCAAGGATCAGACTGACAGGGCGCTTTATGACGCCGCATACAATGTATTCTATCTTGCGCTTGTCGATTACTGCCTCGGGCAGAAAGCGTCTTATTCAAAGAAAAAGACGTTCAATTACACGCCGCTGTTTTTTACCGATCAGGTGGCTTTTGAAATCATCACCGAGGGTGATGACCAGATAATGGATCTGATCAGGCATAACAATATCGAATTCAACGAGGCGTCTGACATTGACTTCCTGAACACGTTCGTGGACAAGCACTGCGATGAGCTTTCCGACGCTGACGGTGCGGATTATCTTCCGCTTTCACTTTTCACAGGAAAGGAAAAGGACTCTGATAAACCCTGCCGTGCAAAGGGGAAGCTTCCATATGCGGTTATAGAAAAGTACCTTGGATCTGCATTTGGTAAGCGGGTTTCGGATTCTGCCGTGAAGCAGAAAAAGGACGAATATGACGCTGTGCGTAAATCACTTGGAGAAAGATGGGTATTATAAGCACATAATAACATTATTGTCTTTTTAAATATCGGATAATATCTTCTCTTACTATTCTCCACTGCTTCCCCACCCTGAACGCCTCAATCTCACCGCTCTGCACCAACCGCAGGGCGGTGTTTTTTCCTATATGCAGTAGCTCCTGCAGCTCTTTTAACGTCAGTATATCTTTAGTATTATTAAGCATTATTACACGCTCCTATTCGGTTTATTTAATCCCATGTTCGCCCGCAAAGCCGCTTCACACAGAGGTATATTATACCGTTGTGAGGAGGTGATCAGATGAAGGAATAACTTCACAGACGCTCGTTACGATCATCGAAGCCGGAATCGTTGCAGTCGCAGAGATAATCGGCGTGGTCAGCGAGTGTCGCAAGGACGAGAAGCGCAGCCAACTTCAGCAGAAAATCGACGACGCAGAACGTGAAATGAAACGCCTCGACAGCACGGACTTCCGGCTGAAGAAGTAGTTTATTTCGGTTTATCCTGCACCCGATTTTCACAGCAGAACACAGCCCCGTTACCGTGATGAAAATTCACGGTGACGGGGCTTTTGTTTTGCTCACAAACCGCACAACAGAGCCACACAGGAGGTAACAGAAATGTTCAGCAACCCAAGATACAGCACCAGAGGAATATCGGAAACAGTCCCGATATTAACGCAGATCATTCTCTGGAACTGCATTGACAGCATGAAAACCGAAAAGGATTATCTTCAGGTTTTCAAACTCACGGCAGATAACCACACCCAGCGTATCACGCACAGTCAGGAGGAACCCGCTTACGAACACTCGTTCGATTTCCGGACTGACGAACCCATCACGGCAAAAATCTTCGTCATTGATGACGAAACACATTCCACCATGCTTTTGGCAGAAGAATATTGACTTAGGAGGATCACACCATGGACAACAACGAAAATAACCGTCCCGTTTGCAGTTGCTGCGGAGCAACGATTGAGACCGATGACTACTACACATTTGATGGTAACATTCTTTGCGATGAATGCTACCACAGCGAAACTGTCACCTGCGAACACTGTGGCGACAGAATCTGGGCAGACGACAATGCAGGCACAGACAGTATGCCGCTCTGCAACTCCTGCTACGACGATTACTACACTACCTGCGAGTGCTGCGGGCGCATTATTCATCGCGACTACGCCAACTACGATGATGACGATGATTACGCATACTGTGACCGCTGTTACGAGGAACGTCAGAACAGCTCCATTCACGAATACAACTACAAGCCCGACCCCATCTTTTATGGTGACTCGAAGCGTTATTTCGGCGTGGAACTTGAAATCGATGAGGGCGGCAAGAACGGTGACAATGCTGATACGCTTCTGGGTATCGGCAACCGGATTGCGGAGCATATCTACATAAAATCTGACGGAAGTCTGTCGGACGGAATGGAGATAGTGACCCATCCGATGACACTGCGGTATCACAAAGAGAAAATGCCGTGGGCAGACATCATGCGTTCCGCAATCCGTATGGATTATCGCAGCCACAAAACTTCGACTTGCGGACTTCACGTCCACGTCAACAGAACAGCATTCGGCAGTACCCGGGAAGCACAGGATGAGTGCATATCCCGGGTTCTTTATTTCGTAGAGCACCACTGGCTGGAACTGCTCAAATTCAGCCGCAGAACCGAGTATCAGATGAACCGCTTGGCGGCAAGATACGGCTATAAGAACAGCCCCAAAGAGATTCTGGAGGACGCCAAGAAAGGCTGCAACGGCAGATACGCCTGCGTGAACATTACGAATTATCACACGATAGAATTTCGTATGTTCCGCGGCACGCTGAAATACAACACGCTTATTGCAACTCTGGAACTCGTGGATAAGATCTGCGAACTTGCAACAGATCTCACAGATTCTGAACTGAAATCCGTAAGTTGGTCGGATTTCGTAGGTTCACTGGACGACAGCACGGAACCCGAACTCATCACATACCTGAAAGAGCGCCAGCTCTACATAAACACGCCAATCACAGCAGAGGAGGATGATTAATTATGTGCGCAATTTTCGGCTTGATAGATTACAACCATACCCTTAATGCGAAGCAGCGAGAGAAGTTGCTTCGCGTACTCTCAGAAGAGTGCGAGGAGCGAGGTACCGATGCTACTGGTTACGCATTCAATCACAATGGAAAACTTACAATTTATAAGCGCCCTTACGCTGCTCGCAAAGTACATCTGCATTTGCACGATGATTCCAATGTCATAATGGGGCATACCCGAATGGCTACCCAGGGTAACAAGCTCGATAACAGAAACAATCACCCGTTCCCTGGAACGGTGAACGGAACGCATTTTTCCCTGGCACATAACGGCGTACTTCACAATGATGGCAGACTTCGCAAGCAGATGTCGCTACCAAGTACGCCTGTCAAGACAGATAAGCTACATAGCAGTTCAGCTCCTGGAACAGCAGAAATCCCTCGACATTCAGTCTATTTCTGAAATGGCTGAATTAGTCGAGGGCTCTTTTGTGTTTACAGTTCTGGACGAAAATAACAACATGTACTTCGTTAAGGGAGACAATCCGCTGGCGCTGTACCATTACGAAACTTGCGGACTGTATGTCTACGCCAGCACGGAGGTGATTCTCGACCGTACTCTCACTAGGCTCGGAATCATAAGCATTGAGCACCAGAAAATCAACACGAGTTGTGGTGATATCCTGAAAATCAATAGTACAGGCGCAATGGAACGGGGAATGTTCGATACCACAAACCTGATGATGTACGACTATCGTTATTTCCGTCGTGATTGGTGGAATGTTCCCGAGCCATGCGAGAATGAACCGCAGGACATAAGGCAGCTCAAAGACTTCGCAAGCTCTATCGGAGTGTCACGGGAAGACATCGACCTGCTCCTCAGCTATGGATATTTCGTGGAGGAGATAGAAGAAATGCTCTACCAGCCCGGAGTGATTGAGGAAGCCTTGTGCGAAATTCTGAACGAATGCGCATACGACTATTGTGGTGAATTCTGAGTGTTCGGAAATCTCACCCACATTGCGGACATATCCGGAAAGCGCCGAACCGATATTTGCGAACGCAGAATCACGGCGCTTTCCGGTTTCCGTTAAAGTATACTTTATCGAACGGAGGTCCTATGGGAAGAACATACGGTTACGCACGAGTTTCAAGCACGGAGCAGAATCTCGACCGTCAGATCGAGGCGCTCCTTGAATACGGCGTTGAGGAACGTGACATCGTTACGGACAAGCAGTCCGGCAAGGACTTTCAGCGTAAAGGCTACCTTGCTTTGAAAAATCAAATGCTCCGCCCCGGCGATACGCTCGTCATCAAGGAGATGGACAGGCTCGGCAGGGATTACGGTGCGATCAAGGACGAGTGGCTCGACATTCAGCGCATGGGCGTTGACATAGTGATAATCGACACGCCGATACTGAACACGAAAGAGAAGTCCGACCTTGAGAAAAACCTGATTTGCAGCATTGTCTTTGAGCTGCTGGCTTACACCGCCGAAAAGGAACGCCGCAAAATCCGCATTCGCCAGTCCGAGGGGATTCAGCTTGCGCTCGACAAAGGTGTAAAATTCGGCAGACCCGAAACAACGCTCCCCGACAATTACGCCGAGGTGATTGAATTGTGGCAGTCTGGCAGCATTACAGCTGTGGAGGCGATGAAACGCCTTGACATGAAAAAGACCACATTCTACAAACTGGCTCGCAAGCTGACGAACAAATGATTATCAGCGGCGAGCCGCTTTTATATAGATTGACCGGTGCTTCGTTTGTGGAGCACCGGTTTTTTGTATTGACAATGGATAGATTTTGTAATATAATCAATATAGAGTTGTGATATTTCATTATGGCTGGAAAATAATAAGGAGAACAAATAGCATGAAGAAAAATAATAATACCTCCGAACTTGATGATCTCCTTGCAAATGTAGAAGATATTGATTTTGTCTTTGAAGACGATACTATATCTGATACAGATGAATCGGATGAGAGCGAAGAAGATGACTTACCGGAAGATTTTTTTGACGATGATTCTGAAGAAAATGATCTGTATGAACCAGATGGTACACCGAAGAAACATTCCTTTGTGGTCGGTGACAAGGTAATGACATCTATCTTTCCGGAGCGCTTTTTCGATTCCGATTATGAAATGAACACGAATGAGAAATTATATATCATTGATTGTTCAAAAGAGTGGGCGCAGGCACGTCAGGAATATGATAATTTAATGGAAGAGTACTACCTCCGGACTGAAAAAGCAAACCAGCTTACTGAGAGCAATAATCCTCCATGTTTTGAAGTCAGAGATGAGCCTGCTGATAAAGTGGCTAGGATAAAGTACCGCTTTTCGAGCATACTGGGCGATTTTGACAAAAGCAACACTGATACTATCTTTAAGGACTATCCGGTGGATATCAGCCGGGAATGTGTCAGCAATGTGATTTTTGATAAAATTAAGAGCAGGGATATCAAGATAAGAAATCCTCTGAAGATAACCGGTTTCATCGAAGATACTGCCTTTTCCTATTGGGCGGTAAAACCTATTATATATCATCGTAAGGTCAATGGCAGAGATGAATCTATTATGAGATTTACACCAGAAATAACGTACGTTGTGTGATATGTCCTCCACAGAGTCTGAAAAAGGTCCTGGAATCAAGTGGCAGCGACTATGATTATTCCATAATTTCAAGGCAGATAATCGAGAGCGAAAAGATAATCCAGCCTGAATCAGTCGAACGCTCGTTTGCTTTCCGGTGGTTCAGAGATATGCTGCCGATAAATGAAACGACCGCACTCTCTGACGCTGAAACAAAAAAACTCGTTGGGCTGCCCCGTGGAACTCAGAAGCTCATTTTTTCGATTTTGGGATATTCCGTGCTGTCTCTGTTTGTTCCGGATATGGGTGAATATGATGAGCCGCCTAAGGTAGCTGCGGGAAACATAGTTGCGCAGACTTCTCAGGTAAAGGATATCATTTCGGCTGTTTCTGCTTGTTTTGTATCAGCCGGAGGCAGCGACCTAATTAAGCCAAAGTACCTTTCTCTCAAACCGGACGAGTCCCTGAATTCACAGAATTGCGAGCGTCGTCTTATCGTGATCGATACGACAGCTATGCGTGTCAGGGATAAGGAACAGAAACTCTTTCAGACGATACTTGACGATTATATACGATATGCGGAGCAGAAGATCGTTCCGGTTGCATATCCGGATATAGGGTGGCTGCCTCTGGTGATCAGTACCGATGAACGTGACGAGCGATTCTACAATATTGATATTCAAAGCGCAGATTTATCAATGGTTACAGAGGTTACAACAGTGTTACGAAAGCTGTACCGCAACGCCCTTGTGGGGATATCCGAAAGCGGTTTTGCCAGGCTGCGTGAAACTGTAATTGCATGGGCTGATGAGAAAGTGACCGAGCGGAATGCCACTGGCGCATACAGCTCCAGATACAAGAGTATGCCGGATTTCCTGTATGCCTGCTGCAGGTATTGCGCCGCCGGTGATGATGAATTGATTCAGACGGTCCATAATGTCATGTATGATGCTACCGGGGATTGGCCTGAGCATATGGGCGGCTCTTCTCAGAAAGATGAGAGGTATCTCAAAGTTGCTGATTTGATCAACGAACAACTTCAGAATGGCATTATTCCCGATGAGCAAAAAGGCGATGATTGCAAAGATGCCGCATTCCGTTATTTGCATAAGGGAACACCGTGTGTATGCCTGGGAGAGCAGTATATTGACGGTCTGATTAAGCATTTGAATATATCCGGTTATCAGGCAGGAGATTTCATTCAGCACTGCGCCGAATATAATATACTGAAAGACGGGCAGCGGAGTATTACCGTGAAATTCAACGGAAAATCCAGCCGATTCACAGCAATTGATATTTCTAAGATGTAATCAATTCTGGCATTACCGACGATGGTAATGCCAGTTTTTGTTGCATCATTCGGTAAATTGTGAGCTGTAACCGACACTGTGACCGAATGTGTTTAGAAGTATGCAATGCCAGCAATAATGCGGAGTTACATGGTTACAAGGTTGCAGCTATTTTTTGAAATGCATATATCCAGAATATGAATATCAACCTGCCTTTAGGGAGATTCCCAGAGTGAGATTTCAATTTGTTGCTTGCCTTTGTGCCCGGGGTTACGGGATAGCTGTCTGTAATAATATTCTATGTGAGTATGAACACTGTATGTAGCCTCTGTTATGTACGTCTCATTCCGGGTATTCTGATTTCCTGCTGCCTTTTTAATTATGTAAGGCGCACCATAAATTATAATTCGGGCTGCCTTTTGTGAACCTCTGCGTTTGTCAGAGCCATTCAAACAGACTGGGCAGATCACAAATGGATTTCTTTGCCGGGAGCGGCACCGGGTTTACCCCGATATTTTCAAACTTGTCTATCATTTTATGATAGGCTCTGCTGTCCAGCTTTGGATCCTCCTGCTCCATGGCACGACGTGCACTGAACATTCCGTGCTTCTGTGCAACGAGTTCGGAAAACCTGCACATTCTGTTCCGCATCTTTTTCCTGTTCACCTGTTCGCATATGAGGCGGTTGACCTCGCTTAGCTTATAGCTTGCTCCATCAACTATAAATTTAGACAATATCTCGTAGAGCAGGTCGCCGCTGTTATTTATGAACCAGAGCAGCGTTTCTGAATTCGTCAGGGTAATTTCATGCTTACGCTTAATTTTATTTACATTGAGAATGCGGTATTCTGCACGCAGTATTCCGTGAGCTTCATCGCTTGGGTGACCGATTTTTTCAAGCTGCCGCTCTTTGTCATATAAGGATAGTTCAGCAACGCCGCTTCTGGATCTGGCAGTAAATCCGGCGACCTTGTCAAACCTTTTTCCGTATTCTTTTTTACCATAGACCTTATAAGACTTTGTCGCGCCAGCACGATACATCTGCCGGATATACGCTGATACCAGTTCTGCGCTCCCTACGTCTATATTACTGCAGATATCAACTCTGGACAGCCTTAGCCTGTCTATTTCAAATTCATCGCCCAGCCAGCTGCTGAGCTGCCAGTTTACCATTTCAATAGCTTCCTGGGCGTTGCTTTCGTTGATTATCTTTACAAGCCCGTCTGCTACCAGTACTTTTTGAAGATTTACTATGAATTTTATATAGTAATCATTGTGGTTTGCTATGAGGTGAACCTGGATTCCAAGCCCCATAAATTTAAGCAGCCTATGGCATTTATAGCCTGGATTATTGCTTCTGTCGTAGAATATCTTATATCCTTCTTTCTGGCAACCGACTTGTGCACGGTCCAGGAACTCCTGATATTTCAGGTAGCTTGTCTGTATAGAACACATTGTCAAGAGTGGCAATGCTCAGCAGCTGATTATAATCCAGCTCATACTCCTCTGGAGCACTGTCAATAAGATCAAAGAACTCCCGGTAAAAATTAAAATGATATATTCTTTCTGATAAATAATCGTTTATCAGCCTGATCCCTTTCATTTTATTTGTATCGAGTTCTGATTCTGGACTGATTTTATCCAGGTTAAAAAAAATCTTCTTGTAGGTGTTGTAATATTTTGTATAAAATGTATTGAAATTAGCTGAAGAATAGCCATTGGAGTAATTTGTAATAGTTGCCTGGTCGGAATTACCTTTTGCCTTATAACTTTCGTTCATCCGTTCCATCATGAATTGGGCTGTCTCGTTATCTGACACGCTTTTTAGCATGATGAACCGTGCGTCCTTGTTGATATCGGGACAATCGTAGATATTTTTATATGGACTGATATTAATGGTTTTAAGCGAGGAAAACTGAATCGGCGCAAATATCACTCTGATCGGGAGCGATACATTCTGAGGGAGTGTATCTGTCACAGTAAAAATCCTGTGCAGGAAACTTTTCTTAAACAGCCTGGTGTTCGTTTTGCTGTCTATATTTATATTCGTTGCATTTTCAATCAGGGAGCAGCGTACTGTGAAGTTCGAAAGTTCCTCTGTTGCTTTCTGAAGCAGCAGTTTGACTATGAGATATAGCAGGTCTGCATTGATCTCTTGAATTTCATAGAGCTTGTCGGAGTCTTTTCCACAGATTATTTTCCGGGAATCCACGATAATGTTTTTGAGTATCAGCAGGAGAACATATTCATTATGGCTCAGAACGTCTATATTAAAAAACATTGACAGCTCATCTTCTATAAGATGAGTATTACCCGGATCGTTCACTATGTCAGAATACAAATTCAGATACCTCTCAGGGTCAAGCCCGTATCGGTATCTTGCTGTATTGAGAGCTTCGTTAAAAACGCAGTTGTCTTTGAAAAGGCTGAAGAAATAATAGAAATCTTCGTTCATAAATGCTCCTTGGAAAAATGGATTCAATTTGTTTCGCCGAAAATCCATTATTTGCTGTTAAATATGCTGAATATAATTTTAAACTCATTGAATAAAGGAAAATAGCTGTGGCGAAAACATTTATTCCGTTTGCTGAAAATCCTTTATTCTTGTGATACAATATTTGTAGAGCAGATACATAATGAGATGCTCACAAATATGCAGGAGGAATTCAATATGAAAACAACAAACAGACAGGTTGAAAACACAATAAAGCTCCACGCAGCAAAGGAGCCTTCATGCGGGAAAAGGTCAGATTCGGATAACGAATTTGTTGTTCAGAGATTTGTGGGTAACGGCAATGTAGTTACAAGAATCGGGAGCCGTAAAGCGATGAGCGCGATCCCTGAAAACCGGGAAAACGGCAATGAATAAATGTATATTATTCATAAGTGCCCAGGAAAGGAGATACTGTACAACCAATCCGCCATATAATCAAGCGAGGTGATGAATATGGGCATGATATTATCCTACACTGCTTCGTGCGGTGCTGCCGTGAATTTCAGCGATGAGGGATATATTAACTCCAGCGAGCAGGAGCTTGCCTTTCGCCGTGAGAATATGAGGAGCACTGCCGAGCAGATAGCGCAGGAAACCCAGCTTAGACATATCTGTCAGGAGAATCGGGACGAATGCCCTGAAACTGCCTGAGTACTGCCAAAGCTTCTGATGTACTTATTTTATCACAATTCAGGGGCTTTTGCAAGGCTTAGTTGAAAGGAAGTGAAATCAATGCTTTACGCAATATATCTCAGGAAATCCCGGGCAGACCTTGAAGCAGAAGCCATGGGACAGGGCGAAACACTGGCAAGACACCGGGCGGCGCTTCTAGACTATGCGGCTCACCACGGACTGGAAATAGGCGCTGTTTACGAAGAGATCATATCCGGCGAAAGCATTGACGCACGTCCGAAAATGAAGCAGCTTCTGCGGGAGGTGGAGCAGGGGCGCTGGGCGGGGGTACTCTGCATGGATATAGACCGCCTGGCAAGAGGAAACAGCGCTGATCAGGCGAGGGTATCGAATACGTTCCGTATCTCCGGGACGCTGATAATCACGCCGTCAAAGGTGTACGACCAGAGCCGTGAAAGCGATGAGGAATACGTTGATTTTGAGCTGTTCATGGCACGCCGGGAATATAAGGCGATTTCCCGGCGGATAATGCGAGGGCGTATCGCTTCCGTAAAGGAGGGACATTTTATCGGAAGCACGCCGCCCTACGGTTACGATAAAGTCAAAGTCGAAAAGGGACGAGGATTTACCCTGTTGCCGAATTCCGAAAGCGATACGGTGAAGCAGATATACTCTATGTGTATCAGCGGAATGGGCTGTAACGCCATCGCAAGACGGCTCGACATGATGGGCGTGACTCCACGAAAGGGCAGCTCATGGAGTAGTGCTTCGATTCAGGATATCCTGAAAAATCCGGTTTACTGCGGCAAGATACGCTGGCAGTACCGGAGGGAGGAAAAGAGCCTGACAGACGGTATCGTCACGACCCGTCGGCGGGAAAATCCCGACTGCATAATCGCACAGGGTCTGCACCCGGCGCTGATAAGCGAGGAGGAATTCGACCAGGCGCAGCAATTTCTGAACAGCCGCAGGATACCGCACAAAAAGGAAAGCACGGAGCTGCGCAATCCCTTGTCCGGGCTGGTGTACTGCGGTATGTGCGGCAGTATGATGACAAGGCTCGGGACGGGCAGCAGGAATCACAGCGACACGCTCCGCTGCCCGAACCGGAATTGTGGCAACGTATCCGCAAAGCTGGAGCTTGTTGAAAGCGCTCTCGTTGAGGGCGTGGCACGGTGGCTCAACGACTGCCGCGTGAATGTCAGCCGGAAGCCTGCCGCAGATACTGCGAAAGCGGAGCGTACGGCAGCCGAAAAGGTACGCGCCGAACTTGCTAAACTGGACAGCCAGCGTGAGAAAATATATTCGTTCCTGGAACAGGGGGTGTATTCCGCCGGGGAATTCCGGGAGCGCATGGAATCGCTCGAAAAGCGAAGAACGCAGCTTTCGGAGAATCTGCGGCAGGCTGAGCAGGCAGTCAGCGAGGCAGAGGGCAATCGTCAGCTTTATGCGCGGATAATCCCCAGAGTGGAGCGTGTGATGGATATTTATGCGCAGTCCACACCGGAGGAGAAAAACCGTCTGCTAAAGACGATAATCAGCCGGGCTGAATACATAAAAACGGAGCGCAACACCAGAGGAAACGCTGACCGCTGCAATTTCACGCTTAACGTGACGCCGCTCTTTCCGGAAACAGATTAAAGGCAGTCGGAAGGCTGTCTTTTTTACTGTCGAAATCTGGTTCTTGATTCCCTGATGAAAAACCTTGACTATTCGTTACGAATATGATAAAATGATTGAGAGGTGATTCTGTATGGA
>ULTP01066903.1_pt1 | contig 20852 bp, 16 predicted proteins | sample 1957721 | NCBI WGS metagenome assembly ULTP01 (sample SAMEA4835737, study PRJEB28245) | human gut metagenome | biome: gut microbiome; material: fecal sample | place: Denmark | collected 2008 | reverse complement strand
AATATTGCAACAGTTGAAGATACTAATGCACGAACAACTTTTACGCGAGCTGATTTATTACAAAATTTAACAGTAAATACAAAAAATGCGATAAATGTTTTATACATAAATAATAATTCAATAGAAAATTTGAATTTGACAGGATTTACAAATTTAAGTAAAATAAGAGCAAATTGTAATAAAATAAAAACAATGAGTATAAATACAACAAAATCCTTACAAATTGCTTTAAACAATAATGAACTAACAAGTTTAGATTTTATACCTAGCAATTTGAATATTTCATATATATGCTTAACATCATCTGGTTGTAAAGATTTATCAAGTTTAACAAATAAAAATTTAAAAATTAGCAATTTAGTAGATATTGATTATCCTTTAACATATTTAGATGAAATCGGAGAAACAAGGACTAATTTATTGAAATTTATAAATTCAATTTCTGCAGTAACAATAAATCCAAAGTATAATTTATTGCTAACAAATAATGCTGATATTGTTATAGATAGCAATACAAGTGACAATGACTTTAAAGCTTTAAAAGGAAATCAGTCAGTAAGGAGATTATATGTAAGTAACAATAAAAACATTAGTAATGACACTTTTCAAGAAGTTTTAAGCACACTACCAAATTTAACAGATCTTCGTATAGGAAATACAAATTTAACATCATTGAATTTTATTTCTAAAGATGGAACTTTTATACAAAATTCTTTAAATACAAATGGTTGTGTTAATTTACAACATTTAGATATTGCTGGAGATAATATAACAGATTTATCTATCTTAAATAATACACAATGTCAATTATTAACATTGTGGTATAACGAATATTTTAATTTAGCAGATTATCAAAATCTAACAATAAGATTATTTAGTGGTAGAGGTGAGCAATCAGAAAACAATAAATATTTTAGTAGTCGTGGAGGATTATGTTCAACATCAGGAGATACATATAAAACATTAGAAAATTGTACTTTTTTAACAACATTACATAATTATGTAGGACCTATGGTTTCTAATTTAACTCAAATAGATTTAACTAATTTAACTAATTTGGAAATTTTTCATATATGTGGTAGTAATGGAAATATTATATTCAAATTACCATCTAACATAAAAAGAATTAATAGAATAGGAGATACTGCTTCACATGATTTAACTGCATGTGTTAATTTAGAATATGCTTTTTTGTCGAGTGGTACTTGGAATCTAAAATTTCCAGAGGAAGCAACAAATGCTAGTATTACATATAAATCTACTACAGTTAATAACATGAAAGGAATAAAGAGATTGAATTCTATAGAAATAGGATATGCAGTTCCATGGCCTACATATACGGAAATATCTAAAGAAAATGAAACAGTATTACCAGAAACAGAGAGTGTTAATGATGTAACATTAACATGTATTAATTCAAAAAAAGTATTACAATGGGTTAATGAAACACAAATTAATAATTCTTTGACTATACAAAAAAGTAAATTATATCAAATTCCAACATTAAAAGCTGGATCTAAAATAAAAAGCTTAGTTCTAAATGAAAATGTTATAAGTTCTGTTTATGGAATTGAAAAATATACAGATTTAGAAACATTAAACTTAAGTAATAATATGTTATCAAATTATTTTACATATACAGAAAATGGAAAGGCAATTACAAAAAATACATGTGAAGTTATAGCAAACTTACCAAAGCTAAAATTAGTATATTTAAGAGATAATGTTGATTTAAATGATTTTAGTGCATTGGAAAAAGCAGGATTTACAAAAATTTCAGAAGGAGTTTATAAAAAATCTAATTAAAAATTTATATAGAAAGGATTGCTTTAGAAATGAAGAAAAATTTAAAATTTATAATTATTACAATTATTATAGTTTTAATTTTAATAATTTGTTTAATAAAAATAAATAAACCTGTAAAAGATAATAAAGAAATGAAAAATGAAAAAATAGAAACAAATTTAAATAATGAAACTGGTATGTACGAAGTATACAATCCCATAACAAATGAAATACTAACAACAACAGAATCAGAAGAGGGAGCTAAACTAGAAACAGAATTTTATAAAGAAAATCCAAATTATAAGGCAGAGCCACCTGTTTCTCCAAATTAAAAATTGACATTTGAAAAACTTAGTATATAATAAACGCATAAGAGCAGAATATAGAAGTTTTATTTATATAATACATATATGCTAATATTCTAAATTCAAAAGAGAAAGGAATGATGTTGAAATGGATAATAGAATTAAAATTTTAGCAGAAAATATTGTTAAAAATTCATTAAAAGTTAACCCAGGAGAAAAAGTTTTAATAGAATATAATGGAGAAAAAGCAATTATTTTCGTAAAAGCTGTTATGCGTGAAATTTATAATGCAAAAGCATATCCTTTTGTTAAAAGCATAGATGAAAGAATAAAAAGAGAAATGTTACTTGGAGCAAGCAAAGAACAAATTGATTTTATGGCTGAAAAAGATAGTGAATTTATGCAAGCAATGGATTGCTATTTAAGAATAGATGCAGATGAAAATACATGTGAATTAGCAGATGTGCCATCAAAACAAATGGAATTATATAGCAAATTTTATGCAGATCCAGTTCATTTAAAAGTTAGACTAAATAAAAAATGGTGTATAATGGAATTTCCAACACCAACTTATGCTGCAAATGCAAATATGAGTTTTGAAGCTTTTGAAGACTTTTTCTACAATGTATGTACATTAGATTATAGTAAAATGAGTAAAGCAATGGACGGATTAAAAGCTTTAATGGAAAAAACTGACAAAGTTCATATAGTAGGAAAAGGAACAGATTTAACTTTTTCTATAAAAGATATACCTGCAATAAAATGCTGTGGAGAAATGAATATACCAGATGGTGAAGTTTATACAGCGCCAGTTAAAAATTCTGTAAATGGTACAATTTCATACAATACACCATCAATTTATGATGGATTTGAATTTAATAATATTAAATTAACATTTAAAGACGGAAAAATTATTGAAGCAACAGCAAATGATAATGAAAAAATTAATAAAATATTTGACACAGATGAAGGAGCTAGATATGTTGGTGAATTTAGCTTTGGAGTAAATCCATTTGTAACAAAACCAATGAAAGATATATTATTTGATGAAAAAATAAGAGGTTCAATCCATTTTACACCAGGTTCTTGCTATGAAGATGCATACAATGGAAACGAATCAGCAATTCACTGGGATCTAGTATATATACAAACACCAGAATATGGTGGAGGAGAAATCTATTTAGATGATGTTTTAATTAGAAAAGATGGAAAATTTGTATTACCAGAATTAGAATGTTTAAATCCAGAAAATTTGGCATAAGATTAAAAGAAGAGAGTTGATATATTATCAACTCTCTTAATTTATTAAAAATTTCCAAATTTCTAAAAATTAAATTTTTATTTTAAAGCTTCTCTAATATTGTTCATATTTTCAGTTAAAATTTCACAGCTTTTATCTAATTTAGCTTGATTTTCTTCAGAAAGTTTTAAATCTAAAAGTTCTCTAGCACCTTCACTATTAATAATTGCTGGAACACCAATATAAATATCTTTGTGACCATAATTACCATCTAAGTAAGCTGAAACTGTTAAAATTTCATTTGTATTATTTAAAATAGTTTTAACTATTTTTGTTAAACCTAAACCAATTCCATAATAAGTAGCTTTTTTACGATTGATAATTTCGTAAGCTGCATCTCTAACTTCAACATAAATTTTATCTAAATCTGATAAATCTTTTTTAGCATCAACTAAAATATCAGATACTTTTTTGCAACCAACATAAGCATGTTCCCATGGAACAAATGAAGAATCTCCATGTTCACCCATAATGTAAGCATGTACATTTTTGTTTGAAACATTTAAGTATTCACCAACTAAATATCTTAAACGAGCTGTATCTAAAGCTGTACCAGAACCAATTACTTTAGAAGGTTCAAATCCAGAAACTTCTTGAACAACTTTTGTCATTAAATCAACTGGGTTTGAAGCAATTAAGAAAATTCCTTTAAATCCACTTGCTACAACTTGTTCTGTAATATCTTTCATTATTTTTGCATTTGCTGTAGATAATTCTAGTCTTGTTTGACCTGGTTTTTGACTTAAACCTGCTGTAATAACTACGATATCTGCATCTTTACATTCATCATATTCACCAGCTTTTATTTTCATGTGACTTGGAGAGCAAGGAAGACCATGACATAAATCCATTGCTTCACCAATTGCTTTATCTTTTAAAACATCTATTAAAACAAGTTCATTAACTCCACTGGCATTTCCTTGATTTAAAATTGAATATGCCATACTCATTCCTACAAATCCTGTTCCTACTAATATAACTTTTCTTTTTCCTATCATAAAAAAGCCTCCTTAAAATTTTCTTCTAACTCAAAATTATAATACCTAGTTGTTTAATAGTCAATATTTTTAAACTTAAAAATTACACAAATTATACATACTTTCTATTGAAAAAGATTGATAAAATTGATAAAATATGAAAATAAAAAACAAATAAAAATATTAAAATAAAGGATTTGAGTTTGATATATGAAAACTGCTTTATTGAAAGATAGTGTAAAAGAAATAAGAAAAACATTTAAAAGGTTTTTATCAATATTAATGATGTCTTTACTAGGTGTTGGATTTTTTTGTGGTTTAAGAGCATCAAGTCCAGATATGAAAGAAACAATAGATAAATATTTTGACGATTGTAATTTTTATGATATTCAAATTTTATCTACACTAGGACTTACAGACAATGATGTTACAGCATTAGAAAATATAGATGGAATTGAAAAAGCTTATCCAGTTTTTACTAAAGATGTTAAATTAGTAGATGACAATGCAGAATATGTATTAAATGTAAATATGCTAAAAGATGGAATAAATGAAGTAAAGCTTATAGATGGAAGAAATCCAAAAAATGGAACTGAATGTTTAGTAGAAGAAACTTTGCTAACAAAATTGGATAAAAAAATAGGAGATCAAATAGAGATTCAAGAAGTTTTATCAGAAGATGAATCTGCTAATTTTAAAAATACAAAATTAACGGTTGTAGGAACAATTGAAAGTCCTTTATTTATTTCAAGAGAAAGAGGAACTAGTTCGCTTGGCTCTGGAAAAATTAATAATTATATTTATGTTACAGAAGATAATATAGATTCAGAAATTTATACATCAATTTATTTAAAAGTAAAAGATGCAAAAAAATTAAATACAAATTCAGATGAATATAAAAATATTGTAGATAATGCGAAAAATAAAATTGAAGAGATCGAAGAAAAGCAAAAACAAAATAGATATGATGAATTAATAGGTGAAGCAAATCAAAAATTAGATGATGCTCAAAATGAATTAGATACGCAGAAAGCAGATGCTGAAGAAAAAATACAAAAAGCAGAAAAAGAAATTTCAGATAATGAGAAAAAATTAGAAAAATCTCAAAAAGAATTAAACACAAACAAGAAAAAAGCAGAAGATGAATTTGCAAAAGCAAAAACTGAAATTCAAAATGCTAGAGAAAAATTAGATGATAGTAAAAATCAATTAACAGAAAAGAAAAAAGAAGCTGAAAATAATTTTACTGTTGCAGAAAATAAAAAATCAGAATTACAAAATCAATTAAATACAGTAAATGCAGGTATTGAAGAATTAAATAAAAGATATTCAGAAATAGAAAATATTATTAACAATTCATCAAATCCATATATAAGTAATGAACAATTAATTGAAATTAAAGCTCAATATACATATTTGCAAGGTGAATTAACAGAACTTAATAAAAATAAAGAACAATTAGAGCTAGGAATACAAACTATAGAAAATCAATTAAGTTCAGGTAGAGCAGAGTTAGAAAATGCAGAAAAACAAATAAATGATGGATATTCAGAATTAGAAAAAAATGAAAATACATTAAACTCTAAAATTACTGAAACAAATAACAAATTAAATAAAGCTCAAAAAGAAATTAACAATGGAAAAGAAAAAATTGAAGAAGGAAAAAATACTTTAGAAGAAAATAAAAAAGAATTTAATGAAAAAATATCAGATGCAGAAAATAAATTAATAGATGCAAGAGCAAAAGTTACTGATATAGAAAAGCCAGAATGGTATATTTGGGATAGAACTAATAATCAAGGTTATGCAAGTTATATAAATGATTCAGACAATATGTCTAAAATAGCAAATGTATTTCCAATTGTATTTTTTGTTATTGCAGCTTTAATAAGTTTAACTTCAATGACAAGAATGGTCGAAGAACAAAGGGGTATAATTGGTACATTAAAAGCTCTTGGATATTCTAATATACTTATATCAATAAAATATATATTATATGCTACTTTAGCAACTGTAATAGGTGCAGTAATAGGAATGAATATAGGATTTCAATTTTTACCAAGAATTGTTATATCACTTTATCAAATGATGTATCCTTATGTTAAGGAAATGGTTATTAAATTTAATTGGTATTATGCAGGAATTGGTTTAGGTTTAATAAGTGTATGTATTATTGGAGCTACAATTTATGCAACTCAAAAAGAATTAAAATCTACACCAGCACAACTAATGAGACCAAAAGCTCCAAAATCTGGAAAAAGAGTTTTACTAGAAAGAATACCATTAATTTGGAAACATTTGAATTTTACACAAAAAGTAACAATTAGAAATATGTTTAGATACAAAAAAAGATTTATAATGACTATTGCTGGAATTAGTGGCTGTACAGCACTAATTTTAGTAGGATTTGGAATAAAGGATTCTATATCAAAAATTATGCATTTTCAATATGGAAATGTATATCAATATAATGCAATGCTAGGATTAAAAAATAATTTACAAGAAGATGAAATTCAGAAATTTGCTGAAGATTTAATTAATAACAAAGACATCTCGAAAGAAACAGAAGTACATATAAATTCTATTACTTTAAAAGCAAACAATAATGAAAAAAATGTACAGATAATTGTTCCAAAAGATAGTGAAAGTATAGAAAATGCAATTGCTTTAAATGATAGTAAAACTAAAGAAAGAGTGAAATTAGACAAAAATTCTATTTTAATAACATCTAAAGTTGCAGATTTATTAGGAGTAAAAGTTGGAGATAATATAGAACTAGAAGATTCTGATCATAATAAATATCAAGTGAAAATAGGTGCTATTGTTGAGCAATATTTGGAACATTACATTTATATGAGCAAAGATTTGTACAAAGCTACGTTTAACAAAGAATATACTACAAATGTTATTTATATAAATTATACAAAAGAAAATATAGATGAAGATAGTTTGATTACAAATCTATTGAAAGATAGTAGAGTATCTACTGCTATAGGAACTAATAAAATGATAGCAAGTGTAGATGATATGCTAAATGCTCTAAATTCTATAGTTTATATCTTAATTATTTCTGCAGGTTTACTAGCTTTTGTTGTACTTTACAATTTGTCAAATATTAATATTAATGAAAGAATTAGAGAATTAGCAACAATAAAAGTATTAGGCTTTTACGATAAAGAAGTATATGATTATGTGACTAGAGAAGTTGTACTTTTAACAATAATTGGAATTATACTCGGATTAGCAGGAGGATACTTCTTAACAAGATTTATAATTTCAACCTGTGAAATTGATATTTTAAGATTTCCAAAGGTTATATTTAAAAAGAGTTATGTGTATTCAGCTTTAATAACTATTGTATTTACTATTATTGTCAATATTGCAACATATTTTGCTTTGAAGAAAATTGATATGATAGAAAGTTTAAAAAGTGTCGAATAGTTAAAATTTTATAAAATTTAATGTAAGAATTTACAAAAAAGATTTGATTTTTATGTAAATCTATAATATAATATAAATATTAATTTATTTAGGAGGATTTATTTATAATGGCAAAGATATTAGAAGATATTTCAAGAACATTTAACGAATTTTTACTTTTACCAAATTTAACAGATGAAAGATGTATACCAAGCAATGTTAGTCTAAAAACACCATTAGTTAAATACAAAAAAGGAGAAGAAGCAAAATATAGTGCAAATGTTCCTTTTGTATCAGCAATAATGCAAGCTGTTTCAGGAGAAAAAATGGCAATTGCATTAGCAAGAGAAGGTGGTTGTGCTTTCATTTATGGTTCACAATCAATAGAAGAACAAGCAAAAATGGTTTACAATGTAAAAAAATGTAAAGCTGGATTTGTAGATAGTGATTCAAATGTAAAAAGTGGAACACCACTAAGAGATGTTATTGAATTAGTTAAACAAACAGGTCATTCAACAGTAACAATTACAGAAGATGGAAGTAGTAACGGAAAATTTTTAGGTTTAGTAACAGATAAAGATTATAGAATTACTAGAGCAGATTTAGATACACCAATAGATATGTATATGACTCCTAGAGAAAAAATAGTTTGTGCGAAAAAAGGAATTAGCTTATCAGAAGCTAATGATATTATTTGGGAAAACAAAATTAGTTGTTTACCAATATTAGACGAAAATGATAACTTAGAATATTTAGTTTTCCGTAAAGATTATGAAGATAGAAAAAATAATCCATCATCATTATTAGATGATGAAAAAAGATATATAGTAGGTGCCGGAATAAACACAAGAGATTATGCAGAAAGAATACCTGCTTTAGTAGAAGCTGGTGTAGATATGGTATGTATGGATTCTTCAGATGGTTATTCTGTATGGCAAAAAAATACTATTGAATGGGTTAGAGAACATTATGGAGATGATGTAAAAATCGGTGCTGGTAATGTTGTAGATAAAGAAGGATTTTTATATTTAGCAGAAGCAGGAGCTGACTTCATAAAAGTTGGAGTTGGTGGAGGATCAATTTGTATTACTCGTGAAACAAAAGGAATTGGTCGTGGACAAGCTAGTGCTTTATTAGATGTTGTTGCAGCAAGAGATGAATATTTTGAAAAAACAGGTGTATATATTCCAATTTGTTCTGATGGTGGAATTGTACATGATCATCACATTACACTTGCTTTAGCAATGGGAGCAGATTTTGTAATGATGGGAAGATATTTTGCAAGATTTGATGAAAGCCCAACAAGAGTATTAAAAGTAAATGGAAATACAGTTAAAGAATATTGGGGTGAAGGTTCAAACAGAGCAAGAAACTGGCAAAGATATGATATGGGAGGAGCTAAAAAGCTTTCTTTTGAAGAAGGTGTAGATTCTTACATACCTTATGCTGGACCATTAAAAGAAAACTTAGCAATAACAGTAAATAAAATCAAATCAACAATGTGCAACTGTGGAGCAATCACAATACCAGAATTACATGAAAAAGCTAGATTAACAATGGTTTCAAATGTAAGTATTAAAGAAGGAAGCGCACATGATGTAATCCTTAAAGAAATTGAACAAAGAGGTTAGTAATAACATTTAAATTAGGAAATACATAAAAATGGACATTTTAATATATCAATAAAAAATGTCCACTTTTATTATAAATAGTATATTAATATATATAATTATAATCGGATAATTATTTTGAAATTTAAAATATTAAAACTGAATCAAAGTTAATATGAAATTAAATAAAAAAGGAGATTTTATGAAAAACGAAGAATTAATTTTAATTGTAGATTTTTATGGACAATATAATCAATTAATTGCAAGAAGAGTTAGAGAATGTAATGTATATTCTGAAATAGTACCTTTTACAACAAGTATTGAAAAAATAAAAGAAAAAGCACCAAAAGGAATTATTTTTACAGGAGGACCTGCAAGTGTTTATGGAGAAAATGCTCCAAAATGTGATCCAGAGATATTTAATTTAGGAATACCAGTTCTTGGAATTTGCTATGGTATGCAACTTATGACAGATATGTTAGGTGGAGAAGTTCAAAGAGCTGATAAAAGAGAATATGGAGTAACACAAGTTCATATAAAAAATAGTTCAAAACTATTTGATACATTTGAAGATGTAAATGATTGTTTAATGAGCCATACAGATTTTGTAGCAAAACTTCCAGAAGGCTTTGAAAATATTGGATATACAGATCATTGCCCAAATGCAGCTATGCAAAATGCTGAAAAAGGTTTCTATGGAATCCAATTTCACCCAGAAGTAAATCACACAAATAGAGGAACTGATATATTAAGAAATTTTGTATATAATATTTGTGGTTGTACAGGAAAATGGAAAATGAATTCATTTGTTGATGAAACAGTAAAAGCTTTAAAAGAAAAAATTGGAGATAAAAAAGCATTATGTGCATTATCAGGTGGAGTTGATTCTTCAGTTGCTGCAGCTTTAGTAAACAAAGCAATAGGCAAAAATTTAACATGTATATTTGTAGATCATGGATTATTAAGAAAAAATGAAGCAGAAGAAGTTGAAGAAGTATTTACAAAAAACTTTGATGTTAATTTTATAAAAGTTGATGCAAGAGAAAGATTTTTAGGAAAACTTGCAGGTGTAGATGATCCAGAAAAGAAAAGAAAAATAATTGGTGAAGAATTTATTAGAGTATTTGAAGAAGAAGCTAAAAAAATAGGTTCAGTAGATTATTTAGTACAAGGAACAATATACCCAGATGTAATAGAAAGTGGTGTAGGTGTAGGTGCTAAAATTAAAAGCCATCACAATGTAGGTGGATTACCAGATTATGTAGATTTTAAAGAAATAGTAGAACCATTAAGAGATTTATTTAAAGATGAAGTTAGACAAGCCGGATTAGAATTAGGTTTACCAGAATTTTTAGTATATCGTCAACCATTTCCAGGTCCAGGACTTGCAATTCGTGTAATAGGAGATATTACAGAAGATAAATTAACAATATTAAAAGATGCAGATTATATATTTAGAGAAGAAATTGCAAATGCAAAATTAGATAGAAGTATAAATCAATATTTTGCAGTTTTAACAAATTTAAAAAGTGTTGGTGTAATGGGAGATGAAAGAACTTATGATTATACAATAGCTTTAAGAGCTGTTACAACTTCAGATTTTATGACTGCAGAATGGAGCAAAATTCCTTATGAAATATTAGAAAAAGTATCTAGTAGAATAGTAAATGAAGTAAAACATGTAAACAGAGTTGTGTATGATATTACAGGAAAGCCACCAGCAACAATTGAGTGGGAATAAAATTGAATTAATATTTATTGTATTTTTAATACAAAAGAAACATAAAAATTAAGATATCTGGAGGACAATATATGATAAAAGTATTATTTGTATGTTTAGGAAATATATGCAGATCACCAATGGCAGAATATGTATTTAAAGATTGGTTAAAAAAAGAAAATTTATCAGACAAAATACAAGTCAGCTCAGCAGGAACAAGCCGAGAAGAAGCAGGAAATGGAATGCATTATGGAACTAAAAGAAAATTAGATGAAATTGGTATAGAATATGGAAAACATAAAGCTAGACAAATAACTAAAAAAGATTACAAAGAATACGACTATATAATTGTTATGGAAGAAAGCAATATTGAAGAAGTAAAAAGGATTGTTGGAGAAGATACTGAAAATAAAATACATAGATTTTTAGATTATTCAAATAATCCAAGAGATATTGCAGATCCTTGGTATACAGGAAACTTTAATAAAACTTATGATGATATTTTAGAAGGTTCACAATACTTTTTAGAATATTTAAAAAGTAAAATATCTTAATTAAAGTGGGCATTATATTGATTTGAAAATTTTTATACAAATGTTTACACAATATATTAGTAGAAGAAAGGAAAGTGAGTATAATGAAAATCTTGACAATAGGAGATATTGTTGGAAAATGTGGATTACAAAAATTAAAAGAGGAACTACCAAGAATAGTAAAAGAGAATGAAATAGATTTCGTTATAGTTAATGGAGAAAATGCAGCTGATGGTATGGGGCTATTAGAAAAACAATACAGAGAAATACTAGCATTAGGTGTAGATGTAGTAACAATGGGAAATCATACATGGGCCAAAAAAGATATATTTAATTTTATAGAAGATGAAAGAATTGTAAGACCTGCAAACTATTCTAAAAATAATCCTGGAAAAGGATATAGAATATTAGAATGTAAGAAAAATGGAAAAAAAGTTGCTGTTATTAATTTAATAGGCAGAGTTACAATGGGAGTTTTATCAGATAATCCATTTACAAAATCAAAAGAAATTATAGCAGATATAAAAAATAGTGTAGATATAATAGTTGTTGACTTTCATGCAGAAGCTACAGCAGAAAAAATAGCTTTATACAACTACTTAGATGGAGAAGCAAATATTATATTTGGAACACATACACATGTTCAAACTGCAGATGAAGAAATATCAGAATTAGGAACAGGATTTATTTCTGATTTAGGAATGACAGGTCCCAAAAAATCTGTTATAGGAATGGATGTAAAAACATCAATTAAAAGATTTGAAACATCTTTACCAGAAAAATACAAAATAGCAGAAGGAAAAGCTAAAATTAATGGTTGTATTTTTGAGTTAGATGATAAAACAAATAAAGTTGTAAAAATAACAAGAGTTAATAAATAATATATTTATTAGTGAATTTTTATTAGCATAATTAAGTTGTACTTTTATTGAAAAATTATTTTAATTCTTTTGTCTCTCTTAAATGTCGGTGTACGTTTGAGAGGGACTTTTTATATAATAATACAAATTATTTATTTTAATAAGTTGATATTATATATATGTATTATAAAATTTGTTAATAAAAATAAGTAAAAATACAAAATGAAAACCACAATATAACATAAAAAATATTAAAGAGCAAATATCTGACTTTTGTCGACAAAAAAGTGATGAAAGTATTGAAAATAGTGTAGAATACTGGCGCACGAAAGTTTGATTAATTGCTTGAAAAGTATAGACTTAGCAAATTTATTATTGTAAAATAAATTTATCGAAACACAAGATAAGATAAAAAAATTCATAGGAGGAAAAGAAATGGAAGTTTTAAAAATTTCATCAAAATCAAACCCAAATTCAGTTGCAGGAGCAATCGCAGGATTGGTAAAAGAAAGTACAAGAGCAGAAATGCAAGCAATAGGAGCAGGTGCTTTGAATCAAGCTATAAAGGCTGTTGCAATAGCAAGAGGATTTGTTGCTCCATCAGGAGTGGACCTAGTATGTATACCAGCATTTGCTGAAGTTCAAGTAGAAGGAGAAGACAGAACAGGAATAAAATTGATTATAGAATCAAGAAAATAATAAAAATTTTAAGTGTTAAGATAAATAAATTTAATAAAATAATAAAACAAAAGTAATTTAATAAATTAAACCAGAGTAGATTCTCTGGTTTTTTTAATTTATAAATGATATGCTTATAAAAATGAAAAGCACCCAAGAAATCCAGAGACTTCTTGGGTGGGAAACAGTGGCACTTTAATGGGTTAAATCATATGGAATGTGCCACACACCCCATAAGATTATGAACAGAGCGATACATCTTGCGATGATACTTCTTACCTGCCGTCTTTGCAAAAATCTGAAGATTCGGAATCTACTCAAGGCTGTTAAGCCATTGAAAAAGATTCTATACAGACCACGTCCCATTCTGTAATGAAGAGTGGTGTTGTTCTCCTCAAATCTTAAAACGATTCTGTTATGAGGCGCACGATGTACATAGAGTCTATGCGGTTGATGTGAATCATCCATTCTGCCGTTAACAGCTCCGTAAATCAGATAACCCCAAGCAAGAAGTACGTTTAGGATAATCGTGAAGAACTGAACGATAGTTGCAAATACGATGTTTGCCGAACCCCTCAACACACGGTGATAGTGCTCCATCGAAATTACCAAGGCAATGCCGAAGAGGATAAGAAACACGTAGCCATAATTTGCTAGCCACACAGATGCGTAGGCATATACCCATTGCAACGCTTGCTCCTCCATGTAAATAATTCCCTTGAGTGGCCACACGATAGTCCAGATAATGTGAAGCAGAAACTTAATATTGTTTTCCATTTTGTTCTCTCCTTTAATTTATTTGTTGTCGCGAGTCATTAAGTTCAACCCTAAGTGGGAGAGTTAAACTAAATTTGTTCGCATATTACGAGGATAACTATATTATAACATATTATGTAAAATAATTCAAATTATCAAGTTTTATGAATCACAAAATTGCAATATAAAATTTATAAAAAATCTTGAAAGTTGTGCAAAAATGATATATGATGAGTGAGGATAATAGAAAGGAAAATAAAAGTTGGAAAGAAGTTATTTTAAATATATATTTGTAATAGTTGTTATTGTATTAATAGCATATACAGGCTATAAATTAGTAAAAGATAATAATAAAAGTGAAACTGAATCAAATTTAGATCAAACATCTACTGTAAGTACAATCCAAAAAGATTTAAGACTTGCAATTGCTGAAATGGATACAATTAATCCAATTTTAAGTAAAAATAGAAATGTACAAGAAATTACAAAAATTATTTTTGAGCCATTAGTAACATTAAACGAAAACTATAAAAAAGAATATAAATTAGCTACAGAGATTGCAAAACAAGATGGTACAACATATTTAATAAAATTAAGACAAGGTGTAGTTTGGCATGATGGTACACCATTTACAGCAAATGATGTTAAATTTACTGTGGATAACATAAAAAATGGTGGAATAAGCTCAATATATTCAGAAAATTTAAAATATGTAACTGGACTAGAAGTAATAGATAATTATACTTTGAAAATGTCTTTGTCTCAAGAAGTACCATTTTTTGAGTACTATTTAACATTTCCAATTTTAAGTCAAAAATATTACGAAGGAACAGATTTGCAAAATGCAGATAAAAATGTAGCACCAGTGGGAACTGGACTATTCAAAATAGCTTCTGTAAATGCAAATGTAATTACTTTAACTAAAAATGAAAGTTATTGGAATTTGGATCAAAAACCAATGGCAGAAGAAGTTATTATTACAAATTATCAAACAATAGGAGAAGTATACAACAGTTTTAAAAGTGGAGATATAGATTTAGTTACTGTAACAGCTAATAATGTAGAAAATTATATTGGAACAATAGGTTATAATAAAATTGAGTACAAAGCAAGAAATTATGATTTTTTATCATTTAATACTGCAACAGATATTTTTTCTGAAAAAGAAGTTAGAAAAGCAATTAGCTTATGTATAGACAAAGAAAATTTAGTTGCAACATGTTTAGGAAATGGATATACGGTTTCTAATTTTAGTTTAGATATGGGACATTGGTTATATACAAAAGATTTAAACACACAAGTAAATACGGAACAAGCAAAAGTTTTATTAGAGACAGCTGGTTGGAGTTATAAAAATAACAGTTGGCAAAAAAAAGTAGATGGTCAAACTAAAAAATTAGAATTTACAATAACAGTAAATAACGATAATTCAAGTAGAGTAAAGGCCGCTGAAAATATAGCAGAGCAATTGAAAAACTTTGGTATCACAGTTGATGTGAAAGAAGTAAATTCAGATAAATACTATAATTCTTTAAACAATAAAGATTATGAATGTATAATAGCAGGTTTGGAAGTTGGATTTACACCAAATTTAGAAACTTTTTTCGGAAATGGAAATATAGCAAATTACAATAATGAAGAATTGCAAAATATATTAAATACTGTAAAAAATACAAATGATGAATCTGAAATGTATAATAATTATTCAAGAATATATGATATATATTTAGATGAAGCACCTTATATTGGTTTGTATAGAAATACGGAAACAATAATTTGTAATCAAGGATTAGTAGGAAATATTACACCAAATAGCTTTAATATATATCATAATATTGAAAAATGGTATAGACAGTAAGAATAAAAAAGAGAACAAAATTTTTATAAAAATTCAAAAATCACTTGACAAAAAAATAATTATATATATAATATAGACAAACGAAAGTTTGACAAACATATTTTTGAAAAAGGAGAACAGAAATGGGAGATAGTTCAGAAAAAAGAAAAGCATTAGATGCAGCAATGAGTCAAATAGAAAAACAATTTGGAAAAGGTTCTGTTATGAAGCTTGGAGAATTCAAATCAATGAATGTAGAAGCAATTTCAACAGGAGCTTTGAATTTAGATATAGCACTAGGAATAGGTGGTATTCCTAAAGGAAGAATCATAGAAATATATGGACCAGAATCATCTGGTAAAACAACATTAGCATTACATGCAGTAGCAGAAGCACAAAAAGCAGGAGGAGAAGCAGCATTTATAGATGCAGAACATGCTTTAGATCCAGCTTATGCTAAAAAAATAGGTGTAGATGTAGATAATTTAATAGTATCTCAACCAGATACAGGTGAACAAGCATTAGAAATTGCAGAAGCATTAATCAGAAGTGGAGCAATAGACATAATAGTTGTCGATTCAGTAGCAGCATTAGTACCAAAAGCTGAAATTGATGGCGATATGGGAGATTCACATATTGGTCTACAAGCAAGACTTATGTCACAAGCATTAAGAAAACTTGCAGGTGCAATAAATAAAACAAATGCGATAATAATATTCATTAATCAATTAAGAGAAAAAGTTGGTATAATGTTTGGAAATCCAGAAACAACACCAGGTGGTAGAGCTTTAAAATTCTATGCTTCTGTAAGAATGGATATTAGAAAAATAGAAAACATAAAACAAGATGGAGAAGTTGTTGGAAGTAGAACAAGAGTAAAAATAGTTAAAAATAAAGTTGCTCCACCATTTAGAGAAGCTGAATTTGATATAGTATATGGAAAAGGTATATCAAAAGAAGGAAGTTTATTAGATTTAGCAGTAGACTTAGAAATTATAGATAAAAGTGGTTCATGGTTTAGCTATAATGGAGAAAAAATAGGTCAAGGAAGAGAAAATGCAAAAAGATATATTTTAGAACATCCAAAAATGGCTGAAGAAGTAGAAAAGAAAGTAAGAGATAATTTCTCTAAAGCTTTTGAAAATGCTTTAGTAGATGGCGAAGATATTGAAGAAGATGAAGAAGAACCATTAGATGAATAAAATTGAATGTAAAATATAATAAAAATCAATGTAATAGGAATAATATTTATGTTATTCCTATTACTAATATATTGAGATATGAGGTATAATGAAAGAATTTAATTTAGAAAATTTAAAAGATTCAGAGAAAATAGTAGATTTTGCTCAAATGAAGCAAATAGATAGTTTAAAAACAAAAGTATTAAAATATGCTTTATATAAAAAAAGAACAGAAAATGAAATTAGAGAAAAATTTTCAGAAGAAGATGAAAATTTATTAGAAGATGTTATTGAGAATTTAAAAGAATTGAACTATATTAATGATAAAGACTACATAGAAAGAAGTATACAAGAATTTATAGCTTTAAAAAGTTTATCAATAAAAGAAGTATCATATAAGCTTTTGCAAAAAGGTATTAAAAAGAGTTTAATAGATGATTATATTTGCAATAATAAAGAAAAAATGTTAGAATATGAAATACAGTCAGCAATGAAAATACTTAGAAAAAAATTAGTAAATAACGAACTAGAAGATGCTAAAAGCTTTTTATATAAAAAAGGTTATATGAGTGAATGTATAAACATTGCAGTAGATGAATTAGAAAATGAAGGAATTTAAAAAATGAATGGTAATGTACTAAATTTAGAAACAAAAAAATATGAATTACAATTAGATAATTTTGAAGGTCCATTAGATTTACTTTGTTATCTTATAGAAAAAAATAAAATGGATATTTATAAAGTAAAAATAAGTGATATTGCAGAACAATATATAAATTATTTACAAGAACAAGAAAAATTAAATTTAGATATAGCAAGTGAATTTTTAGTTATGGCTTCAACTCTTATTTTAATCAAATCAAAAGGTTTGTTACCAAAAGAAACAGAAGATGAGGCAGAACTTACGGAAGAAGAATTGCTTAGAAGAATTATAGAATATAAAAAGTATAAAGAAATAAGCAAAAAATTCAAAGAAAATATAGCTGAATATTCAAAAAGATTTTATAAATTACCAGACACAATTGAATTACCAAAACAAAAAATTGAAAAAAAATACTATATGGAAGATATAGTTTCTGCATATAGAGAATTAATTAGAAAAAATGAAGAAAAGAAAAATGAAAATGCTAAAAATATTGAAAAAATAGCAATACATGATGTTTATACTGTTGCTGATAAAGTAAAAGAAATATTTAGAGAATTAATAAATAGACCTAAATTTGTTTTTGGAAAATTATTTAAACTAAGTGAAAAACCAAAAGCAGAAGTTGTTACAGCCTTTTCTGGTGTTTTGGAGCTTAGTAGAAGAAATAAAATAAATACAGAGCAAAAAGAACTTTTTGGTGATATAATAGTTTCAAAAATAAAAGATAATTCAAATAATAAAGAATAAGGAATAAAATAGATGTTTTTTAGTAGAAAAAGAAATAAAGACAATTCAATATATCCTAATATTCATAAACAAGCTAGACATGATGGTATTAAAGATTTCGTCGAATCTTCAAAAATTTATAAGAAAAATATTCGAACTTTGAATATGGATGAAGAAGATGTAAATTTATACTTAAGTTATACATTTGCAAAATATACAAAAGAATTAAATGATTTATTAGAAAGTTTTCAAAGTGAATTACGTGAACCACAAAACAGAATAAATGCTCAAAATATATATAAAAATGGATATAAAGTTAAGGAAGTTTTCAATCAAGAAAGAGATGCTTTAGAAAGAAAAAACTTAATAGAAGTGCTATCTATAATTAACAAAAGTTTACTAGTAAATACACCATTTTTAGATATGTTTATGGATATGGATAATAGAAAGGCTAGAATTTTTGAGGATTCTAGCTTTAAGAAAAATCCTAGAAATTCATTATATGTATTTAGAGATAAAGTTATGGATACTATGATGCCAAGAGATATGTTACCTCAAATGGTTTTTCAAGATTTGTGTTCACAAATAAATGAGTATATGATAGATAATAGTAAACTTCCATCTGCAAGAGATATAAATTCAAATTTAATCGAAGATGTAGATATGCAGGAATTTTTAGATACAATACGAGCAAACCTATTTTATAGTAGAAATGGATACAATAAGTTCGCAGATACTGGAAGAATTGAAAGTTTAATGAATAAAAATCAAAAACAAGAATTTATAAATTTGGTTGATGTGTTTGTACCAGGTGAAGCTGGAATAGATGAAAATTCAACCATAGAATTAATTGCAAAAAGCATGGTGTGGAATAATAGATTAGCAAAAGTTACTGGTGGAATACATGGAGATATAGTTAGAAATCTAGCAAGAAGAACAGTAGAAACAGATAGAACGGCAGAAGCTTTAGATGATGTATATGAAGAATTACAACAAACAGATACTCAAACTAAAGATGGAACATATAGCACAGCTTTGGAAGATTTTATAAGAGATTATACAGACTATTTATCAGGCAAATTTGATGAAGATACTCTTAGAAGGTTTTATTCTAGCCAAAGTGTATTTAAAGCTTGTCAACATTATTGTGGAAATAAAAGTTTTATAAATCAAGAAAAAATTACATTGCAATCTATGTATGAATATTTATCATCTAGAAATGCAGAAAACTTTTTGTATTATGCAAAAGATTTCAATATGAGTTTACTAATAGATGAAACAGCTAAAATGCAAAGAATGGGAACTAGAGCTGTAAAGTTAAATATTCAAACAGATCCAAATGTCGATGAAGATAAAGTATCTGTATCTTTAAGTATTAGAGGGAAAAATGGAAAGTATAGAGTACATGGACTTAAAAAATTAGTTAATGAATATGTTAATAAAAAACAAAATAGAAATTTAAGATATGGTTCATATGAACCAGAGTTACCAATTGATTTTTCTGTTATATATTCTTTATCACCAGAGCAACAAATAGAAGTTTTGCATTTATTAGCTGAAAAAGATGTTAAACCTATTAAACCGTTAAATGAGAAAGAACGAGGCAAAAGAGATACAAGAATAAAAATGTTGACTTATTATGCTAATGATATATTAAACGAAATAAGAGCATCAGGAAGTCAAGAAGAAAGAGATAGAGTTAATGCTATAGCTGGAAAACAAAGTTTTACAAAAATAGTTGCAGGTGAATCTGGTAAAGGAAAATCAAAATATTATGCAGAAGAACCTAAAAGTATTACTTTAAGAAAAGAAATGCTTAAAATGTTATATGCTAGAAAAAGAACGGAAAAGGATAGAACATATGAATAATATAAGAAAATTAAAAATAAAAGAAAATATAGATAAACGTAAATACAAAAAGGCAACAAATGAATTTTATGATGAAATAAAGGAAATGATTATAAAAAATTATTTAAAAAATAATTTTATTACAAGTGAAGAAGCCGAAGACATGACTTTGTTAGAATGTATACAACTTATGCCAGTAGTAATGCCAAAAGAAAGAGGTTGTTATTTACTATTAAGAGAATTATTTTTTGGAGCAAATATTTCAGAAAAAGAAAGAGTTTGGAAAATTTTAAAGGGTTACAGAAAAATATCTAGTACTTTCGAAAACTAATAAAGTAATAATGAGTAAAAATGTATTGATAGGAATTATTTGAATATAAAAGATAAATAAGGAAAAAATAACCATATAAGGAGAAATTATGGTTATTTTTTTACATTTTTTAGCAATAATTATATTCTTACTTATATTAGTTTTGTTAATATTTACTGCTAAAATACAAATAAATATTAAAAATTTTGAATTGAATAATAATGGAAAATGGAATTTAGAAAAATTTAAAGAATTGATAAACAGACTATATAAAGAAGAATATTTAACTCCTAAACAAATAAAATCTACTTTTGTGCATGATTACTTTTATATTGAATACAATTTTGAATTTTATATTTG
>ULTP01010626.1_pt1 | contig 21267 bp, 18 predicted proteins | sample 1957721 | NCBI WGS metagenome assembly ULTP01 (sample SAMEA4835737, study PRJEB28245) | human gut metagenome | biome: gut microbiome; material: fecal sample | place: Denmark | collected 2008 | reverse complement strand
TATTTCCTTACGGACACTTCCTATGTTTACACATTTGCCTATACTGCAAAAGGTAGCATAGTTATGGCGATTCCATCGGCGGAACCATACCCTGTGAACCGATAAGGAGGTCGAAGTTTTCATATCGCAAAAGTACGAAAAAAATTAGAAACGACTTCTCTTTTTTTCTTATTGAGACCGTGCGGATAAAAAAACAGCTGACGGTGTAAGATAGTAGTTCGAGCTATAAATGTTAAATACTGCCCGATTTGCCGAAAAAAGTGCGGTGCACCGTTCGTGGTGTACGTCACTTTTTTTATATTTGTAACTACGAATATAGGATGCGGCTCGGTATAGCCAAGTCGGAAATGGGATTTCCTCTTGTCTTTGCTCTCGCCTTTCGCTATATTTGTAAACACGAATATAGGATTCGGTTCGGCATAGTCAAATCGGAAATATAATTCCCTCTTGTCTCTGCACTCACCTTTCACTATATTTGTTCACAAAGTGATATGTTTGAAAAGAACAACAGTCAAATCGGCTGATAGTATAATTTATCCAACAAATAAAATCATAGAAAATATGGACCTAACATTGAATTTGAACTCACGTTTGCAACCCATGCACAGACATGATTTGGAAGATGCACTTCAAGAAATTCTTGAAAAGGGAAAATTGGGAGAAGTAACGGGTGGAGGAACACTACAAAATCCACAAACCGGAGAAATTGTATCCTGTGATATAGAGATTCACCTAAATGATGATAAACAAGATAGTGTAAACCATTTGGTGGAGCTTATGAATATAATAGGAATCCCCAAAGGCTCAGCTTTATTATGCATAGTACCTGAAATTAAGATAGAAGTAGGGACTTTGGAGGGATTGGCTTTTTATGTCAATGGAACGGATTTACCAGATGAAATTTATGAGAGTTGCGATATCAATCACGTCATTGAGCAGATGGAATCAGCAATGAATGGCATAGGTCGTTTTTATAGTTATTGGGAAGGTAATGAATGGACAGCCTTGTATTTTTACGGGGTTTCATTTGTTGAAATGAAACAAAAAATAGAACCGTTCATTGCTTCTTATCCTTTATGTCAAAAAAGTCGAATAGAACAGATTGCATAGTTGGATAACAGGCGCCTATTCTAATGGTGGCAAACTGTACCCCGTTAGCAATCTCGAAATGACAGAAATACAATGAATAGAATTTAACACTATACATCTCATTTTTATTGTTGTGCGGTATGGTTCTCGCACAATAAATAGTAAAGGAGCGATTTGCAGACTATAATGGATAACTCGACGGTTCTTATTGTGTGGAATCGACACGGGACTGCAAGCCTTATATGTTGCTAAATCGTTGCCTCTACTTCTTAAATAATTAGATAAAAGTTTATTTTTCAATTAGTTAAGCTGATTTAATGAAAATCTAAAATAAATTTGTTTCTCTACATCGCTTCTGCTATCTTTGTAAATACGAAGATAGGATGCGGTTCGGCATAGCCAAGTCGGGAATGTGATTTTCGTTTGTCTCTGCGCTCACCTTTCGCTATCTTTGTAAATACGAAGATAGGATGCGGTTCGGCATAGCCAAATCGGGAATGCGATTTCTGTTTGTCTCTGCACTCGCCTTTCGCTATCTTTGTAAATTATACGTCTATGATTCATATAACATAGATGAATGGAAATCATCGGAATTTAATGAGATATGAGAACTGGTATAGTTTATATGGTGGCAACGGTTTTGTGTATTTTCGTAACCTCTTGTTTTACAGGAGTCGAGAGTACAAAGAAAATAACTATGCCCGATACAGGCGAAATTGCGGCACAGAGTCCCGAAGATCGTTTTATAGAGTCTTATTTCGTTCAACAAGGGTGCGATACGTGGCGCATAGGAAAGCCGTTTTATTATACCGATGAGAAACTTTCGTTCGTTTTCAGACCGGAAAAGCCTACTTTCCCGGATAGTATCTCTTTGAAGGGGAAAATTTTTACGTATGCCGGAAGTATAGAAGAAAGCCCTTTCGGCGGGGACGACAAAGTTGTCTTGTTATTCGATTGCGAAGGTCATAAGTTTCGCTATGAAACAGGGAAGACCCGGGAGGAGATCGGTCGGTTGAAATATACACCATTGATACCTCCGTTCATCGATATCGATGATTTAAATATGGCTCGCTCTCTTTTGAAAGACAGAGTTCTGTATATAAAAACGCCTATGTGGTACAATGAAAAATCGGAAGCGATAGAGGGGCGAAAGTTGATACCTGTCCGAGTTGTGGATATTCGTCCGGGAAATAACGTGTTGCCGGTCGAAGTTTGGTTCGAGGACGATAAAGGAAATCAAGCGGGAGTTTTCATGTCATTGCTTTCTTCTTCCCGCTCCCAATATATCACGTTCGACCGCTTGTTTTCTTTCGAGAATCCGCGTTTGCAATATAAGGAAATACAGGACGATGCTTGGGAGCAAATTACGTTGGGAAAAGTAAAGACGGGTATGACGAAGGCCGAATGTAAACTTTCGTTGGGCAATCCGAACGAGGTGAAGAAGATTCCCACATACAGCGGATTGAGAGAGCAATGGATATACAACTCGGGAGCGTATCTGTTTTTTGTCGATGATTTGTTGGCCGATTATAGGTTGTGATATGATTAAGATAGAGGAGAATTATTTTATAAAGGACAGGCATACATTCCACATGCCCGTTTATACCAAGTGGTTTGTAGAGTATGAAACGGTCGAGGAGTTGGTGACGTTGTTGCAGTCCGATTTATTGCGGGAACATACTTTTTTCCCGATAGGAGGGGGAAGCAATTTGCTTTTTGTAAAAGAAATGTACAATGGCGTATTGTTGCATTCTGCCATACAGGGCATGGCTGTGTCGGAGGAGACCGATACCGAGGTGCTTGTGGAAATAGGAGCGGGTGTCGTGTGGGACGACTTCGTCGCTTGGACGGTCTCTAACGGTTGGGGGGGAGCCGAGAATTTGTCGTATATACCGGGCGAAGTGGGAGCGAGCGCCATTCAAAACATAGGAGCTTACGGCGTGGAGGTGAAAGATATTATCCATGAAGTAAAAGCGGTAGATGTCGAGACTTGCGAATCCCGTACCTTTCGAAATGCAGAGTGTAGGTATGGTTACAGAAGCAGTGTTTTCAAGCACGATTGGAAGGGTAGATATATCGTTACATCGGTAGTGTACAGATTGCAAAAATCGCCCGAGCTACATTTGGATTATGGAAATCTGCGGGCTTCATTGCCCGGCGATGACATTTCTATCGCAGATGTCCGTAAAGCTGTCATAGAAATCAGGCGGTCGAAATTGCCGGAACCCGATGAATATGGCAGTGCCGGTAGTTTTTTCATGAATCCTGTAATTCCTACGGAACAATATGAGAAGCTGAAATCGTCTTATCCCGATATGCCTCATTACGTCGTAGACGATATGCATGTTAAGGTTCCTGCCGGTTGGCTTATCGATCGTTGTGGCTGGAAAGGAAAAAGTTTCGGCGGTGCGGCGGTTTATGAGAAGCAGTGCTTGGTATTGATAAATAAAAACAATGCAAAGCCCAACGATGTGGTTGCTCTCGCGGAAATGATTCGTAAATCGGTATCGGACACTTATGGTATCGTTATCAATCCTGAGGTTAATTATATTGAATGAGTATGATGCAGGTTACTTTCTTAGGGACAGGAACTTCAACCGGAATACCGCAAATCGGTTGTACGTGTCCGGTATGTACTTCTACCGATCCGAGGGATAGTCGGTTGAGAACCTCGGCCATAGTTGAGATAGAGGGTAAGAACATATTGATCGATTGTGGCCCCGATTTTCGTCAGCAAATGTTACGATTCCATATTAAACGAATCGATGCGGTATTGGTTACTCATATACATTATGACCATACCGGAGGGATAGACGATTTGCGTCCTTTCGGGGAAAACGGTACTGTTCCTATTTATTTGGAGCCTTCGGTCGCCGAGGGAATACGAAACAGGTTGCCTTATTGTTTTGCCGATCATCGTTATCCGGGAGTTCCCAATATTTGTTTGCAAGAGATAGGTCTGTCACCGTTTTTAATAGAGGGAATAGAAATTGTTCCCATAAGGGTGATGCATTATAAATTGCCTATCTTGGGGTATCGTATAGGACGGTTTGCTTATATAACGGATGCTCTTACTATTCCTGAATCGGAATATGAGAAGTTAAAAGATATAGATGTATTGGTCGTAAATGCTTTGCGGAAAAAGTCCCATCTTTCGCATCAAACGTTAGCCGATGCGTTGCGAATCATCGATAGAGTGGGGCCGCGGGAAGCCTACTTGGTTCACATGAGTCATCATATGGGATTGACTTCGGAGGTAGAAAAAGAATTGCCTGCCCATGTGCATTTCGCATACGATGGTTTGGTTATCGACAGCTTGTGATTATTTTGAACCATCTTCTTTATAGCTTGTTTTAGCTATAAGAATAAAAAACAATTTGATTATGGCAAAAACAATTCAAACTGCTATCGAAGCCGGTTCTCGTATGGCTCCCGCGAAATTCTATATAAAGATTACGCCGGACGGCCCTTATTTGCTTTATGGTAATCCTCCTATGGATCAAGAGATTATAGTTCTTAATGACGAAGGTTCTTCTTGGACCTATCGTAAGGGTAACCATTTTAGTACGACAGAGGAGCCTACGGCTTTGTGCCGATGCGGTGCATCCAAGAACAAGCCTTATTGCGATGGTTCCCATCATCATACGGACTGGGACCCGAAAGAGACGGCATCTCATAAGCCTTTATTGGAAGATGCCGAAGAATATATAGGGCCAACTATGGTACTTGCTGATAATGAAGAATATTGCGCTTTCGCTCGTTTTTGCGATGCCTACGGTAGAATTTGGAATTTGGTACAAACGGCCGAATCCCAAGAAGAACGTGACTTAGTCATTCATGAAGCCGAGCATTGTCCAGCCGGCCGTTTGGTTGTTTGGGATAAAGAAACAGGCGAGATTTTTGAACCTCCATTTGATCCGGCAATAGGATTGATCGAAGACCCTGTGATTAAAGTCAGCGGCCCCATTTGGGTAAAAGGAGGAATTCGTATAGAAAGTTCGGACGGAAGCAGTTATGAGATAAGAAACAGGGTTACCTTGTGTCGGTGCGGACAATCGCAAAACAAGCCTTTTTGCGACGGGACACATGTGTCGGCTAAATGGCATGACAAATTACCGATGGAGCAGGAAGCAGAAGTAGAATAAGACGATATATGATTTTAGGAGATTTGAGTGACACGAAGCGGGTAGAGGCTTTGCATCCTTTGCTGGGGAAACTTTTCAGTTATATTAAAGAGCATGATTTTCTTTCCGATCCGATTGGGCGTATCGAATTGGACGGTGATCGAGTTTTCATCAACAACGATTATCCGATATTACGTTCTCAATCGGAACAGGTTGTAGAGGTACATCGACGTTACCTCGATGTGCATGTCCCTCTTGATGCTCCTGAAATAGTGGGGTGGAAGCCTCTGTGCGATTTGAAGGAGGTGCAGCAAGCGTATTCCGAGGAGAAAGATTGTGCCTTTTATTCCGATAGGCCGTCGACTTATTTCACTGTGTATCCCGGTCAGTTTCGATTGTATTTCCAGAGGACGGCCATGCTCCTATTATCGGAGAGGGTAGACTGCGCAAAATTTGTGCTAAAATAAAGTTGTGATCGGGTATCGATTGAGAATCGATAAATATTTTTATTCGTATTATTTACAAAGGCAAATATATATACGACAATACCCTAAATCTCGTGGTAACAAAATTTAGGGTATTGTCGTATATGGTTACTTTTATAAATTATCCTTTATTACTTTGCAAGGATTTCCGACTGCTATGCAATTGGCGGGTATAGATTTGGTGACGACACTTCCCGCTCCGATTGTCGTACCGTCTCCTATGGTTACGCCGGGTAGGATTATACTGCCACCTCCAATCCAAACGTTTTTCCCGATGTTCACCGGTTTGGTGAGAGATTTCCAAAAACTGCTGTTTTCGCCCAAACGTTCCTGAGGTGCGGTGTGGTGGAAGACTGTATAGATATGTACACCCGGACCTATTCCCGAATAATCGCCGATAGTGATGGTATTACAATCCAAAAATACGCAGTTCATATTTATTTCCACATTTCGCCCGATATGTATATTCTCACCGTAGTCCACGAAGAAGGGAGCTGAAATCCAAACATTTTCTCCTCTTGATCCAATTAAATCGTCTAATAATGAGGATAGTTTTTCTATATCGTCAGATGGGGTATCGTTATATTCTTTTTGTAATTGCTTTGCTTTATGCCATCTGTTGATTAATTCTGTGTCACCGCAATCATAGGGCTCTCCGGCAAGCATTTTCTCTTTTTCTGTTTTCATAATCTTAAATTATTCTCATGGTCTAACAAATATACGAAAAACGGATTGAAATTTTAATATCTCAATCCGTTTTTATGATTCACATCAAGAAGTTTCTAATCTTGTTTTTTTGCTTTCATGCTCGATATGGTTAAAAAGGCAATGAGCAGCAAATACATAATCAATCCGACAGTTTGCAGAGTCGCTTCACTCAAATCGTGGGTATACTCGAATCCTGCAAACTTCATTCCCGCACTGACGACTCCCATGAGCGCACCGCCGGCAATGAATCCCGAAGCCAATAATGTGCCCTTATCCAAACGGGCTTTGTTCAGAGCGGTATCTTTTGAACGGCTGCCTACATACCAACTGATAAGCCCTCCGATGACCAAAGGTGTATTTAGTTCCAACGGAATGAACATACCCAAAGCGAACGCCAAAGCCGGGACATTCAGCCATGTCAGCAGAACGGCAAGAATAGCACCGATTCCATAGAGCATCCACGGTGCGCCTTGTCCCATCATGAGGGGCTCGATAACTGCCGCCATAGCATTGGCCTGAGGTGCTACCAAAGCGTTTTCCCCGGAGAATCCGTACGATTTGTTCAGAATGAGGATAACACCTCCTACGGTTGCGGCAGAGACGAGTGTACCGAGGAATTTCCAAGTCTCTTGTTTGCGAGGAGTAGAGCCTATCCAGTAACCTATTTTCAAGTCGGTAATGAATCCGCCGGCCATCGAGAGCGCCGTACAGACCACACCGCCGATAACCAACGCGGCAACCATTCCGCTTGTCCCTTTAAGTCCGACCGCCACAAGGATAACCGACGCTAGAATCAGTGTCATCAGTGTCATTCCCGAAACGGGGTTCGTTCCCACGATAGCGATAGCATTTGCCGCTACGGTGGTGAACAGGAATGAAATTCCGGCGACTACCAAGAAAGCGACCGTTGCTTGCATGAAATTATTGATAACTCCCAAATAGAAGAACAGGAATGTGATAATCAAGGCGAATACGCCAGCCGAGATGATGAATTTCATAGAGAGGTCTCGTTGTGTGCGGGGGGCTTGATCCTCTATCGCTCCCTTATTTTTCCCCGAAAATTCTTTTGTAGCCAGTCCTACGGCTCCTTTAATGATACCCCAAGAGCGGATAATACCTATCACTCCCGCCATAGCTATACCGCCGATACCTATGTACCGGCCGTAATCGGTAAATATCTGTTCGGGAGCAGCCGCAGCTAATTCGCTACCGGGTATGCTGCCCAGCAGAGGAATGATGACGAACCAAACGAAAAGAGAGCCGGAACAAATAATCAAGCAATATTTCAAGCCGACAATGTATCCGAGTCCTAACACGGCTGCGCCTGTGTTCACTTTAAATACCATTTTTGCGTGGTTGGCGATCTCTGTTCCCCACGGTAAAATGCGGGTGGTAAGCACTTCGCTCCACCAGCCGAACGTCGAGAGGCAAAAATCGTACAGACCACCTACCAATCCTGCCAGAATCAAAGGCTTGGCTTGGTTACCGGCTTTTTCTCCCGAAACAAGTACCTGAGTCGTAGCCGTAGCTTCGGGGAAGGGGTATTTCCCGTGCATATCCGAAACGAAATATTTGCGGAACGGAATGAGAAACAAGATACCCAATATACCGCCTAGCAGCGAACTCATGAATACTTCCATAAAGTTCACGGTCAGTTCGGGGTATTTGGCTTGTAAAATGTATAAAGCCGGCAAAGTGAAGATAGCACCGGCGACAATCACTCCTGAACAAGCACCAATGGATTGGATAATTACATTCTCGCCCAATGCGTTTTTCCGTTTAGCGGCTCCCGATAGTCCTACGGCTATTATGGCGATAGGTATGGCGGCTTCGAATACTTGGCCGACTTTCAAACCTAAAAATGCTGCAGCGGCCGAGAAGATAACAGCCATGACAATACCCCACGAGACTGACCATGCATTGACTTCAGGATAGACTTTTTCGGGCGAAAGAATGGGTTTGTACTCTTCGCCCGGTTTTAATTCCCGAAATGCGTTTTCGGGCAAATCGACAGGTTGTTTTTCGTTTGTTTCCATATTATATTTTTATTTTTTGAGTATTGCTTTTTCTTAAAAACGTGGCAAGTTAATAAAAAATGCAAATATAGCCGATAACTTAGGCGGCGTTTTTGATAATTATATTACAAAATGAAAATTTATGCGAGGAAGAAAGTAAAAAAACTTGTACATTTGTTACGGTATAAACACTGAGAAGATGAAAGAAATATTGGATTATTTGTCCCGATTGAGAGAAAACAACAATAGAGAATGGTTTCAAGCTCATAAGGAAGAGTATGATCGGTTGCGTCCTTTGTTTGTTGAGAAAATCCAAGAACTTATACAGCAAATATCGCAGTTCGACGAAGATATCGTGGGGTTGGAGGCTAAGAACTGTATGTATCGCATTTATCGTGATATTCGTTTCTCGCCGGATAAAACTCCGTATAAATCGTATATGTCCGCTTATATAGCGAAGGGTGGCCGTAAAAGTTTGCGTGCCGGGTATTATTTCCATTTCGAACCAGGGAATTGTCTGTTGAGCGGGGGCATTTGGTGTCCGGAACCCAAATTGTTGAAAGCTCTGCGCCAAGCGGTTTACGATAATTATGACGAGCTGAAAGATATTGTGGAAAACAAAGAGTTTAAATCGTTGTATCGGGACTGGGTGGGGGAAACTTTGAAAATCGTTCCCCGACCGTTTCCACGGGATTGCGAACAAGCCGCATGGCTTAAACGAAAAGATTATGTGGTGGTGAATGTGAAGCCTGATGATTTTTTCGGTTCGCCCGATTGGATCGAAAAAGCGGCTCATGATTTTCACATCATGAAACCGCTGAACGATTTTCTCAATTATACGGTCGATGAAGTTTACGATTTATAGGAAATAGGAAGGGGAGAGGAATTGCCTGACTAAGAAGTTGTTTTAAATTTATTGAGAAATAATATTATCATTGCAAGCAGGTATGTTCCGGCCATATTGTGCCCCTGTCTCGGAATAAATTTAAAACAGCTTCTTAGGTGGCTCGCTCCTCCTTTTTTCAGTTTAGTTCCACGACCGTAATACCGGCTCCTCCCAACTGGACGTGTTCGTCTTGGAAGTGGGAGACTCCCGGTACAGTTTTGAGGTATTGTCTGATGACTTGTCGAAGAACGCCAGTTCCAGTGCCATGCAGAATGCGTACGCGAGTACAACCTACTTGTATGGCATCGTCTATGAAATAGGTAACAGCTTGTAACGCTTCGTCGGCCCGCATGCCTCTCACATCGATTTCTTGCTTGAAATTCAGTTGCTTTTCCCTCATATCGTCGGTTGTTTGCGAACTGATAAAAGTGGCTTTCGAATTTTCTTTTTTGATTTGGTTTTTGCTGACCTTTTCCAAGCGGTCGGCTTTGACGGTCGATTTCAGCAGTCCGAAAGCGACGGTAATTTCATTACCGTTGACGGAAAGGACTTCACCCACAGAATTTTGGCCTTTCAAGCGAACGGAGTCGCCTTTCATTAAAACGGTGTGAGCGGTAGGTTGTAGATTGCTTTCTTCTCTTTTTTGTTGTTTCCGTTTTTTCCGGTCGTTGATCTGTTTGAGTTTTTTGCTGATTTTGTCGTCGACGGTCGGGGCTTCTTCCAATTCGGTTTTGAATTGTTCGAATTTCTGCCGGGCTATGCGGGTTTTTTCTTTCTCTGCTTGCGCCTCTTTAATTTCCCGTATCGTGTTTTCGATACGTGCATTGGCTTCTGCGAGAAGTTGAGCGGCATCTCCTTTCGCCTGTTTCAACAGTTCTTTGCGTTGTTTTTCCAAAGCGATCAAATCGGCTTCATACCGGGCGGTTAGTTCTTCGAGCTTTTTCTCCCGTTGGCGTATGTTCTGCCGTTTACTTTCCCAGTAGCGTTTGTCCCGAACGATGTCTTGCAAATATTTATCCATATCTATGTATGCCGAACCTACTTTTTCTGATGCGGCAGCGATTACTTCTTCGGGAAGTCCTATCTTACGGGCGATTTCAATGGCGAACGAACTCCCCGGATTGCCAATGGATAGTTTGAACAAGGGTTGCATCAGATGGCGGTCGTAAAGCATGGCTCCGTTTATGATCCCTTCTGAATCTTCGGCAAAGTGTTTCAAGTTTTGATAGTGGGTCGTGATGATTCCATAGGCATGCTTTTGGTTGAATCGGTCTAATAATGCTTCTGCTATGGCTCCTCCGATTTGCGGTTCGGTTCCCCCGCCGAATTCATCGATAAGTAAAAGGCTGTTCTCATTCGCATTACGTACGAAATACTTCATGTGTGTGAGGTGAGAACTATATGTACTCAAATCGTCTTCGATAGATTGCTCATCGCCGATATCGATAAATATATCCTTGAATATGCCGGTTCGGGAATTGTCGTGCATGGGAACCAACAGTCCGCATTGCAACATATATTGTAAAAGCCCGACGGTTTTGAGACAGACCGATTTTCCCCCGGCATTTGGGCCGGAGATGAGCAGTATTCTGTTCTTTTCGTCTAATGTCAAATCGAGTGGTACGATTGTTTTCCCTTGCCGTTTCAACGATAGGTAAAGCAAGGGGTGTACGGCGTGAAACCATTCGATTTGCCGAGTATTTTCAAAAGTGGGTAAGACTCCGCCTATTTCCTCGGCAAAGAGAGCTTTCGCCCGAATAAAGTCGATTTCGGCGAGGAATTCATAGGAGTAGATGATTTCATCGATAGCCGGACGAAGTTCGTCGGTAAACGATGTTAAAATACGTGTGATTTCTCGACGTTCTTCGTTTTCGAGTTCCCTAACTCGATTGTTCGCTTCCACAACTTCGGCAGGTTCGATGAATATGGTCTTTCCGCTAGCCGATTCGTCGTGTACGATACCCCTGATTTTTCGTTTGTACGAAGGTGCTACTGGTATTACCAAGCGTCCGTCTCGCATAGTGGGGCTGACTTCTTTATCTACGAATCCTTCGCTCTGGGCAGTCCTCAGTATTGCATTCAGACTTCGGGATATACCAGATAACGTGGCGGATATATTACTGCGAATGTGAGCCAGTTGGGGGGAGGCATTGTCTTTGATATGTCCGAATTTATCGAGAATGAGATCGATTCGTTTGATTAAATCGGGAAAAGAACTTATCTCTTTCGACAGTTTATATAGATAAGGGTATTTGATTTCTTCCTCTTCTCCGGGATATAAAAATCGGATAATGCGTTGTATGGTGTCGAGCGACCTCCGCAGGTCGAATAATTCGGCTTCTTCCAAAAAGGTTCCTTCTATACGAACTCGTTTTATCGACGGTCGTACATCGAAAAAGAAATCGGCGGGAAAGTCATCGGCATTTTCAAGAATGCGTACAAATTCCCATGTTTGATTCAGTTGTTCCCGTATAGATTCGTAACCGGTAGAAAACGTCATTCTATCGGTATAATCGATACCCAATGTGCTGAGACATTTTTCTTTAATGAGCGATCGAATTTGGTCGAATCCTATTTTTTGTTCGAAATTTTGTGGATATATCACGCTTTATGATTTATAAAACGTTGCAAATGTAATAAAAAGACAGATGATATACATTATTTATCGTTGAACAATACATGTGATTCGGGTGTATTATGAATAACTAAAATAAAAATTATGGAAGCTGTGAATAGTGTTTATAAAGAAGTGAAGAAAATGTTTCAGACGGCGGTTCCACCGTATGTCGCTACCGTTAATGACGATTATCATTATGAAGTTTGGGCTATAAAGAAGCAGGCAGGGGAATCCCAAGTTTCGGAAGAATTATTGGGGTATGTAGCCAAGCATGAAGACAGTGTCACTGTGGGATTTAACAATAAGCTCGGTGAAAAGATAAGAAAAGAGGCCTTTTCGTCGCTTTTATTGGCTAAAATGAATATTCATGGAAGAATCCGTATTCATTGTATGACGCATCAGTTACACATCGATTTACAGAATGCGATAGATAATTTAATGCGATATTATACAGAGATGAACTGGATTTGATGAAGGACTATGGTTATTTCACTTTTCTTGTATGTTGCCATATCGTTTCCATTTTTTTGAATAGAAGTTTCGTGTATGGGAAAAGTAAAATGGACGGTTGGGTTTGGTATGAAAAATACTCGTTCATTTTGTCCTTCTCTTAGCTTTTCGTATATTTGCGCACTTATAAATAATGCGCATTTATGACACAGATTGAAACTAACAATGAGATAGAAGACAAGAAAAGTCTTAATTTCATAGAACAGATAGTTGAAGCCGATTTGAAAGCCGGAAAGAATGGCGGCCGTTTGAATACGCGTTTCCCGCCAGAGCCTAACGGTTATCTGCATATAGGGCATGCGAAAGCGATCTGTATGGATTTCGGAATTGCCGAAAAGTTCGGAGGTACATGTAATTTGCGGTTTGACGATACCAATCCGGTGAAGGAGGACGTAGAATATGTAGACTCCATAATGGAAGATATTCATTGGTTGGGGTTCGATTGGGGAGACCGGTTGTATTATGCATCCGATTACTTTCCCAAGTTATGGGACTTGGCCATTCGTTTAATCAAGGAGGGTAAAGCCTATGTCGACGAACAATCTTCGGAAGAGATAGCCCGCCAAAAGGGTACTCCTACACAGCCGGGAATAGAAAGCCCTTATCGGAATAGAAGCGTAGAGGAAAATCTCGATTTGTTCGAGCGAATGAATAAGGGCGAATTCGAGGAAGGCCGTTTTGTCTTGCGCGCGAAGATAGACATGGCTTCTCCCAATATGCACTTCCGCGATCCTATCATGTACCGTATCATCAAGCATCCTCATCATCGTACCGGAACGAAATGGAATGTATATCCCATGTATGATTTCGCACATGGGCAATCGGATTATTTCGAAGGGGTGACTCATTCGATTTGTACCTTGGAGTTCGAGGTACATCGTCCTTTATATGAGTATTTTGTAAAGGAATTGGCCGACGATAGTTATTGCCCTCGCCAGATAGAGTTCAACCGTTTGAATTTGACCTATACGGTGATGAGTAAACGGAAACTTTTACAGTTGGTAAAAGAGGGTCTGGTTGCCGGCTGGGACGATCCTCGTATGCCGACGATTTGCGGATTGCGCCGTCGTGGATATACGCCTGAATCCATAAAGAATTTTATACAGAAAATAGGTTATACAAAATACGACGGAATCATCAGTGTTTCTTTACTCGAACATAGTATCCGGGAAGATCTGAATAAAACAGCGATCCGTGTATCGGCAGTTCTTAATCCTGTTAAATTGATTATTACCAATTATCCGGAAAATAAAGTGGAATATTTGGAAACCGAAAATAATCCCGAAGACCCGGAGGCAGGAACCCATCAAATACCTTTCACCCGAGAGCTATACATAGAGAGGGACGATTTTATGGAAAATCCTCCCAAAAAATTCTTCCGTTTAGCTCCCGATCAGGAAGTGAGATTGAAGTCGGCATATATAATCAAGTGCACCGGAATTAAAAAAGATTCCGATGGAAACGTAGAAGAAATTTATTGTGAATACGATCCCGATACACGAAGCGGTATGCCGGGAAGTATGCGCAAAGTGAAAGGTACGTTACATTGGGTATCGGCAGAATATAGTTCGACGGCAGAAGTCAGGTTGTATGACCGGCTATTCAATGTAGAAAATCCGGCAGAGGAGAAAGATATAGATTTCAGAGAATTATTAAATCCCGATTCTCTAAAAATCGTCGATAATTGCCGTATCGAGCCTTACTTGGCCGAGAATGCCAAGCCCGGCAATCGATATCAATTCCAGCGTACAGGATATTTTTGTGTGGATCCGGATTCGACCGATGGACATTTGGTGTTCAATAGGACCGTATCTTTGAAAGACAGCTGGGAAAAATTAAAATCGAAGTAAAGTATAAATTTATTTTCTATACTGTCGGGTTCCTTATGTATAAGGGATTCGACAGTTTTTATCTGAATCTGCGATGTCAGTTAAAAAGCCGAATGAACTCATAGACCGCTACGAAGAAATGTTGCGCGGGACAGTTAGTTGTTATTTCGATACCGACGAGATAGATGAAATCTCGGATTATTATGAGTCCAAAGGGCAGTTGTCCAAAGCGTTGCACGCTATTGAGTTCGGGTTGAATCTTCACCCCGACAATGTGGATTTGAAGCTCAAAGAGGCTCGTTATATGCTTTATCTCGATAGAGCAGATGAAGCGAAAAGAATTATGTCCGAACTGGCCGATTATAGTCTTGATGCCACACTTATTCGGGCTGAGCTGTTATTTATCGACGGTTATATGAAAGATGGCCATGCGTTGTTGCTTGCTATGTTGGATAACGACGATATTCGGGAGGATTTTTGTTTCGATGCCGTGGATATATATACCGATTACGATTGTTTCGATGAATTGGTGGAGTTCGTGGAGAAAGCGGGAAAGGTGTTACCCGATAGCCGGGAGCTGTTTCGAGAAATGGCGGCTATCTGCGAAGAGCGTTCGGAGTATGAGCGATCTGTCATTATTTATAATAAATTGATAGACAAAGACCCTTATTCGTTGCAGGATTGGTTTTCTTTGGCCAAAGTCGAGGCTTTGTTAAAACATTATGATAAAGCGGTAGAGGCTTGTGATTTTGCTTTGGCGGTGAAGGAAAATGAAGAGTCGATAATCTCGTTTAAAGGATATTGTTATTACGACTCTGGACAATATGAGAAGGCCATAGAACAGTTTCTTGAATATGAGTCTATCACAAAGGAAAAATCGGTTGCTTATGAATTGATCGGGGAGTGCTATGTGAAATTGGACGATAACAACAATGCGTTGAAGTTTTTTCACAAGGCTCTCGATATAGAGCCTTCGAACTCGAATATATGTTATCAGTTGGCTACTTGTTATTATGAATTGGGAGATATACAGAAAGCCGTTGTTTATTTGAGAGATACTTTAAGCCTTGATAGTAGGGACGATGAGGCTCATTCGTTTTTAGGTGAAATTCTTTTGCAGGAAGGAGACTACGAAGAGGCCTATTATCATTTGTCCAAGTCGTTGGAGTTGAATGAAGACGATATGGAAACTATGAAACTCAAAGGCGAGGCGTGCCTTCATCTCGAATATTATGAAGAGGCTGTTTCTGTGTTTGAAACAGTGCTTCGGGAAGATTCGTACGACCTGCATTGCAGGCTTAAATTAGCCCTCGCTTATGCGAAGATGGGCGATGACACGAATGCTGAGCGCCAGATACAAATTATAGACCAAATGAGCCAGTCTGCCAATTTTAGCGGTTTACCGAATGAGAAGTCTCAACAGTGGAAAAATGTGCATGGAGCCATTCAATCGTTAAAGCGCTTTTTATTGAATCATATAGATGATTCGGAAAATAAAGAATCCCTTTCATAAAAAGGGATTCTCGATTTGTTCGATACCGATCTCTGTTTCCGGTCCGTGACCGGGATATACAATTGTTTCTTTCGGTAAAGTGAGTAATCTTGTTCGTATAGATTCGACCAACTGATGATGATTTCCTCCCGGCAAATCGGTCCTTCCAATGCTCATTTGGAAAAGCGCATCGCCCGACAGTACAAACCCTGAATCGGGGGCATAAAAAGCCATACTTCCCGGAGAGTGCCCGGGTATGGCAATCGTTTTTAATTTTTCATGACCGAGGTCAAACGTGTCTTTATCGGAAATATAATGCCCAATCGGCTGTATTTCTCCTCGAAACGGAATACCGAAAGATTCGCATTGGCGTACCATATTTTGTAAGAGAAATTCGTCGGCTTCCGCCGCACATAATATAACTCCATATTTTTTTGCCACGAAAGAATTACCGAAACAGTGATCGAAGTGCAGATGCGTAGCTAACGAATATTTTACGGTCAGCTTATTATCGTCAATGAATTCGGCGAGAGTTTCTTCTTCTTTCGGATAATAGCATCCGGCATCAACGATGGCGCATTCCCTACTGGCCGTGTCCCATAAAACATAGGTATTTACCGGGAGCATGTTGAATTGAAATCGGGCAATTCTCATTTGAACCTATTTTTTTACAATTTGCACATAGACGACTTTTTTCGTGTCGAAATAATCTTCTTTGAAGTAGTCTTTCAGGTCGAATACGATCGATGTCTTTTTCACTGTAACGAGTTCGTTTTGTAATTCACCGCCTTTTAGACAGAGAAGTCCGTTGGGAAGTGCGTTTCGTTGTTCTTTTTTTATGTTTTTCCGTATCAGTTTCAATAGATCGGGTAGGGGCATAACCGCCCGGCTTACCACGAAATCGTATTCGGACTTGTTTTCTTCTACGCTTCCGTGCTGGAAAGTCACATTTTCCAAATCAATGGATTCGGCGACGTTCGCGGCGACTTTTATTTTTTTTCCGATGCGGTCTATCAGATGGAATTTACATTCCGGGAAAAGTATGGCGAGGGGAATACCGGGAAACCCTCCTCCGGTTCCCACGTCGAGAATCTCGGAACCATCTGCGAAATTTATCGTTTTGGCAATTCCCAAAGAGTGCAGGATATGGTGGAGGTACAAGTTCTCTATGTCTTTGCGAGAGATAACATTGATCTTTGCATTCCAGTCGGTATATAACTGTCCCAAAGCCATAAATTGATTTTCCTGCTTCGGTGTCAGATTCGGGAAATACGTTTTTATATATTGCATGGTTTGCTGTTTATTTGATTAAACGACGAACGGGGCTGTCGGGTAAAATATAGCTGTCGATCTCTTTGAACGGTATTTCTATACTGGTTTGCCCTGTCGCATAACAAGCTATTTCGTAAGGGTTATATACCCAACAGATACCGGTATCGGTCAGATAGAAGTTTTCGGTAGCCATGATATCTTCCGTGTCGAAATAGCCTAATTCCAGTAGGGAGTCGGGTGACGATACATTCAGTTGTTTCATCAGCCGGTTTAATAAGATAGAACTAAGTGTATCCGATGAATCGGGCTGGAAAATATCGTCTAAACCGATTCTTTTCCAGTTGGAGAGGTCTATCGTGTAATAACGATTCGAATACATGCCATGGGCTCCGCCCGTATATTCGGACGAGGATATTCCGTAACAGAAGAAATCATTGCGATTGTAAACGGGAGAAAGGGTGTAATCGAAGTCCCATTCGAAAGAATAAGCCTCTCCGCTTTTCGCCAGTTCTTTTTCGAATTCGGGTTCTATTTCTTTATAGGCGTTCACATGAGACTCTACGACCTTTTGTGCGGCTTGTTTCAAGGAGTCTCCCGTATATTCGTCTCCAAAGGTTAGAGGAGAAAGTATTTTTTGCAAATGAAGGTAATCGCTGTCTTGTTTGTATTTTACAGGAATTTCCATTGTCAAGACAACTTTACAAGCAGGCTTTGCGGTATCTCCGGAGAGATGGTAGGTGTCTGCGATGACTAATTTTTCCACCACAACAGAATCGGCATTCGTTTCATTTGAATGATTATTCTTGAAATTACAAGAGTACAGACAGCTTATCAATGCTATTATACTCAATAACGATACTTTTTTCATATAAATAAGTTTTTTACAAAAATACACCTTTTGTCGTGTTTGGCAAGGGAAAAGAAGCAAAAAAGGAATAGTATTATGCGAGCACCCGGTTTTCGGGATTTTTATAATTTCTGTTGAAAGATTTGTGTACATTTGCATAAGCGCGAAGATGGGCTACATTCGGCATAACCAAATGATTTTTCTGCCCCTCGTTTGTACTATCTTTGCAAAAATGCGAGAATAGGCTGCACTCGGCATAACCAAATAAATTTGTTTCTGCCCTCGTTTGCACTATCTTTGCAATAAGATTCGTGTAAAATAAACCTATATGTTACAAGTCGGAAAATTCAATAAGCTCAAAGTTGTTAAAACGGTCGATTTCGGCGTTTACCTCGACGGGGGAGAGAAGGGAGAAATTTTATTACCACGGAAGTTCGTTCCGGAACAATCATGCAGTGAAGGCGGAGAGATAGATGTCTTTGTTTATTATGATTCGGAAGACCGGCTTATTGCAACGACACAAAAACCGTATGCACAAGTAGGTGAATTTGCGTGGTTACAGGTAAAGTCGGTGAATAGAATCGGCGCATTTTTGGATTGGGGAGTAGAGGCGAAAGATTTGTTGGTCCCGTTTCGGGAACAAAATACGGATATGCAGCAAGGCGAGTTTTATATTGTATATGTATATCTCGACTTTGCTACCGGCCGAATAGTCGCTTCTGCAAAATTGGATAAATTTTTAGACAATGTCCCTCCTGAATATGAGGCGAATCAACCTGTCGAAATCATAGTAACTCAAAGGACTTCGCTCGGATACAAGGTTATTATCGATAATTTGCATTGGGGGGTGATTTATCACAACGAGATTTTCAGACCTATAACCATTGGGGAGCACTTGCGTGCTTATGTAAAACAAGTGAGGGAAGATGATGAGATAGATGTGATGTTACAGCTTCCGGGATATGAAAAAATAGACCCGTTGTGTGAATCGATTTTACAGAAGTTGAATGAAGCGGGAGGGGTGTTACGGCTTTCGGATAAATCGCCCGCCGAGGAGATTGCACATTATTTCCAGTGTAGCAAGAAGAGCTTTAAAAAAGCGATAGGCGCTTTGTATAAAGCTCGACGCATTGTTATCGAAGAGAACTCTATTCGTAAGTCATAATAACGGTTCGGTAGAAAATCCGAGGGGATAGGCCAGAATTTTAACGAATGCGATGGATTGCATCCCCTGTGTTTCGGTAGCAATAGGGGAGTTGCCGACGGAACGGTAGTTTTTGAGGAGTGGGATTGGAACGATTTCATAAGTCTTTTTAGCAGTAGGGGTTAACCCCTCCGTCCTTGCGGACACCTCTCCTATTGCTTCGCCACACCCCGCAATGCTACGGGGCACGGCAGGGGAGGTGTTTTAAAATATCTCTGATAGTAAAAATTGAAACACCCCGTAAGGCTATGGGATACGGCAAGGGAGAAGGTCTAAAAAGTCTCTACGAATATTCTTTTTCCTCTCTATCTGCGAGTACAAGAGTTAAAAAACAATCTCCACTAATTATTGACTGAACCATAATAACCGTTATCTTTTCGCAAGTTAAAAGAACTTTTTTCTACAACTGTTGTTTAAGAGTTGTAAAGTTTCTGTTTTGGAAACCGAATAACTTTTAACAGGTACTAAATAATAAAAACAGTTATGAAAAGAGTCTTCATTATGTTAGCCATTGTGCTGGGAAGCGCAGGGTTATTGTTCGCTCAAAAAAGCAATCAAAAAGAGGTAAAACAGTTGCAAAGTTTTTTGCAGCAAAAATCGGCTAAGGGAGATGCCAATTATATTCGTTTGGGAATTACCGACATTAAGAATCCTGCAATGTGGAAGGGGGTAGTATGGAGCGATGGCCGTGCTATTTCTATCGATTGGAAGGATAAGGAATTGGCCGGAGAATTGGATTTGAATGGATTTACGGCTTTGCAAAAAGTCGATTGTTCACGCAATCAGTTGACGGAGATTAATGTGTCTAACTGTACTGCGCTCAATACATTGAATGTCAGCAGGAACAAGCTGTCGGAGTTGAATATAGACAATTGTCCGGCATTGATTAAGCTCGATTGTTATAAAAATCGCTTGACCGATTTGTCTCTCTCCGGGCTTCCCGGTTTGAAAAATCTGAATTGTTCCAATAATTTGTTCGTGGAACTTAATGTAAACGGAGCTCAGCAATTACAGAGCTTGAATGTTCAGGGCTGTCATCTTGAATCGTTGAGTGTCGATAGTTGTGAAAATCTTAAAAATCTATATTGCGGTTATAATAAATTGACCAGTTTGAATCTGTTCGGGACGGTCAGTCTGTCTAATTTGAATATCGACGATAATGAAATATCGAATATGCTTTTGTCCAAATTACCGTCTCTTACGTCTCTTATTTGCAGTGACAACAATATGAAGACATTGGGTGTACTCGATTGTACGTCGTTGGCCGATTTGGTGTGTTCGTATAACGATTTAACTTCTTTGAACCTCGACGGGACTACTAATCTGTATTTTGTCGATTGCTCGTACAACGACCTTTCGACACTCGATTTGAGCAATAGAACCATGTTACAACGATTGATTTGCAGTAATAACCAGTTGAATGTCCTCGATGTATCGTTTTGTCCGAATTTGGTTTATATCAATTGCCGGTATAATCAATTAACCGATTTGCGCACTATCGGGGATAATAACTTGCGTATGATCGCTTGCCAATGGAATTATTGATGAACCCGAATGAATTGTAACGAAGGTGGGATAATGCCCGAAACGACATTATCCCACTTTTATTTTTAGGCTATTTTATTCAACAATACATTTTCTCTCTTTGTTTGATTTCACAAATATCCCCGATTTCAATCTTCTGTGTTCCCATGAGTCTAATAGTTTAGTCGTCGAAATAAGGCGTACTTATGTAATATAGATAAAAATCTACCGGGATATTCAGTTTGGCGATTCTTTTCCACATGTCGGGCCGTATTCTGAACTGGAAGTTATAATGTCCCATACTGCAATGGAGTATCAGTCCGCTGTTTTTGAAACGGCGGAAAACTTTTCGAAACGACTCTGAACGGCTTTCTATCAAGTCCAATATTTCGTTGGATTGATATACCAGATCGAAATAATTCGATGCTTTTCGGTTGTCGAACGTGTCGTAGAACCAGACGTTTTTCTCATCGAAGACCGGGTGAGTGCCGGGCTCGGTGTAGGGTATGTCGGGGTATCCTTTCCGTTTGATACGGGTGGGGGATATTCCGGTCAGCTCGGTAACGATACCCGGGTCATTCTTTCCGGTCTCGATATAGAGTGTACAGCCCATCTCGGTTCCGGTCTTGATTCGGTTAATGTTATTTTTCTTGCTTTTACTGAGT
>ULTP01040813.1_pt1 | contig 21702 bp, 29 predicted proteins | sample 1957721 | NCBI WGS metagenome assembly ULTP01 (sample SAMEA4835737, study PRJEB28245) | human gut metagenome | biome: gut microbiome; material: fecal sample | place: Denmark | collected 2008 | reverse complement strand
AGACAATCAAAGCTGAACAGGAACAAGCATATATGTCAAGAGTGGCGCAGCTTATTTTTGCGAAACTGTGCTGCGCAGGGTACAACAGAGAAAAGGTTAGCAAACTCTTTGGCATTAACCCTGCTACCTGTTCAGCTCGAAAAAACCAAAAGCCGCAGAACCTGCGGCTTGAAGAAATCGTAAAAGCAGCGGATGTACTCGGTGTAGAACCGTATGAGCTGCTGATAATCCCACACGAATTGAGGTGATAAAGTGAATAAAGAAAATATACAAATCTGCATCAAAGACGGTGAAGTCATAGCCTTGCAGGGTTTAGACACCGTTACGGCTGAAAGGCTCGAAGACATACTAAACTATGTAGCTGAAACTAAAGAGAGCCTCGACAATCACAAACTTTGTAACAAAGCAGTCGGATTTAAGCGTGTTGTTAAGAACTGCAAGAAGTTTATTAAGTGCTGTAAGTACGCAGCGAAAAATTAATTAAAAGGAGATATTTATATGAAAAAATCTATAAAAGAAAAAGTGCTTGAGATTATGGCACTTGCATTGGAATTTAACTGCAGTGAAGCAGGGAGTGATAATACAAATAAAAAGCCCGCTTTTTTTGTTGATTATACAGGACATGTTAATTATTTAACTGTTAAAGTTTATAAAAACGGTTGGGGAAAAGATGTTGAATCAGATATGTATGAAATGTTATTGATTCACGATAGGATGTATGAAAAGAAACTTGATGACATTATCGAATATATGAAAGAAGTTTATAAAGAATGGGAAAACAAAGATGAAGTTCAAAGTCAGATGTAAAGAAGATATATCAGAAGTCTTTGCAGTATATGATGTATGTCGCTTTAGAGCTCAAAACAAACAAGGATATGACATAAGATTTTTGATTTATGACGGATGTTTTAAGTATGTGACAGCGGATGTATTTGAGCCGCCGGAGGAAAGTAATGACAGCAGCGGAGATTAAAGAGGCTTTTATAAAAGAAGAGCCAGTTATTTTAAAATTGCCAAATGTGCTTGAAAAGCGTTTTGACAAGATTAATGCAGTTATATACCGCAGAAGTCAGAAAGGTAAACTGATGGTATCTGTAGAACTTGTTGAAACAGTTGATACAAATATGGGCAAAAGGCAGCATTTGATTGTTGCAAGAGGCGGAAACATAAAAAAAGAGCGTTGACACAGGGCAGTGATCAACGCTCAAGTAAGGCTTATTGCCAAATCTACATATTTATTATAGCAATAAGTTTTATAAAAATCAAGAGGTGAAATTATGAAAAAGTCGATTGAAAAAAAGACAAGAATATTGCTGCTTGCTTTGGGCATTACTCCGAATCTGATAGGATACGGATATTCTGCAAGTGCGATTTGCAAGCTGATTGAGCAGAGAAAAGCACGCAAGAAGGTGAGCTATTGCAAGCTGTACGAGGAAGTGGGCAAAGAGTTCTTTTCTAATGGCAAAAGAGCCGAGAGAGCAATAAGAAATGCAATAGCGAATACGCTGCCACGAAATAAAGTGTTGTGGGAAAACATACTGAATTTCAAATGCAGCGGAAAGCTAACGGTGAGTGAGTTTTTATCGCTTTGTGCTGAAAAACTGATGATGAGCGATGAATAAAATCAATTAACTGAGTTAATAAGCTCCGCACAGCTTGTTATATATTGGTAATTAACTTTTGTTGATTAAATATTACTGACTTGCATAATGTTACTGCGGAGCAGGTGCGGCTGCTCTTTTTTTAAGGAGAAATAATATGAAACAGAAAAAACTTGATCATCTTGATTTGGTATGTCTTGAGATTGCTAAGTATAACAAAATACATAACACATATTACAGCTACGGCGAATACACAGCTTTAGTGCGTGCAAGAAAGATTATATCAGATGTTGTGAGTGAAAAGAGAGTTAAGAAAAATGAGAAGAAAATGGACAGATGATGATGTCAACAGTTTGTGCGAAATGTGGGGCAATTCAAGTGTTGAAAGAATTTGTACAAAACTTGAAAGAAGCAAAAGTTCTGTAATTCAAAAAGTTAATAGACTTAAGCTGGGAGCTTTTCTTGATAATAGTATTTACATTACAAAACATCAATTGTTTGTTGCTTTAGGAATAAACTCAGATTCATATAAAAATGTATCCTGGCTTAAAAACAGAGGATTGAAAACACACAAAGTAAAGCGAGGAAAACAAACTTTTAATATGATTCTTATAGATGAGTTTTGGAAGTGGGCATATGAAAATATGAATTTTCTTGATTTCAGCAGCTTTCAGAGGAACAGTTTAGGTAAAGAACCAAAGTGGGTTGATGAAAAAAGGCGCAAAGATATAAAAAAATCATATCAGTTTAAAAGAACTCCTTGGAGTGAGTTTGAAGATAAAGAACTTATGCGATTGCTTAGTAAATATAAATACAGTTACAAAGAACTGTCTCTGAAACTTAAAAGAACTGAAGGAGCTATACAAAGAAGAATATGCGACCTTGGTATCAAAGAGCGACCGGTTAAGGCGGATAATCATATCAAATGGACCGAAAGCGAATATATGATGCTTGGCGAAATGATTAAGAACGGATACAGTTATGAACTTATATCAGAAAAAATATCTAAGTCTGTTAAAGCAATCAGAGGCAGAGTATACAATACATATCTAACAGAAAGACTTGATAAAGTAAGAGCAATTATCGGTGACGGTAATTTCGGAGATAACGCTGCTTCTAAACAGTTAAAACATAAAAACTTACTTAGTGCAGAAGAAAAGTCAGAAGTTAAAGAGTTGATGTCAAGATTTATAGCGTGCTTGAGCGCTGATTTGGACGAAATAAAAAAGTTTAATGTATATTTTCAAAAAGATATGTGCCAAAACTGGGACAAGTACAGAGGATGTAAAGCAAAAGAAAACGGCTGTGACGAATGTATATCATTTGTAAGATTAAAACCGCAATTTTGCAAAAGATGTGGCAAAGATTTTATTGAACACGGAGAACACCTTTATTGTCAGAATTGCAGAGAAGCAAGATTAAAGCAAGCACAGAGAAAATATGCGATACTGAGCAATAAAAGGAGAATAAATAAATGAGGTGTAATTATTGCCCTTTATGTCCTCGTGATGATATTTGCTCGGAATCAGAAAACAACTACGGAATTGAGTATAAAAACGGCGAATATGGCTGTAAACATAAAAAGATTGAGCGGCTTGAGAGTGAGGCAGAAGAAAATGAAAGATATTAAAAACATTACCGTTTATTACGATAACGACGACACAAAAGTTGTTGAAAAGGGACTTGTTATTGATTTTAGTGACACTGACGATGATGACGTCCGTGTTCGTTACAGTATGTGTAATATCAACGGCGAAGATTTACAGTTGATTGTAAATTCTGTTATAGCATTAGCACAACAACTCGGTATGTTTAATGAGGAGGAATGAAAATGACCGCAAAAGAAACTATGCAATTGGCTATTGACAGCTACGGTAGAGTAAATCAAGTAATAAAGACAGTTGAGGAATTGTCTGAATTGTCGCAGGCTTTGTGTAAAAGCCTTATAAGATTAAATTATACTAAAGAAAAAATATCACTTGAAGATGATTCGAAATCTGTTGATAATGTTGATAATATTTTTGAAGAAATGGCAGATGTTGAAATTATGCTTGAGCAATGCAAGATGATGTTTCAATGCGATAAAAAAGTGAATAAATGGAAACAGGAAAAGATTGAGCGGCTTGAAAGAAGACTGGAGGGTAAAAATTAATGACCTTTGAAGAATTAAAAGCTGAAATATCCGAACGCATAGAAATCGGATATAATGACAGCAAAAGCAGAAAGGACAAACATTATTACATAAGCGAAGGAATGGTGATAGCGTACGGAATTGTGGCTGATTATCTTGGCGATTTGGAGGTGCTTGAATGACAAATGAGGCGTATGAGCAGATTAAGCTATTCAACTGGGTTGCGTATGCGAGAAATACTTATCCGCAGCTTGACTTGCTGTATCATGTACCAAATGGTGGCAAGAGAAATCAGAAAGAGGCGTTTAACCTTAAAAGGCAAGGTGTGAGAGCCGGTGTGCCTGATTTGTGCCTGCCTGTATCGAGGGGGAAATATCACGCACTTTACATTGAACTCAAGGTGGGCAACAACAAAGCGACTGAAAAGCAGCGGAAATGGATAAAGAGACTGAGAGAGCAGGGCAATTTGGCGCTTGTTTGCTATGGCTGGGAGGAGGCCTCGGCTGTACTGCTTAAGTACATAAAGCTAAAGGCGGACAGTGAAGATGAAAAGCTGTGAGAATTGCAGGCATTTTACACGCTGCTCAGCAAGGAGCAGAGGAGTGGTGTGCAACTGCTGGGGAAAATATACAGGAAGAAAGGACGGAATAAAAACGATGGCAGAGGAAAAGGTAATGGTTTTCAAGTACGCAGAGCCGCTCGGCTACAAGGACGAGATTAGAGGTATGGTTGAGATGATTGACAGGGTTGAGATTGAGAACTTTTTGAGGAGTGAGAAACTCAAAAACAAGGACTTGCTTAAAGGCAGAATTAAGATGATTTATTCGGGCAGCGGCAAGGATAATCTTGAGAACAAGGATACAGGCGAGGTTTACAAGGGAACGGTGATGTTTGTAGGCGTTTCAAGAGAGGGCATTGTTAATCTTACTGATAATCAGATTAAGGCGATTAAGTGCGTTTATAGAAAGGTGGGTTAGAGAATGTACGGGGTTATTGTAATTGCACTATTTGCGGCTTATTCTTTTATCTTTTATGGAATTCACAGAATTGATAAAAGGGAAACAAAGGAAGAGATAGAAAACTTGAAAAGCTGCATTACTCACAGGGACAAGTTGATGGATGAAATGTCGGAAGAGGCACAAAAGCTCGCAGAAGAAAAAGAAAAAGCTGTAAAGGCTTGCAGAAAGTACAGAGAAAAGTTGAACCTTGTGTATGGAAATCTTAAGAATCTTAATGATACATACAGCAGCAATGAAGTGAACTTGTGCAAGGCGATTGAACAGAACATATACCTGAGCGGACAGCTGAAAGCGTATAAAGACGCATATGGTGAGATAAAACAGAGCGGAAATTGAGATGTAACGGAAAGAAAAAAAGCGGCCATTGAGCCGCTTGACTTTCCTGCTAAAGCAATTATTTAAGTGACGAACTTTGAGAAAGGATGTATAATATAATGTTTACATATAAAAGGACAATTAAAAGCGGCCCTCTTACTGAAATTGAATATTACAGATCCTTTCGCAAAATCGGGAAAAATTACGGGGGCAGAAAAATAAATCAAAGTCTTACACCCGAAAAGCAAAAAAGAGCTAACAGAATAAGGGCGGTAAAAAATATGCAGAGGCTTATACTTTGCAATTTTACAAGCGGTGACTATTTTGTAAGGCTGAGCGTGCCAAGGGCGGAGCTTACGGAAGATAAATTCGAAAAGATTGCAAGCAAATGGAAAAGAAAAATGCGTGACGCTTTTCGCAAAATTGGAAAAAAGTTTAAGTACATATCGTTTACGGAGTGTGGAAAGCTGGGAAAGAACTGGCATATGCACATTATTGTTGAGCGTGAGGCTCTTGAGTTTGTAGAGAAATATTGGGAGTATGACGGAATAAACTTTACTGCACTGTATCAGAGCGGATATTATGAAAAACTTGCAGAGTACATCACCAAAGATGTGGCCGGAGAAAAGAGGATAAGGACGGCGAGATGTCTTAAAAAGCCTGATGTTACTGTAAAAGAGGCAGGGCGCAGGGAGATTAAGAAACTTGAGCGTGGTGAAATGATAAAAATTCCTGACGGTTGTTTTATGCTCAAGGACGATGAGAACTACAATTACAACGATATAACAGGTGCAAGCTGGTACTTTGCTTTTTTGCCTCTTGCGTACGAAAAATTTGATATTTCATAAACAAGCTGTCTGCGGACGGCTTATTGGTTCAGGGGGGTGAACGAAATGGTGGACAAGAGTACGAAAGCGATTTGCCCATTTTTTTGCAAAAGTGGGGATATGAGAATAAAATGTGAGGGGTTTTGTGAGGAAGTTGTTAAGCTCACACTTGAATTTGAAACGAAAAAGCAGCGGCAAGAATATGAAGTTAATTTCTGCAACTGCAAATGCTGGCGTGGGTGCTGCATTGCAAAAATGAATGAAGAAAGATACAAAGAATGAGAAAAGCGTGTGATTTATTTCGCACGCTTAAATTAATGTTTAAAATTATGCTTGATTTTGTTGGTTTTAAGTTGAAAATTAATAGCTACGCTATTAGAATGATAAATTTATGAAATATGTATGCGACGGATTTGAATGGTTGCGTGTGATAAGAGGATAGCAGGGCGGTGGGGTTGATTTGGTCGCAGATTGCTTTAAAATTTAAGTAGATGTAGTTAAATTTGAGCAAAAAGCAAAAAAGAAAGTGGTGCAGATGAGTGATCAAAAGAGAATTGATTGGAAAAAAATCAAAGCTGAATATGTAACGGGCGAAATAAGTCTTGCAAATATTGCGAAAAAATACGGTGTGAGTGCCTCTGCTGTGCAGAAAAAGAGTGTAAAAGAAAAATGGGCAGCAGAAAAGCGCAAGCAGCACAAGAAAGCAGCGGACAAGGTGGCGAAAAAGCTCAATGACAAGAATGTGCGAAAGACCGTAAGCGACATTGAGCGTGTGTGTTCTGCTGCAAGCAAGCTGATTGCAAAGATTAACAGAGCTATTGACGAAGTTGACAAGTGCGAAAAAGTTACTGTGAGAACGAAAAAGACAAAGACAGAGGGCATTAACGATAAAGGGCAGGCAGAAGAAATTGAGGAAACCGCAAGGGAAACGGATATAGAAATCTACAAGGGGCTTGTGGACACAAAAAGTATAGCGGAAATATCGAAGAGTTTGCTTAACATTAAGCAGGTGCTTGCAGGTACGGAGCAAGAGGAGAGCAACAAGGAAATCAATATTATTGAGCTGCCCGAAATGCAGCTGCTCACTCCACCCGAGGAGGATATTTTGAATGATTAAAAACAAAATTTGGACGCCGCAACCTAAGCAGCGGCTTATGCTTTCCCGAGGCGAGGACGAGGGCTTTTACGGAGGTGCGGCAGGAGGTGGAAAATCGGACTATCTTGTGATTGAGGCAGTGCGGCAGGTGAATGTGGGCAATTACAGAGGACTTATTTTGAGAAAGACAGTGCCAGAACTTGAGCAGTTGATTGAGCGTGCAAGATATTATTACACACAGCTTTGTGCAGATGTTAAATTTAATGACACGAAGCACACATTTACATTTCCGAGCGGCGCAAAAGTGCAGTTTGGTTCGCTTTTTCGCACGCAGGACAAGTTCAAATATCAAGGCTTGCAGTATGATTTTATAGGATTTGATGAGCTGACACAATTTACTTTTGATGAGTACAGCTATTTGAAGTCACGAAACAGAGCAAGCGGCCCCGGAACGAGGGTGTATGCACGAGCAACAGGCAACCCCGGAGGTGTGGGGCACGGTTGGGTGAAGAAAGAATTTGTTACTGCCGGCAAACCTTTTTCGACAATTTGGAAAAAACTTGCGGTAAAACAGCCTGATGGTACGCTAAAAAGCTACTGGCAGTCAAAGGTATTCGTGCCGTCAAGTGTGTTTGATAATAAGAAATTGCTTGAAAATGACCCGATGTACCTCAAGAGGCTTGCAGACCGCCCCGAGGCGGAAAGGAACGCACTCCTTTACGGCAGTTGGGACAGCTTTGAAGGGCAGGTATTTACTGAGTTTACGGACGATCCGCAGCATTACAATGACAGGCGATTTACTCATGTGATTAATGACTTTAAAATTCCCTGGGGCTGGAAGATTATACGCAGTTTTGACTGGGGATATACAAGACCCTTTTCGGTCGGGTGGCACGCTGTGGACAATGACGGTCGGTATTACCGCATACGAGAATACTACGGCTGTGCGAAAAACAGCCCTAATACAGGACTTAAAAAGAATTTTGACAAGCTGGCGCAGGAGATAAGAGAGATTGAGCAGAACGATGAAAATCTTAAGGGCAGGAAAATAATGGGTGTTGCTGACCCTGCAATTTTTGCGGATAATGGCAGCGGTGCAAGCATTGCGGCAAGTATGGCTAAATACGGCGTTTACTGGGAGCGTGGGGACAATGAGCGTATAGCAGGACTTATGCAATTCCACTACCGCCTTGCTTTTGACAATGACGGCGTTGCGATGTACTACATTTTCAAGAGCTGCAGGGAGTTTATACGCACTATACCGAACCTTGTGTACTCTGAAAAATATGTTGAGGATATTGATACGGACGGAGAGGACCACCAATATGACGAGGCAAGGTATGCCATGATGATGAATGTTATTAATCCACGCAGGAACGCACTTGAGCAGGTGCCGGAGTTTGATCCGCTTGACAGAAGTAATATTTTTTAGGAAATAAGGAGGAGAAAATGGAAGTAAAGAGAGATGAGAACGGCGTTATTATGCCGATTCGCACATACTCGGCTGAGGCGGAGGGTGTGCACCCAAAGAAAAGTTTTAATGCGGTAGTAAAAAGTAGGGACATTAATGCAGTGGCAAATGGCAGTGTAGACGATGAAACCGATGAGGCAGCGGCTCAGGGCAGTGCAAAGGCGATTGGAAGCGAAGAGATTGCAAAGGCGAGAAGTGTACTTAATGACTACATAGCGAGTAAGAAGAGCTATGATGTGAGGTACAAGAATAATTTTGATACATACAATTTGCTTTACACAGATAACGATAAACCGAAGAAGTACAAAAGTGAGGACGGCAGTATAAGAAATGAACTGATTCCGAAACGCATGGGAGGTCAGACGCTTAATGTGATTATGAACAAACATGCAGACCTGATGGACAATTTTCCCGAACCTGTTTTCTTGCCGAGAGCGAGAGATGACGAGGAAACTGCAAAAATGCTGAACAGTGTAATGCCGTGTGTACTTGAGCGCAACGGCTTTTTACAAGTTTACAGTGAAGTAAACACAGACAAACTTGTCGGCGGTACAGGTGCGTATGCGGTAGTATGGAACGGAAAAAAAGATAATGGCGTTGGCGATGTAGAAATTTGCAAGGCGGATATTCTGAGCCTTTTTTGGGAGCCGTTTATTGAGGACATACAGGACAGCAGAAATGTGTTTTATGTGCGGCTTTATGACCTTGAGGAAGTCAAGGAGATGTATCCACAGCTTGAAGATGTAAGCTCAAGTACAATGGGACTTGAGAATTACAGAACTTATGACAACAGCAATAAGGAAAACGGTAAAGCAGCGGTTATAGACTGGTACTACAAGAAAAACGGCGTACTGCACTTTGTGAAGTTTTGCGGGGATGAGGTACTTGAGGCTACGGAGAACGAGCCTGAAAAGTACCCGAATGGACTGTATAACCATGGGCTTTACCCGTTTTTCCTTGACCCGCTTTTTAAGTTAAGAGATACGCCTGCGGGATTTTCATTTGTGGATATTTGCAGGAGCTGTCAGGGCAATTTGGATGAGCTTAAAAGGGATATTCTAAAGAACATAAAGGTAAATTCTCAGACGAGGAGCATTATTAATTCAAATGCAGGACTTAATATTGCTGACCTTAACGATTTGAGCAAGGATTTTATTGAGGCGCAGAGTGTTGAGAACGCAACAAAGCCGTTTGAAACTAAGGACATTGCGGTAGGTGCGCTGAATATGTACAATGCACTGATAAATGAAATCAAGGAAACTACGGGTACAAATGACGCAAGCAACGGCGCAGGTGCGGCAGGTGTTACATCCGGTTCTGCTATTGCGGCACTGCAAGAGGCAGGCGGAAAGATAAGCAGGGATATTAATAAGAGCGGTTATCATATATTTACAGAAATTTGCAGCTGCATTATTGAGCTGATGAGGCAGTTTTACACTCTACCGAGATTTTACAGAATTACGGGAGATGACAACAAGACAGAGTACATTGATTTTGACAACTCGCAGCTTATGAAACAGCAGACAGATGAAAGCGGACAGATATTTGACCGTATGCCGATTTTTGACATTAAAGTAAAAGCGCAGAAAGCGAGCCCGTTTGCAACGGCTGCAAGCAATGAAATGATGATGAACCTTTACAAGCTCGGATTTTTTAATCCGCAGAATGCAGATTCTGCACTGATTGCCCTTGAGGGTATGAGCTTTGAGGGGAAGACAAAAGTAGAGGAAATGATAAAGAAAAATCAGACGCTTGAGCAGACGGTTCAGGAGCTATACAACAAAAATCAGATGATGAGTGAAATGCTTGCGAACAAGGAGGCAGTAAATCAAAATCCTATGCAGGCTCGGAATAATGCGGTTATGAATGGAGGTGCAGCGGTATGACAGAGATAAAGACGCAGATAGAGTTTGATTTTAAGCAGCCGAGCACAGCAGTTTTTGAATTTGAATGCAAGGGCCACTGTACGCACGATGTGTGCGTGAGTGTAAGTGCACTTGTGAGCACGCTTGTGCAGATTGTTAAAGACACAGAGGCAAGACTTGAAGAGCTTGAGATTGTATACGAGTACGGCGATGTGAAAATTAAATGCGTATGCGAAAGAATGGTATTTGAGCTTAAGTTAAGACAGAAGATTGAGGCGATTATGACAGGTCTTGAGATGTTTGAGGAAAACTATCGTGACGAGATTGAAATTAAAAACGGTGGGGTTGTTTTTAAAAACAGCGAAATATTATAATAAAAATATAATGGTGAGAGTAAGTGGAGCTTATCGCCCGGCACGCCGGAAAGACGGTAGGACACCTCGGAAAGACGAGAGAATGGAGAAACTTATGGAAAAATATACGAAGGTCATTATTAACCTTTTTGACGGTGAAGGTGCAGGAACAGCAGACGGAAACGGAGAAGGGGCAGGTGATGGCAGCGGTGCGACCACAGGCACACAGGAAACTGAAATAAAGCAGGAAACCAAAGCTAAAGCGCAGAGGCTCGGGCTTAGTGATGATTTGCTTGAGAGCTATCAGAATGCTTACGGCTACAAGGAAGGGGAAGAACCTGCGGCTGAAAGTACAGAAAGACAGCAGGCGGAAAATCTTGACGAGGAATTTGAAAGTCTGATTAAAGGCAAGTACAAAGACCAGTTTGGCAAGAAGATGAACACTTCATTTTCTGAGAGATTTTCTAAAGCGAAAAATCAGATTGACACGCTTAAAAATCAAGTAAGTACCGACAATGAGATTTTGAGTATTATTGCGAACAAATATAATATTGACAGCAACGATACTAATGCTTTACTTGAGGCTGTAAAGGGTGATTCGAGCTACTTTAGCGAAAAAGCACTTGGCAGCGGTATGACTGCCGAAGAACTGCAGGATAAGTATTTCAGCGACAAAGAAGTAAATGAAACCAAGGAAGAGCTTAACAGATTAAGACAGGAAAAGGCGATGGCAGAGCTTGATACAAGACTGCAAAACATGGCGCTGAAAACAAGAGAAACTTACCCTGATTTTAATTTGCAGGAAGAGATGAATAATCCTGCATTTACGGCTGCGCTTGATTTTATTGCTAAGAGAAATACGGAGAAAAATAAGTCCACAGGCAAAAATGATGAAGTGTTTGACACAACATTCGCTTATGAGATGGCGCACGCTGATGAACTGAGGCAGCAAATGGTGAACAGAACCGCAAAGGCTGCGATGAGTGCTGCTACTAAGCATATGCAGGCTAATGCTAACAGAATAAGCGAGAATGTTAATCAGAGAAGTTCAAGAGCTGTGGCGAAGAGTGTAAAAGATATGAGCGACAGTGAATTTGATACGCTCGTAGAGAACATTAAGAACGGAACGGCACATATTCCGAGATAAGACGCCGTTTCGGGAAAGGAACGGAAATGAAAGAGTATATTAATATTATTTTAAATCTTTTTGATGTTACGGTTGATGCAGGCGGCGTGAACCGTTCAAACGGCTATGTGGTGAACGCATACGGTAACACTGAGGAAACAAGCGGCAATGATTTTACACCCGAAAAGGCGGTGTTTTACAACAGAGTGTTTCTGAAAAACCATCAGGAAAAGCTGGTGCACGCTCAGTTTGGCAAGAGGGAAACATTCCCAAAACATAACGGCGGTATTGTAAACATCAGAGGTCTTACACCGTACCCGACTGCAACTACACCGCTTACCGAGGGTGTTACACCTCCGGGTAATCAGATGAATTTCTATTACATTGAAATTCCGGTAAACCAGTACGGTGCGTACACTCCTGTGACCGATTTTGCACAGTTTGCAAGCCGTGATGATATTCTTGTGCATGACGCAGAAGAGCTTGCAAGTCAGAGCGGCAGAACACTCGAGGAGATTGACGCAGCGGCACTTAACACAGGTACATCGGTTATTTATGCACCTGCGGTTGCAAGTGACGGTACAGAAACCGAGGTAACCACACGAAAGGGTGTTACTAAGCTTTCTAAGCTTACGGTTGATGTGCTTTACAGAGGATTAAACTACCTTGAAATGCAGAATGCCGAGCCGATTGGCGACAGTTTTGTAGCGATTATTCACCCGAATGTAAAGTATGACCTTATGCGTTCTAAAGACTTTATCGAGGTTACAAAATACTCGGCAACTGAGAGAATTTTTAAAGGCGAAATCGGTATGATTGGCAACATTCGTTTTGTGAAGTCGAATATGTCTTGTGTGTTCAAGAAAGCAGGTGCTGAGGGCATTGATGTTTACAGCACACTCTTGCTCGGTAAAGAAGCGTACGAGGTGCTTGAGATTGAGGGCGAGGGTATGAAAACAATTATTAAACCGCTCGGCTCAGGCGGTGCTACTGACCCGCTCGACCAGCGAGCTACGCAGGGTTGGAAGTGCACACATGGCATTGGCATTATTGCACAGACCTGCATGGTGAGAATTGAGAGTGCGAGCAAGCTCAGCACAACAAAAATTACAGCGTAAGGAGTGAGAGTGATGGCAACTAAAGCAGCGGAAAAGGTTACTGCCGAGGGTGAGAAGATTGAGATTGACAAGTCAAAGCTTGACAGTATTCTTGCTCAGCAGGAGGAAATGAAAGCAACGATTGCTCTGCTTACTAAGCAGACACAGAGGGACGCTGAAAAACTTGAAGCCGATGACAGGGAAAAAACCGAGGAAAAAAGACTTTTACAGCTTGTGAAAAAGGCAAATGAAGAGGCAGAGGAGCTTGTGGAGGCACATATTGATATGGGCTCACTAAAGAGCAACAAGAACCTTGAGCTTAACATTAACGGCGTGCAGTCGATTATTCCAAAGGGTCAGACGGTGACTATTCCAAAAAAGGCAAAGGAGATTATTGACAACGCTAAAGAGCAGCAGGCGATTGCACTCGGCATTCAGAGCAAGAGAGCAAAGGAAGCAGAGGACGCTATTGCCGAGGAAAGAATTTAACAACAAGTTCCATTTGGAAATCTCTAATAATCTGAAACGGACGGTGGCGGTGGCTATCGTCCGTTTTGCGTATGGGGTGATATTGATGACTATTGAACAGGTAATTGACAATGTGAAAAGGCTCAAGAGAGATTATGCGGTGAGTGATGAGCAGATTATTGCAGATATAAATAAGGTTGAGATGTACATTGTTTTGAATGTTGCAGCAAACAGAGAGGGCGGAAATGAGATTGCAAGAGAGTACGGAAAGTATGATTTGCAGACGGACAGAGGAAAAGAGCTGCTTGTGCCTGCGCCTTATGACGGAATATACGAGGCGTTTTGTGCAAGTATGATTGATTTACAGTACGAGGACAGCGAAAGATATGTGAATGACAGTATAGTGTATAAAGACCTGCTAAATGACTTTACAAGCTATTGGTACAGAACGCACAGGCAGACAAGGTATAACAGATATTATATGTAAGGGGTGAAAGGAATGTTGCCGGAGCTTAACAATGTAAGGAGAGCGACAAGTGAGATAACTGTATTTAAAGGTTTAAACAGGACAAGCAATACAGGATTTTCGAGAGTGTCTACATCAAGCACTACTTTGTATACGGAATTTAAGGATATGAAGAATATGAGCGGTGACAATTTTCCGATTCTTTCGCCGAGGAAGAACAGGGCAAGAGTTACTGCGAGAGAAAGTGCAAGGATTGTAAGTAATGTGATATGCGCTAATGACGGACTTATTTACCTTGACAGCAGAGGCTATTTGTGCAACAACGGCAGGCTTATTGAGATTAACGGATATGAGTATGATACAAAAATAGAACATCAACTTGTCCAATACGGCAACAATGTATTGATTTTTCCTGATAAAAAGTATGTAAACCTTAGCAGCGGCGCTGTAACGGATATTGAAGTGCATAATAATGGAATACAATGCAAGGCTGCGCAGGACAGCGAGTATTACGGCTTTTATTGTTCGATTGACAAAATTGCGCTTAACACAAGCGTTAAGCCAAGAAAAAAGGTGATGTCGATTGCGGCTTACATTAATTTTGCGGACAGCAGCGAGCAAAAAGGAAAAGAAGGCGGAGCAAACTATGCAGAGTTTATAAGCAAAATTGAAGTAGGCGATACGATTGAGGAATGTAAAAGTGTGCCGAGTAAATTATGGATGTGCACAAGTGAAGAAACAAATACGCAGTATTATAATAACAAGTTGAAACATTTTACAGAAATTGCAAGCTATTACTTGAAAATAAGTGCTGATAAAATCGGGGCGGGACTTAAAGTCGGCGATTTTGTGAAAATATCCGGTATAGAGCACAATGTAGGCGAAGCAGAATGGGACATTGGTACAAGCTATGTTGATACGCTGAATAACAAATTTTTTAAATTGTATGATGTGGCCAACGATTATATTGTGATTAAGGCAAGTATTGATTCAAGTGTACCATACTGCGGAATAATTAATGTTGAGAGAATTATGCCTGATTTGGAAACCGGCATGATAATGGAAATTGACAACAGACTGTGGGGATGTTCAAGTAAGAGTAATGAGATATATGCCTGCAAGCTCGGTGACTGTGAAAACTGGTATGCGTACAGTGACGGCATAGCAACGGACAGCTTTGCGCTGACTGTGGGGGTTGAGGGTGAATTTACAGGAATTGCAAAGATGAACAGTTCTGTTATTTTCTTTAAGGAGAATTACGCACTGAAAATATATGGCACAAAGCCATCTAATTTTACTCTTACAACATACAGGGTTAGCGGAGTTGAGAAAGGCAGCAGGCAAAGCGTAGTGAATATGGGAGATTATCTGCTGTATAAAGCGAAAAACGGAATTGCGCAATACTCAGGCGGTACGGCTGTGTTGATTTCGGAAAGTGCGTTTGGAAACGAAAAGTACAGAAACGCTGTGGCAGGAAAGCACAAGAGCAAATACTATGTAAGTCTTGAAAACATTAAGGGTGGAAACGAGATGTTTTGCTTTGATGTGCAGAAAGGTTTATGGCACAAGGAAGACGATACGAGAATGCTTTGTACAGCGACATATAATGATACGATGTACTATGTGAATGATGAGAATAACTATATTGTGTGTGTTGAGAGCGAAAACAGCTTGCTTGACAACATTATGTATTACGATACAAAAAAGTGCGGAAAAGAGTTTGAAGACGGTACAGGGAGAATATACGGCGATATTGATGATGACGGTGTGGTAACTGCTGATGATTTGCAGTTACTTAAAGATTATATAGCAGCTGAGAAAGAACTAAAGCAAAGTCAGATTGAAACAGCTGATGTTAACGATGACAACAGTATTGACGCAAGAGATGTAACACTGTTGCAGACATATTTGACTAAGCAGAAACTTGAAATTGAAAACAGTTTTGAATGGTTCTGCGAAACCGGAGATATGTATGACAGCGACTTTGACACAAAGTTTATAAGCAAGGTTGCAATAGGGATTAAGCCTGAAAAGGACACGAAGGTAAGAGTGCTTGCGAGGTTTAGCGAAAGCGGCGAATGGAGCGAGCTGTATAGGATATATTACGATGAGAAAAAGCCGAGGGTGATACCTGTGCCGCTTAGGAGAGCTGAATTTTTAAGACTTAAAATCGAAGGTGTGGGGTATTGTGAGATATACGGCATTAACATTACATATCAGAAAGGAAGTGCGGTGAGATAATGGCAGTACTTAGAATTGACCCTCCGCCTGCGAGCAATGATCCGGGTGTGCTGAGAAATTACATTGCAGACCTTTACGAGGCGCTTACGGGAGTGCTGTACAGTCTTGATACGGATAATATGAGCGAGGACTTTTTGAAGAATATAAGCACGAAAGGGGACGATGAGAGTGGCATATAACATTTATGACGCAAACAGCGTGAATGACGCTACAAGAGCATACAACAATGTTGCAAACAATGCGCCCACATTTGCGGAAAGCACGCCTACAAAGCAGGCAAGAGCGCAAGCGGATAATTATGCTAATTCGTACAAAAACAGAATAGACGGCGGATATAAGAGCAGCTACAGTGATACTTTGAATAGTCTTGCGGACAAGTATATGAACAATGAATTTAAGTTTAACGCAGATGACAGCTCTGAGTATCAGCAGTATAACGATAAATACAAGCGTGAGGGAAAAGTACAGCAGGAGAATGTGCAAGGTTCGTACTCTGCAAACACAGGCGGCTACACAAACTCATATGCTCAGGCGGCAGGACAGAAAGAATACAACAACTTTATGGACGAGCTGCAAAACAAAATACCAAGTCTTAAGAACAGTGCGTATCAAAATTGGAGCAGTCAGCAGGAGGATACGCTTAATAAGATAAGTACATTGCAAGGCTTTGATAATGCACAGTATCAAAGATACAGGGATAAGGTGCAGGATGACTACGATTTTATGACCTATTACGAAAATAAGTACAGCACAAGCAAGGGCCTTGATATGAGTAACTTCCAAAATGAGCTTGCGAGGTGGCAGGCTCAGATGTCGGCAGCGGCAAGCAATTTGAGTAATATACGAAACCTTGCAGAGCAGCAGTATGAGCACAATAATGTTTCTGCTGATACGCAGGCGAGTATTGACAGTTCAAAAAGGCAGAATGACGCTTATTATAATTATTTGAACAGTAAATTGCAGAATGATTGGGAGAATAACATATGGGAAAAGATTTGAAGTATTTGGATGTGGCTGAGGACAATGCAGCAAAGGCGGCGACGGAAAGCGGAACATACAGTGGTTCTTACGGTGATAAGATTGATACAGCTATTAACAGCTGGCTTAGCAACAGAGGATTTGACTATAATACGAGCAATGACAAGGACTACCAAAAATATGTTGAACAGTACAAAGACAACACGCAGACGGGCGCACAGTTAAGCAGACAAACAGCTGCACAGCTTGCAAACGGGTATGAACCGAGCTATGCGGATATAGTGGCGGGTGAGGTTGCCAATAAGCAGATGGAGAATGTGAGCGACGCAGTGCCGACTTACAAGCAGATGGCGCAGCTTGACTACAACGCTGAACAGAACAGGCTTGCTAATGCAGGCAATATATATTCTCAGCTTGACAGCACGAATTACAGCAGAAACAGAGATTTGACACAAGACTACAAAAATCAGCTTAATACTTTATATAACAGATATGTTGCAGACAGACAGAGCAACTTACAGCTTAACGAGCTTAACAATAGCATTTACGGTACTAAACTTTCAGCCGAACAGAATAGGTTAGAAGACGAAAGAAACAGCGAGAATAACAGATATTTATATAATACACAAAGTGCTGACAGTAAGGCCCAGATTGCACAGGCGGAAGCTGAAAATAACAGGAAAATAGAATATGCAAAATCCGAGGACGCATACAACAACTGGGTTGAAATGGTAAAAGACATGCAGGAGGAAAGCAAAGATAAAGGCAAAACAAGAAATGCGGAGGCTGTATTTGCAGCTATGGGTGTTACGGAGAATGACTTTAAGGAAGACGGGGACAAATATGACGAGAAAGGCATTAACAACTATGTGACATACTCAAAGGCGTATATTGACGGAGCACTTGAGGCAGGAAGAATTAACAGCGACGAAAGAGATTATTTGTACAATAAGATTGGCGTTACATCAGATGATGAAAAGTACAATAACGGTATTGCAGAAAGTTTTATTAATGCTTATTTGAAGAAAGAAGATAAAAACGGAAATGTATCGTATGCAAACGAGGCATTTACAAAGAAACAGCTTGAGATTGGTTTTGATAAGGGCCATATATCTAAAGATGATGTAGCGTATATTGCTGCCAAATTGGGAATTAACATATAGGAGGAAAAAATGATTAGTAATATTGATAAGACAGAGAGTGAAAGACTTAATCAAAAGCTTAGAGATATAGTGACAGGTAAATATCAAAGTCCTGCGAAGCAGAGAAATAATTTTTTCAGTACAAATCTTAATCATGTACAGAACGAAGACAGTAATTTAAGTATTGTGCCAAATGGAACGAAAGATTCCAACGGAGTAAAACATTACACTCTTGAAAAGAATGCACCTGCATATTTACCCGGTGCAGAGAAACTGTTTACTGTTCGTAACAATATTGTTGAAAATCAAATTAAAAGCATAAACAAGCAGTCGGAACGAAACGAATATTATACACAGAAGTATAAGGATACTCCAAAAACTTATGAGGGGTATATGAATCATGCTGCATATGTAGGTGATGATGAAAAGCGTTGGCTTGAAGAACAAGCTGCACAGTATGCGACAGCCGAGGACTACAAAAAGGAGGCTGATAAGGCAAAGGCGGATTATAATTATTATAAAATTTTGGGTGAAAAAGTAAAAAATGAGTCTGTATATTACCAATATGTAAGTGCAAGCAAATATGCTCAACAAAAACAATCAGACCTACAAAACAGTGCCGATAAAATTGAAAAACGCATGAATGAAGCTCAAGATTCCGAAAGAATTGCCGAAAGCAAAGGAAAAGAAAAGTATTACGAGGAAAAATATAAAGACACTCCAAAGACATATAAAGGATATATGAAGCATGCGCCTTATGTAAGCAAGGATGAAAGGGAATGGCTTGAAAAGCAAGCCGAACAGTATGCAACAGCTGAGGACTACAAAAAAGAGGCTGATAAAGCCTCTGCTGATTATAATTATTTAAATTCTATTAAGGCTGATGTGCAAGGAAACGGCGGTGTGGCAAGCAACAAACTTGAAGATTTAATAAGTGAATCTAACACAAATTACAATAAGTACAAAAGCAGTGCGAGAAAAAAGGAATACGAAGAAAAAGCAGAAAGACTTAAAGAAATTTTAGATAATGATGTAAACACAAAAACAGCGGTTGAGCTTTATTATGATTATCAAAAAGAGAAAGAAAAAGGAGAGTGGAAAGTATCTAATTTTAAATACACTCCCGAGCAGGCGAGAAATATAATTCGCAACTTCAAAGCGCTTGCAGACAAAGGGTATGATCCTGACGCATTATATACATATTATGACAGGGTAAAAAGAGAAGAAGCGTCGGCTGAAAATTTACAGAAGATTCAGCAGGACGCAATGAATAATCCGGTAGGGGCGAGCTTATGGAGCGTAGGAGATAATGTTGTAGGTTCAATAGGTGACGCTTTTAAGTATATTGGTGCCGGTATTGCAGAAGATGTTACAGGAGAGTATCAATGGATTAATACATATGATACCGCAGCGGCAAGGGTTAATACTGTAAGAAGCACGGTATCTGACAAAATAGGTGCGGATATCGGGAATGAAACTGCCGGCAAGGTTGCGTCATTTTTATATCAAACAGGTATGAGCCTTGCTGATTTTGCGGCAACCTTACCGCTCAATCTTGTACCCGGTGTCGGTACAGGTCTGCAAATGGTTTTGCTTTCGACAGAGGCAGGAACAGCAGCGGCAAAAGACGCATATGAAAATACAGGTAAAGCCTCTAATGCACTTATGACCGGTGTTGCTGCAGGTATTGCAGAAGCATTCTTTGAGAAATTCAGTATTGAAAATTTAAAAGCATTTGAAGCGGTAAGTCCCGACAGCTTGAAAAGTGTTTTAAAAAATGCAGGAAAGCAGATGTTTACGGAAGCAAGCGAGGAGGGATTAACCACTATTGCCAATACTATGACAGACTGTATTATTAACGGTAATATGTCATCTATAGCACATGAATACCAGGGGTACATTGATGAGGGTTACACAAAAGAGGAAGCAACAGCAAAATGCGCAGAGAATTTTGGAAAACAGGTGTTACTTGATGCAGCAGGCGGTGCTGTAAGCGGCGGCGTGCTCGGCGGTACGGTAAGCGGCATAAGTTATGCCAAAGGCAAAATAAACACCAATATTGATATGAAAAAGAGTGCGGAAGAGATTGGCAAAGAGGTTATGTCAGGTGAGAACTTTGACATTAATCTGCTTTTGGAACAAGCAAAAAACAGTAGTAACGAAAAAGCTGAGAATATTGCTAAGTCGATTGAGAAGAAGATGAGCGGCAACAAGAACTACAAGGTAAACAGCGTTGATGTTGGCAACCTTATGAAACTTATCGGCGCCGAAAGTTTAAAAAATACGATTAGTGAGAACACTGATGTAAAAAATGACGGAGTTGCCGCAAATGAAGAGAATATCAACACTATAAGCAAGGAAGAAATTACAGAACATATAAAATATAACTTTGGCAACAGTCATAAAAACGGCATTACGGCAACAGACAATAAAGGCAAGAGTGTTGTTATTGTAGGATTTGAAAGCAGTGCGAGATATTATGGAGAAGCGGATAATAAGGTGCGTGTTATTGCTGATGACGGCAGGGTATATAATGCAGACAGTTTGACTTTTAATCTTCCGGAATATCAAAGTCTTATGAATGCTGCGAAAAACTTTGATACAAACGGTGCGGGCACGCTTGTGCAGGAATACGGCGATTATGTTAATTTTAAAGGCAAAGAAAGCGATATTAATAATTATATAGATACATTTACACAGTTATACGAAGCGGGAAAAATGGGAGCCCGTTATAACAGAGTAGCAGCAATGAAATATTACGGGAAATATATTGACGCAATCGGTCCGCAGAGAGCAATGCTTGCGGTTGAGGCGGGCAATAAAGATTCTGATTTATTCTTCAACAATGAAGAAAAACTTGCGAGAATAGACAGAAGTTCAAATGTAAAGGCTAATGTGTATGTTGAGAAGAGTGCCGAGGAAACGGTAAACCTTGATGAGGGTACAAGACTTGCACTTGAAAAATTAAGTGAAATGACAGGCAAGGAGATTATACTCACTGCCGATATGGACGAAAACGGAAGAATTGATTTTAGGAACGGTAAAATATACATAAGAGCAAGCCTTGACGGCAATTATATTTTACCTGTTGCAATGCACGAAAGCATGCATTCGTTTCGCAGGGAAAGTTCGAAAGATTACAGGCTTATAAGAAACTTTGTTGTGGACTATCTGTATGCGAGCGGTCACGATGTAATGAAAATGGCTGATAATGTTAAGATTAATTACGGTGACAGATTGACCACAAACGAGGATTGCATAGAAGAAATTGTCTGCAATTCCATTATGGCTATTGCAGGTGATGAAAGTGCAATGCATAAGGCTTTGCAGGTTGCAAAGGCAGATGAGGGGGTTCTTCAAAAACTTGCAAATGCAATAAAAAATCTTGCGAGCAAAATTAAAGAGTTTATCATTACTCATACAACAAACGAAGCAGCTCAAGCATTTGTAAATGATGTAAAGGCGCTTGACAAACTTGCAGAAATGTTTAGCAATGCAGCGGATAA
>ULTP01045960.1_pt1 | contig 21850 bp, 21 predicted proteins | sample 1957721 | NCBI WGS metagenome assembly ULTP01 (sample SAMEA4835737, study PRJEB28245) | human gut metagenome | biome: gut microbiome; material: fecal sample | place: Denmark | collected 2008 | reverse complement strand
ACTGTAATACACGGGTGGATCTTGCTCTGGTTGTAACGTATTAAATTATACAATAATAGGCCCAAATGGGCACTTTTACCATTCGAGCCTATACCCCATTCTTTATTCTGACTTAATCCTCCATTGGATCTCCAACCAATATTACAGCTCTGTCTAGAAAAACGCTTCTTTAAAAACGCGTTCTTCTTGTTCAAATGATTAATAAAAATCTTTTGCTTCGATTTGCTGCAATCCAGAAACTTGACCATCACCAAATTCCATGATCATTAGCTCTCCATCATCTTTCCACGCTAAATCAATTGTTACAAAGTTGCTTCTAACTTTTTTGCGATGCATTCTATACAACTAATTTCAACGTCGGATAATCTTACATCCTCTTTTTCTGTCCAGTAGTTATCCATTATCAGAATTTTTCCAGCGTAAACGAATATTCTATATTCTTCTGATATAGGCATTCCACTTCTTTCATAAAATCCAATCTGATGTAAGTCCATAAATTTTCGTAGAATGATTAGTCATAGAGCAACAAGCGAACTTATGACAAGTTCTCTTGCTGTCATTAATATGTTAATTATGTTCTTTTCGAAATACGCTCTCGTACTAAAACATTGCTCCTCTTTTCTTAAGAATATCTATTTCATTTTCGATACATTTTCTAATATCTCTTTCTGCAAACGGAAGAGGATTGTTTAGTGATTGTCCAGGAAAGAACTCTTTGCCCCTTAAGCGATTATCATCTATTGCATAATAATCTTGTAGTAAAAACTTTTCACGATTTTCCAATAACCATATATGCCAAGCTCGAATATCATCTGCTGTTACAGATAATTTGTCGTATTCTAGCCCGACATTGGCATCTACGCATTTCTGTATTTTATCAACAAATAAATTTAAGAAATCACATACATCAGGCAAAAGTCCTTTCATAGAATTAAATGGTTGATCAGGACAAGGTGAGAAATTTGAAATAGAGTCTGAAATCGCAGCCAATTCTTCCAATTCTGGAAAAATTTCAATTGTCTTATCAATAAAACTTTTATGAGTAAAATTGCCATCCAAATAGCGTTTCCCCATCTTTTCTTTACTTAAGGGAGTCCCCATTGTATTATCTCGTTTATCATAATATGTTCTATACCATATATTGTTCTCAACCAATATATATGTTTCTTTTACATTATCACTTTTCCATTTTCCTCGTACAATTTCATAATGAGCTGATGTATATACTAAAGCAGCACAAAAAGTTTTCCAAAAGGGCGTAATAATGTCTCTAGAATAATTTGTCCAACCTAATTCCTGGTTTTTTTCTCGAACATACTTTGAATTCTCATAATCACCTCTTCCTAAATCATACCTTCTCATAATTCTATCAATAGCATTTTTCCCACTTATGCAATCAATTAGTTTTATATCATCTAACGAATTTCTTATTTCCATCATAAATCACTCCTCTTTTCCTTTGTCCTTCATATTTCCAATTATATCGCGTCTCTTTTTTCAATTTCATTTGGCATAGATTCATACACCGCATCTCTTAAATCCTAATAAAATCATGAATTTTAACAAGAAAACAAACTAGTGCCGTGGCAGATAAATAATATCTTAATCATCTGAATTTTCCTTCCTGCAATGCCCTAAAGTATAGTATTTTGCGCCATTTTGCAACTCATGCCGCGATTTGCGAGATGCACAGAATTCGGTTAATTCTCAGTTTTCAGCGCAAAATGAGGCAAATCAGTGCAAGCAAACGTAGTCGAAATTGCGAAAACAGACTACTGCGATTTTTGGCAGGTACTACTTGATATTCTACTACATACGTCAATACTTTGCTCTCAAGAAAGCCCTGCTAACCATTATACAATGACTAGCAGGTTATCTATATGTAAAGGTCACCATTTTGCATTCATCGCGTAGAGCAATAATACAACCTGCATGATCATAATCAATGGAATGCCCACAGTGAAATAATCTTTTCTCGTTTTATGCCTTAGCAAATGCATTGCAATAAGGCCTCCTATGGAACCCCCAAAGAACGCCAATGCCAACAGGGTTACAATTCTAATACGAGACTTTCTTTCTATAGCAGCTATTTTATCAATTGCAAAGGCCGCGAACGTAATGAAATTAATAATCACTAGATACGCCACGAGAATCTTGTGTTGATTGAAAAATGTCCAGAAAGCCAAAGTTATGTGATCGGCATAATGTCCTCGAATTACCAAGAACAAAATAATCTGAATCACAAGAATACAAGACACGAACACTCTGGACATCATATCGCCTTTTCCAGCTTTGCGGTCAAAAATCAAAATCGATAAGACAATGCCTAATGATCCACCAAGAATAGACACAATGGTTAAGACTACATCTATCTGGCCTTCAGCAGTAAAACGGTAAAGAAGAGTATTCACAAGATATAGGAGAAATCCTATGATATTTATGATTACAATATACGTCATGAATGGGCTCAATTCCCACATCTTATTCCCTCCTTACTTCGGTTTATTCTTGCGATATGTATGGTAGGTTATAATAACTTCTGCATCTGCTCTATATTCATTTCCGGCTGAAAACTTATTGTCGCCATTTACAGTCACTGATTTAACTTCGCCGTCATCAGTCATCCATCCGGTTATGATATCATATTCAACTTCAAGTGCTATATTTTCAAAACCAGCGTCCTTGAAGCTTTTCATAACATCCTGATAATTTGCCCCTTTGGCGTCTTTTGATGATAGCGGAAGTGGGAATTTTTCTAGCGTGTGATATGTAATTACAACAGGAAAATTTGATGGAATCTTCGAATCATCGCTAAACTCTTCAAATAATCCAATTTTTATTGAAACCACCTTATTCTCTTCGGAGATTTTATTCAGTGGCAAATCTGAGATTTCATTGGTGCTAATGTTAGTAAAGCCTGCATCCTCCAAAATTGTAATTACAGCTTCATATTCTTTTCCAATCAATACAGAAGAAGCAGTTCCAACCGGTGTGAGCATTTTGATTTCATAGTAGGCCCCACCAATCAGAATAGCAATAATAAAAACTAACACTCCAAAGATTCTAAGCTTCCAATTTACCTTCTTTTTTATTGGAGTGTGAAGGCTAGTATACGATGATTGTGATGATCCGCTATATTCAGTTGAATTGCTGCTGTAAACCCTAGAACTTGATGTACCCTGTGTACCCTGTGAAGAGTATGAAGAATAACTATATTCGGAGCTATTGCTGTCAGCTTCTTCATCATCGTCATCATCCGACTCAACTTCTTCGTACTCATCATCACTATAATCGTGATGAAGATGAGCTCCACATTCTGTACATTTCCAGTCGTTTTGATAATCTGCAAAGCCCCACTGATCATCTAGCTCTGCCCCACAATTCGGGCATTTATGTTTAGGTTCTTCAACAACCGAATATTGGTCACTGCTATAACTGTGATGCAAATGTACCCCACAGGCAGTGCATTCCCAATCATCATCATACCGGTCAAATCCTGGCTGAAAATCTAACGCAACATCACAATTCGGACATCTGAATTCTGGCTGATCATCGCTAATAATATCAGCTTCAGTTATCCCGTTAGTGTGACCACATTCAGTACACGTCCAAGATCCATAACTGTCGGAGAATCCGTATTGTCGGTTAAGAAGTGCTCCACAGCGATCACAATACCAGGCTACACCCTCGAAACTATCACCATCATATACATCATCATCCATTAGAAGTTCACCGCATTCAGTACAACGCCATGTCCCACCGTTCGGATTGAAACCATATTGGTCATTTAATATTGCTCCACATTTCGGGCAAAAATATTCATCCATTCCTTACATCACCTTCTCTCGCTACCACAGCATGCGCTGGTCATCAATACTTGTTATATATAATTTCAAGATTGATTATTATTTGCTTGGATCTTCACTTATAACGATGCATCCATCTGCAAACTGTTCAAATGTGTTATTTATCATGTAGCTGATGCCCTTCAAATTTTCAAATTGGATCTCAGATACATAGGCATCTCGCATATCACCCTTTTCAAGAACCACCCATCTCATTTGACTAAAAGAATATTTTGCAAAAGCAATCCATTGAGGATAGTTAATTGCCATGGGTGATTTCTTAAAGTATATTTTACCGGCATTGATAGTTGCCGATGCAGAATGGCCAATAAAAAGCATTGTAGAAAGTTTAGGATGCTTAGTTCTATTCAACGACACAGGAACAGATTCTAATACTCCATGACCTTCCTTAATTCTTTTCAATGCATATCCCAGTCTAATAACGACTTCTGTTACCATTACAGGAATTGACTGAGCACAAAAATGTATAAAGTCATATCCTTCATAGTACATACCCTGAACAATTTCAGCTATTGTCTGTTCCTCCTCACCAATACTGCCAAACTGCAAGAAGTTGAAAAGTCCCATCAGTGGTGCCGGAAGCCCCATCGAAGTAGTAAGATCTGACTTTAGGTGAGCAATTTGCTTTGCTATAGCAGCAAATAGCTCTGTCTCGCGACGATTACTATAGTTTTCCATGATCTGTGACACAAATTTTCCTTCTTTGTCAATCGTGGTCATAGAGCCATTTATGATATCCAAAACACCTACCACAAATCCAAGTAGCGGATCGTGCCCTAAAGATAAAAACCTATGATAATAAGCGGATAAACCTACAATGTACTCTCTAGTATTCCGGTTATCCTGAGCATCAAAGGGAACCTTACTCTCTTTAGAGTTTGCCAATTTCTGCATTTCTTCTTCAGGGAATCTTTGATCAAACCATGCTCTAACATGATCAGCAAGTGGCCCGGCTTCCAAACCATCATAGCCTTTTTGAGGAATCCCTATCATCAAGATATCAACCACAGACCCAAGGATGCCGGCCAAAGCGGCAATCCCTATATCATACCGATCGAGCCTATGAAGATCATTAAAATCATCATTCAGCTTTTTAATTGCTAGATGGTTTGCCATTAATTCCTCTTCAGCAAATAGATTTTCAATATTGCACTCAGAACCAACTGATTTCTCAGCTTCCACACACAAACGTTCCCAATCTGGAAGAACGAGTACTTGGGGTACAGAAACCTCCTGTTGAACAGGCTTAGCCTTTCCAATGTCTATCCCTACTGCTTGCATTTCTAATTCTAATTTTGCAATCTCAAGACCTAGTTTATCACTTTTGGGGAAGGATATCGCCTGCAACTCTTTTTCATGATACGTAAGAACATTTGTTATCTGCTGTTCCGATTTAGAAAGCTTTTTCTTATGCTTCATAGTCATCACCTCTGCTTGCAGAATATGCTTCCAGAACTTCCTCGTAATGCTTTTGTTTAGCGTGGCTATCGGCTGCATCCTTCTTTAGGTCGCAAATTTCCGCGTCCTGCTTTTTGATAGCCTCTTGGAATAAACGCTCTGTTTCCTTTTGTTTCCGTTTGTTCCAAGCCCCTTTAATTTTACTGCCAATAAAAAGCGCAGCGCCAACAGCCAAAGTAACCCGTCCGGTTTTCTCATCACCTCCGAGAAATTCACCTAATGATTCAACCACATTGGAGGCCTGTTCCTTTTTTGTATCCCAAAAGCCGACTTTTTCAGAGTCTTCTTCCATTAATTCTAATTCGTTGTCGCTCAACAAACACTACCTCCTTAGTTTTTGCCAAGATCAGCTTTCAGATCTTTAATAGCCTGCATCAATAAGATGTTTATGCTCCGCAAATAATCTAAACGTTCTTTTGAGGCTTCAGCCTCTTCTTTTAAGGCATTAATAATAGCGTCATGTTTTTTCAAAGCTTCCTGATATAAGCGCTCCTTTTCCTGACGAAGTTGCTTGTTTTTAAGGTGATTTGCTAAACCAACTCCGCCTGCAGCTAATCCAGCTACCGGAAGCGCAAGCACAAAAATTCCAGCGACTGATGCGGATACAGCTCCACCAAGCAAAGCAGAAACACCTCCACCAGCTATGGCTAAACCACTCATTATTCCAGCCGCACTAAGTCCTACTGTTCCTAATCCATAAAGAGCAGCAAACGAGCCTACAGCACCAATTCCGGCACCTAATGCGCCTGCAAGAACTTCAGGAATAGCACTTTCCCGAATAGTTCTATTCTTATCGTGCAATGCCATGGCGGCTTCGTTTACTACATTGACTACCTGCTGTAAAGAGTCAACACTTTGAAAATTCATATCTTTCTTTTTAACTTTTATTTCTTTTTTCTTATCTGTCTTCTTTGCCATATTTATACCTACTCTTTCTTACCAGAAGAAATTGCTTTAATCAACCATGCTCCCGCTTCTCCGCCAGCCAACAATGGACTAGCAATTGCACCCATTGCTCCTGCAACAAAGGCTCCACCTAATACCGCTCCCATCGCTAACATAACTTCTTTTGAGGCAGCCTTTCGGGTTGCCGTCCCTGCTAAAATAGACGGAGTAATCATGTTTGCCTTTTCCAACAGCGTTCTAATTTCGTCTTCTTTATATTGCTCTGGATGATCCACAAGCATGTCCAAGATTAATCGAAGTACTTCTGTCTCCTCCGGGCATCTTGCTATCTCAGCATCTAAAACACTACGCATTGCAATATACTGTGTTTTGTTCAATTTGAATTTATCACGATTGTTTTTTTCCAGATTGTTGATGGTTTGCCTGGTAACACCAATCTTGTCTCCAAACTCTTCTGCTGTCCAGCCTACGGTCCTTCTTATTAGAAGCATATTATTCTGAAATCTAATTATCTCTTCCATGATGTCACCCCCATGTTTGTATCCTATACCTTGACAAATATTTTGTCAAGGTATTCATATTTTTTTACACTTTAGAAAAGAAGAAGCACTATAACCCCAAATATTCTTTCAAAATATAAATTTATACATTATATCATCTAATAAGTTTTACTTTCATTTTCCCACATGATCATGAGGCTTTTTTCGTTCAAATTGTGCGATTATATGTAAAAAGCGTAGGATTTCTCCCACGCATTTATATTATTATTTCAGCTTTTCCGATCCGATCTTCCAAAGGTGTAAATAAGGTGTAAATTCTATGTTTCCATCCAAGAAACCCAATAAACTCAAGGCTTTTGCTCCGTCCCTTAAACACTGCCGTGGCAAACCAAAAGTATCTTAATCACTATAAAATTCCTCCTTCAATGCCGTGATTTTCCCTGTTTTGCCAGGTTTTTTTGCGTTTTTCATTCTGTACACATATCATGCCGACATTAACAGAATAGGCAAAACGGGGGAAATTGTAGCCTTGTGTACTACTCAGTTGTAGTCAAGTAGTAGTCTGTTTAGGGGGGGCAGACTACTGCAATTTTTGAAACAATTTAACGATTACCCCGTAGGCGGGTGCAAAATAGATTTGAACATTCAACCTGGCTCGTCTGGATACGCTGAATTTCCTCGCTGATTTTAGGTTCAAGGGAACATATCCACAGCCTTTTTCACCATTTTGCTGTTTGCGAGAATACGTCCATACTAACAATTTATTTTACTTGTAATCCTTCAGAAAAGGAACTGTTGTATTTGAGCATACTCTTACGAGCCACCTTCATTGCCTCTACAGACTCTTCTGCCTTTTTGATTGTTTCGGCAATTGCTTTTTTCTCCTTACCTTTGGCAACATCCTTCTTTAATCTGAGTTCAACCAGACCTTTTTCAATTTCTGTAATATTCTGAAGGTACTGCTCATAAACACTATTTGAAAATTCAATATCGTGTTCATCATTAAGAAAAATTTCTCTAACCGAAGTAAGTAACTTTGCAGACTGCATTATCGTATTTTTCTTTCCCATGAGTCCCACTGAACCGACAGCACCACCAACTCCGGCACCGACACCTATTCCGAGGGCGGCACCACCGCCAACAATAGCAATCGTTCCCCCAAGCATTCCAGCTCCGCCGGCAGCAATTGCACCACCGCCAAGATATGCAAGGCAGGCACTTGTTAATGCCGCACCGCTAAGTCCTGCAAAATTAGAGCCGACCAATGCTACCGCTATAGGCCCTGCCAATGCACCTGCAGTTGCAACAGTAACAATGGCTATAACAGCAGTAATGGACAAAGAGGTAATCACGGTTTTAAGGACTTCATTAAGTTCATTCATCCGTTTATCATAAGACTTCCGCAGTCGTTTCACATACCCTTGCTCACAATATTTACCTGTGAATTGCTCGTTTAAAAACCGATCCCCCTCGGCTTTTTTAAATCCATTGATTGGATTGTTTAGATTTTTGTACCTTTTGCACGGAACATCATTGCCTTTTTTATCTTTTTCCATCCCAAGCGGATAATACGGCTCAAACAACATGGTTTCAAGAAGATTTAATCGATACCACGGTTCATTGGGATTATGTTCTGAAATCCGATGGTGCAACTCGTCCATAGCGTACCAATGCATTTGGGCACCTGGAACTTGCGTAAAACTTTCAAATCCATCAGAAATGAACTTATTCCATTCCTGTAGCCACGCAGTTTTTAATTCCTTGACAGCTTTACCAACTATAGGAATATTAGTTGTTTCTATATCATTGAGCGTTTTGTAGTATTCAAGGTTATACAGTATCTCTGTCTGTTCCAATGAAAGACCGAGTTTATCCATCTGTAAATCCATATCGGCTCCTATTCTTTCATACACATCCGCATCTGCTTTTTGGAAAGTTTGACGCTTTATATTTTCATACACAGCTCGAACTTTTTTTACATTACGTGCTTTTAATCCCCAACTCACATCAGAACCAATAGCAACTGCAAATCTTCCGATACCGACATAGTTAATCGACACCCAATATTTCTGTGTCGCAATTGCTTCTCCGATGTCAATGGCAGTAAACACACCTGTCGAAACAGTCAGCATTCGAGCAATAGTCGGATTATTTATTGGTTTAACTGAATTCCAATCTATCATCTTCATATCAGCAATACTACTAACACGATTTTCTTTCATTGCCAATGCAAGACGCCTTATAAAATAGAATGAACGTACAATGCATTCATTCGCAACCACAGGAATTGCCTGTTTGCCAAGTTCCACTGCAACGCCAAGTTCGCCACGTAAATCAAACTTAATAACAGACTCCTTAATAATCTGCCCATTTTCATCACGCTGCATCATGAGTGTTCCATTGAACAATTTGGAAAGAAAGAGTGATAAAGATGCATCGTCATTAACCTTTAAGTCTCTAAAAAGTGGAATGGCAGATATTTCTTTTGCCAATGCAAGTATCGGACCAGGGATACCTGTTCCGCCAGTAATTCCTGCCGTACTACTGGACCCTGCCACATCACTTACAAGATGGAAGAACCAAGTTATAGTTCCCATCAAAATTTTCTGCGGAACATCCTTTCCAATAAACGGCTTACTCTTTTCCTGAACATCAACGACCAAGAACATTCCATTCACGTCAGTTCCGTATGCCTTTTCCGTAAACTGTGTCAATAAAGAAAAGGCTAAACCCACAATTGTAGGATGGTGAGCAAAATCTCGCAGATGATGTTGTAAACCACCTCCAAAATCCGGCGTGTTTCCATCACTTGGAATTGGGAATCGTTTTTCTAATGCTTTTACTGCAGACTTTACATCATCAAACTTTTTGTCCTCAATCATTTCAGCGGTTTTCTTTACAAAGGTGTCTACCTTATCACTGACCACATTATGCCCGTGTGCCAGATCAAATTCTCCTACCCAAAGAATGTCTAATATACTGCAAGCTATACCGCTTGCGACAGCGACAATATAATCCAGGTTATCCGCTTGACTTGATAACAGTTCAATTTGGCTGTTCAAATCATAAATGGTTTTGTTAAAATCAAATGCATCTGAACCCACAAAGTTATCATATGGTATCAGTTCATATTTTAAATTCGTATAATCTTCGCTCATACTACCATGCCTTTCTTCTACTCCACAGGAGGGTCAAAATCCTCATCCATACACTTACGGATGATTCTCTTTGTCTTTTCAATAGGCAAGGGGACATTATCTTCGCTAAAATATTCAATGTTTACTACCTCTACAACAACCTCACGATTATCCTTTCCAGCTGGAACAAGCACAAAATCACCGATTTTAATGCTGTCATCTTCCGTCAGATAATAATAGGATTTCTGTCCTTCTTCAAAGGCCACGCTGCAATAGATATAATCCGTTGTCCTGCGTTTTACTTTACCATACACAGATGGGTCAAGTATCTCTCCCCAACCATAAAAACGTATGAAATCAAATACCGCATCTGCAAACTCCTCAAAAGCATCCGGCAGACCATTTTTATCAAACGAACCCTGCGATGACCTTTTGTGGGGTCTTTTTATAGTCAATCGTATTTTTATAATCCTTGGTTTCATTCGGATTTTCTATGATATCGTCAGGATTACCTACGATGTTTCCAAACAAGTCCTCTGCATCAAAGACATCCAAAAGACTCTCTATACCGCCTTCAATTTCATACTTGCGGGAAACTTTGCAACCTGTTCCAATATTCTGGACATGTTCAAGAGTTGATTGTATCTGAATATTGTTGCGTAGGTCCCTTCATCCTTATCACACTCCCAGCTTCCCCATAACCTCTATCTTCTCATATTCTCCGGTTTCCGAATCAATAACAATCATCGCAGACTCTCCAATCTGTCTTCCATCTCTATAGGTCGAGAACACATCTGTCGATATGATGCCGTCTTTTTCAAATATCTTCTCCACCGGTGTATGCCCTACCACCTGTTTGTATGTATCTGCTCTGAACATCTCTCGGGTCTCATACTGTGGTCTGAACCATAAGGGTGATTTATCATTCCAGAGATAATCATGTGGAGCATCGTTTACCGTTGCAATAACCTCCTCTATATCAGCATCCAGCAGATCCTTGTTAAGCCATCTTAGGAAATCAGCTGTAAGCCCTCCATGTGAGAAAAGCACATTGTCAATCCGATGCATTATGTTTATCTGTACCGGACTCTTAAGGCGGTTCTCAAGTTCTTCAAGCTTTGACATTACCGTCCTCTCGGCATAGGGAGAATATCCGGTCTCAAGTCTTCCCCACGAGTAGCTGACATCATGATTACCGTAACACCAGAGAGTATCCGGATAGTCCTCAGCAAATGCGATTGCTCGATCAAATGTTTCTTTATATCGTTCTATCTGAAATTCCATATTCCAGTCATCCGGCATATCCATCAGGCACACAGCCCGATCCGCCTTACCGTCTCTTAAGATTTTCTCTGTCCTGTCGAATATCCATGGTTTTAGATGAATATCAGGAATCACAAGTACTCGCATAACTCCATCTCCTAAAATTGATATACAAACTTGTAACAATTTTCTTACAAGTAAATCTCCTTCAACAACTCCACACCTCTATCTCTATCAAATGGCATCCCCATCTGCAAAAGTCTTATTTCCGATTCATCTACTGCACTAATTTCCTCAATGTACCTATGTATGCATTCTGTTACAAGTCCTTCTGACTCCACTTTTATTCCGGTAGTAACAATCTGAAGCAATCGGAACACATCATATTTGTGCTTCTTTAAATCCTTTTCATTTACATGCTCTCCGGCTCTTTTTCTGTCCAAAAGGTTAATCCACGCATACATTTTGAACGGAATCAGATGCTCTGCTCCCAGAACACCAATACCATCAACCACTCTACGTCCGGACATCATAAATTTATAGAAGTCATCGTTCAGAAGAATCGCTGATAAACTGGAAGTATCATCATCAATATGAATCGGAATGATTCCCTCTTCTATTTCAAGATGATATCCCGGCTTTCTTGAAAACAACTCAATCATAGTAGGATAACCGAATTTTCCTTCTGTGAAGCGGTAAAAGTGCATATTCTGTTCATTCTTCCATCCGCACTTATAGCCGCCTTCTTTTATGTATTCCCAGAATACGCTCGCAAATTCCGGGAAGTTATCCTCCATAATCAGGATCATATCAATATCTTTTGTCGCTCGAAATGGCAAGTCTGCCTCTGAGAGTAGAATATCGCAGGCAGTTCCGCCGATAATAGTGTAATAATCCGTATAATCTTTAAATTTTTCTCTAAAAGAGTCTATCCCTGGTACCATTTATAATTCCTCCAACAGTTCCTCAATACTCATTTCTATTCTTTCGTCTTCGTTACCTTTGAATGTACATGCCAGTGAAACAGGATCAACACGCCTTTCTCTTGCAAAATAAGAAGGATTGTATTTCCATAATTGTATCTTCAAGCAGTCGTCTGGGTCTTCAGATCTGGCATCCACAATTTCCAACTGGTCAACAACTTCCTCGCCCTTGTAGATTGCACGTTCCTCTATTCTTGGTGGATTCAATTCTGACTCCTGACTAAGTGCAGTTTCTCCTGCGCTAAATGATTCAAAGGTTGCTTCATATCGCATAATTGTAATCACTTTCTGGACCGGATTAATCAAATATCCTTTTGCATTTTCATAATACTCTTTCCGTGAGTAATTTCTCTTAATAGCAATCTCTGTTCCTGATTTCATCTGCTGGATGAGTCCCATTTCCTCTAATTGCGCTGTTGCTCTTGTAATGGACGTCTTGGTAAGATTCAGCTTGTTCGCAACTTCACTTTTTAACACAGATTCCTCATCACTCATATATAACAATTCAAGGAACACCATCTGTGTTGCCGGCATCATCTTATCCGCTTTGACAAGCTGCTTGCGATACACATCCTGCAATACAATTCCCATAAATGGTAAGAATACATTTCCTGGCAAATTCACAAACGGAACTCCGCTTTTTACCAGAGCATTTCTCATGGATACGTTGTTTAACGCTACTTCATATGCTACAGGGCACTGCAATGCTTCCTCATACTTTGCTTTCTGCTTTTTCATTGCAGCAACACTTAGTTCCGTTTCCTTCATAACATCTATTATGGCAAAGGTAACACCATATATTTCAACCATCACAATATCACGCATAGTCATAAAGATTGGCAATGGCAATTTATTCTTGTATTCTGCTATTTTTACTTCGCAGCCGAAATACTGCTCTAATTCTTTTTTCATATGGCGTCTCCTTATAACATATTTTTTTGTATAATAACATATTTTCTGTTATTATACAATGTTTTATGTTATTATATCACAGCCAGAACGAGTGATTCTATTCTCTTCCATCGTCTGTTTCTCCGTAATATTTCTCTTTTATGCAGTTCCATAAAATTTAAGCCGTAGCTCTCGCCACGGCTTCATCACTTTTAATATCTGCCTACATTACAGCCACGAGGATTACCTCCAGCCAACCGGCTTAACGCTCTAACCTTTCTCATGGATTTCAACACATTTCTATGTCTACATAAAAGTTTTCACTTCACCTAAAACCATTCAAGAATAAAATCGTTGACGATTCACCTTTAACGGTTCAAATAAAACGCAAAACAGTTAAATTGGAGGTGCATTCTACACCGTCTTTAAACCCAACTTTTTTCTAAAGGCAGGAATCGAACCTGCGACATCATGATTACAAGTCATGTGCGCTGCCAACTGCGCCACTTTTAAAGTCAAGCAACCCAATTTAATCAGAATTGGTAATATCTGTTATGTAACGTAACCCTGTTACAGGGAAGCCGGATTTGAAGTTTTCGTAATGCAGGCAAACACCTTACGCTACCTCAATAAAGGTCGTTGCATTCGATACTTTTATCTGTGTGTCTAATTCAGTCAGAAGAGTATTGCGCTTTTCTTCCAGCGCCTCCATTTTCTTCTTAACATCAAGCGGATCTACCAGCTCTGTTGTATTTTCCTTTACATAGGCTTCTACAACTCCTAAAGGTTTTTCGTCTTTGGTCTTGCTGTCTTTTCCGAGAATACTAAGACGCATCTCCTCTGCCGTAGACTGCAGCTGACTGTTCTTTCTGTCGCAGAACTGCACCCTTTCATTATACTCACTAGACAGCTTTTTCTGAAGTCTTCCTTCAAAATCTGCATCGACTCCGTAAGCACCAGCCCCACGAAGTCTGCTTCGGAGTGCAATTGCTCCGGCAACTGTGAAAATTCCGTAGGAAGTAGTAATTTCCATATTTGCATTAGAAGCCACAATCGCCGCATCAATCTTCTGAAAACGGTCAATCAAATCAGTAATCTGCTGATATGCTGACTCTGCTTCTTTTGCATACTCTTCTTTACTGGTGCGCTTTGCGAAAACCTTGTCCTCATTCGGCTTAATGGTATCAACAAAGCTTGCCTTAGCAATCTTATCTGCTATCTTCTTTACCAACAGATCTCTTTCATCCAGAGCCTGCGTTACCAACATCTTATCGCTCATAAAAAATCCTCCCTTAGAATATTGTCTCTACCGACTATTCTAAAGGAGAATATTCTATTTGTCATTGAAGCCGTAGTTCAAAAAATTTATGCAGCACGCTTCTCCTGCAATTTTTCATAATAAGCACACAGTCTGCTTTCGCGAGAATCCAGTGGCTTTATAATAATATCCGGCACAATCGGTGCCCTGTTTCCACGCACGATCGCATCAATCGGAACTTGAAACAGCTCGCTTAACGCATACAGATTATCAATGGTCGGCATATTGACGCCATCGATCCAACGGTACACGCTCTGCACACACCCAAGTCCAAGATATTCCTGCACATCCTTTGGCGTAATTCCACGCATGTCCATGATTCTACGTAAGTTAACACCGGTTTCTTGTTTGTTGATTAATGGGAACATAAGGCACCTTCCTTCCTCTATTTCCCTATTATAACACAGACCGCACATCCATAAAAGACGTGCGGCCTGTTCTATGTTATAATCCCCTTTTACCCGTATACTTTTGGTACTTCATGTATCATTTATATTATCATATGTAATTTTGTTAGTTATGTCAATGGTATTTCGCCAGGCTTCACACAATTTTTGCAGGGACCATGCCGCATTCGCAGGACTGGTAGAAGGCAGCACCGTGGCTTCCTTTCCCGTAAGCGGCAGCTGGTACTTCCGGTACAGTTCTCCCGCCTTATTCCCATTGGCATAGATTCCCGTGATCTTAGATTCCGTCAACATGTGTCGGATATCCGTCGGTTCCACATTCCGTATACTGCTGTCGCTGGAGCCCTTGATATCGCAGCTCTGGATCACATCCCAGATGGCTATATGATGTGCAAGGAGCATCGCCTTTTTCTTTTCAATGGTCTCCGGCACCGGTTCCCCACACAGATCCGCCAACACCTTCCAGAAACGGTTCTGTTTATGTCCATAATAAAAATGGTTTTCTCTGGATTTCACAGATGGCAAGGTGCCCAGGATCAGCACCTCCGAATCTGCATCATACACCGGTGCAAAGGTGTGCTCAATATGTTCATATTCCATCGTTTTCGCTGCTCCTATCTGTCGTGCTCCATTCTCCATTTGATACACCTGGTAAGGTAATCCACATACTCCTCATTCTTGCACATTTCCTTGCCGGGCGTATCGGAGATCTTCGCCACATCCATGCCGTTGCAGGCTGTCGTCTTCATGACGATATTTAAAGGCTCCTCACAGGTATCGTTGGCGATATAAGTGCCGATCCCGAACGCCACCGTCACGCGATCCTTGAAAGTCTTCCGCAGCTTATCCGCCCGTGCGAAATCCAGGCTGTCACTGAACAACAGTGTCTTACGCTTTGGATCGATCCCCAGAGCCTCATAATGGGCGATCATCTTCTCGCCCCAGGCAAAGGGATCCCCGCTGTCATGCCGCACTCCGGAAAACAGGGTGGAATAGGTCAGCTGAAAATCTTTCAGGAAACAATCTGTAGTGATGGTGTCCGTCAGAGCGATGCCGTTTAATACACCATACTCCTTCACCCAGGCATCCAGGGCATACCAGTTGGAATATGCCGGATTGTGCTTGTGATTGCCCTGCCCGGTACACATGATCCATTCATGCGCCATGGTACCCACCGGTGTCACATTCCATTTTTTCGCCAGATAGACATTGGAAGTACCGATGCAGGCAGAATCCTGATAGTCCTTATTGTGCGCCACCAGCTCCTGCACCGCCAGTTCCTGTGCCTCCGCGGACAGGCGGCGCCGCAGTCCAAATTCACTGAAATTACCAAGACAATAGGTCCCATCTACAAGTTTCTGAATCTTATCCTCCAACCGCTCCCGGAAGGAAGCATACAGTCTGTTATAATCATAATTCATCCGGAAAAATACTTCGTTGACGATGGCAAGAGTCGGGATCTCATACATGGAAGTGTTTAACCAGGAGCCTTTTGTCTCGATGGTCAGACCGCAGGCTGCATCCCTTCCAATCTCAAAATCTTCGTATCTGGGCTGCCACAGGCGCAGGAAATCCACATAGGAACCCTTGATCCATTTTACATTTTCCAGATAATTCAATTCTTCCTCCGTAAAACGTAAGCTACAATACGCCCGGATCTGTGCCTTGATCTCTTCCACCATCTCCGGTGTAAAAAGTACATCTGTATTCCTGCATTTAAACGTCCAGGTAGTCTTATACGCGCTGAACTGGTGGTAAATGCACTGTCCCATAGAGAACTTATACATATCGTTTTCCAGTAAACTGTTGATGATCTGTGGTAGTGTCATGATTTTTCCTCTTTCTCTCTTAGATTCACAGCTATGTAAATAGGATATGTTCTCTAAATGACATCCACCTGGATCGGTCCCATGGCAGCAATCGCCGTCTGGTGGGTCTGCGGAGTCACACAGGCACAGGCGTTCTCGATAACACATACTCTTGCTTCCGGTACAAATGCCTTTGCCATGACTACATTGCTTAACACACAGATTCCGGTACAGAATCCGGTAAAGTCCACTTCCATGGGATATTCCCCCTCTGCTGCCTCTCCTGCTGCCGTCAGCTCTTCCCAGATGGTTTTTAATAGTTTTCCGAATTCCGGACTGCCAAAGGTTGGCTTTTTCACCGTGATCACATTTTCCGGCGCATATTGCTCCCGCACCGCCTTTACAATATCCGGATGGATCTCATACCCTGCTGTCCCCTCCTGTCCATGCAAAATGGGCAGTCTTTTTCCTTCCTGGGTGTCCAGATAATCTGCCGTATGGGTATCCTTGGTGATGATCACCTTATAGTATTCCCCGCTTTCGGCTGCAGCAACGATATTTTTTACCGCTGCCTCGCACTCCTTGTTGCCCAGTGCTCCGGTGATGAATTCGTTCTGTGCATCCGTGATCACTAATACTTTCTTTGCCATGTTCCCTCTCCTCTACTCGTTTTCTATAATAGTCTGCACAAAAAGCAGGCAACCGCGTCCTGCGACTACCTGCTTCTCTTACTTACAGAAATAATTTCTTCACTTTTTCCGCGTCAAATACGACTTCTGTTAATCCGTCCACTTCGATCTGATACAGGGCATTGGCAGCCAGATGCTCCGCCGCCTGCTCGAGATCACGGATACCGCTGGTGTTGGAATAGATCTCCACCACCGCATCCAGTCCCTCTTCGGTGATAGTGCACTCGTTTGCCTGCAGTCCGATGCGTTTCAGTACCTTTGGCAAGGCAAATCTGGAGAAAATGATCTTCTTCTCCTCCGGTGTGTAATCCGGTATATCGATCACTGCAAAACGCGACATTAACGGGGCACTGATCTGATCCTTATCGTTAGCTGTGGCAATCGGATAAACACCGAATGTGGGCACGGTACATTCCATATAGTTGTCCGTGAATCCCAGATTATCCAGCAAGGTAAGCAGTACATCCGCCGGATTGCCGTTACCTTTGCCGCTGGCCGCTTTGTCCAGCTCGTTGATGATGAATACCAGATTGGACTCTCCCGCCATGGAAAAAGCTTCCATGATGATACCGGGTTTGGCATTGGCGTAGATCCTGGAGCTTCCGGTCAGCTGCTCCGGATCGTTGATGGAACTCATATCCAATGTAGTCCAGGGAAGCTTTAAAATCCTTGCCACCGCATAAGCAATCTGGGATTTACCGGTTCCCGCCGGTCCCACCAGAAGCAGACCATAGGCCGGTAAAGTGTGGGTACGGTTGATCTGGATGATGGTCTCCATGATACGCTGTTTGACCCGCTCCATGCCGTACAATTCCTCATCCAGGATCCGTCTGGCTTCCACGGGGTCAATAGCCTCAAAATAGTTGCCCTTCCACTGAATGTTCATCATAATGGACAAGGCTCTCTGTGCATGCCTTCTCTCCTCGGGAGATACCTCGTGGGATCTTGCCACTGCCAGGTTTCTTCTCGCCCACAGGCGGATATTTTCCGGCATGGTCCTTCCGGCACAGGTCATGAAATCGGAGATACTCTGAAGGCTGGTAAGTTTCATATCATCGCCGTCTTCCCCTTCGTCCTCGCCCTGTTCTTCTTCCGCGGGAGCACTGCTTAAAAACAGCCGCTCCATCATGAATTGTAAAAATCCATCCTCTGCAGACAGCTTGGTGCCCCCACCGAAAGCTGTCTCACGGATCTTATATACTGCATAGCCGTCATTCCTGTTTTCTCCGGAGAGACGCACGTTAATGTGGTTCTCACCAAGCCAGCGGATCAGACTGACAAAACGGGCATCAATCTGTAAAATATCGGCATAAGCGCTGCTGCCTTCCTCTTTAAATTCGAAATTGGTCCGTTTGCTCTGATTACCGAATACACCTACGGCATGATGGTTCCATTTTTCACTGCTGTTATCCAGGATCAAAATCGGTTTCTCCGCAGAGGCTGATCCCTCATTGGAGCGAAACGTAGTATAGGTGCATATAGGATCCTGCTTCTTTTCATTTTCCGGAGTACTGCTGAAATCAAATACCGGCATGCTTAACCTCCTTTTTTCTGGCCTGAATCTTCTCCTCATCGATCAGTTTGAACTGTTTTACAAGATTGGTCATATTCTCAGACTGCGCCAACAGTTCTTCACTGGTAGCAGACAGCTCTTCTGCTGCCGCCGAATTGGACTGTACGATCTCGGAGATCTGGTTCACACCGCTCTCCGCCTGATTCATGGCATCCGCCTGGGTATCTGCGATCTGGGTCAGTTCCTCGGAATCCTGTGCGATCTTGCGGACACCGTCCACGATAACACTTAAGGTCTGGGATGCATGATCCACAGCTTCATTGCCGGCATGGATCTCCTCCAAGGTATCGCCGATCAGATTTCTGGTATTGACTGCGGACTGAGCACTCTGCTCTGCCAGCTTACCGATCTGATCTGCCACAACAGCAAAGCCTCTGCCTGCTTCTCCGGCTCTGGCTGCTTCAATGGAAGCATTCAGGGACAGCAGATTGGTCTGGCTTGCAATATCTTCGATCTCGCCGATGATATTGCTGATCTTCTCGGAAGTTTCATTGATCCGACCCATGATTTCCATCAGGTGATTCATTTCGGTACGTCCTTCATCCGCCTTAGCTGAATATTCCTGTGCCTGTCTGCTGGAATTCTTCGTATGTTCTGCGGTATTGTCTACCATAGAAGTAATATTGGTAATCGTCGCCTGAAGCTCCTGTACGGCTCCTGCCTGTTCGGTTGCCCCCTCAGCCAGAGACTGCGCCGCATCTGCCAGACTTCCGGCACCCATGGATACTTGTCCGGATACTTCATTGACATTGTACAGTGCCTCATTCATCTTATACTTAATATCTCTCAGCGCTTCTTTTAGTTCATCCAGATCGCCCACATAGAGATCGGGATAACGGAACTTCACTGTCCAGTCGCCGTTTGCCATAGCGTTTAATGCCTGGTTGATATCCTCGATGATCATCCTGAGGTTTGTCGCCATTGCTGTAGCCGCACGGTTCATCGCTGCCATTTCGTCCTCTGTCTCCACTTTGGGGAAATCAGATGTCAGATCACCTGCTGCGAAGCCATCCAGTCTGTCTGCCAGCGCTTTCAGCGGTCCGGCGATTCCTTTGGCTATTCTTTTTCCCGCCTTTTCAGATCCTGCAAAGCCTACTCCGATGATCAGAAGGATTACGATAAAAATAACCACACGGAAAACATTCAGCTTGGCTTCCATGGCATTTCCGTTCGTTACACTGCTGTCCAACAGGCTCGTCATATCTGCATAGACCTGCTGGAACACGGGATCCATCTGTTCGCCTGCCATCTGCTGTGCCTGCATCCGCTTAGCAGGATCGGAAGCTGTTCCCAGTTCCAGTATCTGTGCCTCGATCTGCTGATAAGAAGCTACGCCATCCTTGATCTGCTGGTAGGTAGCTCTTCCCTCATCCGTGATCATATCATCTTCCAGGGCACTGATATAGGTATCCAGCTGTTCCGCCGTCATGTCATGGGCATTTTTTGCTTTAGCAATCAGCGTATCGTCATCATAGCCGATGGCGGCACGGGTCTCGCTCCGCATCTCCGCGATAACGATCATCGCCTTACCGATGTCACCCTGTGCGAAACCGTAATGGCGCAACGCATAGGAATACTGGTAACTGACGATTCCCATGGCGACACAGGCAATAATACCTGTTGCACTTAATAATAGAGAAATTATGCGAAATACACTCATTAACCGCTTTTCGATGGGGAGCTTACTTAACTTATCTGATCTGTTCATTCCAATATTCCATCCTTTCCATAAACTGTGAATAAAAATCTGTTGTCCCTTTGTACGGCAATAAATAAAACAGACGCAACAGCAGCAGATTTTCCTCCTGCTGTTTCCCTTCGTCTTCTCCTGTCAGTCTCTCTTCCATGGCATGTAACAGGTCATGCCATTGTAGGGTAAATTGCTGGTTTCTCGTCAGATCCGGAGTATCGATCCATTTACTGACTTTTATCTTGCTGCGGTTCTCCTTCGCACATTCCCCGGTCTGGAGAAAATAGGAAAATCCTCCGTTTTCATAATATCTTCCCAGCGGAAACAGCCGGCAGATTCCAGGCCGGTACGGATGGATGCTACATCTTCCTTCCTCATCCAGATAAGCGCAGGCTTCCTTGGTCCCCTGCATTTTCAGATTCGGTAAGATCACACCATCCACCACGTTGAGCTCCACCGATGCCGCTAATAGCTCCTGCATGCTTTTCCCCATTCCTGTAGTCATCCGGTAAACATCATAGGGATCCAGGATAATGGAATTGCCCATGCCGTGACAACACCGGGAACAGCCATTGCAACCACCGCAATCCGCTTTCACCATATCATTTGCTTTGTATAAACGGCCGTCGGATATCTCCGCAAGACTTACATTTCGCTTCATATCTACACCATCAGCCTCTCTGTGCCTTGCGTTCCATGATCTCCTTCAGGCTCTCCGTGTAAGGAGCTCTCGCCACCCCGTATTCCGTGACAATTCCGGCGATCAGTTCATGGTCTGTCACATCGAATGCCGGATTGTAGACCTTTACACCCTCCGGAGCCATGCGCTCCTTGTACCACATCTCAGTAACTTCTTCCGCCTTACGCTGCTCGATGCAGATATCCGCACCGGTGGCAGTCGCCATATCAATCGTGGAAGTCGGTGCACAGATGTATACCGGAACACCGTACTGTTTTGCCACTGCTGCCACCACGCTGGTACCGATCTTGTTCGCAGTATCTCCGTTGGCTGCCACTCTGTCACAGCCTACGAACACTGCCTGCACCCAACCCTTGGACATGACGGAAGCGGACATATTGTCACAGATCAGTGTCACATCCACGCCTGCGGAATGCAGTTCAAATGCTGTCAGTCTGGCTCCCTGCAACAGCGGTCTGGTCTCATCCGCAAATACATGGAAGTTGTAACCTCTCTCCTGTCCCAGATAAATCGGTGCGGTTGCGGTACCGTATTTTACGGTTGCAAGTTGTCCTGCATTACAGTGGGTCAGAATACCATCTCCCGGTTTTACCAGTTCCAGTCCAAACTCTCCGATTTTTCGACATACTTCCACATCTTCCGCACGAATCTGCAGTGCTTC
>ULTP01047525.1_pt1 | contig 22198 bp, 30 predicted proteins | sample 1957721 | NCBI WGS metagenome assembly ULTP01 (sample SAMEA4835737, study PRJEB28245) | human gut metagenome | biome: gut microbiome; material: fecal sample | place: Denmark | collected 2008 | reverse complement strand
CGAATAACCATCCTTCGAAAACTCTCTATTGATATCCATAAACCGCGATGTCTGCGACTGATTCCAGCCATACTCCGCTTCCGCGAATTTGAATATGCTGGAATATCCCGCCTCCCGGAATAGCTCTGCATCATCCGCTTTCCGTAGTATATACCCCAGTTCTACCACACTGGTCACTGCCTTTCTTTGACAGTTATCAATTTCCCGCTTCACATCCTCCATATCATTTAACCGAATCGTAATTTGTTCCATCTTCCTTTCCTCCAATCATTCTGATAAGATCTTCCAGCAGTTCAATCACTGCCTGTCTGATTACTTCTTTCACGCATTTCACTCCTTTATCCCTCCCGGTCCAAAGACCAGGAGGTTTTGCAATGGCTTATCCGTGATATTAAACCATTGGTGCCTAAATATAATTTTTTCCAAACAACCTCATAAACTCCTCATGAGAATGTTCGCTCTCAAACACCATCTGGGCTGCTGCCTTGATTGCTAAATCCGTTTTCCTGTTCCGATGCACGGCGTCTGCTCCATTTCTGTGGCAACGCTCCCCGCATATATGAACCTTCAAACCATATTTCTCCGACAGCTTTCTATTTGCTCCTCCAAACGCATGGTGCTCCTCCAGTCCACACGGATCTGCGACACGGTTTCGCCCACACAAGTAGCAAATATCCCAATCAACTTGCATAACCGACTTTGACATGGCCTACCTCCTTCCGAAACTTCTCTAAAAAAGCATCAATCTCTTGTTTTTCGTCCCTCTCTTTGTTATACTTCCCATGTCGCTGGATAATGTCATAGTCCGGACTGATTTCCACCGTGTAATATGGCTTGTCCGGCTCTGATTTCTTCCTCAGGAACAAAATATAACTTTCCCCAGCAATCATCTTTTTGGCATATCCCCCATATCCCACACAGATATGCTGCTTCTGTCCTTCCATGACAATCTCCACGTTACTTTTGGCTGGGCGCATCAGATACGTTTCGTCCTCGTAGGAAAACTTCTTTTTGATTTTCTTGTATACCTTTTCGATATCAGAATCCATTTTCTTTGCCTCTTCCCGTTGTCTCCTTCTCTTTTTTTCGTCCCTCACTTCAATCATGGCATCATGAGCTGTATCTAGGTCTCGCGGGAAGAGAACAAACTCACTGGTCATATCACTGCCGGCATTACTCGCCATACGGATATAGTCCATATAGGTTATTTTTTCTCCACGCTCCAGCTTTGCCAGGTAACGCAGCGTCTTTTTAATTGGCATGTGAATCTGTTCAAAGAACAGCTCTATTTCCCGTGACTCCATTTTTTGTGCGATTTCCAAAATGAGCGGAACATTTCCGGTCACGCTATGCAGACCAATGCACTTAATCAGATAATCCTGTGTTACCTCTTTTTCTTCACGCAGTCCCCGAAATAGTTCCTTGCTGATTCCCAGTATCTTGTGAGGCTGGTGCTCTTTTTTCTTAAGATTCAATTTTGGGTTGTAAATGAAATCCTCTACCACTTTTTTCATCCCACATTTGTACAGTGCCTCCAGACACGGATATTGATGAAACTTTTCATATACATCCAGGAACCCGCTAATCGTAGCCCGGTATCGATTTCTGTCATTGATTTGGTCAATTAGTTCCTTTCCCTGTCCCGGCAGAAACCGGAGCAGACTGTCTGCAATAATTCCCTTCTGGTTCTTCGTGTAGACCGGTGGGCCGCCGATATCTTCATAGCGATAACTCCATCCACCGTACCCTGCTATCCTTACCACTGGTGAGTTTTCTGTCCGTACGTTCCATTTCACGTTATTTTCTTCCCATCTGTTGCAATGTCTTTCCCCGTACCAAAACCGTTTCTCGTACCAGTACTGGCGTCTTCCCTTTTCCACTGCTGCCCGGAGAGATTCATAGCATTCCTTATCTATCTCTCCGGTGGCATGAAACGTGTAGATTCTCTCAATAAACCGCGCCATGATGCCATTATTTATTTTCTGGATATAGACAAACTTTCTTGAGGCTTTCTTACCGTCAATCCTTTTTTCTGTTTTGGCCACAGCCCTCTTTCTACACGCCGGGCATGTGACGCTCTGATTATATTTCAGCTTGGTAAATTCCGACGTCTTGCCGCACCCGGTACAGGTTCCTTTCCGCTTTCCAGATTCGTAAATGATATACCGCGGCATCCGGTTATCCATCCAGTTGATAAATGCTTTTGGAAGCAGTTTCTCCTGACTGTTTATCCGGTATATTCTGTCACTTTTCCCTGCCGTCTCTTACGCCTCCTTGTAATAATCACGAATAATCTGGTACCCTTTCATGGGTCCGCAATAATTACATTTGCCGCCACCCGGTATCGTCATGGAATTTTTCTTTGCCTCTTTTGCAATCCGTTCTGCTGCCTTCTCAATTCGCTTTCCTCTTTTGCGAATATTTCTGGCAAAGCTCTCATCGTCGCAGTTCCCCACGAGATATCCCACAACATCTTCCGCAAGGAATTCCCATCCTTTGGCCGCTGCTCTCTCAACCTTCAGCTTGCCAATCGCGGCCATAATCGGATCACACAATCCAACCTCACCGTTCATAATATCCTCTCTCGTATATGACTCATAGATTTCCATCATGTCCTCCAACCCATTTTCTTCTGCTAAAGCCTTAAGGCTTTCCATGTCGCCCTCTTCGTACAAGCCTTGTGCCGCCATGTTGATCTCTTCGCATGAATCAAACTCTCCAAATTTTTCAAACATAGTTATCACTCCTTGTCTGTTTTTGTTCGATAGCCGCCTTTTGAAATCTGTCTCAAAAGGTACTTTCTGTATTTATGCTCCTTGTTAAAAATCACGGTTACCTTTTCCATTCGTGACGCCATAGTAAAATACTCGCGCCACATCTTTTCATATTTCTTTCCGTCCGCCGTTCCGGAATTTGCCGCATTGACGGCGTATGGCGAATCACATTAAATCACTAACTGACTTGATTTACTCATACAAAGCATTGCTTCCACCAGCGCATACACCGCCAGTTTTTGAAAAGATAGCTCTTTCCATGCCGACACGTGGATTTTGCGATACATTTTTCCGCCAATTACTGTCTCCAGCAATATTGCATACGTGCCGGTGCCGCATGGGATTCTACCGTGAAACTTTGTTGTTATGTAGATATTTACTTTCACGGGCTCCCCCTCCTTCCGTCGTTTTCCACTAGGATATACCGCATGAACCCCCATCCTGTCAGTTCTGAGATTCCGGCGTACACGGTGCCTTTATCTATCCAGTAACCTTTTTTATCTCGTGGCTCCTGACGGAAACAGTTTCGATTTGTGATGATTCTCTTTTTGGTTTCCGGACGGCGTAGGTTTGTGCTGTGCGTCCATGCGCGACCTTTGCCACCCATTCGCTTAAATTGCAGCTTGTACTTTGCAAAATATTCCGCAAGCCGTGAATACTGGCCCGTATCGTCTAATGGACGAATATCAATCCTGCCTTTTTTCCACTGTAAGCGAATCCACTCTGTGGGAACTTGATTCATCACCATGTGATGATGAAGAGCTCCTCGCTTTCCGATTTCCGTCACGAGGATATACTTAAACACCTTGTTTTCTTTCTTCATGCGCCGGCGCAACTGGCGGAGGAATCGTTCTCTGTCTGTTTTTGCTCCGTTCAAATCTTCCGGACGTTCATCCGGCGCATATGTGAGTGTCACGTGGTAGTCTCCTGGTTGAAAATTCTCATTCATCAAGATGGTTAATTCTGTGATTGTTTTCCGCAGGTTGACTTTTTCCTGCGCCTCACTTGTTTTTTTCTCTTTTTTCTCTCTTTTCTCTCCCGGCGGGTGGATGTGTGATGAATAGCAGCGCTCAATCAACACTGTCCGCCCCGCCTTTGTTGTCTTTTCAATATACGGCATCAAGCACCTCCGTGGTTCTGAAAATAATACCTTGAGCAAGTGTGAAAAACGGCTCAAAATGTCCGTTTTCTCTTGCTTTTTGGGTGCGAAAATGGTATACTAATTATGTTAGATTTTTGTATACCATTTTCTTGAAAGTGGCCGGCTTAATTGCCGGCCGCTTTCTTTTTGTCGTTTGCCAGTCGGCAGTCGACTTTCTGTCCGCAGCGGCTACACCGTTCTTGCGGTGTCACCGACCAGTATGTATGCCCGTTCGGGCACGTGCATATGAAGAACGGAAACGTAATCGGTGTTCCGTCTGAGTAATCATTTTGTTTCATTTTCATTGAAATCCCTCATTATCCGCAAGTGTTCCGCCATCTCCTTTAACTTTTTACGATTTTTCGTAAAAACTTTGTTCTGGTAGACTTGTACACCTTTGTTTTCTACTGTTACGCAGATACAGTCTGTGTTACCGTGATAACACACGAACGCGGTTACATTTTTCTTTCGATTCAAACAAATCGCATTCCAAAAAATCTTCCCAAGAATTACTTTCATATCTTTTTGCCTCACTTCCATATTTTTCTGTTGGCCGCAATAAACAATGCAAGCCATATTGTCGACGTTACAAATACGATAATCTCCTGCATTTGAAGACTATGGACCTCACGCGCTGTGATGATCCATGCCATCATTGCGGCCACTGTTATCGCCTGAATGAATTTCTCTTTTCTTTTTCGCTTCATTACGTTTCCCTCCTTTCCTTTTTTGTACTGGAACGTCAGGGATTCGAACCCTGAACCGTCCGGTTATGAGCCGGATGCTCCACCAACTGAGCTAACGTTCCTTAGTGACGGTGCTGTGATACGTTGGGCAGCTTGTCCGTCACTCCGATAAATTCATCTTTTTCGACCATCAACTTATCGGAAAGGTCACTTGTCTTGAGTCCGCTCCTGCCGGAGCGAAACAGCACCGCCGGATTCGAACCGGTTCATCCCTTTTCAATCGGTGCCTAATCTTTTTTCTTATCAAGAAGCCAATAAAACTTCCTGCGATATTTGTAATATGTATTCCTATCGCACGGAATGCCGAATACACTTTTTAACTTTGTATAGGTCATATCCTTCCACACAACCCCTGCTCTGATATACTCAGCCAGTCCCTCCTCTGTCATCAGACAGAGGATGTCTATCTGGTCCATTTTTGCTCGTAGTTTTTCTAACTCTTCTGGCGTTTTGCGTCCTGCTAGAAACTCTCTTTCCCACTCCGGATATTGGAGCACGTAGTAATATAATTCCCGGAAGCGAAATTCGCTGATTCCGTACTGCTTTGGCAGTTTTTTTCGTGGCATTTTTTCACCCCTTTTTTAGAAACGCAACTTGTTTCCATTGCTTTTTCATATCGCAACGCTTACGCATTGCTTTTCTGCTATACTTCTATTTTTCCCGACATCAATTCCGGCAGCAACGCATCCCGCAGCTCTGCCAGATATCTATTCTCTTCTTGATTTAGATAAAAAATGTGTTGCTTCCAACTGTTCAAAATCAAGACCAAAATACTTGATAAAATATCTTTGCTATTATTTTCAAATCTGATTTCGTTCTTTTTCTTTGACGTCATAAAATAGTTTTGCTCCACAAGCGCACTAGCGCCTAATTTCTGCAACAATTCGTTTAACCCACTGATCTCTTGTTCTGCTTTGTATAGTTCAACATCAAAGCCTAATGATTTAGCCAGACTTTCGTTGATTGTAAGTTTGCAAGCATTTTTTTCAGCAACTATCCTGTTTATGTCATTTACGATATCTGAATAATCTCTATGTACTGGGATGTTGTTTACATCAATTTCAAAATAGCAACTCGCATCAAGCCGGTAGTTGTGCGTTGAAATATCTCTGGCGGATACACATACAGAAAAATCTTTTTCCGTCTTTTGATTCTCTATTGCATAGGTTATCTTTTGCATGTTTTCATCCGAAAAAACATTTACATTCTTTTTGTAAACTCTATTCGTATGTGCTTTTGATCCATATTGCCCCCTTTGCTCTCTTGCTTCCGTTTCGCAAATATTTCTTGCATCAACAATTTCTGTTTTTGTAGTGCTTTTTTTCTTATTAAATACAATAATGCAAGTCGCTATGCTCGTCGCTTCAAACATGTTTTGTGGACACATAATTACGGATTCCACTAGGTTTTTATCCACAAGGTATTTTCTTATCGCAGACTCTTTTTTATTTGTTGTATTCAAAACACTACAAGGCAGCAAAAACACGGCTTTGCCATCAATCATTGAGAGTGCTGTAAGAATAAACGCAAAATTCGCATTTCCTTCTGGTGGCACTTCGCACTCACAAAACCGCGGCTGTATCTGTGCAAATGGCGGAATATCCCACTTCACGTTATACGGTGGATTTGATATTAAAGATATCCCTTCCAGTTCCGCAGTATAGTTTTCTATCTCTCTAAATGTTCCATAAATTTCACCCTGGTATATTTTGTATGTATGATACGTTTCTTGCCACAAAACATTGGAATGTAGCACAATACAGTCAATATTCCTGAGTGCCATATTAAAAAGCAGAAACGGCAGCACTGTTTCGTCAAATTCATAAAGTATAAATTTTGAATCATGATTAAGATTCCACCTTTGAATCGCTAACGCTCCACTTCCTGCACACATATCAATAATTGCGTCATTGTCTCCCACTAGTTTACTAATAAGCTCGGCGAGGCTTTTAGGCGTATAGTCCTGCATTTTCTCTTTTCTGTCCGCATAGTAATATTGGAAAATCTTTTGAAGCCAGTCCGTGGACAAATCTCCTACCAGCGAATGAAATTGTGAATATTTTTTTACGTCATTATTTTTTACACATTTAAATAATTTTGATTGCAGGTCTTTAATATCTGAAATTTCAAATATATACAGTGTTTGCTCGCACAATTCTTTTAACTCCAATGTCTACTCCTTTCAAAGATTACTTGGTGATTTGATATGCAACCATTTCTTTAATGCTCTTGTTTGGTATTCTTGGATTTACTCCTTTTCCGGTATGCTCGCACCTTGCTCTACATAATACTTAAGTATTGCGAGCAAAATCATTTTGTCTTCGCTCATCTTTCTATTACCTTTCTTGCATACCTGTCACTTCTAATCGTTTTCATTGCAGCCTTTACGGCCACACCTGCCTTTTCCGCATCTTTTTCTTGTATTACGTTATTTCTCAACAACGCATCAACGATTATGTACACCTCTCTGTTTCTTTCCATTCTTGCTCCTTTCTTGCTTTTCTCCGTCCTTTTCTTATAATGGTAATTACAACCCCGCTACGGTTGAATACGCATAGGAAGGAGGATTTGCATGGACGACCTCACTAAGGAACAACACCATTTCATCACCTCTTTATACAAAGAGTTCTTGTGTAGACAGCCCGCGTTGCCATCTGATAAAGCGCGAGTCTTCTCCGATGCCTCTTTTATTCAAGAAAATATTTTTCCAGAATACAGTCTTGATAAAATTGTTTCATTGTGTTGTTCACTGAAAAATGCCGGTTATCTATCTTGTATGAACTACGACAACACTGTCTATAATGTCACCATTACCGACAAAACCATCATACATATGGAACAGCGTTTCTCTAATGGATTAAAGGATGTTGTTAGTTTTCTATCAAAACTAATCCCTTAATTTTTTTCGCGGTGTGTGGATGCTCCTAATTCATACACCGCTTTTCTCGTCCTTAATCAATTTCACCAGCCGTATTTTTCTCTCCGGCTGCTCCGGGTTTGCCAGTTTTATAAAGTACATCAGCATTTCTTCCGGGATTACGATTTCATTCGTTTTTCTATCATAATACATGCTGTAATCCGAATATCCTTGCCATCGGAATCCTTCATACATTTCCATTGCCTTGTTTAATTCTCTGCATCGTTTGCACTTTTTTCTTCTCGCTTTTTCAACGATATTATCAATGATTTCCAGTTCTTTTTGTGAGAGTCTTGATAAAAATGCTCTCGCTCGCATTTTGGGGTCGTCTCTCGTTATACTGTTAATGAGGGTGTTTTTTTCTTCCTCTTGATTCATTCTCAACATTTATTCTCGCTCCTTTCGTTTTCTTCACCCACAAGTCGCTCCGGGGACAAATCAGCCTGTATCAGCATATTGTACAGACGTGAGCTGATAATTACTTTGTCAGCCATTTGCTCTTCGATTTTTTTGAGGTTGTACAACTGTCTGACTTGGTTTCCTGTTAGTCCACTATCCACCGGAACCGCTGAACAGTAACCAGTACCTAATTTTGAAAAAATCTCTTTTAAGGACTCAACGCTTTTCCTGTTGGCGCTGAGTTCTTTTGTTGCTTCCCTCATTGCTTTCGCTGCTTCCTGCAATGCTTTTGTTAATTCTGATACTTCGCTCATCTCTTCACTCCTTTCTCGCTAAATCCTGCCGCGCTTTTAATGCGCCGGCGTTTGATAAAAGAATCGCTCTATCTTCTTTACTTAATACGAGCAAGATAGAAACAAATTCTTTGATTTCTTCCTGTTCCTCTTGTGTTATTACTGGTTTATTAGCCATTGTTTTTCACCCCTTTCTTGTTGACCTTGTAAACACATTATAGTCCCCTAGTAACTACTTGTCAATACTTTTTTGTTGACTTGGGGACTTTTTTGATGTATAGTATCATTGAAAGGAGGAAGACCGATGAACGAGCGAATAAAAGAATTACGAAAAGTGTTAAAGGCAACGCAAGCTGAATTTTCTTCAAAAATAGGACTTTCAAGAAACTTCATTGCGCAGGTAGAAATAGGAACTAAAATCCCATCAGATAGAACCATTTCCGACATTTGCCGGGAATTTCACGTCAACGAGGACTGGCTCCGAAACGGCGTCGGTGATATGTTCAAGCAAAGAGACGGTTCCTTTAGTGAGATACTTTCCGAGTTGGACGACTCTGACGATGATTTTATCAAGTCTTTTATTACTGTTTACATGGAGCTTGACGAAGATAGTAAGGAAGTGCTTAGAAAAACCGCCCGCAAAATGGCAGAAAAATATAAGAAGCCGGACTAATTGCCGGCTTCTTTGTTTTCTTTGTTGAATTTAGGAATTATGTAGTGGTATATTTTGAATAAATACTCCTCGTTATTCATTTTTTGAACCATTTCTATAATTTTCTCCTTGTACCCTATATTTGTACTTGTGCTTTGTTTGTTCAAGTTCTAACTTCTCTCCCTTCTTATTCGTAAAATTCAAATAGTTCCAAAATCTCACACTCAAGAGCTTTTGATAGCCGATATGCCACTTCAAGCGATGGCTGTTCCTGCCCCCGTTCTAATTGACTGATATGAGAATCCGACACTCCGGACAGTTTTTCAAGTTTTGCCAACGTGTACCCCCTTCCTGTTCGCTTGGTTTTGATATGGTTCTCGCAGCGCATCCTAGCCACCTCCACGAGTAGTATACCCACTTTGAGCGAGATTCTTTCGCTATAGTAGCACATATCTCATCCACTATGGTGGATTTTTATTAAAAATATAAATTTTGTTTACTTTTACCTAAAGCTATGATAAAATTTTGGCATAAAATACCAATAGAAAGCGAGGAGGAAGATATTATGATATGTCCTAAATGTAACAAAGAAATACCTGATAACTCAACATTTTGTAATCACTGCGGAGAAAAAATTACTCCACAAAAACCTGAACTTGAACAACCATCTCTTGTCGATAACACTTCTGTTTCATCCGAAGCAAACACACCCGAATCAACAAACAAGCGAACACTTTCAACCAAGAAGAAACCAATTTTTATCGAATTATCGATTATTCTTGTTTTGATTACAGCTTTCGCTGTTTTCTTCGGATATCGGCATTACAAACACAAAACTTTTGATTTTACCGCCATTGACATCGTACGCTATTTGGATAAATCTGTAATTTTCATGAATGATATAACCGATAAAGGAACTGTTTCAGAACCTTCCTGCGGAAATACTACAGTAGCCACATGGGTCGACCGCACCGGACAAGACGTTCCAAACAAATGTATTACTTTTAATTCAGACCGCAATGCAAAGAAGTATTGTGAAACTTCAAAGCCATCTTCTCATCGGTTACGATATGGTAACATCGTGCTTGAGTTGTCTCAAGAAACAGAAGACGATAATTTTGCATCATATAAAAACGAAATGTCTGACTTAGAAGAAATTAAGGATGACAAAGAAACAAAAGAGGCTATGAAACCAGACAGACCAAGTTCTTTCGCCGACCTCGATACTTTTATAACGAATTTAAAAAATCTGTTTTCCGCTTTAGACGAATACTGTACTTTCGAGGAAAGTACCGTCGACAACATTCCTAACGATGGTATTTATTTGAATTCGTACACCATCAATTCAACAAGATATAAAGAACAAGCAGAGTTATTAGTTGACTATGACGCAAACAATAAAATAACAAATATTATAGTAACAGGAGGTCCCGGTGCTCTTTATAGCAAAAAAAGGGCAGCAACAGATGTTACTAATTCAATATATTTAGTAACCGTAAATTTTACATTAGCTTCTCTTGATACTACCATTGACTATGAATCAATTGATTCCCATTTAATCGACGATAACTACGAAACCACTGTTAATAATTATTTTATTAGCTCATTTTATGAAAACAAGTGGTATCATATAACTATTAAGAAAGCATCTAAATAACAACATTTAGCGAGGTGATTGCATGACAAGTTATTTCAGTAAACGTCAAAGAAAATACATTGGGTTTCATTCCTATTTTTATTGTGGTATTGGGTTTATACTCGGGACTTTAATTCATTCGCTGTTTACATGGCGTTTTGGTGTAACACATTTCATTTTCTTTTTTATTGCGATGCTTGAGATTGTATATGCTTTGATTCAAATGCATCGGTACCGGTCATATGCCCCACTGAAAGTCAGGAAAACAGCCGGCAAGAAAAAGATACGCGGTTCTGATTTATTTACTGTTGTTCTTTGTATAGCGATTGCAATTCTTTCGATTTACAAATTTGGATTCTACTAAAAAAGAGGGGAAGCCCCTCTTTTTTAGTACGTCAATTTTTGTTTCTTGTTCAGTAGCATATAACTTATTTTAAGCGCCGACAGTCTGATTTTGTTTCCTGTCGTGCTTCCCTCATGCGTAATTAAACCGAAGTACGTTCTGTCGTCTGAACTGTCTACTCCCGGACCTATATAATTAACCTGACCGTCTCCATTTCCGTATATCTGTATCACCGTGGCATTTGTCGGAATTTGATACAACTCACCGCTTGGCATCAGAGGCTTGATTTCATAAGCCTTTCCTTTCTCCATCCATATGTCAATGTTTTTCGCCGTTACGTCAACAATCTTGTTTCCGTTTATCTGTACCACATTTACGATTACCTGCGAATCCGGTCTCTCATAAAACTTGGTCGCACTGCTTTCCGCTTCCTGAGATACAAAAACCGCGCCTTTGCTGCTTTTGTATTCCACGGCCGAGTTTTGCAGATTGTCAACAGTCGCAAATTCGCGGGAATCATGGATGTTTTCCGTCTTAATTTTTGTAGCTGCTGCCGGAATTGATAACCATGCCAGTGGTATCTCCTTAATTGTTGATGTGTCCACCGGTTTTGGCAGACTTCCAATATCGTCACCCTTGACTACCTCAAAAGATACTTTACGGTTCACAAAGTCCGCACGTGCCACAATCAGGTCAAGACGTACACTGCTTTCGTTTGCCGGTGGAATGGTAAGCGCTAACTGCTCCGTGTTCCATATCCACTTTCTTCCGACGATAGCTTTACCGGTGCCGACAAGCACCTGCATTTTGTCGCACGCCGTCACCTCTAACTGTGCACCCAGCCCGCGGATTACTCCGTCTGATACAAGACCGTCGTACATACACGCTAAATCTTCCGCACTGTATACACGGTCGCCTTCCATTGAATTGAAAAAACCATATTTAACCATCTTGTTGCCTCCTTATATTTTTTCACAACTGAGTACGAAATTGTTTCCGTTCTCGTCGTTGTTTTCTGTGATTTGCGACACCCGAACGGCCACTTTATCACCGTACGGGTCTATGACTGTCACGATGTCTCCCAAGGTGAAATCGATTCCGTATCGAAAGATTCCGTCCGGGTCAACCTCCACTGTTACCGTTTCCGCGGTTTTCTTTTCTGCAAGCGCTGTCGTTCCCTCGCCCTGAAGTGTTTTCTGATACTCTTCGTCCGTGATGGTTCCTTCGTTTGTGCTTGAAGAACTTTTATCCAGATACATTTCGCACCTGTTAAGTGTTGCGCCGGCGCAAATGGCTGTTGTTTTTTGAGCCGTTCCCTCGCCTTCGCCAACCACAAGCACCGTGTTCCGGAAGTCTGTATTGTCCGCCGCATACTCCATTTGTGATAGATTATCAAATTCCCGGCTGAATATTACCTCCGTTTTTTTGCCGTGGTATAAATCCATATACAGCGCGTACCCGTAACGGCGTACACGAAAGCCCATCTTCGCCAAGTCCATCATTTCTTTAATTGTGTCATATATGTATTCGCCTCGAAGCTGTCTCTGCGTGGTTTGCCCTGCTGCCTCGATGGTACCGATATTTAGCAATGGGATATTTCGGTTTGTGTCCGTGGCGTCTGTCACATTCTGCTCAATCAATAACCTCACTGCCGCTCCAATATCCGTATCGATATTTGTTTGTTCCCAGACGATACGGCGATTTAACAACGCCTCCGTACTTCGCCCGGTCACCACAATATAATCTCCCGACTCCGGATTTGTCTTTGTTTGGATTTTCTCGATCATCATCACGCTTTTCGATTCTTCTCTTAATGCAAATACTCCGGAGCGGAACAAATTCAGCAGTTCAAGCGTTGCCGGTACTGTGATTTCAAATTCGCCTAAATCATTATACTTTTGCGTCCATATGACACTGCCGTGGTCGATCACTCCAATTTCCGTCAGCGTTTCGTCTGTAATATAAACAATCATGTTATACCCCCTCATACAGCACCCGATACGTTACATCCATGATGTAGCCGGTCGGTGTGTCCACTTCAACACGGTAATGATTGGCTCCCGGTTCTACCTGCGCCCATGTCATACCAGAGATGCGTTTCGGCAAAAGATTCGTCACCGTTCCGCCACGTTCTAACCATATCGCTTTTTCTTTCGTGGTCGTCCGGATGTATACGTTGTCAAATGCTTGTAAGTGTTCTTTTATGCCTAAGAATCCGCTGTCTGTGTATATCGTAAGACTTTCGGTCGGCGCTGTAATCGATATGTGGAACAGTGCTCCAGATGGCACCGTTCCCGGATTATTCAGTGTGAAGCCGCCCGTAGCAATTTCAGACATTTCCATATCTTCGGCGGAGTATGGAAATTCAAGCAATGGTATCTCCGGAACGCATGAGAACACTCCCGTTTCCTGCGTATCGGCAAAAAACGGATTCGGACATAGTATGGATATTTGAAATGTTTCCCTCATTACAAATAAATCTATCTCCATGCTTTCTACATAACCATCGATATATACGCTTCTAGTGCTATTTTCATAAAACAGTCTAATCTTCTTTTTTTCCGGAAAATATTGATACAGCGCATTGCGGTTTTCCTCAATCGGATACTCCGGAATAATCGTTATCGTGATGTTGCGTTTATTGATACGGATGGAGTTGAGTTCTTCTCCGTCCATCCCGGTTACTGCTGCCGTGTTGATGGTACATCCTGCCGGTGTCAGTCCGGTAATTTTGACAACGTTATAGTTCGGGTTGTCTGTCAGTTCCAGTGCCTCGCCTTTGTCGTTTTGTACGCCAAATTTAAACATTGCTTACACCTCCCAGTAAATTCCTTGATTGTCTGTAAATATCCCATCGACTTAACGCTTTCGGGCTGTTGTTCGTCTGGTAGAAGTTGTATGTATTCGTTGTGGCTGCTGCCGCTTTCTCAATACTCCTTGCTCCTCTTGCGGCCACATCCAAGTTTGCCGTAGTGGCGGCGTTTTTCATTGGGTTTACCACGTTCTCGCGCACCCTCTGCATCATCTGCTGGAGTGCTGGGAGTTTCCGCTCAATACCTTTCGTTAATCCCGGAATAATGAACACGCCCGCTTCTCTGTCCATTACTTTGGATGGTGAATGAATTCCTAATTCTTTTTTGATACTGCTCACCAGTGTCTTTTTTAACTGCTTCGCTGACTTATTCAGCTCCGCACTTTTTGAATTGAATCCTTTTACAAATCCTTTCATTGCATTTTCTCCGATACTTTCAAGTTGCTTTTCCAGTCCTGCCATCACCGTTTTGACCTGCTTTGTATAGTTGTCCTTGATTTGTTTCACCCGTTCCGCATAATAAGTGTTTGCCACTTTTTTCGATGCATTGATTTTATCCGTATATGCTTTGTTATATGCCGCGAGTTCTTGTCCGTTTAATGACAGCAACTTCGTTGTCAAATCAAGTCCGTCCGATGTATCAAGGGCGGCAATTTCCGTCATCAGTTCGGAAGAAAGCGTTTTCTTTAACGCTTCCATGTTCTTGCCGTACTGGATAATCTTCGCCGTCTCCGATTTGAAGTCAGCAAGCGTAATCTTTCCGTCATCATCCTTTGTGAATAAATCGCCACTTGATAACCTTCCTTCTAAATCGTCCTGCAGGTCCTTTATAGCGTCATACTTTTCTTGTACAGATGAGGTCATGGATTCTATCTTTTTCTGTACCTTTTCCGTTGCTTTTTCTGCTGCCTTTGAGAAAGCCGTTGAGAAAGATTCCGCCAGATTCTCACCCAGTTTCTTAAAACTCTCCTTTGACTTTTTGTTTTTTGTCTCCTTTTGTGCTTTTTTTACTGCCCGGTCAACAAGTTTCTTGACCGCTTTTTCTGCTTTCTGCTCCCGCTTCGTGATGCCGTTCGCATACGCTTCCGAAACCTTTGTGCCAATGTCTTCGTATTTGCCCGTCTTATTTGCCTTTTTAAGCTGGGACAAAGATTTCTTTGCTAATGCTGTAACGGCTCTTCCTACAGCATCATATGCCTTTTCGATACCTTTAGCGGTACCGATGGTGAAGTACTTACCAATTTCTTCTGTCTTTTTTGATGGGGAATGGATTTCGAGCTTTTCTTTAAGTTTCGACAGCATATTATCCGCCAATTTTCCGACCTTTGCTATTAGGCCACTGCTCTGTTTTCCTTTTTCCATTCCGGTTTTCAAACCTTTTACAAAGTTTTCGCCTGCTTCTTTTGATTTGATACCCTTCATTTTCTTTTCAACCAGCTTTGAAATGTCTTCCGCTGATTTTCCGGCTTTGTTTTTTCCAAGTTCCAGACCTTCTTTGTATTCTTTTGTCGTCTTTTGTCCGGACTTTTTGGCTTTTTTCTCTGACTTTTTAAGTTCTTTCTCCGCTTTTGTAACCATTTGTTTCGCCCCGTCAACCATTTCTTGTGTGACTCCCGGCGTTCCGTTCTTGACAGCATCTTTCAAGTCATTATATTTCTTTTTCATGTCCTTGACTTGTTGTTTAAGGATGCGTTCGTTTCCTTGTTCCGCCGTCACAAAGTTGTTTGTCATATTCCGAACAGCTTTATTTATCTTCTTTGTATCTCCTGAAATAATCGCGGCGGAAAGTCCTTCGTAATTTTGAATTGTCGTGTTATAACCTACCCATGTATCCTCGGCGTTTTCCACTGTTTTATTTTGTTCATATTGTTTATCCATCAAAGACTGTACTTTTTCATTCGCCTTGTATAATTCTTGGTTATACGTTTCAACCGTTCCGCCAGCTTTTACATAGTCTTCAATAGACGTATTGTTAATTTTGTTGTATTCTTCTTGAGCAATGGCCAAGTCGTCCGTCGTCTTTTTGTATTTTTTTTGAGCAGCACTCAATTCCTCGAATTTTTTTTTCTTTTCTTTTTGTGCATTATCATAATCTGATTTGTTTGCTTCCAGGATTGCTTCAGCTTCCTTACTGACAAGTAGTTTGTCGAGTGCTTTCTTTTCCGACTTATAGTTTTCTACTACGCCTTTCGTCATTTTTATTTCAGAACCAAGTGCATCATTAAGAGTATTTACGATAAATTTTGCTCTATCTTCCTGCCCTTTTTTGACTTTCCCGTTTTTGTCAACAATATCATCAAGTTCCGTCTTTAACTGATCGTAGTAACTAAATTGACTTTGAACGTTTTCCATAGATTCTTCGGTAGCTTTTTTCATATCGCGATAAGATTTTGCCGATTCATCTACTGCTTTGCTTACTTTGTCCGTTTCGTCAGTCGCTGCTTTGGTTGCTGCCGCATATAACGCCAATCCCCCCACCACGGCTCCAATTCCAGCCACAAGCAGTCCCATCGGACTGGCCGCTTGAATTAGATTTAATACTTTCTGCGCTGCCGCGGTCGATGCTATGGCCGTCTTCAATGTAATAAAAGCCTTGTATATGGTCTGTAACGTCTGATATAGCTTTACAAATTTAGCCGTCGCAAATACCAATCCCATCGTGCCGCCCAATATCGTGATTGCGCGCTCTGTTCCGTCAATGTGTTTGATTGCATAATCTGCTAACTGTTCAATTTTAGGGAGTAATTTTTCTGCCAGAGGGACAAACAAGTCAAGCTGAACCGTACGCCCTATATTTTTAAATTTTGTCGCCACATCGTCATACTTTACTTCTTTTAACTTTTCCGCAGAGCCTTGTACCTTTTTGAACGTTTTGCCGGTACTCTTTAATGACTTAACCACCTTCAAGTTGGCGTCCTCTCCCATAGTTCCAAATGCTGTGGACGCCATCGTCAACGCTTTCTGTTCATTTTTACAGCCATTAATATCTTTTACGATCGAATCAATCACCTTTTTCATGGTGCCTTTTCCGTCTTTCCATGCTTTGAAAGATTTTTTTGTATCCTTGCTGAATATACCGATATTTTTTTCAATGCTTCCGTCTCCGAGCTTGTTCTTGACCTCGTTGATAGAATCATTTACTTTATCAAGGTTATAGGCGCCGTTCTTCGTGCCGTTTGCAAGTAACTGGAAGTATTCTTCGACAGTATACCCAGCTTGTTTAAAGTTGCCGCCGTACTCTGCCACGTTATCCCCTAATTCGTTCGTATAGTCCAATCCCTTTTGTGAACCCTTTGCAAACAAATCAAACGCTTTCGTTGAATCCGTACCAAAGTGCGTCATTAATCCATTTACGCCTCGGATGGTCTCCTGAAAATCCGAACCAAAGGTATCCTCTAGGGCTATTGCGTTCTCTGTCAGTTCTTTGACCTTTGACGGATCTGTCTCTTTTGTAACCTGTTTGACATATGCCATTTTGTCGCCGATGTCTTTTAATGATTCACCATAGCCATCTTTATACATTTCTTTCATTTTATCAGAAAATTTTTGTGTGACGGCATCGGTTTCCCCCGTAATGGCCTGAAACGAATTTGAAGCCGTCTGGGTTTCTTCTGTTATTCTTTTTAAGGCGTCTACTGCCTCCTGCGTCATCTTTTTAATACCCTCGGATATCAAATTACCGATTGCTACTTTTACCGAACTGAATCCATCTTCGCTTTTTTCTGCTGCCTGTTTTGTTTTTTCAAAACTTTCGTCCAAGTTATTCGTACTCGTACGCAACTGTTCCGCTTTGCTTTTGTTGTCTGCAAGTTCTCCGGAAAGTTTTTGGATGTCCCCACGGAACGCATTGGCTTCTTTTGACGTTTCTCCGAACTCAAGGGCAGCATCTTTATATCCATCTTTCAGGCGGTCAAGTTCTTTTTCCTGATTTGAAATCTCCTCTTCTAAAGAAGCGAACGCTCCTTTGCTTTTTTGTTCTTCTTTCGTTGTCTCGTTTAATTTTTCCGTATATTTTTTTAAAGAGGCTGACGCTCTTCCGACTGCTGCCTCTTGATTTTTCATTTTGATATAAAGTTCCTCTGCAGCTTTTGAATCTTTTCCCTGTGTACCCGCAATCTGCTTGTACTGCTCCTCCAACGCCGACAGTTTAATCTTTTCCTGTTCCACGATTCCGGTCATCTGCTCAACTTTTTTCGCCAGTCCGTCCGTGGAATCGCTCCATCTGTCCATCCCCGCCGTTGCGCTCTTAAACTCCGCATTGAGTGACCGGATGCGGCGGTTTGCTTCGGTGATATTCTTTTTTAACTCGGATATATCAATTCCAATTTTCGTTGTTACGTTTTCCTCTGCCATACTATCTTCCTTTCAAAAAAGCCGCCGAGCACCGCCCGGCAGCCTCTAAAACCAGCTCGTCGCTTTCCGGCGATATACTTTTTGCTTTGGCTTTCCATCCTCTGTATAATTTCTCACGTTGTACTGGTGCAACCGGCGCATGAGGAGAAATACTTCTTTCCCCGTGTAAGTCCTCAGCCGGATTGGGTCAAGTGCCCCAAACACCCGGCAAAGGCTTACGTCCATCTCAAACATAGATTCATAGATTGTTACGTCGTCGCACCGCTCTAGTTTCCCTCTGTGTCTGCTCCAATGTTCAGCATTTCATCCGCAGTGTAAAGCGTCACATCAATGATGAGGCTGATTACCTCTTCGAGCCTTGTGCGCCGCAGTTCCTCGCGCGTCAATCCGTCGAACATAGTCAACAGTAAATCGTTAATGACCGGCATCGCCTGAACAACTGTCTTGCCGATGGTAATGGCGTTGTTCTTTTCAGTAATATCGCAGTTTACCACAGCAGCAATATCTTCAAGCGTGCCATACATCACATGGATTTCTTCCGTTTCGTACGTCTTTTCGATTTCTTTGGGAGAATGTTCTTTGTAAATGTTTAACTTAAACATGCGCTACCTCCTTAGCCTGCCGGATTTTCCTCTGCGTTCTGGGTCTGTTCGCCGCTCGGTGTCGTTTTGATGATGTCATCAGGTGTCTGTACTTTGGAAAAGAATTCCTCCTCAGACATACCACAAGAGTCAGCTGGAACAACCGTTGCTTTTGCCGATTTGTTGTCGTTTGCAACGAATTTCTTCTGTGTGTTTACACCAGTGTAGGCAAGTTCCTGACCGTTTGCGTCTGTGCCATTATCTTTCGACTTGTGTGAATCGGACGGGTTTCCGAATCTGCCTTTTAAGCGCCATACATAGTATTCTCTGCCGTCTGTATCTTCTGTGATATAGCCCATAGCCATGTATGGCGGTGTTGCCGTTCCTTCAATCAGTGCACCGGTTTTCTCGTCGAATTTCTGCCCGGTGATTGCTGATGTATTTTTCAGTGATACCGCCGATACATTGACATTGACCGTATCTGCTCCGGTTGTGTTAATAACAATCGCCGCTTCGTTGTCATAGTAGTGAGTATCACTTGATGATTCGGTTTCCTTTGACAGTTCCGAAGTGCCTGCAAGAGCAAACGGTGTATCATAAGTGAGCTCGTCTTTCGTGTCTTTTTTTAACGGTGCCACCACGAGGTTTCTGATACCACGATATTCTACGATTTTTTCATCACTCATTTTTTTGTTCCTCCTAATTTCTTTTTTTATAAATTACATGGATACCGCGCCCGGTATGTGTAGGCTCGTCGCTTGCGACTGAGTACCCTGTTCCCGGCACGATAAAACCATTCTTAACAAGTTCCTGCTTGACCGTCACCGGCATTTTATATACCAGTGCAGCGTCCGTACTGTAAAAGTTGACATCATAGTCGTAAAGTTCGCAATGCGCTTTGTTATCGTAAAAGCTGGAGTCGTCTCCCGGATTCTGCCAGTATGTAAAAAAATGTTCCGGATACTCTTCCCCTTGTGCAAGGGAACCCTGCAATATCACCGGATAATCATATTGTGATAATATTTCAATCAGTTTATCTTCCATTTTCAGCCTCCTAGCAGTTTTTTAATCCCTTTTTGAAACGTCTCCTCTTGTGCTTTTTTGATTCGTTCCTGTGCTTTCTTTCCGTACACATCAGCGTACAGCTTTGTGTCCTTTTTCATCCTCGGCGTGCCGTACATCAAAAAGATAGATGGTAATCCACCTTGTTTGATGTCAAATCCGACCGAGATATTGGCTTTGGTGCCATCCCATTTCACGTCGGCTTTTGTGACGATGGACTCCTGCGTGCTTCCGGTTCGGTGGTGCTTCGTCATGTCCTGCACGATAGGCGGCGTCACCGCTTCGTGTGCCGCTTTCAGACAACTTTCTGCAAGCTGTTCAACCTTTCCTCCTGCTTTCTCCCACTTTTCTGCTAAATCTTCCAACTGGGAGAAGTCAATCATGCCTTTCCTTGCCATCACGCGCCCCCTTTAACGGCTCTGACCTTTGCTACAAGGTACTGATTCTTCATAGCGATGTTTTCCGGAGTACCTAATACCTCATACGTTGTCCCGTTAATTTTGAAACGGCTCGCCGGAGTAATGTCCGGTCTGAACCACGTCTCAAGCGTTGCGGTGTTTTCGACAACAATCTGCCCGTTCGATGTCTTTTCTGTGCCTCCAAAGGTGCGGAAAGACACATAGACGCGTTCACCTTCGCCGTACTGCTTTTGTTTCACGCCTTTTACCAATGTTTCGCCCACTGGATTCAAAAGCTCCGCCGGTACAACGTATGGTAAATTCGGTTGCCATGCCATACTGTCACCTCCTAGTAACTCAACTGGATTACTCTTTCTTTGAAGTAGGCCGACAGTTCGCCGCTGTACAAAAGGTCATTGACACCTCTTGAAAGAACACCCATCACGACAGACGACGAAAGATTTTCTTTCGGAACTCCGGCATCCGTCAGGTATTGTTTGATTTCTCTCAGATACCCAAGCAATCTCGCGTCCTGATAGTTGCCGGTAATTCCGAGCGAGTCTTTAACTTCTTTAAGCTGTTCGTCTTCCGTCATTTCTGCCATAATAGTCTCCTTTCGTCAATCATCCAGTCGGTTCTTCGCTTTTATCGGGTGTTGTGCTTGAGCTTGTTTTGCTCTTACCTTTTTTGATAAGGACAAATCCGTTCGCATCTGCAATCTTTCCGTCCACAATCATGATAACTTTGTTCTTGACTTCGTTTGTGTCGTGGTCAATCCACTTCACTACCTGCATTTCGAGGTTGGAATTAACAACGTAGTCTTTGAGGTCTCCAAAGATAGCAAATACATCTCCGACATTAGCGTCCTCGTAGTAAGGAAGCAATTCCTCTTCAACAGTCTCCACGTCTTTACCCATAAAGCGGTAGGTTTCCTCGCCATTAACTCCATAATTTGTACGTCCAACCGGCTGGCCGTTCTTATCCTCCATACCGTCGATTTTCTCGTCAAACGTCGACTGTGCCATGATGAAGCATCCTTTGCGATAGCTCTTTTTGATTTTTGCCTTCATTCTATGCCAGCCGTTCCACGTCATATCTTCCGGTGCCATGGTGACAACAGTTTTTACACGTGTATCCGTCAAGATTCCAAGCGGCTGTGTTGTGCCATCACCTTTGATGATTGCCTTCTCAAGAGCTTTCATGATTGCTTCTGTAGCAAGCGGCACAAAGAGCTTCTGAAACTCCTCGATTGTCACTACAGACGCCAACAAGGTCTGTGCAATCTTGCACTCGACACCGTAATAGCTGAATGTAACCTTTTCGTCCGCGCTCAACTTCTGGCTGTCTGATGCCTTTTCGCCGACCCATGCCGCCTCCGGCTTAATTGAGAGGATTGGGATGGCTACGCCGCCCTGAATATTGGTTTTGGTAACTTTGGCGTAAATGTTTCCATAGCTTTCCAACTTCTGGATAATCTCACGCACCAAAGTGGTCGGAATTACCGCCCCGGCATCTGCCGTTCCTGTGACTGCTGCCTCTCTTTTAATCGGCACACGTAACTCTGTAGGAATCGGTGTACTACGGCACACATATTCAAGAAACGCTTTTTTGTACTCGCTTCTTTCTGTTGGGTCGTCCGTTTCCAACTGAGATTCCGGACGTTTTGAACGGAACGCTCCAACGATACCCGCGTTTCTCATCTCTCCGGTCTGAATGTTGCTTCTCTGACCGTCTTCATTCTGGCCTGTGCCCTTTGGATTTCCTTCTCCTTCGTCTTTGTTGTTTCCTTCGCCTTCGGATTCCAAGTCCTTGATTTCCTCAGCGATGTCTTTTAAGTCATCCGCCGTTTCCGTCAAGCGTTCGTAAATGCTCCGTACTTCGGCTACATCTTTCGATTCCTCGGCGCGTTTCAGCAAGTCTTCTTTGCGCTCCATCAATTTCTGCTGACGTGCCTTCAGTTTTTCAAGTCTGCTCATTTTTAAAATGCTCCTTTCAGTTTTACTTTTTCTTTCCACAGTTCCAACTCGTCACTCTCCAGTGATTTTCCCCGGACACTCTCCAGTGCCCTCTGCGCACTTTCCAGTGCTTTTT
>ULTP01015946.1_pt1 | contig 22230 bp, 17 predicted proteins | sample 1957721 | NCBI WGS metagenome assembly ULTP01 (sample SAMEA4835737, study PRJEB28245) | human gut metagenome | biome: gut microbiome; material: fecal sample | place: Denmark | collected 2008 | reverse complement strand
TAAGATTATCGGTATAACCGATAATACTGTATCATTGTTTGACAGCCGTTATCCTTTGCTCAGTACAGATATGAGCAAAGAAGAGTTTGAAAAAAAGATTACAGAAAATAGGCAGTTTAATGAACATTTATTTGTTAAAAAATCGCTTGATAAAGATTTATTTTTCAATAATTTAGACAAAGAATCGTTTACATACATTTATTACAATCCTGATGCAGATTCAGGCGGTCAGTTTGTTATTACAGAAATACCTTACGAACAAGTTATTGAAGCATCAAAAAAATACCCTGATAACACATCTGAGTTTTTTGACTATATTGTTTCAGTAGGAAGACAAACTGCAGTCGATGTTGACAGTGAATTCTTCCGTGATTCACTCGACAAATACAACAGTAACAGCCACTTCGCCGAAGGTATGACTGATGATGTAAAAAATCAGCTTACAAATATTGCTTTGTCAGGAGATACCAATTTCAACCAAAAGGGTTATTATGACTCTTATTCAGAGATACAATCAGAAAATCCCGATGCGATAATACTGTTCCGTGTGGGTGACTTTTATGAGGTGTTAGGTGATAATGCTCAAGAAGCAGCCGAGGCACTTAATTTAACGCTTATGTCACGAACAATTAACGGAGAAAAGATACCAATGGTCGGATTTCCGTCCTCTTATCTTGAAGATAACGAAAACTTGCTTGTTGAAATCGGTTATAAAATATTGACCGTTGAGCAGGAGGATATAGCGGAAAGAGCAAGCTTGCGTAACAAAGCACAGGAAGTTGCAAAGCAAAATAATTTGCCTTTTTCCGATAAATTCAGTATGGGTTTCAAAGATGATTTCGATACGGCAGTTTATGACGGAAGTATGTCAGCTGATGATTATGAAAAATTACAGCAAGCTGACATCGAACCAAAAGCCGACCGTCCAACAATTACTTGTGATTGGAGCGAACATCCTGCGTTTGAAGATGGCAAGACTTATTCGGTAGCAGATTTTGACAGAATTATGAAGTCTGCCGATGACGAATGGGTTGAGCAAAGACAGTTTGAAATTGAGGAATACGGCAGCGAAAATGCGGTTGCAGAAGCATACAGAAACGGTGAACTTGATGATGTTCATTTAGGATATGCGAAAACTAAATTTATTATCAATATGCCCGACGGAACTCGCTACACAGAAAGACAAGACATTGGCGACGGTGACGGCGGTGTTATTGACTTTTTAAGGCAGTATGATAACTATAAAAATCTTGTGCCAATACTTGAACAGGAAAGAGATAACGAGCCATCACTCTTAACTCCTGTTTATGGAGATGAATTTGTACAGGAGTTAGAGCAGCAATCGGACAAATTGTCCGCTCCGAAGCAACAAGAAGATATTATTTTTTCTTCTGATGGTAAAAACTATGTAATCACAGATGATAATTTTGCCGATGGCACAAAAAGTGAGCGTTATGCCAATAATATTAACGCAATAAAAACGCTTAAGGAAATTGAAAGCAGCAACAGACAGGCTACACCAGCAGAACAAGAAATACTTGCAAAGTATGTAGGTTGGGGAGGTCTTGACAGCTACTTCAAAGCTGAAAACAACGCACAACTAAAAGCTCTACTAAACGATGATGAGTATAAAGCTGCATTAGCAAGCACACTTACATCATTCTATACACCTCCTGCAGTTATCCGAGCAGTGTATAATGCATTTAATAACTTAGGATTTAAAACAGGCAATATCCTTGAGCCAAGCTGCGGTGTCGGCAACTTTATGGGGTTATGCCCGACCAATATGTCAGACAGCAAATTCTACGGAGTAGAGCTTGATGATATATCCGGCAGAATTGCAAGTAAGCTGTATCCGCAGGCTAATATTGCGGTGCAAGGCTTTGAAACAACCAATCTTCCCGATAATTTTTTTGACGCTGCAGTCGGTAATGTTCCGTTTGCTCAGCTTAAAGTGCTTGATAAAAAGTACGATAAATATAATTTTCTTATTCACGATTACTTTTTTGCAAAGACATTGGATAAGGTAAGACCGGGCGGCATAATTGCTTTTATTACTTCTAAGGGTACAATGGACAAAAAGTCCTCTAAAGTAAGAAAATACATAGCACAGAGAGCGGAACTTCTCGGAGCAATCAGACTTCCAAATGATACTTTTTCAAAGACCGCCGGAACGGAGGTTACTTCCGATATTCTGATACTGAAAAAGCGTGAGAGAATGATTGACATTGAGCCTGATTGGGTACATCTTGGCAAAGATGATAACGGTATTACAATTAACAGCTACTTTGTCGAACACCCGGAAATGATACTCGGCGAAATGCAAGAAGTTTCAGGACCGTTCGGAGCAAAAGCAGAGTGCATTGCTTATGAAAATGCAAATCTTGAGGACTTGCTGAATGAAGCTGTATCTAATATTGACGGAGAGTATAAAGCACAGGCAATCGAAAAGCTCTTTGAAGATACGGAGGATGATGAGGACGCAGACTTAATTCCTGCTACTCCTGATGTTAAAAATTTCTCTTATACAGTTGTTGACGGTGATATATATTATCGCCAAAACAGCGTTATGGAGAAGCAAAAAGTTAATAAAACAGCAGAAAAAAGAATAAAAGCTCTTGTTAAAGTAAGAGAGGCTCTTCGAGAAGTTCTTAATAATCAACTTGAGGATATGCCTGATGAGATTATTGCAAACTCTCAGCGAAAGCTCAATGTTATCTATGATAGGTTCGTCAATGAGTATGGTTATATTAATTCAAAAGCAAATATGAAGGCTTTCGAAAAAGATAACTCAATCAATTTGCTTGCATCACTTGAAAAATTTGACAGTGAAAAGAATTATAAAGGCAAATCGGATATTTTCAGCAAGCGAACAATCAAGCCGCATAAGGCTGTTGATAAGGTTGATACAGCATCTGACGCACTTGCGGTATCCATTTCAGAAAAAGCAAAGATTGACTTGGAATATATGAGTCAACTCTACGGCAAATCTGTTGATGATATTATTGATGAGCTTGAGGGAGTAATATTTAATGTACCCGGAACGGATATTTATCAAACTGCTGATGAGTATCTGTCAGGCAATGTAAGAGAAAAACTCAGAACAGCTTTATCATATAGTTACGATAAGCCGGAGCAATATGACTGCAATATAACCGCACTTAAAGCTGTTCAGCCTGTTGACTTAACTGCAACTGAGATTGATGTTCGTTTAGGTGCTACTTGGTTGCCTGTTGATGTGGTAAGGGACTTTATGTATGAAACTATAGGAACTCCCCGATACATAAGGGATTCGATAGATGTTTCGTATTCTGAATATAATGCCGAGTGGAGAATATCACATAAGAGCTTCGATAAATCTGTAAATGCAGTCAGCACATATGGTACTAAGATAATCAATGCTTACAAAATACTTGAAGATACACTCAATTTAAGAGATGTAAAAATATTTGATAATGTTTTTGAGAACGGCAAGGAAAGAAGAATACTGAACAAGGAGGAAACAGCCATTGCTCAGAGTAAGCAGGAGCTTATAAAGAGTCGCTTTGCAAGTTGGATTTTTTCAGACAGAGATAGACGAGAAAGACTTTGCCGTCTTTACAACGAAAAATTCAACTCTGTTCGTCCTCGTGAGTATGACGGCAGTCACCTCATTTTTGATGGAATGAACAGTGAAATACAGTTAAGAGAACATCAGAGAAACGCAGTAGCTCACGCAATATACGGCGGAAATACATTACTCGCACATACCGTCGGAGCCGGAAAGACATTTGAAATGGTCGCTATCGCAATGGAGAGTAAGCGTTTAGGTTTATGCAATAAGTCGCTGTTTGTTGTACCAAATCATATTACTGAGCAAATGGGTATTGAATTTATGCAGCTCTATCCTGCCGCTAATATCTTGGTTGCGACAAAGAAAGACTTTGAAACAGCGAACAGAAAGAAATTCTGCAGCCGTATAGCAACGGGAGATTACGATGCAGTTATCATTGGTCATTCGCAATTTGAAAAGATACCGATGAGCATTGAAAGGCAGCGTCAGATTATCGAAACGCAGATTGATGATGTTATTGAAAGCATTGCGTTTGCACAAAACAACAACGCTGAAAACTTTACAATAAAACAGCTCGAAAAAACAAAAAAGAATTTGGAAAACAAATTACAAAAGCTCAACGACCAATCAAGGAAAGATGATGTTGTTACCTTTGAGGAGCTTGGTGTAGACAGATTGTTCGTTGACGAAGCACACTATTACAAAAACTTGTTCCTTTACACTAAAATGCGAAATGTAGCAGGTGTAGGTCAGACCGAAGCGCAGAAGTCAAGCGACCTCTTTATGAAGTGCCGTTATCTTGATGAGATTACAGACGGCAAGGGTGTTGTATTTGCAACAGGTACACCTATAAGCAATTCAATGACAGAGTTATACACAATGCAGAGGTATTTGCAGTACAACAAGCTACTTGAGTTGGGACTTAATAATTTTGATGCTTGGGCTTCTACCTTTGGTGAAACGGTAACAGCGCTCGAACTCTCCCCGGAAGGAAATGGATACAGAATGAAAACACGATTTGCTAAATTCTTTAATCTGCCGGAACTGATGAGTACATTTAGGGAAATTGCAGATATTAAAACTGCTGATGTTTTAGATTTAGATGTTCCTGATGTAGAACGACATAATGTACTCACCAAACCATCAGAGCAGCAAAAAGAAATTATAGCAGGAATTGGTGACCGAGCTGACAAGGTTCATAGTGGTGCTGTTGACCCATCAGTTGATAATATGCTCAAAATAACTAATGACGGCAGAAAACTTGCACTTGACCAGCGACTTATTAATCCTATGCTGCCTGATTTTGAGGGTAGCAAATTGAATGTTTGTGCGGACAATATTTTTTCTCTGTGGGATAAAACAAAAGAAGATAGACTTGCACAGATGGTTTTCTGTGACATATCTACTCCCAACGGCGCAGGAAAATTTAATGTGTATGACGAGTTGAAAGCAAAGCTGATTGCAAAGGGTATTCCCGAAAACGAAATTGCATTTATTCACGATGCTAAGACTAATCAGCAGAAGCAAGATATTTTCAGTCAAGTAAGAAGTGGCAAAATAAGGGTTATTATTGGTTCTACAAGTAAAATGGGAGCAGGTACTAATTGTCAGGACAAGCTTATTGCGTTACATCACCTCGATTGTCCTTGGCGACCGTCAGATTTGCAGCAGCGTGAAGGCAGAATTATAAGACAGGGCAATAAAAATTCTTTAGTACATATCTACAGCTATCTAACAGAAAACACTTTTGATGCTTATCTATATCAGCTTGTCGAAAATAAGCAAAAGTTTATTAGCCAGATTATGACGAGCAAATCACCTGTTCGTTCAGCAGAAGATATTGATGAGCTACAGCTTTCTTATGCTGTAGCAAAAGCTCTTTGCAGTGGTAATCCATTGATAAAAGAGAAGATGGATTTGGATGTTCAGGTGTCAAAGCTAAAAATATTAAAGGCTAATTTCTTATCTGTAAAGTATGAGCTTGAAGACCAAATTGCAAGCACTTTTCCGCAGAAAATCAGCAGTGCAAAATATAATGTTGAAAAAATCAAAAGTGATATTGAGCTTGCAAAAAGTCATATCAATGACGATTTTGCACTTAAAATTAAAGGCATTACTTATAATGACAAAAAAGAAGCAGGACAACAACTGCTTCTTGCTTGTGATAAAAGCATTGGCTCTGATAAAGTCAGAATTGGTGAATATAAAGGCTTTATTCTCGACCTAAGATTTGACTCTTACCATAGTAATAAATATATTTTAACGCTTAATGGCTCTGCTCATTATGATGTTGAATTAGGTCAGGATATTTTCGGCAATTTGACGAGAATTGATAATGTACTTAAGTCCTTGCCCGGTGAGCTTGAAAAAGCAAAAAATGAACTTTCAAAGGTTGAGAGCGACTATGATTCAGCAAAAGAAGCTGTCAATACCACTTTTGACAAAGAAGAAGAGCTTAATACGAAGCTTGCTCGTCTGAAAGAGCTTAACACTATCCTTGAAGTGGACAATTCGTCTATTAAAAAGAATGAAGATACCGCAGATAATAACGAAGATGAGTATTACTATGCTAAGGTCAACGAAAAGCAAAAAGACATTCTTTTTTCTGAGGGTTACAAAGATTTTGCACCCTCGGATGACGGAGGAAAATTTATCGTAAAATATCCTGCTGCTGACAAAGTCAAAGTGCAACAGTTGCTCAACAATAATGCTATTAAATTATAACGAAAGGTCGGTAAATATGAATACAACAGTAAAAAACGAGGTAATGTTACCGGAATTTGTAAGTCAGCTTATCAGAATTGCTAAATCTGAGGGTATGAACAATGACAGTAACGACATAGAGAAGTTTGGCAAATATGTTGCAGAACTTCAGACTCAAATTATTGCTTTAGAAAAGCAAATTGAAGCTATGAATAAAAGTCTTGAAAACCTGCAAGACGAAAAGATTAAAGACGCTCAGGAAACAATGATTAATGAGAGCAAAAATAAAGTTTCAAATTTAAAATTATATGGAAAAAAATGCAGCAGCACATTGAAATCACTTCTTATGACATTCAGACTGAAAGGTAGTAATGCTTTCAAAACAGCTTTGAAGGCAACAAAATTTGATTTGCTTGTAAAAGAAGGTGCAAAACTCTATCATTCAGCTTCGGAAACATTCAAAACAAGTGCGGAACGAACTAAGTTGCTTTCTAAAGAATTGGGCGGAGTAAGACATTCTGCCGCAAATGTGGTAGCAGTGCTTGCCGGAAAAGATATAACCGAAGCTCCAAAGCACCTTGATAATGATAAAGGCTTGCTTCATCTCATTGAAAAAGGTTTTACAGGATTATCGCAGAAATGTGATAAACTTGGCTCTCGTGCGGACAATTTGTCTGATGAAATCGGTTACAGGTATATGAAAATTTCAGCAGAACAAAAGGATATTCTTTCTTCTGAGGGATACAAAGAGTTTTCGCAGTCTGATGATGGAAATTATATTGTAAAGTATCCGGCAGAAGGAAAAAACAATATTATTAAAATTGTAAATAATCAGAATAATACAATGAAAATGTGAGGTAATTGATATGACAAACAAAAAAGTAATTTATCAGGATATACCGATTGAAAATGCTCGTAAATCTGTTGGAGCAATTGAAAAACTCCGCAACCGAGATACTGACGGTGACGGAAGATGCGATTTTGTTGATAATAATTACAATAAACCTTCTGATGTTTACTTGAAACTTAGCGAAGAAGAGTATCAACGCTTGTTGCAAACAAAGCGTGACGAATATATCAGCAATACACGCAAGTCCGGTGATCACTACATAGTTAAATGTAGTGAAGCTAACAAAGATGAAGTCGTAAGGTTAATCAGAACTGTAAAACATTCAATGCCAATGACATAAGAGGTGAACATAATGAGTGATAACTTTACCGTTCAGCCACCGAATACGCTGTCGCAAGTTATAATAACTCCTCTTCAGCAACCACGAAGAGGAACGGTTGCTCTTGCTAATGTGACTGTTGATGATACTATCACTATTAACAGCATTGCTCTCAAAGAAAGCAAATATGGCGGTCTGTATGTAAAAATGCCTGCAAAGCTAACTAAAGACGGTACATACATTGACGTTGCACATCCGTTTAACAGCAAGGTCAGGCAGACGCTTAATGATAAGCTGATTGATATGTACGAAACAGGTCAATTTACTTATATTGACAATGCTACAAGCAACAAGAAATATTCACCGCAAGTAAGAATTGTAAATTGCTCTAAATATAGTGAGGGAAATACCTTTCTTGCTCGTGCGGATTTAGTAGTATCTTCTTTTGTGGTGCATAATGTAAAACTTAGGCATACAGACAATGGTAATTTAACAATCAGTATGCCGGCTTACTTATCTTCTACCGGTGAATACCGCTCAATTGTAGTGCCAAAGAGCAAAAATTCTTATCAGTTGCTTAATAAAGCATACATCAATGAGTACAACACTGAGTATATGTACAAAAGAGCAACGGATGATAATATTAAGCGGTTAAAAAAAGCCGGTGTAGAGTTTCAGCTTGCAAAGTCAGCAACTGACAATCTTATTAAATTTAAAGCTACTGATGCCAATAAGGTAATGTCAGTTATAAATCAGGCAACAGTTTCAGCACCAAAAATCATAGGATGAATTTTTAAAGAGGGAGTATTGATTGCTCCCTCTTTTGTTGTATAAGGAGATGGTCATATTGTCACAACCAAGTCAAAATATCTTGCGTAATCGCAGGAAAAGCAAAAAACCTATGATTATTATGCTAAGCATTATGTTTGTTATCTTTTTTCTGTTGGTGTCATTAGGTATTTATTCTGTCCTTAATTATAGTTATGAAAACAATATAACTATACAGGATATGAAAAATTTTCAGTTACTGACAGCTATCAGCAATATGTTTTCATTTGATTTCTCTTTGCCATTTGGAATTGAGAGAATTAAGCAAATTTTAAAAATACATCTTTCGCTTTGGTGGGTCTATCTTATAGTTGCCGCATTAATATGGATAATGTTTTTATCAGCAGACAGAAACGACTTCAAGGGAATGGAGCATGGTTCTGCCAAATGGGCAGATGATGAACTGATAGAAGAATTTTCAAATCCCGAAAATGCAATACCTGTTGCAAAAGATTTCTATGTACCGATTGACGGCTCTAAAACAGCTAATCTTAATGAAATAATGATAGGCGGTTCCGGTGCAGGTAAGACCTTCAGAGGTATTAAGCCACACATTATGCAAATGCTTGGAAGCTATGTAGTAACAGACCCAAAAGGTGAGCTGTATAGAGATTTATCAAGAATGCTTACAGCAAACGGATATAAGGTGAGAGTCCTCAATCTTAAAGATTTACATTACAGCAATTCCTACAATCCTTTTGTATATCTTAAATCAGAGCAGGATGTTTTTTCGTTATCTGACTTGTTTATGAAAAATACAAAAGGCGAGGGCGAAAAGGAGGACTTTTGGAGCGGTGACGCACAGAAAATTCTATCAATGCTTATGCTGTATCTGTTCAAGGACGATACGGAAATTAAATCGTTCGGCAGAGTGGTTCGTTTAGTCAACAGCGTTGCGTATGCTGACAATCAGATTGATATGTCCTGCGAGCTTGCAAGATGTATGAATAAGCACGCCGTTAAGTACCCGAATGATTTTGGAACAATAAGCTGGACAGGCTTTCAGGGACTTCCACAGGAAACAATGGCTTCGGTTCTTGAAGTATTATCTAACAGACTCACACTGTTTGCTACAACCGACTTGGACGCAATCACATCAACTAATGAGATGGACTTTGATATGGTCGGTGTCGAAAAAACTGTAATATTTCTTGTTTTACCCGCAGCAAGAAACACATACAAGGCAATTTCAAATATCTTCTATACTCAGCTGTTTGAGCGACTTATGTATATAGCCGATACGAAGTACAACGGCTGTTTGCCTCTGCTTGTAAGCTGTGAAATGGACGAATTTGCAAACATAGGTGAAGTACCTTCGTTTAATGAAATTCTCTCTGTAGTCCGCAGCTACAACATAAGAATATGTATTGTGTTGCAAGGTATTTCCCAGCTTAAGGCTATCTACGAAAAAACATACGAAGCTATCATCGGTAACTGTGATATTTTTACTTTCTTGGGGTCAAAGGATAAGGATACACTTGACTATGTTTCCGCTAAACTCGATAAAATTACCGTTCGTGGTGACAGCAGAAGTTTTAATCGTGGTATGTCAAACGGCGGAGGTGGTCAAGATACCGAAGCGTATATTGAAAGACCTCTGCTCTATCCTAACGAAATCAAAAAGGCAATTAAACCAAAGGGTAAAAACCGTAAGTACGGCGGCTGCTGTATCGTTTTCGTTGGATACGAAGACCCGTTTTACCTGCCAAAATTTGATACTCCGTCGCACCCACGCTTTGTCGAGTGTGGCTCGAAACACAAAGAGTTTGTGCATAATTGTACAGATGTTTCTGTTGTATATATGCCAATATGGACGCAGCGATTAATTGAATATCATAAAATGTACGATAAGCATAATACACAATCTAAAGAAGAGCTAAAGGCATATGAAGAAGAAGTCAAAATACAAAATGAACAGGAGCAAGCAGAGCTTGAAGCTGAATTTGAACGCAATAATGTTCAAATCGAACTTCCTGCGAATGAAGAACCGTCAGAAGAAGAATATGAGGAATACTGCGAAAGTGTTGACAACGGAGAGTTACCTCCTGTGCAGGATTTTTCAGATGAGCCTTATGAGGACGATTTTATGTTTGACATAAGTCCTGTAGTTGAAAAAATAAAGGAGATGCAACAAGTAAATGAATAGTGTTGAAGATACTGCTCAGACAATGTTTGCTACACAAACTGTTAAAGGCGTAGTGCAACAAGCAACATCAATCATTATTAATAAAGCGATTTACGGAAACAACGGAAAAAATCATAATGTTGTAACCGAAACAGCACAACAATCCGTGCAACAGAAAAGCAATAATGTAAATGAATTGTCAAGCAATATTAAGCTAACAGGGCAATTCACTGATATTGCTTATGCTGACACAGACAAAATCACTGAAAAAGCTATATCTGAACTGTGTAAGGATGACGAAAAGCTCTTAAATAATGTAATGGATACATACAACAACGCTGTTAACGACGGCTTGCTCAAGCGTGAGTGGTCGAAAACCGAGAGTGATGTAATCTATACTCTTACCGACAAAGGCAAAGAGCTGGTCAATTCAGAGAATTTTAAAAAGCAACTCGAAAAAAACATCAAGAATACATTGTACAACGAAAACTTTAAAAATACAGCCGTGGTAGAATTTACCGGAACTAAAGATGATGTAAATGTATTTAGGTATGTAGATACACTCAATATCAAATCCTTTGATAATAACCCCGTTATGAAAAAAATGTTTGATATGCTTAAAAAGTATGAGTTTATTAGCGTAGATGAGAACGGCAATGCAAAGCCGACTGATAAACTTAATACCTATTTTGCCCAGCAGGACAGAAAAGGTATTAAGACAAATCTCAAAATTACAAAAGTTGCACCTGATAATATGCAGCAAGCAGCAGATAAAATACAAAAAGCAAAACAAGCAGCACAAGCAACAAAAAAGAATGCCGAAGTAGCTACTAAGGCTGCTAAAACAACGGTAAATGCGGCTGCTAAGACGGGAGCGGCAACCGCTACAGCCGGGGTTTCTATTGCTGTTGACATTAGTAAAAAAGGTTTTGAGTTACTAAAAAAATCAAGCAACAGTTTTAGTACACAAAATCACATAAATAAGTCATAAAGGAGAGTTTTAATGCTCTCTTTTTTATTTTATAAAAGCGGACAATTTGTCCGCTTAATTTTTTAGAAAGGGGTTTTCAAAAATGAAAATCAATGTTAAGAAAGTAAAGAAAAATCTTATCAAAGCATATGCGACTGTAGCTGTTGCTGCTAACACAATTGCACTTAACGCTACAGCTTTTGCTGCTGAAGGAGGTGGTAGTGGTGCTCCGGAAGGTGTTGACACAAGCAATTATGATGCCCTGCTCAACATCATATTCTGGGCAGCAGGCATTCTTATTATTGCTTGCTCTTGTATTCCTGGATTCAAGGCGATGGCTGAAGGTCAGGCTAATGAGGATAAGCGTGGATTTAACTCAGGTCTTACTGCCGTAATTACAGGTGCTGTTTGCGGTGCTGCTTGCGTTGCGGTAAGATACATATTTTTATAATTCGCAAAACAAAAATTGTGGGCTGTATATTTATGTCAGCCCACAATGGAGGTGGTTTTTTGAAACAACTTAATAAAAAAACAAACCGTAAAATAATCTGCATTGTATTAGCAATTATAATGCTAATATCATTATCAACTGTATCAGTTTTTGCAAAAAGTAATAATTGGGGACTTGTAACAAGTCAAATTAATACAAGTTATTTTCACGAATATATTGATATGAATGGTTGGTCATCAGTTCGTGAACGATGTTATGTTAATGCCAATACATTAACTTCGAGTTTTAATAGATATGTAGTTGATACAGATAATGCTAAAAATGTAATTTATCAAATGGAGTATATCTATGACAAAAGTGGTTCGAGAACAGCAACAGCGTATAGTGACCGCTGGAATAATCTTTATGCTGACCTTGTTAATTTGACTGAAAATGTAAAACAGTTATGTGGTGGTGGTCCGAACGTTCCGGTTATCAATGGTAAAGAGGTAACTACAGAAGCATATCAAAATTTAGTCGCTGATATAGCAACTAAAACCAGTGAACTTAATGTGTTAGTTAGTGATATTAATTCTTCCTATGCTTCTGCTCAATATCAAGCAGTAGATATAACATCACAATTCAACGGAACTAACTATAATATATTTACTACTCTATGGAATCAATTGGGTCTTTTTATTACAAGCATCGGTAACAGTTCTGATACTTCTGCTATGATTTTTGGTGTATCTTGGACATCAGATAACATTAAAAACATTGCAAATACCGTAAGTCCGATAGTTAAATCTTTTGCTTATTTTATTGCTTGCGTATTGTTTGGTATTAATGTTTCTCGTTCAGCTTTGCAGTTTGAATTGATGGAAACAAAAGGTGTTTTTAAAATATTTGCAAGAGTTTTGCTTATAAAGATATGGATAGATTTGTCAATCACCATTTGTATTTATATAATAAATATTATTAGTAGCCTTACAAAACAAATTGTGAGTGAATTTACATATAACACATTTGCATTTACCACATTCACATCATCAATCGGTGATGCAACAGCAAACGATTCTTTTAATGGCATTGGTGCTTTGATTAATTTTTTATATCAAATATTTTTGACTTTACCATATTCTATACTATGTATTGTACTAATAGTTTCAATTATATCTGTAATTATCAAATTGATAGCAAGAGGATTTGAAATGACAGCATTGGTTACTGTGTCACCAATATTTTTTGCTACACTTGTAGGTGAAGAAACACGAATGTATTTCAAAAAATTTATTAGTGCGTTTTTATCTACTTGTTGTTCGCTATTCTTTATTGCTATTGTATACGCAGTCGCAACTATATGGATTAATGATAGCACTGTTATTACAGATACAAGTTTAACATCAATCGTGTCTGCATTTGGCAATTCTTTTGGTAGATGTCTTATCGTTTTAGCTGCGTGTAGAATTATTCGTAAACCACCTAAAGTATTAGTGGACTTATTATCATAAGGAGGTTAATATGAGAAAAGTACAAATGACAAAACAGCAGACTGTCAGACCAAATGAAAAGATGTTTGGTTTGACAGTTAAGCAAATTATAGGAATAGCAATAGGCGGTGTGATTGTAACAGCTACGCTTGTTATACTGTTATTCGTTCTAAAATTACCAACTGAATTGGTTATGACACTTGTGTTCTTAGAGGTAGTTGCTACTGCTCTTATAAGTATAGTCAGAGTGAATGGTATGAGCCTTGTGAAACATTTTATTGTGTGTATGAAAGGTCCGATTAACAGACCTTACCAAAGCAAAGGAGCTAAATACTATGAAGAAAACGACGAGTAAAATATATGTTGAACAGGAAAAAGAAAACCCGCAGAGAAAAAAATCGCAGTCTAAAAAAGTAAAGAAAACCGCTCAGGATACTATTCCTTTTGACGAGATTTATGATAATGGCATTTTTCGTATAGGTGATACCTATTCCCTGATTTTTTATATTCCAAACATTGATTATAAGGTTTTTAAAGATAATGAGCGTGATGTCATATATAAGAGATATCAAAAACTTCTTAACTGTTTGCCGTCTGAGGTTAAATATCAAGAATTTATTATTAATACAGATATTGACATTAATAATTATGTAGAGGCTTTAGTTCCGCAATACAATGGTGTTTGTACTCAAGAAATATATGATAGCTTTGTTGAGAAGCAGAAAGCTATCATCGCAGAAGCCGAGAACAGCTCTTGTGAACAGCAAATATATGGTGCTCTTTCATTTAAGCCTGTTGTAAAAATGGATAGTATCAATGTACTTTTTAAGCATTATAATGAAATTGCAGCTCAGTTTGCTGAGATTAATATCAAGACTGAACTTCTCCCGCCTGAGAAAAGTTTTGAAATCATTCATCGTATTTACCACTTTTCTAATCCTGAACAGTTCTTACTCCCTTCGTCTTTTTTCAATGTAGATGTAAATCTTAAAGATTATCTTGCACCGTCATCGTTTAAGTTTGCTTCCAAATACAATGAAGTCGGCTTAGATTATTCTTGTGTGATGTTCGCAAAAAGGTTTTCAAGAAATTGTGATGATGAGTTTGTTATGGACTTGCTTGATAATTCTTCTAAAATCATTGTCAGTAAGCATTTTTCAAGACTTGAAAAGGACACGAGCCTTGATATTCTCAAGGAACAGATGAATGACCTACAGGGCAGAATTGACCGCAGACTTGAAATAAATTATAAGCGTAGTGGTGCAAGTGGTGGTAGTAGTTTCATTCCTTGGTCTTTACAGAGGAGAAAAAAGGAGCTTGAAGCTCTTGAGGAAAAATTATCATCTACAGACTGTGATTTGTTTGAATTTGCTATGTATATCTATGTTGCAGCTAACAGCCTTAAAGAACTCAATGACCTAAGAGATTATATTAAGCAAACAGCTCGCAGACATCAGGTTACACTTGATGTACTGACAGGCGCTACAATTCAAGAAAAAGGTTTGCAGTGTATATTGCCATTTGCTCAGCCGGCTTTGTCCGATGATAAAACTTTGCTGGGGCAACCGTTTTACTTCACTACTGATGAGGTAGCGAATCTCATTCCTTTTACTTATCAAAACAATATTATCCAGTCGGGAATATGCTACGGCATTAATCAGATTACGCATATGCCGATTATTATAGACAGAAGTGAGGGACTTAACGCTAACGGCTTTGTCGTCGGCACTTCGGGTGCAGGTAAATCAATGGCAGGCAAGTTGGAGTTTCTGAACGGAGCATTGAAGTATCCTGATGATGTATTTATTTTTCTTGACCCTGAGAGGGAATATATGGCAGCAATGACTAAGAATAATGCTTTTGACGCACAGGTGATTACTGTTTCGCCAAACACAAATACGCATATAAACTTATTTGATACTGATATAACATATACAGACGAGGGTCAATCTGCTGTTGCTCTAAAGACAGACTTTATAATGACATTTTGCGAATGTGTAAAAGGCTCTGGGCTTACTGCAAACGAAAAAACTGTACTTGACAGATGTGTAAACTTAGTGTATCAAGATTTCTTGGCTAATGATGGTGACAAAAAATATTTGCCTACGCTCGTAGATTTCTACAACATTTTGCTTGCTCAGCCCGAAAAGGAAGCAAAGGATATGGCACTTAAACTTGAACTGTATGTTAAAGGTAACTTCAGCACATTTGCTCACCATACCAATGTTGACCTTAACAAGAGAATTATTATCTATGATGTACAAGAAATGGGCAAACAGCTCTCTGACATTGGCTCTCTTGTAATTCTTGAAAGTATTTGGCAAAAGGTTATTGAAAACCGAAAACGAGGTATTCGTACTTGGTTTACTACGGACGAGTTTTCTATGTTCTTCCGAGATACAAACGGTGTGTTTAGAACAGGCGATTTCTTCGAAAACGTGTATAAAAGAATTCGTAAGTATGGAGGTGTAGCGTCAGGCTACACACAAAATATGTCAGAAGTTATGGAAAGCCCACAGGCAACAAAAATGCTACAAAACAGCAATTTTTGTATTATGTTGGCTCAGAATGAAACAGACTTAGATAAGATTAAGAGTATGTTCAAATTATCAGAAAAACAGGCGGCTTATCTTGATATTGATGAGCCCGGCAAAGGTCTGATTAAGAACGGTAAGCAGATAATCCCATTTGATAATCAGATTAATAAAAATTCAGCTGTGTACAAGTTGTTCTCAACCAAAATGGCTGACCAAAAGAAAGAGTGATGATACAATGAATGTATTAATTGTAGCCGACAGGGTCAACGGCAAAGCATATACGGATATTATTAATAAGCTGAAAAATACTAAAACCATAGGTGTAATTAATACAGTATCTCAAACATTAGTTACAGAAATTGGAACTCGCTATACACCTAATGCAATAATTATTGATACGGCAGTAGATTATAATAATCTTTTGCCGCAGATAACCGAACAGATAGGCAATACATACAACTACATCAAAATAGTAGTATTGGCAGAAGCAGACGAGAGCAGAATATTCCCGTCTGCTTCTGTAATTAAAGGTGCAATATCAAGTGCTAAGCTCGCTCAGATACTTGAATCAACAGGGGATAATGTTGTGACCGGCATTGACAATGAGAGCAAAGAAGTTCCAAAGCCTGTAGAAAAAGCACCTAAGAAAACACCGACTCGAAAGCCGAAAAAAATTAAGAACAAGAAAAAGAGGAAAGACTTTAAATTTAATCCGCTATTGTTAATTCCTTTTGTAGCTGTTGTGGTATTGATTGTTGTTGCACTGTGTGTCAAATCCTGTAATAAAGCAACGGATAAACCATCAGCAGAAACAACATCAAGTATTACAGAAGTTGTTACTACTACAGCTAATCAAACTCAACCTGTATCAATCCAAAGTGTAACCATTCCTGCACAGGCAACAGTGTCCGTTGCAACTGTTGCAGCCGACAATACTCAACCTGCAACTGCTGCCATTGCTACCGTAAGCAATAGCCATCAGAACGACACAAAAGAAGAAAGTCGTTTCAAGAGCGAGAGTAGAAATAATAATAATCAAAGCAACAACAATCACAACTCAAATGATAATCAGAATAACAACGGTGGAAACAACTCAGGTTCTCATAGTTATGTTACAGTAAGCAAGCCCGAATATAATTACTCAAGCAATCAGAGTAAGGATATAGAGGTAAGTGGTATATCACTTAATTATCTTTCAAAAACTTTAACAGCGGGTGAAAGTATAAACTTATCTGCTAATATAACTCCCTCAAATGCAACAAATAAGTCAGTCAGCTGGAGCACATCAAATTCTAATGTAGCTACAGTAAATAACGGCTATGTAGTTTCCCATTCTGCGGGTACAGCTTATATAACTGCAACTGCCGGTAATCATTCTGCAACTTGCACTGTTGTAGTCAAAGAAAAGGAAACTCAAGACAGTGTATACATAACACCGGCTGAAAAGTATTGTAATATTAATGAGGTGATCACCTTTACTCTTGTTAATGCAAATAACTGTTCATTCAATATTAGCAACCCAAGTGCAGTTCAAATAATAGGCGGAGGAACAAATAGAATACAAATTAAAGCAAAATCAAGAACAACGGTTACTATTACGGCAACCAATAACAGCACAGGCAGAGAATATACAGCAAAATTAATTATCGAATAAGGAGATATAAATTCTATGGTAATTTGCTATACAACCAAGGAAAACATTAATCATTACACAACCGATTTTGATAACATTGACAGATTCACCGAGGAACACCCATATGCGACGATATGGTATGCGTTCAACGAAAAAGATGATGTTTCTTCATCTAATGTTGAAAGAGAAAAGTGTCCTATTTGTGGCAATGCCATATTAAAAGGGCAGAATAATTACTACTGCTCACAGTATAAAAATGGATGTCAATTCTCTTTGCCATTCTTGATTTGTGGTAAAAAATTGACTGCAACTCAACTTATTATGTTGCTCAGGCAACACAGAACAAAAACTATAAGCGGATTCAAAAGTAAGACCGGTAAACCTTTCAGTGCAGTTCTGCGTTATGATACCAAAACAGCAAAGTTGCATTTTGAATTTCCTAATGCGAAGTAAGTCAAAAAGTCTGTTGAAAAAACAACAGGCTTTTTTAATTGCTCTGATATAGAACAACTAAAAAAGCCTATTGTATTAATGAAACGAGGTGAATTAATGAACAGAAATCTTTTTAAAATGCCTAACGATATTTTTGGAGGTAAGCTCTCTGCCGGAGAAATCAAAGTTCTTGCAGCTCTCTATTCGCTACGCTCTAAATCGATATACAGAGGGCAGAAGTATATCAAGGTAAATCAAGCCACAATTGCCCGTATTTGCGGCTTTTCTTCTGCACGAACAGTTTCATCGGCTATTGCCAAACTTTCCTTATACGGCTATATTGGAGCTATTAGACGCTATTATGCCGATTACCATAAGCTGGACGCATATGTATATACCCTGCCGGTTATAAGAAAAAACTATTTCTTTGTTGACCGTAAAATATTTAAGCATAAACTTACATCAGCTCAGTTTAGAATGTATTTATTCTTCTGCAAGGCTGCGAATCCATCTAATAAGCGTTGTTGGAACAGCTTTAATGATATTGCCAACGCTTTAGGAATTAAGCGTACAGTTGTAGTTAAGACTGTAAAGGAGCTTATTTCAATGAAGCTCATAAGGAAGTATAGAATTAAAAAAAGTGACGGCAGCTTTTCTGATAATCATTACAAGGTTATTCCTTTGAAATATACCTATAAATTTAGGAGAAAAAGGAAAAGACCTTGCCGCTCACTACTTCGACAAGGTCTAAATATATGCTATAAATTAGCATATGCATCTTCACTTACAAGTGTAAAACAAACGGTTGCATTTGTCAAGAGGAAAAGTAGGAAAAATTTATTTTTTGTAACAAGGGGTAGTCCATTTTTTTGCAGTACATATGATAGTACCCACTTTTATACCAACAGAAAAAAGAATAGAATTAGATTATACTTAAAGTATAGATGTAATTTAACATTATACTACTGAAAGAATTTTATAAAAGTCAAGTAAAACACAAAAACAATGAAATGCAGTCATTCAGCGCCGAGAAAACAAATGTCGCTGTGTAGGTGGCTCATTTTCTTTGCTGTGGGTTAAAACCGGACAAATTGTCCACTAAGCAAATCTAAGATAAATATATAAATTCTTGCAAATAAGTCTATAATCTGATACAATGTACAAGTAAAGGAACGGTGGCGGCTGTTTCAGCTCCCTTGAGAAAGGGGGTGTATTCCAATGGCAGAGATTACATACTTATTTGTTCTCGCAATTGTTTTCGTGGCTTTTAATGAAGTCATTAAGAATATAAAGAAATAACCGCCCTGTACTGCGAATACAAGGCGATTATGTAAAAAATAATTTGTCTTAAAAGCGAAACAGCTAAAGCCGTTTCTTTACACTATTATATTATCACAATCGAAATTTTATGTCAACAGTCACAGAGCTTTTCTGCGGCTGTTTTTTTGTTAGTGGACAAATTGTCCACTTTGGAGGTAATTATGAGCATAATAATAATCTCAATATTCTACATTTACTATCTAATTGCGGTGAATTATTACCGCTGGGAACTGCACTTCAGATTTATAGCATACAGCAAAATGGCGGGTAAGGACAAAGCACCGATTTCAATTAAGAAGTTGGTGCTTTTTTCTGCAATTATTGTTGCCATTATTACGGTTGTCGGCTTATGTGTTGGAAACAACACACTTATTTTAATAAACACATTACCTGTCATAGCACTGACTTTTCATTTACATTTAATGCGTAAAAGAATTGCCGAAGCTGACAGAAATAATAACAAGGAGGACTAATTATGAAGGTTATAAAAAGCCGTGACGGGCAGGAATATTACAATTTCACAAGGGAGGAAAAGGAGCAGGCAAAACAGATGTCCACGCTCGAATACTTGGAAAGAACATATGGCTATCATTTTACGAAAGCAGGCACTATGATGCGTTGCAGGGAACACGATAGCTTTATTGTGCGTGCTGACGGACGAGGTTGGTATTGGAACAGCAGAGGATTTGGCGGTTCTGATGTTATAGAGTTTATGATGAAAGTGGAAAACAAGTCATACGAAGAAGCTCTGATGACACTGTTTAATGTCAGCAAATCAAACTATACCGCCGTTCCACAGTATAAAAAAGCCGAGCAGCTTCCTCCGGAAGAATTAAAAAAGGATTTGCAAATGCCGGTAGCTGTACAAGGTAAGTACAAACGAGTATTTGCTTATTTAACGAAAACTCGCTGCATAGCTCCTGAAATAGTCAATGAGCTTATGCACAAAAAGTATTTATACGAGGATGTAATGCACAACTGTGTGTTTGTCGGTTACGGAACAAATAAACTGCCGGCATATGCTACTGTGCGTGGCACTTTAACGGAAGTGCAGTACAGAAAAGACTCTCCTGGTTCAGATAAGAGTATATCATTTTCTGTTATGGGAAAGGACAATACAATGGTAGATGTATTTGAATCACCTATTGATTTGCTTTCGCACGCAACAATGTGCAATATCGAAACAGGTAATCCACAAGAATGGCTTAACGCTACACGCTTAAGTCTTGCCGGTGTATCTGACAGAGCATTAGAAACTTTTTTGCAAAATCATCCGACAGTCAGACATATAAACTTACGATTAGATAATGACCTCGCAGGCCGAAAAGCTTGTGAGGTCATTTCCGAAAAATACAAAAATCAAGGTTATCGTGTTGATACAATCCTGCCACGCACAAAAGACTACAACGAAGATTTGTGCAGATATGCTGAACTACACAATATGCCGGACTTGCCTTTACAGCTACCAACAGAAAAAGAAAATCAGGCAGCTTATACTTACTTAACGGAGAAGCTCGGTATAGCACCCGAAATTGTTACTACGCTGATTAACAAGAATTATATTTGCTCAGATGCAGAGAATATTTCTTTTGTTGGTCATAATCGAGGTGGATCACCTGTTTATTCTTATAGCGTAAGCATTAACGATAATTCTGTTAGTGTATCGGGGTCAACAAAAAATAGCTTCTACTTAAAAGGTTATGATAAAAGTAAAGTTATTGTATATAAATCTCCGATTGACTTATTGGCTGACGCAACTATGAGCAACCTTACTTTTCGCAGTAAGCGTGAGTGGCTCAATTCAACAAGATTATCTCTTGGCGGAACTGATGATACAGCTTTGCAGAATTTTCTTGCCGAAAATCCTGATATTAATCAAATATGTTTTCAGCTTGGGGGAGAGGAAATTGACATTGAAACGAGCAGACATTTTTTGCAGAAGTATAATGAAAAAGGATACTCTTGCACCGGTTTTCAATCTGTCGGTCAGAGCATAGTTGAAGAATTAGCTGCAATGAAACAATATAAAACTTGTACAATGAGTAATACAATATAATCTAAAAGTATAATAACCGCCCTACATTAACATAGGGCGGTTATTATTAATTTAATAAAGGCAAAATTTCTCTATATATGGTTTTATAAAAATGCAAAAGCTCATCTATAACAATTTTTTTATATTTATCTACAATACTTGTTATATCCTCTGTATTTCCAATATCTTTTCTTTTTCTTAAATCAGCTATTTCTTCTGGTATTTCAGTAAGTCTTACAGCCCATTCTTCATAATCGGGATAAACACTAATAATTTCGTTATAAGAATAGTCCTTTAAAACTTCAGAGATTTTATATCTAAATGTAACACTCAAAAAATCAACGGTATCAAAAAAAGCTCTGTATTCATGTCCTAAAGCTTTATCTAAATTGATTTTTATATATTCATTATCTTTTTCATCGAGTGATTCATTGCTTAATAATTTATCATATGCTCTAATAATATGTTCCAGAGCATCTCTCATTTCTTTAATTGGTTGAATAAACATTTTAAGATTTTCAGAATATTCCTCTGACAATAAATACAACTCTTTTGTGCATTTGTGTATCTCGATTATATTATTCCATAAACCTATATATTCTTTTTCTTCAGGAATAATCATTAACAATCCCTCCTTAATTAGCCTTTTTGGGGTATAACTGTATTAATACGCATCTTTTCGATATTCTCGTCAGTTTCAATCATTGCTTGATTCAAACGCACGCTGCCTCTGACCAAGTTTTTTGTTTCTTTTAATACATCAATATTATTTGTATCTATTACATTGTTACATGGAAAGTCATAGTCATTAAATTCATAATTGTTGTCTTCATTTTCTTTTTTTAAGTAAACAAATTTAAAAATTATATAAGTAATTACCGTAACAAAAGCGAAAAATATCGCAGTAATTAAAATTGAGATGATCATTTTATCCAATTCTCCTAAAATTAATGATTTAAGTATTTCCTTTAAGTTTTTTTAAATTTATACCTTTTAATAAATATA
>ULTP01040190.1_pt1 | contig 22665 bp, 34 predicted proteins | sample 1957721 | NCBI WGS metagenome assembly ULTP01 (sample SAMEA4835737, study PRJEB28245) | human gut metagenome | biome: gut microbiome; material: fecal sample | place: Denmark | collected 2008 | reverse complement strand
CTTTTTTGTCATAATAAGAATATATAAAGAAAAATTTAGATAATATTTATTATAAATAAAAAGGAGGAAATATGAAAGCAACAGGTGTTGTAAGAAGAATAGATGATTTGGGTAGAGTTGTTATTCCTAAAGAAATAAGAAAAACTTTAAGAATTAAAGAAGGAGATCCATTAGAAATTTTTACAGATAAAGAAGGAGAAGTAATATTAAAAAAATATTCACCAATAGGAGAGTTATCAGAATTTGCTTCAAGTTATGCAGAAACAATAGCAAAAACAACTGGACATATTGCTTGCATAACAGATAAAGATACAGTAATTGCAGTTTCAGGAGGCTCAAAAAAAGATTTTTTAGAAAAGAATTTGAGCAAAGAATTGGAAGAAGTAATGGAAAATAAAGAAGTTTTTAAAAGTAAAGAAAATAATGAAATAGCAATACCAGTAACTCAAAATGAAGGTAGAGAAAGGATTTATAATTCTCAAGTAATTTATCCAATTATTTCAGATGGAGATGTTATAGGAAGTGTAATTTTGATGGCAAAAGAACCTTCAAAAAAGATGGGAGAAGCAGAATACAAAGTAGCTCAATCAGCAGCAGGATTTTTAGGAAATCATTTAGAAGTTTAAATTATATAGATTAGAGATGTTTTTGGAAAAGAAAAAAGCATCTCTTTTTTGTAAAAATAAATCAAACACTTGAAATTCACATAAAATTATAATATAATAAAAACCTGTAAAAAGTTTAATATAGAGGAGTTGTAAAAAATGAAAGCAATTGAAATTAGAAATAAATATCTTAATTTTTTTAAAAATCATGGACACACAATTATACCATCAGCACCAGTAATTCCAGAAAATGATCCATCAGTATTATTTACTACAGCTGGAATGCAACCATTAGTTCCATACTTATTAGGGCAAAAACATCCATCAGGAACAAGACTTACAGATTATCAAAAATGCGTTAGAACAAATGATATAGATGAAGTTGGAGATAATAGACATTTAACATATTTTGAAATGTTAGGTAACTGGTCTTTAGGAGATTATTTCAAAGAAGAATCAATTGCTATGAGCTATGAATTTCTAACAAAAGAACTAGGAATTCCAAACGAAAAATTATCAGTAACATGCTTTGCAGGTGATGAAGACTGTGCAAGAGATGAAGTAGCTTACCAATGTTGGAAAAAAGCAGGAATTCCAGATGAAAGAATATATTTTTATGGAAAAGATGATAACTGGTGGATAGCAGGTGAAGAAGGACCTTGTGGACCAGATACAGAAATGTTTTACGATACAGGAAAACCAGCATGTTCAGAAAATTGCCAACCATCTTGTGATTGTGGTAAATATGTTGAAATTTGGAATAATGTATTTATGGAGTTCTATAAAGATGAAAAAGGTAATTATTCAAAATTAAAACAAAAAAATGTTGATACAGGTTTAGGATTAGAAAGAATGGCAATGCTTTTACAAGGCAAAAAAACACCTTATGAAATAGAAATTTTTGAACCAGTAATGAACAAGCTAGAAGAATTACAAAAAGTCGATAATATAGAAAGTAGAAGAATTGTTGCAGAGCATTTACGTTCTAGCATGATGATTATAAATGATGGTGGAAAACCAAGCAATGTAGATAGAGGATATATTTTAAGAAGATTACTTCGTAGAATGACAAGACATTTAAACAAACTAGAAATTAATTTAGATTTATTACCAGAAATTATTGAAGTATCAATAGCTAGTTTAAAAGAACTATATCCAGAACTAGAAAAAAATAAAGAAACAATTATTTCTGTAATTGTTGCAGAAAAAGACAAATTTATAAAAACACTTCAAAAAGGTGAAAAAGAATTTGAAAAAGCTGTTAATAAAGCAAAAAGTCAGGAAAAAGAAAAATTAGATGCAAAAGTAGTATTTAATTTATACGAAACATATGGATTCCCACCAGAAATGACAGTAGAACTTGCAAAAGAGCAAGGAATTGATGTTGATATGGAAAACTTTGATAAATTATTTAAAGAACATCAAGATAAATCAAGATTAGGTAGTGATCAAAAATTTAAAGGTGGACTTGCTAGTCAAGGAGAACAAGAAACAAAATATCATACAGCAACACATTTATTAAATGCAGCTTTGAAAAAAGTTTTAGGAGATCATATACATCAAAAAGGAAGTAACATTACAACAGAAAGATTAAGATTTGATTTTTCACATAATGCTAAAATGACAGATGAAGAAAAGAAAAAAGTAGAAGATTTAGTAAATGAATACATAAAAATGGACATACCAGTAGAAAGATTAGAAATGAAGAAAGAAGAAGCTTTAAATATGGGAGCTGAAGCTATGTTCTTAGATAAATATGGTGATGTAGTTACTGTATATAAAATTGGAGATATTTCAGTTGAACTTTGTGGTGGACCTCATGTTGCAAGAACAGGAGAATTAGGACACTTCAAAATTAAAAAAGAAGAAGCTTCATCAGCTGGTGTAAGAAGAATTAAAGCAATATTAGAATAATAAAAAAACAGAATAAACTTAAAGAAATAAAGGGATAGTTTTGTACTATCTCTTTTTATATAATTTTGTCTTTTGCAATTATCATAAAGTCTACTTTTGTTCTAATATTATGAAGGCTTGTTAAAATTTCTAATTCTATAAAATGTTTCGTAAACAAGGTACAGAAAAATGATTGTATAATTTTATAGATTTTTAATTGTGCACAAAAAATAATTGAACAATTATGGCCAATGTGATATAATAAAATTATGGAATTAGAATAAAAGGAGATAAAAGTATGTTTAATAGTAAATATAGTAATTTTTTAACAATGTTACTAATAGTTATAATTGTAGCAATATTGGGAATAATTGGATATTTTGCCTACGATATGTTTAATCAACACGATAAAAATTCAAAAGCTCAATCAGCAATAGAAGAATTTAATAAAGCAACACAAAGTGTAAAAAAAGAATTTGCTTCAAATACAGCTAATGAAACAGCAAACGAAACAGTAGGAGAAGTACAAAATCCACTTGAAACATTAAATACAACAGCATCACAAGCTAATACAGCAACAAGTGGAGCTACAGCAAATGTTCAAAAAACATATTTAGATGGATATGAGATTTTAGGAACAATAAATATTCCAAAAACAAAATGTAATTATCCAATATTAAACGAAGTAACAAAACATTCAATTGAAGTAGCTGTTGCAGTATTATATCCAACAAAACTAGAATCTTTAAATATGCCAGGAAATACAGTTATTGTTGGACACAACTATAGAAACGGATTATTTTTCTCTAACAATAAAAAATTATCTGAAGGAGATAAAATTATTATAGAAAGTGCAACTGAAAAAGTTACATATGTAATATACAGTATGTATGAAACAAGTCCTGATGATGCAGAATATATGCAAAGAGATACAGCTGGAAAAAGAGAAATTTCATTATCAACTTGTACAGATGATTCTAGTAAGAGATTAATTATTTTAGCAAGAGAAGAAGGAAAATAAAATTTCTAAATATGCATATAATAAAGTAAATTAAAAATAATTTTAGTTGAGAAATAATGATAAACAATACATCAAGAAAAAAGTTAAATGCAATTCTGTAAAGTAAATGCAATTTGCAAATTTTAAATAATTCATAAAAATTTATAGAAATTATTGACTTTTGAATTTAAAGTTGTTATTATATTAATAATTTAATAATTATGTTGAAGAAGAGGAAATATAATAAAACTTATTTTTAGTGAGTTAAAGATAGTGAAAATTTAGCAATAAGAATTATATTTTGGAGCTTTGGAGTAATAAATAAAAATTAAGGTGGACTTATTTTAAGTCAATTAGGGTGGAACCGCGTAAGTATAGCTTTCGTCCCTAGCTGTAATGCTAGGTGCGAAAGCTTTTTTGTTTGTTTATATGCCGTAAACAAAACGAAAAACAATCGTCCCTAAAGTATATTTAAAGGAGGAATGTAAAATGGCAGTTGATTCAATGGAAAAAATTGTAAATTTATGTAAAACAAGAGGATATATTTATCCAGGTTCAGAAATATACGGAGGATTAGCAAATACATGGGATTATGGCCCTTTAGGTTCAGAATTAAAAAATAATGTTAAAGCAGCTTGGAGAAAGAAATTTATTCAAGAACAACCAAGTATAGTTGGATTAGATGCAGCTATATTAATGAATCCAGAAACTTGGGTTGCATCAGGACATGTTGGAGGATTTTCAGATCCACTTATAGATTGTAAAGAATGTAAAACAAGACATAGAGCTGATAAATTAATAGAAGAATGGGCACATGAACAAGGAAATGATATGATTGCAGATGGTATGACAGACAAAGCTATGGTAGATTTTATAAATGAAAATAAAATTCCTTGTCCAAATTGTGGAAAAACAAATTTTACAGATATTAGAAAATTTAATTTAATGTTTAAAACTTTTCAAGGTGTTACAGAAGATAGCACATCAGAAATATATTTAAGACCAGAAACAGCTCAAGGTATATTTGTAGATTTTAAAAGTGTACTAAGAACATCAAGAAAGAAATTGCCAATGGGTATTGCTCAAATAGGAAAAGCTTTTAGAAATGAAATTACACCTGGTAACTTTACTTTTAGAACTAGAGAATTTGAACAAATGGAACTTGAATTTTTCTGCAAACCAGGAACAGACTTAGAATGGCATAAATATTGGAAAGATTATTGTGAAAATTGGTTATTATCATTAGGAATGGAAAAAGAAAATATTAGATTAAGAGATCATTCACCAGAAGAATTAGTATTTTATAGCAAAGCTACAACAGATATTGAATTTGCATTTCCATTTGGTTGGGGAGAATTATGGGGAATTGCTGATAGAACAGATTATGATTTAACACAACATATGAATCATTCAAAACAAGACTTGTCATATCAAGATCCAGAAACAAATGAAAAATATGTACCTTTTGTTATTGAACCATCTTTGGGAGCAGATAGAGTTGTACTTGCATTCTTATGCAATAGTTATGAAGAACAAGATTTAGGTGAAGGAGATAAAAGAACAGTATTACACTTACACCCTGCTTTAGCTCCATATAAAGCTGCTATATTACCTTTATCTAAAAAATTAAGTGATAAAGCAATGGAAGTATATGGAAAATTATCTAAGAAATTTATGTGTGACTATGATGAAGCAGGAAGCATAGGAAAAAGATATAGAAGAGAAGATGAAGTTGGAACACCTTTCTGCGTTACAGTAGATTTTGAAACAGAAAATGATGGATGCGTAACAGTAAGAGATAGAGATACAATGGAACAAGTTCGTATTAGTATAGATGAAGTTGAAAATTATATAGCTTCAAAAATAGAATTCTAAATAATAAAGTCATTATATGAAGTGAACAAATAGATTTCATTTCAATATAATGACTTTTTTGTAAAAATGTAGAAAAAATGGTTGACATTAGGAAATTTGCGTAGTATAATTATTACTGCGTAAGATAAAGCGAAGAAGCAGAATGTGGCTACATCTTAAATATTAAGGTGGAGGGAACTTCTGTGGAGTATGTCTTGGCTTAGACCTAGGCGATAAGTTTGATAAAAGCACATAAACTTATCCAAAGCAACTTAGAGGATTCAATATTATTTTATATTATTGATACGAAAGATAGCCTTGGATTTAAAAATGGGGTTAAATGAAACACCAGGGTGCGTTGATAACTTGTTGTTAGCCGTAACAAATATTTTAAGGAGGGAAAATTAAATGGCAACATCAAACACAAAAGTAGGAAGCGATAAAATCAGAATTAGATTAAAAGCTTACGATTATGTTGTTTTAGATCAGTCTGCTGAAAAAATAGTAGATACTGCTAAAAGAACAGGAGCTAAAGTTTCTGGTCCAGTTCCACTTCCAACAGAAAAAGAAATCGTAACAATTTTACGTTCTCCACACAAACACAAAGATTCAAGAGAACAATTTGAAATGAGAACACACAAAAGAGTTATTGATATTCTTTATCCAACACAAAAAACAGTTGATAGCTTAATGAAATTAGAGTTACCAGCAGGTGTTGATATCGAAATCAAATTATAATTTATCAAACAAACCAAGCTAGTTTACCTATGAATTAGCCAATAGTTAGGAGGAATTTTAGAATGAAAACATTAATAGGAAAAAAAGTAGGAATGACACAAATCTTTGATGAAAAAGGAAATGTAGTTCCAGTTACAGTTATAGAAGCTGGTCCATGTAGCGTTGTTCAAGTTAAAACAGTTGAAACAGATGGATACGATGCAATCCAATTAGGATTTGGAGCAGTAAAAGAAAGCAAAGTAAACAAACCAGTTAAAGGTCATTTTGCAAAAGCAAAAGTTACTCCAATGAAACATTTAAGAGAATTCAGAGTAGCTGAAGTATCTTCAGTAAAAGTTGGAGATGAAATAAAAGTTGATGCATTTGTATCAGGCGATAGCGTTGATATTCAAGGTATCTCAAAAGGAAAAGGATTCCAAGGCGTAATCAAACGTCATGGTCAATCAAGAGGACCAATGGGACATGGTTCTATGTATCATAGAAGACCAGGTTCAATGGGACCAACATCAACTCCAGGTAGAGTATTTAAAGGTAAAAAACTTCCAGGACATATGGGTGTTGAAACAGTTACAATACAAAACCTACAAGTTGTTGCAGTAGATTTAGACAAAAATGCACTTTTAGTAAAAGGTAGCGTACCAGGAAATAAAGGAAGCATTTTAAAAATAAAAACTAGCGTAAAAGCATCTAAATAGAAGGAAGGAGGAAAAGAAGAATGCCTAAGGTAGATGTATATAATGTAGAAGGTAAAAAAGTTAGCGATGTAGAATTAAAAGAAGAAATCTTTGGAATTGAACCAAACGAAGCTATAGTACATAGCGTTTTAGTTAACTACTTAGCTAATCAAAGACAAGGTACACAAAGCACAAAAACAAGAGCAGAAGTTAGAGGCGGTGGAAGAAAACCTTGGAGACAAAAAGGAACAGGTAGAGCAAGACAAGGTTCTATTAGAGCTCCACAATGGATTAAAGGTGGTATTGCATTAGGACCAAAACCACGTTCATACAAATACAGAGTAAATAAGAAAGAAAAACAATTAGCAATTAAATCATTATTAAGCTCAAAAGTTTTAGAAAATGATTTAGTAGTTGTTGATAAATTTGATTTCAAAGAAATCAAAACAAAACAAATGGCAGTAGCTATGAAAAACTTAAAAGTTGAAGACAAAGCTTTAGTTGTAATTCCAGAAAAGAATGAAAATGTTCAAAAATCAACAAGAAACTTAGAAGGTGTTAGAACAAGCTCAGTTGCAACATTAAATGTTTTTGATTTATTAAAACATAAAAAATTAGTTTTAACAGTAGATGCTGTTAAGAAAATAGAGGAGGTGTATGCTTAAGATGGTAGCAGAAGATATTATATTAGCTCCAGTTGTTACTGAAAGAAGTAGCATGGATATGCAAGAAGGAAAATACACTTTCAAAGTTGCAAAAAAAGCAACAAAAGTTGATATTAAAAATGCAGTAGAAAAATTATTTGAAGTAAAAGTATTAAATGTAAATACAATTACTGTAAAAGGAAAAGCAAAAAGAGTTGGAGTACACCAAGGTAGAACTTCAGACTGGAAAAAAGCTATCGTAACAATCGATACTAATGTTTCAGAAAAAAGTTATTTAGGAAAAGGTGGAAAAGCTGTTAAAATTACTAAGAAATACAAAGATTCAATTGATGAATTTATGGGAGCTTAGTTAGAACGAAAAAAATTATCGGGAAATAACCCGGACAATAAATATTAAAAGGAGAGAAAATAAAATGGGAATTAAACATTATAGACCATATACACCATCAAGAAGAAATATGACTTCTTCAACATTTGAAGAAATAACAAAGAAAACTCCTGAAAAATCTTTATTACAAGTAAAAAAGAAAAATGCAGGTAGAAATTCTTATGGTAGAATTACTGTTAGACACCAAGGTGGTGGAAACAGACAAAAATATAGAGTAATCGATTTTAAAAGACAAAAAGATGATATGGAAGCAACAGTTATTGGTATCGAATATGATCCAAACAGAAGTGCTAATATCGCTTTAATCCAATATGAAGATGGAACAAAAGCTTATATCTTAGCTCCTCAAAAATTAACTGATGGAGACAAAGTTGTTTCAGGACCAAACGCAGATATCAAACCAGGTAACTGCTTACCAATCGAAAACATTCCAGTTGGTACAATGATTCACAATATTGAATTAAACCCAGGTCAAGGTGGAAAATTAGTAAGAAGTGCTGGTCAAGAAGCTCAATTAATGGCTAAAGAAGGTGCTTATGCACATGTTAGATTACCATCTGGAGAAATGAGATTAATCTCAATCAGATGTAGAGCTACTATTGGTACAATAGGAAACACAGATCATGAAAATATTAAATTAGGTAAAGCTGGTAGAACAAGACACTTAGGAATTAGACCTACAGTAAGAGGTTCTGTTATGAACCCTAACGATCACCCTCATGGTGGTGGTGAAGGTAGAGCACCAGTTGGACACGCTGGACCATTAACTCCTTGGGGTAAACCAGCTCTTGGATATAAGACAAGAAATAAGAAAAAACAAACAAACAAATTTATCGTAAAGAGAAGAAAATAATACGAAATTGATAAAGATAGAATTCCTGAAAGGAGGAAAATAAAAAATGTCAAGATCAAGCAAGAAAAAACCTTATGTAGCTCCAGAATTATTAAAAAGAGTTGAAGCTATGAATGAAACAGGAAAAAAAGAAGTATTAAAAACATGGTCAAGAGCATCTACAATCTACCCACAAATGGTAGGACACACAATAGCTGTTCATGATGGAAGAAAACATGTTCCTATATATATTTCAGAAGAAATGATTGGTCATAAATTAGGAGAATTTGCTCCTACAAGAACATTTAAAGGACACGCTGGAGACAAAACAACAAAAAAATAAAATAAGGGGAGGAAATAACCGTGGAAGAAAAGCAAGCTCAAGTAGCAGAAGCAAGAGCAACTCTTAGTTATGCAAGAATTTCAGCTAGAAAAGTTAAAATAGTTGCAGACTTAATGAGAGGCAAAAAAGTAGATGAAGCATTAAATATTGCAAAATTTGCTCCAAAAGCTTCAAGTGAAATATTAGAAAAGTTATTAAAATCAGCTATAGCTAATGCTGAAAACAATCACTTTATGAATAGAGCTAACCTATATGTTGCAGAGATTTATGCAAATCAAGGTCCTACATTAAAGAGAATTAGACCAGCAGCAAAAGGTTCAGCTGTTAGAATTAGAAAAAGAACAAGTCATATAACAATCGTTTTAAGAGAGAGTAAATAAAAAGAAAGGAGGATATTTACGACATGGGACAAAAAGTTCATCCAAATGGAATTAGAGTAGGTGTTATAAAAGATTGGAGTTCAAAATGGTATGCAGATTCAAAGAACTTCAGTGATTACCTAGTTGAAGACCAAAAAATTCGTAAATATGTTAAACAAAAACTATTTATTAGTGGAATTTCAAAAATTGAAATAGAAAGAACTGCTAAATTTGTTAAAGTAAATGTTTACACAGCAAAACCAGGTTTAGTAATTGGTAAAGGTGGAGCACTTTCTGAAGAATTAAAAGCAGAATTAGAAAAAATGATTAACAAAGATGTTAATTTAAATATTGTAGAGGTTAAAAATGTTGATACAGATGCACAATTAGTTGCAGAAAACATTGCTAACCAACTTGAAAGAAGAATCTCTTTCAGAAGAGCAATGAAACAATGTATGCAAAAAGCAATGAAAGCTGGAGCATTAGGTATCAAAACATCAGTATCAGGAAGATTAGGTGGTGCTGATATGGCTAGAACAGAATTCTACAAAGAAGGTACTATACCACTTCAAACTTTAAGAGCAGATATCGATTATGGATTCTATGAAGCTGATACAACTTATGGAAAAATAGGTGTAAAAGTTTGGATTTATAAAGGTGAAGTTCTTAAAGCTAAGAAAGAAGTTGCAAAAGGAGGTAGAGACTAATGCCAGTAATGCCAAAAAGATCAAAATATAGAAAACAACAAAAAGGTAGAAACAGAGGATATGCTACAAGAGGAAATGTAGTAAATGAAGGTGAATATGGATTACAAGCTACTACTGCTGGATGGATTAAAGCTAACCAAATAGAAGCTGCCAGAGTTGCAATGACACGTTATATCAAAAGAGGTGGAAAAGTTTGGATAAAAGTTTTCCCAGATAAACCAGTAACAAGCAAACCAGCTGGTACTCGTATGGGTAAAGGTAAAGGAGCTCCAGAATATTGGGTAGCTGTTGTAAAACCAGGAAGAGTTATGTTTGAAATAGCAGGTGTACCTGAAGAAACAGCTAGAGAAGCTTTAAGATTAGCAGCTCATAAATTACCTGTTCAAACAAAATTTGTAAAAAGAGAAACTGAAATAGGTGGTGATGAGTAGAATGAAAAATACTAAAATTAAAGAAATGACTTCACCAGAGCTTGAAAAAGAGCTAAGTGAATTAAAAACAGAACTATTTAAGTTAAAATTCTCTCTAGCAACAAATGGATTAGACAATCCTTTAAAAGTAAGAGAAGTAAAAAGAAATATTGCTAGAATAAAAACAGAATTAAGACAAAGAGAGTTAAACGGAAATAAATAATTAAGAAAGGAGTAATCCCTAATGGAAGAAAGAAATCTTCGTAAATCAATGATTGGTACAGTTGTTTCTGATAAAATGGACAAAACAGTAGTTGTTGCAGTAGAAACAAGTGAAAGACATGAAATATATGGAAAAACAGTTAAAAGAACTTATAAATTAAAAGCTCATGACGAAGAAAACATCTGCAAAGCTGGAGATAAAGTTGAAGTTATGGAAACAAGACCTTTATCAAAAGATAAAAGATGGAGAGTAGTAAGAGTTGTTGAAAAGGCTATTATTAAATAAGTTCAAAACAAAATTCAAAAGTAAGAAAAAGGAGGACTAAACAATGGTACAGCAACAAAGTAGATTAAAAGTTGCCGATAACACAGGTGCAAGAGAATTAATGTGCATTAGATGTTTAGGTGGATCACATAGAAAATATGCCGAAATAGGAGATGTTATAGTTGCTTCTGTAAAATCAGCTACACCAGGTGGAGTTGTTAAAAAAGGTGAAGTTGTAAAAGCAGTTGTTGTAAGAAGCAAAAAAGGTGCTAGACGTGCTGATGGTTCTTATGTTAAATTTGATGAAAATGCAGCAGTTATCATCCGTGAAGATGGTACACCAAAAGGAACTCGTATATTTGGACCAGTAGCTAGAGAATTAAGAGAAAAAGATTATATGAAAATAATATCTTTAGCTCCAGAAGTTTTATAATTAATAAAATTTAAAAGAACAAATTTATAAATAAAACCCAAAAGAAATAGAGGTGAATAAATTGAGAATAAAAAAAGGTGATACAGTTAAGATTTTATCTGGAAATGATAAAGGAAAAACTGGAGAAGTTTTAAGTGTTATACCAAAAACAAACAAAATAGTTGTTAAAGGTGTTAATATAAGAAAAAAACATATCAAACCTAGAAAACAAGGTGAAGAAGGTGGAATTATTTCTGCTGAATGTGCAATACATAGTGCTAAAGCTAATGTTGTTTGCCCAAAATGTGGAAAAGCTACAAAAATCGGATATGTTGAAGAAAAAGGCGAAAAAGTTCGTGTTTGCAAAAAATGTGGTGCAAAAATAAAATAATAAATTAAGAGATAAAAGTATGTGAAAGGAGGAACTAAGTAAATGGAAATACTTAGAGAACAATACGAAAAAGAAGTAGTTCCAGCATTAATGAAAAAATTTAACTATACTTCAGTTATGCAAGTTCCAAAGTTAGAGAAGATAGTTATTAATATTGGTTTAGGAGAAACAAAAGACAATCCTAAAGCATTAGATAATGCTATGAACGACTTAAGCTTAATTACAGGTCAAAAACCTATAATAACAAAAGCAAGAAAATCAATAGCAGCTTTTAAATTAAGAGAAGGTGCAAAAATTGGATGTAAAGTAACTTTAAGAGCTGGAAAAATGTATGATTTTGCTTACAAATTATTTAATGTAGCTCTTCCAAGAGTTAGAGATTTCAGAGGAGTTTCAGGAAATTCTTTTGATGGAAGAGGAAATTATTCAATGGGTATTAAAGAACAATTAATATTCCCAGAAATCGAATATGATAAAATAGACAAATTAAGAGGTATGGACATTATATTTGTAACAACAGCTAAAAGTGATGAAGAAGCTAAAGAATTACTTACACTTTTAGGAATGCCATTTAAAAACTAAGTTGAAAAATAACGAATAAACTTAGTAACCTGTGCAATTAAATTTGCAAAGATTTATTTTAAGAAAGGAGTCTCAAATGGCTAAAAAATCATTAAAAGTTAAATGTGCAAAACCACAAAAATATGCAACAAGAGAATATAATAGATGCAAACTTTGTGGAAGACCACATGCTTATATTAGAAAATATGGCATCTGCCGTGTTTGCTTTAGAGAATTAGCACATAAAGGAGAAATTCCTGGCGTAAAAAAAGCAAGCTGGTAAAATGCTTTTGCCAATAATGCTTTATAGCAAAAGAATGTAAAAACATTCTAAAACAAAATATAAAGAAGGAGGGTAAAAACGTGAATATAACTGACCCAATAGCAGATATGTTAACAAGAATAAGAAATGCAAATAGCGCAAAATTCAAAACAGTTGATGTTCCAACATCTAAAATGAAAAAAGCTATTGCAGAAACATTACTTGAAGAAGGATATATAAAAGCTTTTGATGAAATAGAAGATGGTGCTCAAGGAATCATTAGAATTACTTTAAAATATGATGAGAAAGGTAACAGAGTAATTGATGGATTAAGAAGAATCAGTAAACCTGGTTTAAGAATTTATGCTTCAAAAGACGAATTACCAAGAGTATTAAATGGTTTAGGAATAGCATTAATTTCTACATCAAAAGGTATTATGACAGATAAAAAAGCTAGAGAACTAGGTATAGGCGGAGAAGTTTTAGCTTATGTTTGGTAGTTTCTAAATTAAGATATGGCGAAAAAATTTGAAAAACTTCAAATTTTAATTAACCAAATATATAATTAAAGAAGGAGGATACTTAAATGTCTAGAATAGGAAATAAACCTATTACAGTACCAGAAGGTGTTGAAGTTAAAATAGATGGTCAAAACCTTACTGTAAAAGGACCTAAAGGAACATTAACAAGAGAAATTCATAAAAATATGAAAGTAAATCTTGAAGGAAATGTTCTTACAGTAGTAAGACCAAATGATGAACCAGCTAACAAAAGTTTACATGGTTTAACAAGAACATTAGTTAATAATATGATTGAAGGAACACTTCATGGATTTGAAAGAAAATTAGAAGTAAACGGTGTTGGATATAGAGCACAAAAACAAGGAAATAAATTAGTTTTAACTCTAGGATATTCACATCCAGTTGAAATGGAAGCACCAGAAGGAATCACTTTTGATGTTCCAAGTGCAAACGAAATTATTGTAAAAGGTATAGATAAAGAAGTTGTTGGTCAAACAGCAGCTGTTATCAGAACAAAAAGACCACCTGAAGTTTATAGAGGTAAAGGTATTAAATATGCTGAAGAAGTTATTAGACGTAAGGAAGGTAAAGCTGGTAAAAAATAAAATTTAAACCAGATATAAATTAATTTTTTAAATGTTCAGGTTATGTGTAAGCTTTAGGGGTATATTTAATCCCTTAAAGAAATATACTAAAGGGATTAGATATACCCCTAGAAGTAAAACCTAGAAAGGAGAAAAAATGATTACTAAAATAGATAGAAAAGCTGAAAGAAGAAGACGTCATGCAAGAGTTCGTACTAAAATAAGTGGAACAGCAGAATGTCCAAGACTTGCAGTTACAAAAAGTAATAAAAATATTATAGCACAAGTTATAGATGATACTAAAGGAGTAACAATCGCTTATGCATCATCACTTGATAAAGAAGTAAAAACTAAAGCAGCTAACAAAGAAGCAGCTAAAGAAGTTGGAACTTTAATAGCAAAAAAAGCTTTAGAAAAAAATGTAAAAACTGTAGTATTTGATAGAGGTGGATTTGTATATCACGGAGTTATCAAAGAACTTGCAGAAGCTGCACGTGAAGCAGGATTAGAATTCTAAAAGAAGGAGGGAAATTTTAACCCATGGAAGAAAAATCAGTAGAATTAAAAGAGAAAGTTGTTGCTATCAATAGAGTTGCAAAAGTAGTTAAAGGTGGTAGAACATTTAGATTTAGCGCTGTTGTTGTTGTTGGAGATGAACAAGGACATATTGGTGTTGGAAATGGAAAAGCTGCTGAAGTTCCAGATGCAATCAAAAAAGCTATTGAAGATGCTAAAAAGAACTTAGTTACTGTACCAATCGTTGGAACAACAATTCCTCATGAATTCGTTGGTAGATTCGGTAGTGCACAAGTTGTTTTAAGACCAGCTGCTGAAGGTTCTGGAGTTATCGCTGGTGGAAGTGTTAGACCAGTTCTTGAACTTGCAGGTTATAAAGATATCAATACTAAAGTTATTGGTACAAACAACCCAAGAAATGTTGTTTATGCTACAATCGAAGCATTAAAGAGCATGACTACTATTGAAGAAGTTGCTAAAAAAAGAGGAAAAAAAGTTAGCGAAATTTTATAATAAATAAATTCAAGAAATAAATTTGAAAAAATATATTTCTTGAATAACTTAAATATTAAATAAAAAATTAATAAAGTTATTTAAAAAATATTATATAAATGATATAATCGGAATAACAAAAATTCAAACTAAGGAGGTGCAAAAAATGGAACTTGGAAATTTACATCCAGCTGTTAAAAGAGCTACTAAAAAGAGAGTAGGTCGTGGAATCGGTTCAGGACTTGGAAAAACTTCAGCAAGAGGACAAAAAGGACAAAAAGCAAGATCAGGTGGTGGAGTTAGAAGAGGATTTGAAGGTGGACAAACACCATTATATAGAAGATTACCAAAAAGAGGATTTAATAATATTTTTGCAAGAAATTATACAGAAGTAACATTAAGTATGTTAAACCAATCAAAAGCTACTGAAGTTACAGCAGAAACATTATTAGAAGAAGGAATTATTGGAAAAATTAATGATGGAATCGTTGTTTTAGGAAACGGAAACTTAGAGAAAAAATTAACAGTTAAAGCAACAAGATTTACAAAAGCTGCTGCAGAAAAAATTCAAGCTGCAGGTGGAAAGATTGAGGTGATTTAGTTGTTTAAGACTATTAAAAACGCTCTAAAGACTCCAGAAGTTAGAAAAAAATTACTATATACATTACTTTTAATTGTAATATTTAGATTAGGTTGTTATATAACAGTACCTGCTGTAGATTCATTTACTCTTTCTGAGCAAATGAGTTCTGCAACAGGAACTTTAACAGGTTTAATTGATACTATTTCTGGTGGTGCTTTTTCTAGATTGTCAATATTTGCAATGACAATCACTCCATATATCACATCTTCAATTGTTATACAATTGTTAGCAATGATAATACCTTCATTAGAAAAAATGATGAAGGAAGGTGGAGAAGTTGGAAAACAAAAAGTTAATAAATATACAAAATTATTAACTTTAGTTTTATCACTTATTGAAGCTTTAGGAATTTATATTTCTTATAAATCTTCAGGAATATTTATTAATCCAGGATTCTTAACAGGCTTATTAGTTGTTGTTTCTTTAATGACTGGTACAGCAATGTTAATGTGGCTTGGAGAACAAATAACAAATAAAGGTATCGGAAATGGTATTTCTATTATAATCTTTATTGGTATTATATCAAGATTACCAGCTACAGTAGTTTCTTTATGGAACTTAATTGTAACAGATACAGGATTCAGTACAGTTGGATTTGTAACAGCAATTGCTGTTATAGTAGGATCTTTAATCTTAGTATCAGGTGTTGTATTCGTACAACAAGCTGAAAGAAGAGTTCCAGTTCAATATGCTAAAAAAGTAGTTGGAAGAAAAATGTATGGTGGACAAAATACACATATACCACTTAAGCTAGCAATGGCTGGTGTTATGCCAATTATCTTTGCTTCATCATTCATGACATTCCCAGCTATGATGATTCAAATTTTTGCTTCAGATAAAATAGCAGGAACAGGATTTTTAGCAGGATTATATAAATTCTCAATTGCAACATCTACATCAAGTGTTGGTTGGGGATACTCTTTAGCAAATGCTTTAGTATACTTAGTGTTAATCGTAGGATTTACATTCTTCTATACATTTGCAACATTTAATCCAGCAGAAGTTTCTACAAATATTAAGCAAAATGGTGGATTTATTCCAGGAATTAGAGCAGGAAAACCAACAACAGATTATTTAACAAGTGTTATTAGCAAATTAACATGGTTTGGATCTTTATTCTTAAGTATTATTGCTATATTACCAATGCTTATGAGATTTACAAATTTAAACCTTGCATTTGGTGGTACATCAATATTAATCGTAGTTGGTGTTGCATTAGAAACAGTTCAACAATTAGAATCACAATTAGTAATGAGACACTACAAAGGTTTCTTAGAAAAATAATTCTTTTAAAATTAGGCGGGCTTTGCAGCCTTGCCTAATTTGGATTTTATACAATTAGAAGTTATTTGATAGTTCAGTTTATATATAAGAAATAAGTATAAAAATTTTAAAATAAGAAAATATTTTTTATATATGAATTTAACTTAGGAGGTATAGTTATATGATTATTATTATGTTAGGTGCTCCTGCATCAGGAAAAGGAAGTGTTGCTGAAATTTTATCAAATGAATACAATATACCAGCAATTTCAAGTGGAGATATTTTTAGAAAAAATATCAGTGAGAAAACAGAATTAGGAATTAAAGCAAACGAATATATTACAAAAGGACAATTAGTTCCAGATGATATTACTGTATCAATGATAAAATCAAGATTAGCTGAACCAGATACAAAAAATGGAATGATTTTAGATGGATTCCCAAGAACAGTTAATCAAGCTAAAGCATTAGATGAAATGTTAGCTGAAACAGGAAGTAAAATAGATATAGTTGTAAACTTAGAAACACCAGAAGATGAAATCTTAGAAAGAATTACAAATAGAAGAATTTGCTCAAATGCAGATTGTAAAGCTGTTTATAATACCGTTTTACATCCATCAAAAGTTGAAGGTATTTGTGATAAATGTGGAAGCAAATTATATCAAAGAGATGATGATACAATAGAAAAAGCTAAAAATAGATTAGCTGTATATTTTGAACAAACAGCTCCAGTAGCAGAATATTATAAAGGAACAGGAGCTTTATATTCAACAACATTAAGCCAAAGAGTAAATAGAATGAAAGAAGAAGTTTCAAAAGATGTTATTGAATATTTAAAAAATAAATAAATTAAAATTCAAATATTATTTTAAATATTTAAAATTAATAAATAAGTAGATATTTATTAAATCATTTTAGAATTAAATAATAAATAATCACTTATATAAGTTAGAAAAATTATATTAAAGTAATTTAGTAAAGAGGTAAGAAAATTGATAACAATAAAATCTAATAGAGAAATTGAACTTATAAAAGAAGCTTCAAAGATAACAGCAGAAACATATGAAATGTTAGAAAAACATATCAAACCAGGAATATCAACTGCAGAATTAGATAAATTAGCAGAAAATTTTATAAAATCAAAAGGTGCTAGACCTGCACAAAAAGGATATCCAAGTGGAGTAAGAGGAGTACCTGATTTCCCAGCAACACTATGTATATCTGTAAATGATACTGTAATACATGGAATTCCATCAAAAAAAGAAATTTTAAAAGATGGTGATGTTGTAAGTATAGATTTAGTAGTTGAAAAAAATGGATACAATGGAGATGCAGCAAGAACTTTTATATGTGGAGAAGGATCAGAAGAAGCAAAAAAATTAGTTGAAGTTACAAAACAAGCTTTTTTTGAAGGATTAAAATATGCAAAAGCAAATAATAGAATAGGGGATATTTCACATGCTGTTGAAACTTATGTAAAAAGTTTTGGATTTAGTTTAGTAAGAGAATTTCAAGGACATGGTATAGGAAAAGAAATGCATGAAGATCCAGGTGTTCCAAATATAGGAAAAGCTGGAAAAGGACCTAGATTAGTACCAGGTATGACAATTTGCATAGAACCAATGGTAATGACTGGAAAACCAGATATTTGGGAACTAGATGATGGATGGACAATAGTAACAGCAGATGGAAGTTTAGCAGCTCATTATGAAAATACAATTTTAATTACAGAAAATGAAGCAAAGATATTGACAATTTAATAAAAGTGTTATATACTATACTAGCTTATTATTGAAAAATAGTAAAAAATTGTAATTAATACAGAGCAAAATTTGTGAAAAATTACAATTATAGGAGGTAAAACACTTGTCTAAAGAAGATGTTATTGAAGTAGAAGGTACAGTAGTAGAAACTTTACCAAACACAAATTTCAAAGTAGAACTTGAAAATGGGCATCAAGTATTAGCACATATTTCAGGCAAACTTAGAATGAACTATATTAAAATTCTCCCAGGTGATAAAGTAAAATTAGAACTATCACCATACGATCTAACAAAAGGACGTATTATTTGGAGAGCAAAATAAGCTAAAAAATATATTTTATATAAAGTTTAGGGAGGGAAAGAAATGAAAGTAAGACCATCAGTTAAAAAAATGTGCGAAAAATGCAAAGTTATCAAAAGAAAAGGTGTTGTAAGAGTAATTTGCGAAAACCCAAAGCATAAACAAAGACAAGGTTAATTTTAATTTTTTGATATTAACAAAAATGTGGAGCGGCTGTCGAAGAAATTCGATTTTCACATTTCTGTTTATATAAATGGTTTTAAGACTATTTGAATTTACAAAAATTAGATTAACCTAGTTTTTGTGCGTTTAAATACATTTCAACTTAAAACCGCCATACAAGTCCTGTAAAGGAAAAGAAAATTATTTTGGAGGTGCTAAAATTTATGGCTCGTATAGCAGGAGTAGATTTACCTAGAGAAAAAAGAGTAGAAGTAGGACTAACATACATATATGGTATTGGACTTGCTAGCTCACAAAAAATTCTTAAAGAAGCTGGAATAAATCCAGATACTAGAGTAAAAGATTTAACAGATGATGAAGTTGCAAGTATTAGAAAAGCTATGGAAGGTTACAAAACAGAAGGTGACTTAAGAAGAGAAGTAGCTTTAAATATTAAAAGACTTACAGAAATTGGTTGTTATAGAGGTTTAAGACATAGAAGAGGACTACCTGTAAGAGGACAAAGAACAAAAACTAATGCCCGTACAAGAAAAGGTCCAAGAAAATTAGTAAGTAAAAGCAAAAAAGCTTAGTTAGTAGGAAATAAATTAAGGAGGGAATACTAAATGGCAAAGGCTAATACAAAGAAAACAGTTGTAAGAAGAAGAGAGAGAAAGAACATAGATAGAGGTTCTGCTCATATTCATTCAAGCTTTAATAATACAATAGTTTCTATTACAGACACACAAGGTAATGTAATATCTTGGGCTAGTGCTGGTGAACTTGGATTCAAAGGATCTAGAAAAAGTACACCATTTGCAGCTGGTCAAGCAGCAGAAACTGCATCAAAAGCAGCTATGGAACATGGATTAAAAACAGTTGATGTTTATGTTAAAGGTCCAGGTGCTGGTAGAGAAGCAGCAATCAGAGCATTACAAACAGCTGGATTAGAAATTACAATGATTAAAGATGTTACTCCAATTCCACACAATGGTTGTAGACCACCAAAAAGAAGAAGAGTATAGTCTTAATATTAATAAGATTTAAAAACGAAATTATATAAATATAAATGCATAGCATTTAATTAAAGAGATTTTAGAAAGAGGTGTAAATTCACATGGCAAGATATAAAGATGAGCAATGTCGTATTTGCCGTAGAGAAGGACAAAAATTGTTCTTAAAAGGATGCAGATGCTATTCTGATAAATGTAGTGTAACAAGAAGAAACTATGCTCCAGGACAACACGGACAAAAAAGAACAAAATTATCTGAATACGGTACACAATTAAGAGAAAAACAAAAAACAAGATCATTCTATGGTGTTGGTGAAAAACAATTTAGATCATATTTTGAAATGGCTTCTAATAAAAAAGGTATTACAGGTACAAACTTACTTCAAATATTAGAAACAAGATTAGATAATGTTGTTTACAGATTAGGTTTTGGTGCATCAAGAGCACAAGCAAGACAAATCGTAACACATGGAAATATAGAAGTAAATGGAAGAAAAGTAAATATTGCTTCTTATTTAGTAAAACCAGGAGATGTTGTTGCAATTAGAGAAATCAGAAAAGATAATCCAGTTGTAAAAGCAAACTTAGAAAATGGTGTAGCAAGACCAGTTCCAGAATGGTTAGAGCTAGATGCTGAAAAATTAAGTGGTAAAGTTGTAAGATTAGTAAATAGAGAAGAAATTGATTTACCAGTTGAAGAACACTTAATCGTTGAGTTATACAACAAATAATAATTTTTATACTTAGGATACGCTAACATGAGAAAGTTAAAATTTAAAAAAGGTTGATTTATAACCTATTAGGAGGTAAAAATGATTGAATTTGAAAAACCAAACATCGAATGTGTTGAAGCAGACGATAAGAGGAATTATGCAAAATTCATATGTGAACCATTAGAGCGTGGATATGGAATGACAATAGGAAATTCTTTAAGAAGAATACTATTATCATCATTACCAGGAGCTGCGATAACAAGTATTAAAATAAACGGCGTAGTACACGAGTTTTCTACAGTTCAAGGAGTTGTAGAAGATGTTCCTGAGTTAATTGTTAATTTAAAGAATGTTAGATTAAAAGTATTTGATAACGATGAAAAAATTATCAGAATTGACCATAAAGGAGCTGGAGAAATTACAGCTGGGGATATCGTAACAGATGGTACAGTTGAAATTTTAAATCCAGAATTACATATAGCAACTTTATCAGCTAGCGCTGATTTCCATATGGAAATGACAGTAAATAGAGGTAGAGGATATAATGTTGCTGATAAAAATAAAAAAGAAAACAATCCAATTGATGTTTTACCAATTGACTCTATTTTTACACCAGTAAAAAAAGTTAATTATACAGTAGAAAATACAAGAGTTGGACAAATGGTTGATTATGATAAATTAACAATAGAAGTATGGACAGATGGAAGCTTAAAACCATTTGAAGCTTTAAGTTTAGCAGCAAAAGTTATGGTAAGTCACTTAGAATTATTTATAGACTTATCTGAAGCTTCAAAAAATACTCAAGTTATGGTTGAAAAAGAAGAATCAAAGAAAGAAAAAGTTTTAGAAATGCCTATCGAAGAACTTGAACTTTCTGTAAGATCATATAACTGCTTAAAGAGAGCAGGAATAGCAACAGTTGAAGATTTAGCAAATAAATCTCAAGAGGATATGATGAAAGTTAGAAACCTTGGTAAAAAATCATTAGATGAAGTTACAAATAAATTGATTGCTTTAGGATTAAACTTTACATCAGAAGAAGATTAATTTTAAGGAAGGTGAATAAAAGTGGCAGGAACAAGAAAACTTGGAAAACCAACTGACCAAAGATTAGCAATGTTAAAATGTTTAACAACAGATTTAATTTTAAATGGTAAAGTTGTTACAACAGAAGCAAGAGCAAAAGAAGTAAAAGCTATTGCTGATAGTGTTATTGCTTTGGCTGTTAAAGAATATAAAAACTTTGAAGAAGTAGAAGTAAAAGTTGTAAAAGCTAAATTAGATAGCAAAGGTAGAAAAGTTACAGAAAAAGTAACAAGCAAAAATGGAAAAGAATATTTAAGAGTTGTTAAAGAAGAAACAACTGAAAAAAGACAAAAAGACATGCCTTCAAGATTAAATGCAAGAAGAAAATTAATGACAAAAATTAATAAAGTTGAAGGAACAGATTTAATGAATAAATTATTCAATGAAATCGCTCCAAAATATGAAGGTAGACAAGGTGGCTACACAAGAATATTAAAAATGGAACCTAGAAAAGGTGACAATGCTGATGTAGCTTTATTACAATTAATCTAATTAAGTTAATGTAGTTTACTTATTAGATATTGTAAATATTATAGTAATATAATAAGAATCTAATATAAATTATAAAAAGTAAAGCCCTTTTAGGGTTTTATTTTTTTTGCAATTATCATAATGTTCATTTATAAAGGTGTAATTAGAGATGTATTAATATATGCTTTAGTAATTAAATAAGTATTATTAGCTAATTATTAAAATAAAAATGAAACGACAAATTGTAACAAAAAAATGAAATCTACATAATATGTATTAAAAGAAAAATAAATTTTAAGGAGATACATAATGATAGATTTTATTATTCAAACACTAATTTGGTGTATGGCTTTATATGGAATGATATGCTTAATTGAAAGTATATATCAAAATTATACATATAGCAAAATAAAAAGTAATGTTAAATTAGTATTGATTGTAAAAAATGCAGAAGAAGGAATAGAAAATTATGTAAAAGAATTAAAATATGGAAAGAATTTTTATAATAATTTAGTAATAATTGATATGAATTCAGAAGATAAAACAGTAGAGATTTT
>ULTP01028836.1_pt1 | contig 22771 bp, 19 predicted proteins | sample 1957721 | NCBI WGS metagenome assembly ULTP01 (sample SAMEA4835737, study PRJEB28245) | human gut metagenome | biome: gut microbiome; material: fecal sample | place: Denmark | collected 2008 | reverse complement strand
AGTGTTAATACATCAAATTTCATTTATTAAAGCCCCTCTATTAGATTTACAATTATCTTTCCATGCTCTAAATCTACATTTTTTAAAACTTCAGGTATTCCTGGTAAAAGTTTTTGTTTTCCTAAGTCATCTTTTACAACATAAATATCATTGCTACCTGTATTGTAAATATCATCAACTTTTCCTAGTAAAGTACCATCTTCAGTATATACTTCCAATCCTAATAAATCAGTTATGTAATATACACCTTCTTCTAATGGTTCTAAGTCATTTCTATCTATTAAAATATAACTATTTCTAAGCTTTTCAGCTTCTTCAACAGTATTTATTCCTTTAAACTTTAATATTACTTGATTTTTATGATATCCAACTTTTTCAATTTCAAATTCTTTATTTTCATTTTTGAATTTTATTAAAACAGTTTTTAATTCTTCAAATCTTTCAATATTTTCTGTAAAAGGATTGACTTTTACTTCACCTTTTAAACCTTTAACATTTACAATTTGTCCTAATTCTAAATATGGATTCATATTTTCTCCTTAGCCTACAAATTCTATTGAAATTTTTTTATGTTCTTTTACAGCAACAGCTTTCATAACTGTACGAATAGATTTTGCCATTTTTCCTTGTTTTCCAATTACTTTACCCATATCGTTTTTAGCAACTTTTACTTCATAACAAATAGATTTTTCATTTTCTTTTTCTACAATTGATACATCTTCAGGTGCATCAACTAAGTTTTTAATTACTGCTGTAAGTAGTTCTTTCATTTAAAACACCTCTTTCGTTATGACTATTTTGCAGCTTTTTCTATTAAAGCTTTTACTGTATCTGTAGGTTTTGCACCGTTTTTGATCCATGTAGCAACTTTTTCGTTATCTAAAACAACTGTTGCAGGATCTGTCATAGGATTGTAAGAACCTATTTTTTCAATAATTTTTCCATCTCTTGGGCTTTTTGAATCTGCAACAACTATATGATAAAATGGAGCCTTTTTCTTTCCTACTCTTTGTAATCTTATTTTTACCATAATATTCACCTCCTAAAAATTCTTTATATATAAAAACTTCATAATGAAATTAATCATATAACTATTTTAAATCTTTTAACTTAGAAACATCTATATCTTCTAAATTATCTAAGTTCATATTTTTCATCATCTTTCTCATTGCACCTTTATTTGAAGTCATTTCTTTCATCATTTTTTGTGTCATTTCAAAAGATTTCATAAATTTATTTATTTGTTCAACTGTTGTTCCACTTCCTTTTGCAATTCTTAATCTTCTGCTTCCATTTAAAATTTTTGGATTTCTTCTTTCTTGTTGTGTCATTGAACAAATTATAGCTTCTATTCTAACAAATTCTTTATCATCTATTTTTACATCTTTTAATTGATTTAATCCTGGGATTAATTTTAATAAAGATGAAAAAGAACCCATTTTTTTCATTTGGCGTAGTTGTGATAAATAATCGTCTAAGTCAAATCCTTGTTTACGCATCTTTTTTTCTAGTTTAGCAGCTTCTTCCATATCAAATGTTTCTTCTGCTTTTTCTATGATTGAAAGTACATCACCCATACCTAAAATTCTTGATGCCATTCTTTCTGGATAAAATACTTCTATATCGCTTAATTTTTCACCTGTTGCAATATATTTAATTGGTCGTCCTGTGATTTTTTTAACAGATAATGCAGCACCACCTCTTGTATCTCCATCTAATTTAGTAAGTACTAATCCATCAATTCCAAGTTCTTCGTTAAATGTTTGTGCTATATTTACAGCATCTTGACCTGTCATTGAATCTACTACTAATAAAATTTCGTGTGGTTTTACATCTTTTTTCAAATCTTTTAATTCTTGCATTAAAGCTTCATCTATTTGTAAACGCCCTGCTGTATCTATTATTACAACATCGTTTAATTTTGAAATAGCTTGTGAAATTGCTTGTCTTGCAATAACACTTACATTTTTTTCATTTTCATTAGAATAAACTGGGATATCTAATTGTTTACCTACTACTTGTAATTGTTTTATAGCAGCTGGTCTGTATACATCACATGCTACTAGTAATGGCTTTTTACCTTGTTTTCTAATAATATTTGCAAGTTTTCCAGCTGTTGTTGTTTTTCCAGAACCTTGTAAACCTACAAGCATTATTACTGTTGGTGGATTTGGTGAGAAATTAATTCTTGATTCTTCTCCTCCAAGTAATGTAACTAATTCATCTTTAACTATTTTTACAACTTGTTGACCTGGTGTTAAAGATTTTAATACATCTTGACCTAAGGCTTTTTCTTCTATTACTTTTATAAAATCTTTTACTATTTTGTAGTTAACATCAGCTTCTAGTAAAGCTAGTTTTACTTCTCGTAAAACTTCTTTTAAATCACTTTCTGTAATTCTCGCTTTTCCTCTTAATTTTCTTGTTATATCTTGTAATCTAGAAGATAAACCTTCAAAAGCCATTTGCAATTACCTCTCTTTTCTTAAACTAAACAATTTAATTTATTTTTTACATCTTGAAGAACTTTAGCAATTTCTTTATCTGTTGCATTTTCTTTTATTTTAGAAATTTCTGATAATATATTTGCTATTTTTTCTTCTTGCATTAATGTTTTTTTCATAAATTCTAACTTTTCTTCATATTCGAAAAGTTTGTTTTCTCCCTTCTTCAGATTATCTCTAACAGCTTGCCTTGTTATTTGAGCATTTTCTGCTATTTCAGATAAAGATAAATCATTATTGTAGTAGTCATCTAGCATTTGATATTGTTTTTCAGTTAAAAGCTTCCCATATATTTGTAACAGAATACTTATTTGAACTGTTTTTTCCATTTGACCACTCCTTAAAATGTAATGCTATTATACTTTACACCATTTTCTTTCATCTGTCAAGTACTTTTGCTTTATTTATTGAAAAAAACTTGTGTGCAAAGTTGGGCGTAAGCCTTTGTATAATAGGAAGTGCAGAGCACTTTCCTATTATATAAAAAATGTACTTTATATTTCTTATAAATATAAAATACATTTTCTTTTTTATTTTGTAATTAAAACTGCTCTATAACCTGCTGTAGTTCCAGATTCACAATAAAACATATTTGATTCTGTAGAACTTCTTTTTTTACCAAAAATAATAAATTGATTAGCATTCATTGATGTTACAGCTACTTGGTTAGGATTTGAAGAAATACAATTGATTATTGCTTCTTCTGAATCATTTATTGCATCACCTTTTATTTTGGCAGGATTTGATTTTAAATAATTTGTTAATATTTTTGTATTTGATGTATCACTATTAACAATTTTACCAGCTACAAACTCACCATTTGTTGTACAAAGGTCATAAACTCCTGTTGGATTTTTGGTTGATGACATTGCATTATTATTTTTATAAATATTAATTTCAGTCGCATCTCCACCTGTTTTTCCATTAGTATTAACAGAAACTAAATTTGTATTTTCTCCATAAGTCAAATACAAAGCTGCTCCATGTTCTGAAGTTTTGCATAAATGTGCAGATGTATTAGAAATTGCTGGTGTTAATGTATTGTTAGTTGCATTTACTGTTGCAGACAATATATCTTTTGAAGGAAGTGACTTTCCACCTTCAGACATTTGATATTTACTAATCCAAAAGCCTGATATTTCGCTATCCCATTCACCATTTTTAAAAGCATTAGACTTAGTAAATGCAGGGTGAACTATTTCTCCTGTTTCTAGAGCCTTATTGCTTGTTGTTGTAGAAGATAATTCTTTTAAATATTTTATTTTAATTTTTTTATTAGTTGTATCTAATGAATATGCATATCTAGGAATCCATACCCACCAATTTCCTGAACTATCAACTGCATTTGCCCAATTATTTACATTATTTGAATAATTAAACCATGTTCCAGAATCTAAAGATGTATTCTCCCAAGTACTTCCATTCCAACTTTTGGCTGTCATTCCATTTTCTAATACTGGTGGATTTACTAATGTGACTGTTATATCATTAGTTACTCCAGTACCACTTGTTACACCCTTTACTCTAACAACATAAGTGCCTGATTCTGTAACAGTAAAAGCATATTTTCCATCATATTTTTCTTCTACAGATTTCCAACTTGAATTTGAATCAGCCCCATTTTTCTTTTGATATTCGAAGTCACTAATTTTTATGTTTTGTCCATCTTTTGTTCCAATACCATCTATAATAATTTTAGATGTTAATCCATAATTTTTTACAGTTGTATTTATTGTATATGTTGTAGAACTTCCAGCTACATCAGCATCACTTGAATTAGCTTGTATTCCAAAATCTTTTAAAGAATGATATTCAACATTGTCTTGTTTTATTCCTTTTTTCTCTATTACATTTCTATTTCCAAAATTAACAGCTACTGACATGCCAGACTTTTCAAAACCTTTTAGACCTAATTGTTCTTTAATATTCTCTGTACTAAAATAATAATAATTTACTTTATTTTCAGATGCGTCTTCTATTAATTTTATTAAAGTTGTTTCTCCATCAGTAATCTTTGAAAATCCAAGACCTGCATGACCTTCTATTCCTGTAGTTAAATAATCATTTATTGTAGTTGTAGAAGATTTTCCTTCCCAATTTTGATACTCTTCTGCTATAAGATTAACTTTTTCTTGGATAACCTTTAGTTGTGCAATATAATTTTCTTTTTTCATATCTTTATATGATTCTATACCAGAATAAGTAGTTACAGATGCTAATATCACCATTAAAATTATTGTTACAACAAGTGAAACCATTGTAACACCTTTTTCATTCTTCATAGTGTGAGGTTTCTCCTTCCTCTTTTTTCAAATACAGTTTATATTGTATTTATTCTTTTGTTTTAATATTTATTCTAAATACCATATACAAAAATGTATATGGTACTATTTTAAATTTTTTTAATTATTTCCGTTTGAATAATATTGACTCATTAATTTATATAAATATTGAGAATAATTGAATGCTTCATGTGTTTCTGGCATTCCATAATCAACTCCATATGTTTCAACTGTTACATTTTTTATAACAGGCATTGCTTCAAATGCTGTAATTGAAGTAGCATTATAATCTGAACTTGAAGACTTTGAATCTTCTTCTGAAGTTTTTGTTGCTGTAGCATAAATTTTTTCAACAATATCCATTCCTTCTGTAACTTCTCCAAAAGCTGCATATAAACCATTTAAATCTGTTGCATCTTGTGTTAAGATTGTAAATTGAGAATTTGCTGAATTATAACTTTGTGTTGTTAAATTTTTAACTTGTTTTGTATAATCAGCTCTAACCATTGAAACTATACCTTTTTTATGACTTAAAGTATTTTGTTTGAAATCGTTTGTAACAAATTCACCATTAATCTCATATTCATGATCTGAATCAGAATCAGCTTCAATACTTGAATCTATTGTGCTTAATTTTGGATTTTCTACATTTCCTTCTGAATTTCTACCCCAATATTCTGAAACTTCATCTTTTCCATATACTACTTTTCCTGTATAATATCCTGATTGTGCTAATTTAATAAAGTTTTTTACAGTATTTGGTGCATATTCTGGATATAATACCATTTTTACATTTCCATATCCTTCTATTTCAAAAGTTACTTCTGGATTTTTTACTTCTTGTGTTGAATAACGTACTATTCCATAAGCAACTCCACCAATTAAAATAAATACTATTATAGCTACTATTAACCATATAATACTTTGTGCTTTTTTACTCATTTTTATATTTCCACCTTTCTATTATTTCATTGTTATTTATTAGATATTAATTTTAATAATTTATTTAATTTTTTACTATCTAATATCAATTATTTTAGCCCTAAAAATTTCATTGCATCAATAATATTCTTTGCGCCTATTATATCTAAATTAAACTTTTCTTTCAATAGTTTTTTATTACTTTCTGGAATTATACAAGTTTTATAGCCTAATTTTTCTGCTTCTTTGATTCGCTTTTCTATCATATTAACAGATCTAACTTCTCCTGTTAATCCGACTTCTCCTATTGCTACAACATCTTCTTTTATACTAATATTTTTAAAAGTTGATGCTGTTGCTAGCATTATTCCTAAGTCCAAAGCAGGTTCATTTACTTTTATTCCTCCAACAATATTTAAATAAACATCTTGTGAGCCTAAATTCAAACCAGCTCTTTTTTCAAGTACTGCCATTAATAATGTTAGTCTATTATAATCTATTCCTATGGCATTTCTTCTTGGCATACCAAATACACTTGGAACTGATAATGCTTGTAATTCTAGCAACAAAGGTCTTGTACCTTCCAAACTAACAACAATAACAGAACCTGGTGGATTGCCTTCTCTTTCTGAAATTAAAATTGAAGAAGGATTTTTTATTTCTACTAAACCTTCATTTTGCATTTCAAACATACCAATTTCATTAGTAGAACCAAATCTATTTTTTACTCCTCTTAAAATTCTATATGAAAAATATCTTTCTCCTTCTAAATAAAGAACTGTATCTACCATGTGTTCTAAAACTCTTGGTCCTGCAATATTTCCATCTTTTGTTACATGACCTATTATTATAGTTGTTATATGTGCTTGTTTACACATTTTCATAACTCTTGCAGTAATTTCTCTAACTTGACTTACACTACCAGGAGCAGATGTAATTTCTTCTGAATACATAGTTTGTACAGAATCTATAATTACAAATTTAGGTGAATATTTATCTAGAGCATATTCAACATTGTCGATATCTGTCTCAGCTAAAAACAATAAATTATCATTTTTAATTCCTAATCTATCTGCTCTTAATTTTATTTGTTCAGCAGATTCTTCTCCAGATACATATAAAATTTTTCCATCAACTTTTACTTCATTGCATATTTGTAAAATTAATGTTGACTTTCCAATACCTGGTTCACCACCTAATAATGTTAATGAACCTTCAACAAAGCCTCCACCTAGTACTCTATCTAATTCCTCTGTTCCTGTTTTTATTCTTATTGTAGTTTTTTTCTCTACTGTATTTAATGCAACTGGTTCACTTCGTTCTTTTTTCTTATCTTTTCCAGAAGAAGAAACAACAGCTTTTTCCTCAAAAAAAGTATTCCAATTATTACAAGCTGGACATTTTCCTAACCATTTACTAGATTCATAACCACATTCATTACAAACAAAAACTGTGCTATTTTTTTTTGCCATTAAATTACCTTTCTTTTTATAACCAACCTTCTTCAATCAATTTCTTTAAAGTAACAATATACATAGCATGACTCCAAGTAAGACCTATAACCCAAGATGGTTTCATTGCATCATTGTTTACTTGTTCACCAAATAAACTTAAACTTGAAGCTGATTTAGTTACAAAATTAAAACATTCTAGTGCTTTTTCTTTATTTTTTGCTATTACATAATAACACGCCATCCACAAAGTTGCAATAGGCCATGGATTATATCCACCCATATATGAATCTCCCTCATATCTTACATATCCACCAGTATAAGTTCTTATATTCATATTTATTCTTTCTATTGTATTTAGCACATTTTTTTCATCATAATTAAACATTCCAAATGGATAAATAATACCAAGTAAACTTATATCAATTTTTTGATCCTCTTCATTTCTAACAAAGCTTTTTTTATCATCTTTATAAAAATGATTAATTGCAAATTCTTTTATCTTTTGCTGTCTTTCTTCATATAATTTAACTTTTTCTGATATTGCCATATTTTTTTGTTTATTACTTTCTAATACATCTTTTACATTTTCGTATATTTTAATCATTGAATGATATGCTGCATATATAGCTGATATTGAATATAAGCTATATCCTTCATATTCTTCCCACAAATCATAACTCTTTTTAAGCGAATTTCCATGTTCAAACATATTGCTTACATATTTTTCTAAAAAATTCATTGCATTTTCACACATTTTTAAAGTATCTTTTAGAAATTTCTTATCTTTTGTAACTTTAAAATGATGATATATACCATATATAACACTTGCTGTTTCATCTATTTGGTATCCCCAACAAGGTGCCAAACTTCCATCTGTGTAAAATCTTTGTTCCCACATTCCATTTTTACTTTGTGTTTTTTTACAAAATATTTTATAAAATTTTTCTGTTTCGTTTTCCATTCCTAATATATCAAAAGCTTTTGTAATAAAAACTGCATCTCTAGTCCAGCAATATGAATATCTACCACATTTTGTTTTTTGTTCATCTACTTCTATACCAGCAGAAACACCTCCTGTTTCTGCATTTGTAAGTAATGAGAATAACAAAATACTTCTATTGTAATTTGATTTTATACTTTCATCAATATTCTTTTTATTAATACCTAATTTATCATGTTCTTTCACATATTTTTGCCAATATTTTTTTGTATTTTCTAATTCTAATTTCAAATCTAATTTTTTTAATTTTTCGATTTCTGTATCTAATTCATTTAATAAACTTTTTTCTTTATTAGAATTTATATAAATATACAAATAAAAAGTTTTTTCTTCCTTTGGTTTTAAATTTCCTATATTATAACTAATTCCAGATACTGATGACATTCCTATGTAATCTTTTCCTCTAATTACACCATCTTGAAAATTGCTATCTATATCATTTATTTGACTAGACAACAATTCATCTTTTGAAAATGTACAAATTGAATATCCATGATTATATTGTATTAAGCAATTATTTTTTAAATATCCACATGTATCATTATTAAAATCAGTTATAACTTTTGAATATTCTAAAAAATTAACATTCAAATCAATTTTTCCCAAATTTTTAAATGTATATTTTTTTATTAATACATTTTCTGAAATAGGAGCAAAATCGACTTGCTCCACTTCCAAATTAAAATAACTATTAAAAATTGTTGTTTTCAATATATTAGTATTTTCAATATATTCTTGTTTATAAGTATTGTTAATATCATTGTGTAAATACAAAATTGCAGAATCATTAACTTTTAAACCTATATAAAATTCTTCAAAAAATTGTTTATAATCTATTGTTGGATAAAATAATCTCAAAAGCTCTCCTGTCTTAGAAAAACTTGCTGTTATTTTTCCATTTCCCACAACTGCATCATTAAAATATTTAGTCCTCAAAAGATTTCCTCCTATCAACTATTTCATCATATTTTTAATTTGATTTTGTATATCTTTAATTTTATCACTTAATTTCTTAATATCATCATCTTGTGCTTCAAAATTTTCTTCTTTTACAGTATTAGCCAATTCTGAAATTTGATCTTTCATTTGTTCAATTCTATCTAATACATTTATTCTCATTAATTCTTTATCAAATGCTACAACATCTTTTGATCTTTCTAATTCAACAGGCATTTCATTGCCTAATTCAAAGCTTTGACCAAATTCTGGTATTGTAACTTTTGTACCTGGATTTTCTTCTATTTTTTGTTTTAAAACTTCTTGACCTTCTGGTTCTCCATGTACTAAAAATATGTGTTTTGGTTGATTTGTAAATGAATATACAAAATTTAATAACCATTCTTGATCAGCATGTCCTGAATATCCTTCTATATATTCGATTCTTGCGTTTACAGCAATTTCTTCTCCAAATATTTTTACTTTTTTAGCTCCATCTACAATTGTTCTTCCTAATGTCCCTGGTGCTTGATATCCAACAAATAATATTGTACTATTTGGATTCCATAAATTATGTTTTAAATGATGCTTAATTCTACCTACATCACACATTCCACTAGCAGATAATATTATACATGGTTCTGTTGATTCGTTTAAAGCTTTTGACTCTTCAGCTGTTCTTGTAAATTTAAGTCCTGGAAATTCTAAAGGATTATCTCCTGATTTAATTTTTTCTTGAATTTCATCTTCAAATAATTCTGTATTTTTTTGAAAAATTTCTGTTGCAGAAATTGCAAGTGGACTATCTACATAAACTGGTACATTCATTATTGTTCTATATTTTTTAGCAAATTCTGGATCTTGTCCTTTTTCTTCTTTTAATTTATCAATTTCGTATAATATTTCTTGTGTTCTACCTACTGCAAAAGATGGAATTACAACTGTACCTCCATGGTCTAATGTTTCTGATACAACATTTAAAAATACTTCTGCTTTACTATCATTTCTAATGTGTAATCTATTACCATAAGTTGATTCCATTACTAAATAATCAGCATTACTTATCATTGTTGGAGAATCTAAAAGAGGTAAATCATTATTTCCTATATCTCCTGTAAATACTACTTTTGTTGTTTTTCCATTTTCTGTTGCCCAAATTTCAATTATTGCGGAACCTAACATATGACCTGCATCATTAAATCTTACACTAATATTATCTGTTATATCTACAATCTCATCATAATCAACTGGTCTAAATAGTTCCATACATTTTTCAGCTTCTTCTGCTGTATATAATGGTGGTAAATCTTCTTTTCCTTCTCTTTTTCTTTTTCTATTTTTCCATTCAACTTCTGTTTCTTGAATATGACCACTGTCTGGTAACATTATTTCACATAAATCACAAGTTGCTTTTGTTGCATATACTGGTGATCTATATCCTTCATTATATAATTTTGGTATTCTTCCTGAATGATCTATATGAGCATGTGTTAATAACATAAAATCTATTTCATGTACATCATATAAAAATGGATCTGAATTTTCTAGTTCTAAACTAGCTTTTCCTTGATACATTCCACAATCTACTAAAAATTTCTTTCCAGCAGCCTCTACTAAAAAATTTGATCCTGTAACTGTTTTTGCAGCACCTAAAAAAGTAACTTTCATTTGTACCTCCTAAATATTTAATTTCTTTTGCCTTTTATATAAATAATTTAATCATTTTTCTTTGTTTTACTTCTAAATTTTTTTTTCCATTTGGTAAATCTATTATTTCTTCTTTTTCATATACATCTTTGTCAAATACTTTAACTATTAATTTACCTTCTTTATTTATATTAAATGAAAGATTTATTTCCTTTAATTCAATTATATTTGTATTTAAAGCAATTTTTATAATATCAAAATTTAAAGCTATATCCATACTAACAATTTTTAGTATTCCTATTTTACAAGCTTTTGTAACTGCTTTTTTTAATATTATATCAATTGCATTATTTAATTTTGGTATATCTTCTATTTTTTTGTCTTTACTTATATTGATTTTTTTATAATATCTTAATTCATAAATTATATCTATTATTTCTGAATTAGTCGTAAATTGATTTAATTTTTTCTCAAATAATTTTAAAAATTCCATTTGTGATTTTGTAATTAATGTTTCTAATCTTTCATTATTTGTATACACTTCAAAAATTTCTTCCAATGTTTCTTTTCTTTTCAAAAACAATATTGGATTTTGCAAATCACTTAGTTCTTTAATCTTTTCAACATTTTCACTTCTTTGCCTAATAATCATGTTTCTAAATGCTTTTATATTATTTATTTTTTTATCATCACTTAAATTTTTATTAAATTCTTCAAATTGATTAATTAATATATCATCATCATTTAAAGCATAATCTATACTTTGAACATTGTTTGTACATTCTATTTTTTTATTTCTAACATTTAATAAATACTGTTCTCTATTATTTATTTCTGCAAGTTCTTCCCTTTTTGCATACAATATATTTTCTAATTTATTTTTTTCTTCTTGTGATGTGTTTTTGTAAAGTAATTTTTGAACTTCTAATAAATATTTATTTCCTCTATCTAATTCTTCTATTTTGTATTGTAATTCATCTAAATAACTAATTTTTGCAGTTGTAGTATTTCTCCAATCATACAAAAATTTTTCTCCAAAAATACATAATATATTTTGATAAATTAAATTTGATATAAATGGTGTGTGCTCTTTTGGAGAATTATCCCAAGACCAACCATTAAAATCTAACAATATTGATAAATTATTGTAATTAAATCCTTCAACTAACATATTTTGAATTAAATTTCTAAATATGAATTTTTTATCTATAAAAAAATATTTTGGAATTATATCAGAAATAGCATATAAAAAAGCTATTTCTGTTGGATATGCTAAAAAGCTTCTTTCTCTATCATTTGTTAGTGCATATACATTGTGTTTTTTTAAAATTTTAGCTTCTTCTGACTCTGGTTCTACAACTTGTATATGTTCACAATATTTTTTTATTGTATCTATTAATTCTTCTAGAAAGTCATCTTTATTTCTTACAGTTCTTTTTATTTCAACATAATCTGGATAAGCTATTTCTAGTTTATATATCATGCTTAGTAAAATATTTTTAATATTAGATGAAAAGATTTTTTTATCTAATACAGCTTCCAATATTTCATTATAATCTTTTAGTTTAGAAAATAATTTCACTTTTCCAGATTCCTTTCTTTTATTTTTCTATGTATTTCTTATATTTCATCCCCATGTTCAGCTTCAAATTCTTGTATTTGCATTTTTTGTTCTTGCCATTGTTCTTTTGTAATTAATACTTTTCGTGGTTTGCTTCCTTCGTATTCTGATATTATTCCTCTAGCTTCCATTTGGTCTATTATTCTACCAGCTCTAGCATAACCTACTTTAAATCTTCTTTGAATAAATGATGTTGATGCTTGTCCTATTTCTACAACAGTATCAATTGCATCCATTAAATATTCATCACAATCATCATCTTCTTTATCTTCATCAATTTCTCTATCTGATTTATTAGCATTTTCAATTTGTTCTATAATGTCATCATTATATGTAGTTTCACCTGTTGATGATTTTATAAAGTCAACAATTTTTTCAACTTCACCATCTGAAACAAATGCACCTTGTACTCTGACTGGCTTAGATGCTCCAATTGGATAGAATAGCATATCACCTTTTCCAAGCAATTTTTCTGCACCAGCCATATCTAATATTGTTCTAGAGTCAATTTGTGAAGAAACAGCAAAAGCTATTCTTGATGGGATATTTGCTTTAATTATACCAGTAATTACATCAACAGATGGTCTTTGAGTTGCTATAACTAAATGCATTCCTGCTGCCCTGGCTTTTTGTGCTAATCTACAAATTGAATCTTCAACTTCTTTTGCTGCAACCATCATCAAATCTGCAAGCTCGTCTATAATAATAACAATTTGTGGTAATTTTCCTTCTTCTCCATCTTTTGCTAAAGCTTCATTATAACCTTTTAAATCTCTTACACCTTTTTCTGCAAAACTTGCATATCTATTTTCCATTTCTTGAACAGCCCAAGCAAGTGCACCTGCAGCTTTTTTAGGATCTGTTACAACTGGAATTAATAAATGTGGTATTCCATTATATACAGAAAGTTCTACAACTTTTGGGTCAACCATTAAAAGTCTTACTTCACTAGGTTTTGCTTTGTATAAAATACTTGCAATTAAAGTATTAATACATACAGATTTTCCAGAACCTGTTGAACCAGCTATTAAGACGTGTGGCATTTTTCCAATATTTGCAATAACTATTTCTCCAGCTATATTCTTTCCAAGTCCCATTGATAATTTTGATTCTGCATCTTTAAATTCTTTTGATTCTACAACATCTCTAAAATGAACAATTTCTTTTTCAACATTTGGTATCTCTATACCTACAGCTTGTTTTCCTGGTATTGGAGCTTCTATTCTTATACTCTCTGCAGCTAAATTTAATGCAATATCATCTGATAATTTTGCAATTTTGCTTACTCTAACACCTTCAGCTGGTTTTAATTCATATCTTGTAATTGCAGGTCCTACAGAAACATTTTCAACTTTTGCTGAAACACCAAAACTATATAATGTTCTTTGTAATTTTGTTGCTGTATCTGTTAAAGCTTTTTTTCCACCTTTCACAGGTTTTGATGTCCCTTGTTTTAAAATTTCAACTGGTGGAAATTCATAATCTTCGTCTTCTACTATTGTTGCATTATGTTGAAGATTTAATACTTGTTTTGTTTTATCTTCTTTTGTTTCTTGTTCTTGAACAAAATAATCATTTATTTCATTCGGATTCATATCTTCAGCAGATTCTCTAACACCATCACCTTTGATTTTTTCACTTGATTTATCTCTATTTCCAAATATATTGAATTTACCTTTTTTATCTGCAGGTTCTTCTTCTAAATTATGATTATTTAAGTTAATTGTAATTTGATTTTCATCAACTGGTGCTGGAATTTGTTTTTCTGGTTTCTTAGAACTTTCTTTTTCAACTTGTTCTACTTTATTATTAGTTTTATTTGTTTCTCTTTGTTTTCTTCTATTATTTCTCTTTTCAATAAAATCTTCATATTGTTCTTCTCTTTCTGCTCTTCTTTCATCTATTGCATCTAAAATATTTAAAATAATTTCAGTAGGTTGAATTCCAAATGTAAATACAAGTAATATAAATGCAACACCTATTGTTGCTATGGCAGCACCAAACATTCCTAATAATTGAATTAGTGGATATGCAATTACAGCTCCAACTATTCCACCACCAATATTTTTTTCTCCTAATGAATATGCCATATCTAATACTTCATTAAATTGATTATCTATATTTATTGCACCTTTTGAAATTTGATATATTGTCATCATTCCTGCTATGCATGCTAAAAATACAGCATATTGAAATAATTTAGAAATCATATAACTTTTATCTTCTTTTGCAATACATACAGCAATTGCAATTGTACCTATTGGAATAATATATTTTATAAAACCTATAACTCCACCAAGCATTGGACTTAGCATTTCTCCAATTGCACCATTTTCTCCATAAATTAGTACAAATAATAATATACTTACTACAAGTAATATTATTACTGCTAAATCTATATTTCCTGTTGATTTTTTATTTGATTTCTTTTTACTGCTTCGTTTTCTTCCCAAAACTATTCCTCCTAAATTTACTTAAATTGTTTTTGTGTCTATAACTTTTTCAATTTAAGTTTTATAAATCGAATTTTTATAAATATTTTTATAATCTTTAAAAAAGCCACAATCCGAACCAATATGAGTATTGATTTTGATTCTGGCTTTTAATGCTTTATTTAAGTTCTTTTCTATTGTTTTGTACAATTTCTAAATTATTTTGTATAGAAACTTCAACATTATTTAAAGATTCTGAAAGTTTAGATAAAGAATCTTCAATATTTGCTAATATTCCATCTACATATTTATTTGTATCTTTCATTACTTCTCTATACATATCATTTGCTTCTGCAATTATTTCTGTTTTCTTATCATAAGCTTTTTTAGTAATTTCATGTTCATCAATCATTGAAATTATTCTATTTTCAGCTTCTTTTACTATATCATCAGCATCTTTTTGTGCTTCTGCAATAATTCTTTCTCTTTCTTCTTTTATCCATTTTGCTTGTTTTAATTCATCTGGTAATTTTAGACGAATTTCTTTAATAATGTCTAATATTACAGCTCTTTCAACCATACATTTATCAGTAAATGGTACAGTTTTACTTTTTTCTAAAATATCTTCTAATGTTTCTAACAATGTAAAGATTTCCATCTTTTACCCCTTTCGACCTAAAAATATGAGATGTACTCTACCATACTTTCTTTCGTCATATATATTGGCTACATAGCCTTCTAAATTTTTATAAACTTTCTCTTTATTGTCTGTTTCTAATATAATTATTCCTTCTTCATTTAATAAATCATTTTCCATTATATACTTTACAGTTTTTTCTGCAAAATCTGTTTCATAAGGTGGATCTAAATATATAACATCAAATTTTTCTTTTGTATTATGAATATCTACTAATGCTTTTTCGTAATTTTTATTTATTACAACAGTAGAAGCTTGTACTTTCATTTTTTCTATATTCTTTTTTATAATATTAATTGCATCTCGTGAGTTATCACACAAATATGCTTTTTTTGCTCCTCTACTAATAGATTCTAATGCCAAAGCTCCACTGCCAGAAAATAAATCTAAAACTACTGCATCTTGTAATTTTATTTGAAGTATATTAAACAAAGCCTCCTTTACTCTATCTAAAGTTGGTCTTGTATTTTTTCCTTCTAATGTAAATAGTTTTGTTCCTCTATGTGTTCCACTAATAATTCTCATAAGTCTTCCTTTACTATTTTATATCTATATTTTATTCAAAATCTACAATAAGTCAATAATATTAACGCAAATGTAATACAGTCTTAATTTTTTTGTAATAAAAAAGAGAGCTACTTATGTGCGCCCCCTTACATTATATATTTATCTATTTATTGTCCTTCATTTTTTCTATCATCTTGTAACATTTCTAATTGAGCTATTAATAAAGCTTCCATTTTTGCTTTTGTAACTTCGAAACTTTTTTTCATTTCTTCTATTTTTTTAGTTACTTCATATTCTTGTTTGTTTAATTCATCAACAGATCTTCTTGCCTCAGTTTGAGCATCACGAATAATTTGTTCTGCTTGTTTTTGAGCTGTATTTTTTATATCTCCAGCTGCTGTTTGAGCAACAACTAAAGTATTTTGCAATGTATGTTCCATTTGCTTATATTGACCTAGTTCTTTTTCCATTTGTTCAAATTTGTCTTTATATTCTGCATTTTCTTTATATAGTCTTTCATAGTCTGCTGTTAATTGATCTAAAAAATCGTCAACTTCATCAACATTATAGCCTTTAATTGTTTTTGAAAATCTCATATTATCTATTTCTGAAGGTGCTAGCATGTATTAAATTCCTCCCTGTGCTTTTTATTTTATCCATGAAGCAGAAAATTTGCTTTCAATTTTTTCCTTTGTAGCTTCGTTTATTATATCATAATTAAATGGAGCAACAACAAATATTGAATTAGATACTTTTTCAATATGTCCGTCTAATGCTTTTATTGCACCACCAACAACATCTACAATACGTCTTGCAACATCTTTGCTAACATATTCTAAATTTATAACAACTGCATTTTTTTCTTTTAATTGATTAATTATTTCATCAACTTGATCAAAATTAGTTGGTTTTGATATTTTCATTTTTATTTGTTGTGGTTGTGGCATACTAACAATTTTGCTTTTTCTTTTAAAAGGATTAATTCCTTCTATTCCTCCCATTGTTTCTGGTTCTTCTTCATATCCATAAACTTCATTATTAATTGTTTCTGCTTGTTCTGTTTCTGGTTCCATATCTGCATCTGATTCTCCCCAAAAATAATTTACAAATTTTTTAATTGCTGTTGTTCCTGCCATTTTATTTTAGACCCTCCTAAATTTTTACTTTTCATTCGTAGCATATCATGAATATAGTATCTAACTATTTCCTGCCAAAGTCAAGCATTTTTTTATATTGTTATATAAAAATAATCTTTTTGTAATATTAAAGTTACATTTATTATATATGCTCACTACTCAGCTTTTATTCCTTTAATTTTTAATGTAACACAATTTCATCATATAATTTCAATTTTAAATTTTTCATATCTGAAATTTCATCATCTGTATATCCCATTGATATTAATTCTTCATTTGTATAATTTCGAACAATTGAATATGTTTCATTTTGTCTTTCTATTTTTATTAATATTTTATCTGCAAATCCTGCTTTATTTCTTTCAACATAATTCTTATCACCTTCTGTAATAATAGCATCATTACTTACCTTAAAACCTGTGTACTTCCACCATATTACATCTAATGAAATCTTTCTATATTCTATAAGTTCTTTCACATCATCTTTTATTTTAAAAACTATTATTTTACCATCTTCTGTTGTATCTGAAACATAAATAATTTCAGCATCTACTTCATCACTATTAGATAATCTTAATGAAATTTTCTCTCCAACTTTTGCATTTAAAGCTCTTTCTGTATTCATACATACAGTCAAATAACATTCATAATTATTTATAATTTTTCCTTTTTCTGTACTTTGTGGTATTACAGAACCTACTTTTAATTCAAAACTATCTAATAAATCTTTGTTCAAATAACTAAAATCATCTACTTTTAATATTTCTTCTAATCCATCTACTCTGTATGAAACTAATCCAGATCTATCTGCTTTTATTATTTCTGAACTTGAATTAACTTCATTTTCAAGAGCATTTCTTTGTTCTATTAATTTTTTCACTGTTGAACCTGCAGGGCTTGCATCACCTGAAATTTTTGCCTTTTTAGCTATAAAAGTTTCTATTTTCTTTTTATATTCTTGAATTTTCTGTAGCTCATTTAACCCATACATATTTTCTATATTATTTTCAATTTGACCTTCTAAATTTACAATATCACTAGATACACTAGACAGAATTTTCATCCCACTATTATCTATTGCTTCATTAATTTGAGTATCTAAATCTGCTATTTTTTCTATTAAATCTTCTTCTCCATTTGAATAGTATCTAAAAACACTTTCTCCTTTTGATACTCTTTCATTTTCTGAAACTATTTGCACCATTCCATTTTTATAGTTGTTTCCTTGTAAAATATTTTCTTCTCGAAGTATATATCCTTCTGTAGATTCTTCATAAGAAATTGAACCTTTTTCAACCATAAATGTATCTATCGGATTTTTTAAAATTTTTGTACTAGAAGTTATAAAGACAATAATAGCTATCATAAAAAATATTGTAACAACTACTTTTAATTTATTTAATTTGCTATCTTCTTTTTTGCTCAACTAAAGTCCCTCCAAATACTATATAGCATTTTTTATTATTTCTATATTTTTTTCTATTCCATCTTCTGAATTTAGCCATATAAAATTTTTATCTTTTCTAAACCACGTTAATTGCCTTTTAGCATAATGTCTACTTTCCTTTTTTATTTTTTCAATCATTTCTTCTTTATTAATTTTTCCTTGTAAATATTCAACAACTTCTTTATAACCAAGTCCTTGCATTGCTGTTGGAAATTCATTGTATTTGTTATAAATTTTTTCAACTTCTTCTACAAGTCCATTTTCTATCATTATATCAACTCTTTTATCTATTCTATTATACAGTTTTTCTCTATCCATATTTACAACAAAAACTTTATAATTATATTCAACTTCTTTTTGCCTTGATAAAATTTCTAATTCTGTTTTTGTTTTTCCTGTTGCTTTATAAATTTCTAATACTCGAATTATTCTTTTTTTGTCATTTGAGCTAATTTTCTCCATAGCCTTTGAATCAATAGTTTTAGCCTGTTCATATAATTCTTTTAAACCTTCATTTGTTTCAGCTTTTTCCATTAATTCATTTCTATAATTAATATCAAATTCCATATCTTGATATTCAATTTCGTATATTAAAGAATCTACATATAAACCTGTTCCACCTACTATGATAGGTGTTTTTCCTTTATTTAATATTTCTTTTATCGCATTTTTGCTATCTTTTTTAAAATTAGAAACAGTGTATCTTTCATTTGGAGAAACAATATCTATTAAATAATGCTTAATTCCTTCTGCTTCTTCTTTAGTAACTTTTGCAGTTCCTATATCCATTTCTTTATATATTTGCATAGAATCACAAGAAATAATTTCTCCATTCAATTCTTTTGCAAGTTTTATTGAAAGAGCTGTTTTTCCAGATGCTGTTGGTCCTGCTATTACAATTACTGTTGGTTTCATTTAATCCTACTTTCTTTCTCTATTTTTTTATCATTTATCTTCTACTGAATTTTCTTTCTAAATCATATCTTGTCATTTTTATAGCAATTGGTTTGCCATAAGGGTATGAAAATGGATTTTCTATTTTAAATAATTCTTTTAACAATTCTTCTGCTTTATTTTCTTCTAATGGTTCATTTAATTTTTCTACTGTTTTGCAAGCTACTGCTGAAATGAATTTTTCTTCTTTTTCTTTTTTGGCTGTAACAGCGACTTTATCTAGTTCACTTAATATTTCTATAAATAATTGTTTTGTATTTAACTTCTCACATACACTTGGTACTGCATTTAATTTTATTGTATTTTCTCCAAATTCCTCAAATTGAAATCCTGCTTTTTCAAACATTGGTTGATTTTGGTTTGCAATAAACAATTCTTTGTTTGTTAGAGTTATAACATCTGGTAATAATAGAACTTGTGAATCTTTTTCATTTTCAGTATAATAATTCTTTTTCATTTTTTCGTACATAATACGCTCTTTTGCTGATTTATAGTCTATCATGTACATTTCATTTGAAATTTCAACAATAAAATATGTTGAAAAAACTAATCCTACATATCTATAATTTACTTTTGGAATATTTTGATTTTCTTCGTTTTCAAACATACTTGCATTTTCTTGATTTACATATGTAAACTCATCAGAAGCATTTATTTCTTTTTCTTCTTGTTCTTTTTCTTTTCTTACTGCTACTGTTTCAACTCCAAAAGTTTTTTTGTACATTTCTTCAAATTCTTTTGTATTTTCGCTTTCCTTCAAAGCTTCTCTTACTTTGCTAGTATCTATCATTTGAGTATCTTGCATATTTTCTTTCATTTTTTGCTCTAATAATTTTTCTGTTATACTAGCTGATGTATCTATAATTTTTTCGCTTATATTTTTTTCTTCTTTTGAAATTTCATTATTATTTTCAATGTTATTATCATTTGATTCTACTTTATCAATTACATTTAATTCCACAGTATCTTGTAAATTTGAACTATGGGGTCCTTCTGTATTTTCAGACTTATTTTCATTTTCTGTTTTGACTTCGCGAACATCTTTTGTATCTATAACTTGCGTTTCTTGATTATTCTTAACTTCTTGAATATTTTTTACACTATCTATTTTTTGAGTTTCTTGCATATCATTTATTTTTACAGGTTCAATTTTTATTGTTTCATCAGAAACCTCTTCTTTTTCATCAGAAATATCTTTTGTTTGCTCTGGCATTGTTTCAGGCACATCTTTTATAGGTTCTATAACCTGTGTTTCTTGTTTATTACTTAATTCAATATTTTTTGTAACTTCTATAATTTGTGTAACAGCTTCTTTTAAGTTTTCATTAACATTAAAATTAAGTTCTTTTGTATCGTCTAAATTTCCGTTGTCTTCTACAATACTTGGTACTTTTTTAAATTTGTTTTCTAATATTTTTCTAGCTCTTTCTTCTATTTCCTTTGGATCAAATTTTTCTAATTCGCTAACTCTTTTCTCTATTTCTGGTTTTGTATCTATATATGGTTTTACACTAGTTGAAACAACTCGTTCATTTGTATTTTGTTCTATTTTTTCTGTTTCTAAATTTTTTTGTAAAATATTATAATTATCTTCTTTTACAATACTTTTTTCATCATTTATATTATCTGCATTGTTTTCTTTTTCAATTGAAGTTCCAAATCTATTAAATGTTGGTGTATTAATTTTTCTAGAATCATATATGTCTTTTAACATATTATTTTCATTATCATCGTTTTCTTCAACATATTTATCTTTATTTTTATCTCCTAAAAATTTCTTGAAAAATCCACCAATACCAGATGATTTCTCATAATTTTCTTCTGATGTTTCAGCTAATTTATTTTCTTGTAATAAATTTTCTTTAATTTCAGAATCAATTTTTTCTTTTTCATTATTATCGATTTCTATTACATTATTATTTGTTTTTTCTTCAAAATTTGTAACATTACTAAAGTTATTATTTATTACATTATTTTCAAAAGCAAGCTTTTCTGCATTTAATTTTGCTATGCTTGAATTCATATTTAACAATTCACTTGGTTTTACATTTTCATTTTTTTCTAATGTTTCATTTTTTATATTTTCTTTTTTTGTACTTTCTGTACCTTCAAGTCCAGATTTTATAGCATGATATATTGCTTTAAACACAGCACTTTCATCTTGAAATCTTACTTCTAATTTTGCAGGATGAACATTAACATCAACTTTGCTAGGATCCATTTGTAAATTTAATATTACAAATCCAAATTTTCCAACTGAAAGTATATTTCTATATGCTTGATCTGTTGCAGCAGTTAAACTTTTATCTTTTACAAATCTATTATTTACAAAAAACATTTGATAACTTCTATTTGATTTTGCAATTCCTGGTTTTCCTATTACACCAGTTACTTTCATATCGTTATATGTATAATCTATATCAATAATCCCATTTGCAATATCTTTCCCATAAATACTGTATATAACAGATTTTGAATCACCGTTTCCTGGTGTATGTAAAATTGTTTTTCCATTACTAATTAATGTAATAGCTACATTAGTATTTACTAAAGCTATTCTTGTTACTACATCTTCTATATATCCTGTTTCTGTATAATCCTTTTTCAAAAATTTGTATCTTACTGGTGTATTATAAAATAAATTTTCAACAGTAATTTTTGTTCCTACAGGACAACCTATTTCTGTTTTTTCTAAAACATTTCCACCTTCTAATACAATTTTATTACCTATTGAAGAATTTACTTTTTTCGAAATCATTTCAACCTTTGCAATAGCTGCAATACTTGCCAAAGCTTCACCTCTAAATCCCATTGACTTAACACTTGTTAAATCTTCTGCTTTTCTAATTTTGCTAGTTGCATGACGTTCAAAAGCTATTTCCATATCATCTTCTGCAATACCACAACCATCATCTGTAATTCTTATTAATGATATTCCACCATTTTTCACTTCAATTGTTACTTTTTTTGCTCCAGCATCAATTGAATTTTCTAACATTTCTTTAATAACAGATGCTGGTCTTTCTATTACTTCTCCAGCAGCAATTTGGTTAATTGTTAAATCATCTAAAAGTACTATATTACCCATTTGAATTTCCTCCATTTTTTTGCTTTTCGCATAAGGTCAAAATATTTTGTTTCATTATATCATTAAATACTTTTTTTGTGTATACAATTTTTCAAAAAAAGAAGTAGATTTTTAAAATTTAAAATCTACTTCTTAATATAAGTAT